>Ga0134126_10014353_pt1 | contig 10010 bp, 8 predicted proteins | sample KB31752_FD_96881 | JGI IMG/M metagenome (GOLD analysis project Ga0134126, IMG submission 96881) | Terrestrial soil microbial communities with excess Nitrogen fertilizer from Kellogg Biological Station, Michigan, USA - KB3-175-2 | ecosystem: Environmental > Terrestrial > Soil > Unclassified ...
GGGCTTCGGTCCGGCTTCGTGCGGCCAGAAGTGAATAATTGCCTCGCGCATCGTAAACCGCTGCCACTTCGCCAGGTCGATCGTGTGCCCGTTGAACTCCGTAATCGTCGTCCCGTTCACCTCGCGCGCCACGAACTCGATCAACTCTTCCGTGAGCTGCATCATGTCAGCGTAATTCGCGTACGCCTGGTAGAACTCCAGCATCGTGAACTCGGGATTATGCTGGGTGCTGATCCCCTCGTTGCGGAAATTGCGATTGATCTCGTAAACGCGATCGAGTCCGCCGACGGTGAGCCGCTTCAGGTAGAGCTCCGGCGCGATGCGCAGAAACAGATCCATATCGAGCGCGTTATGGTGCGTCCTGAAGGGCCTCGCCGCTGCCCCACCGGCGATCGGCTGCATCATCGGCGTCTCTACTTCCAGATAGCCGCGCTCATCAAAGAACCGCCGGATTGCGCGCAGCACCTTGGCTCGCTTCACGAACACCGCGCGGCTTTCGAGATTGGTGAACAGGTCCACGTAGCGCTGACGGTAGCGCAGTTCCACGTCCGACAGCCCATGGAACTTCTCCGGCAGCGCGAGCATCGCCTTGGCCAGAAACGTCAGCCGCTCCACGTGAATCGTCAGCTCGCCGGTCCGGGTGCGGAACAGGTACCCCGAGACGCCGATGTGATCGCCCAGGTCGAGCAGCTTGTAAAGGGCAAAGCCCTGCTCGCCCACTGCATCCAGCCGAACATAAATCTGCAGCCGCTCTCCGTCCTGTTGCAAGGTAGCGAATCCCGCCTTGCCCTGGGCGCGGATGGCCATAATCCGACCCGCCACAGCCACCGTGATGCGCTGCGCATCCAATTCCTCGGCCGCGGCCTCGCCCCACTTCTCCCGAATCGCCGAAATCGTATGCGAAAACGGGAACTGGTTGGGATACGCAGCCTGGCCGAGCTTTTCAATGTCCTGGAGCTTTTGCCTGCGCAGTTCAAAAAGACCGCGCTCAAAATCGGATTCGAACACTGGAATTCCTTTTCCTGCCTGAGGGTCTAACCGTCAGTATATCGGGGCAACGCCTGATCCCTGTTGCATGCTGCCTTGTCCCCCGTCTTCCCACGGGTCTCGGAGAAGCGAACAAAGTCCAAGGTCGTTATCGTACCGCTCCACTTCGACCTCGCGCATGCGGATGAAGCTGGTGAGTCCCTTGAAGGCCGGCACCGCGTCAGAGCCCATGATCTGCGGGCTGACGAAGACATGGACGCGGTCGACAAAGCCGCCCGCGAGCAGGGCGGTGTTAAGGCGGGTGCCGGTTTCAGTGAGCACGGTGAGTACGCCATCGCTGCCCAGTTTATCGAGCACCGCGCCCAGCGAAACGCGACCGCCCTCGGCAGGCAGAACTTCGACACGGACGCCGCGGCGGGTGAGTTCGATGATCTTCTTTTCGTCCCTGGAAACGGTAAAGATGCAAACGTCGAAATCAGCCGTGCGGACAAGTTTCGAATCCAGAGGAATACGTAATGCCGAATCGAGCACCACCCGCAGCAATGGTCGACGCCGGCGCAGGCCGCTGCGGTCCGTGAGAAGCGGATCGTCGGCTACGACGGTATCCACACCGGTGAGCGCCGCATCGGCCTGCCACCGCAGCGGCTGCACGGCACGGCGCGACGCTTCGCCTGTAATCCAGAATGGCTCGCGCGCCGCGTGGTACCCCGCCGGCGGCGCAATGCGCCCATCCAGCGTCATCGCTACCTTCATCAGCACAAACGGCCGCTTCGAGCGGATCCATCGCGCAAATCCTTCGTTCAGCCGGCGGGCGTCGCCCTCACATACCCCAAGCTCCGTCTCCAGGCCTGCGCTGCGCAACACCTCCATGCCATGACCAGTGACATTCGGGTTTGGATCCCCGGTCGCTGCAACGACACGTTTGAGGCCGGCCCCGATCAGCGCCTGCGTGCATGGTCCGGTGCGCCCGGTGTGATTGCACGGCTCCAGCGTCACATAGGCGGTGCCGCCACGCAATTGGTCTCTGCCGTGTTGCTGCGCCACCTTGAGCGCCGCAAGTTCCGCGTGGTCGAGCAGGTCATATTCGTGCCACCCCTCGCCGATAACCTGCCCTGCGCCATTCGCGATGACGCATCCAACGGCGGGATTGGGCGAGCTCACGCCGATCCCGCGTCGAGCGAGTTCAAGCGCGCGCCGCATCCAGAAGACGTCTTGTTCGTGCTGTGTGAGCATCGAGGGGCCGGTCAAGGGAAGTGTAATGGATCGTTCGCCGGGCGCCTTCGGATTCCTGCCGCGACGCCGGATGGGTATCGCGTGCGGAGTGATGAAATGGCGTGCCAGACAAACAAAAAGACGCGACCCTTAGCCGCGCCTTGGAAATCAAAAGGGTAGAACCGTGAATCAGATCTCGAGGACGTTATCTTCGATCGCACGCCGGACGTTGCCGTCGGAGTTGGCCAGGCGGCGGACCGCTTCAGGCTTGTCGACCTTGGCTTTCAGCATGACCAGCGCCACCGGCACGCTGCGGCCGGCGCTCTTGATAGTTTCAACTGCCGTCGTCCGGTCGATCTTGCAGGCCTGCATCAGGATGCGGATGCCGCGCTCCACCAGCTTCGAATTCTGCATGTGCACGTTCACCATCAGGTTCTCGTACACATAGCCCATTCGCGTCATGGCGCCGGTGGTGATCATGTTCAGAACCATCTTCTGCGAAGTTGCGGCCTTCATGCGGGTTGAGCCGGAAATCACTTCAGCTCCAACCTCGGCCACAATCGCGATGTCCGCCACTTCAGCCAGCCGCGATGCCTGGTTGCATGTGACCGCTGCGGTATAAGCTCCGCGAGCGCGGGCATAGGCGGTCGCAGCAACCACGTATGGCGTCCGTCCGGACGCGCTGACGCCTACGACCACGTCCTTGCGCGTAGGGCGACGGCGGGCAATATCGCGTTGCCCTAATTCTTCTGAGTCTTCGTTGACTTCGACTGCGGAAGCGAGCGCCTTGGGACCGCCGGCCATGATGTACTGCACCTGCCCGGGAGCTGTCGAATACGTGGGCGGACACTCGGAAGCGTCGAGAGCGGCAATACGCCCGCTCGACCCGGCTCCAACGTAGATCAGTCGCCCACCATCGCGCATAGACCGCGCCACCTGGTCGATGACCTGCGCGATCTCAGGAAGCGCCTTCTTGACCGCTGCGGCAACCTTCGCATCTTCATGGTTGATGATGCGTGCGATGTCAAGCGCGGACTTTGTGTCAAATCCTTGAGAAGCCTCGTTTTGGCTCTCGGTGGTCAGGTGCTGAAGCAATGACGCCTGGTCTCTTTTGTTTGCTTCTTTATGGGGTGGCCCGGCGTTCTCTTGCATCGTAGAAGTAGTTAACATCAAGCTGGTCCTTATTTAGATTGTAGCCGGAACTTCGCGCAAGGGAAACATATTTGTCCGTCGCGGCGGGCATGGGCCCAACCCCGCGAGTCGATCACAGACCCGCTGAATCGATTAAGCAAACGGATTTGCGCACGCCTGCCGCGACCGCAAAAAAATCGTCTGGCAGGCGTGACTGCTCTTTGAGATAGGGTGTTTGTGGGAGTGTACGGTAGCGTACCCACACAGCGCCGCCGCGTCCGATCCGCTCAGAGCGCCTCGCGAACAGCGTCATGGAACGCCGGCCGGACCTGCCGGATGAGCTGACTTTGGCGGTCCGGCCAGGTGCGGTTAGTCAGCAGCACAACCGCCGCGCCGGCATCCAGGTCAATCCACAAGGAGCAGCCGCTGTAACCCAGGTGTCCGATCGATTGGGAAGAGAAATGCCTGCCTGACGACGAGTTCTCCCCGGGCGTATCCCAACCAAGTGCGCGGGCGCTTCCCACAGGTAGCTGCCGTTTTGCAAAAAACTCCGCTGTCTGTCTGTGAAAGAGCTGCGCCGGTTGCGGCATACTCGGGTGTTCCACGGCCGAAAGAATCTCAGCCGAAAAGCGAAGCAGGTCGCGAACATTCGAAAACACGCCGGCATGTCCCGCGATGCCGTGCAGAATATGAGCATTCTCGTCCTGCACCTCACCCTGCACAATCCGGAAACGAAGCTGCTCATCCTGTTCGGTGGGCGGAATCGCCGAGCGCACGGAAAGGCGCGGGCAATATCCCGTATCGGTCATTTCGAGCGGCTTGAAAACTTCGCGGTCCACCCAGTTTGCCAGCGGCTCTCCCGTAATCACCTCGATAGCTTTGCCGAGGAGGATAAATCCCGGATCGGAGTACTCTTCGCGCGTGCCGGGCAGCGCCTCGACTGGCAGTTCAAGGCAGGCGCGGAACAGCGATGCCGGGGTGGTCTGAGTGCGAAAGAACTCCACATACCCCGGCAGTCCTGAGTTGTGCGCCAGCAGGTGCCGCAGCGTGATCTGTCGCGCTGGCGAACCGGGCTCTCGCCCCACAATGAATCCCGGAAGAAGGTCGCCGAGAAGCATGTCGATGTCCAGCAGCCCGCGCTGCTGCAGCAACATGGCGGCCGCGGTCGTAGCTGCTACCTTCGTCACGCTCGCGATGTCGAACACGGTTCGCGGCGAGACCTCTGGCGCCGATGCCTCGTAAGTGAACCGGCCAAGCGCGCCTTCCAGTACGATATGGCCGCCGGCGAGCACGCCAAAGGCGCATCCGGGAAATGCGCGCGCGGCGATCGCCTCGGTCAGCACGCTCTGTGCGGCGGCAAACCGCGTAGATGACTCGGCGGAATCGGCGGGCGCTTCGGTCTGGAGTTCCATGATGTCTCAACTCTAACGCCGATTGGACAATCCCGCCCGGGACGAATCTCGCGGAATTTGCGGTTCGGCCCGGCAATTCGGGCTATCCTTGAGTCCGAATGTACCGTCTATCGGGATAGGGGCGCCGTTGCATTGCGCCGCGGATCACCCGGTTTGCGCTGGAGGAGAGCTGGTATGCCGTTTCGGCCATTCGGAATGCTTGTCGCCGCGGGTCTGGTGGCGACAGGTTTACAGGCGGGCAGCGCCCAGACTGCCACACCCCCTCAGGTGGAAACGCAAGCCCCTTCGGCCCAGTCAGCTTCTGGCTTACCGGCTGCTTCAGCCCCCGCCGAACCTGGCCCGTCTGCGCCCTCGGCCGCGAAGAAGAGTTTCATCGTTCCCGCCGGCACAAAGGTCCTTCTGCAACTCCGCAGTTCGGTCAATACCAAAAGCGCCAGGCAGGGAGACGGCGTGTACCTCGCCTCTGCCTTCCCCGTGGTGGTTGGCAACAGGGTGCTGATTCCCGCCGGGGTCTATGTGCAGGGCGTGTTCGATCGGGTGGAGCGCGCCGGGCATGTGAAGGGCAGGGCACAGCTCGATATGCACTTCACATCCATGATCTTCCCCAACGGAACCGTGGTGGAAATTCCCGGGCTGGTGAATAGCTTGCCCGGGGCCAGCAAGCAAAAGGTAAAAGACGACGGCGAAGGCACTATCGAACAGGAAGGCGACAAGGCCCGCAATATGGGCAAGGTGGCCGAAGTCACTGTTCCGGCGGGAACGACTGGCGGGGCGATCGGCGGCGGATTAGGCGGACACCCGATCGCCGGCACCCTCGGTGGTATGGGCGCCGGCCTTGCCGCCGCCGGCATTGTGGCGCTGTTTACGCGTGGTGCCGATGTGAACATCGAGGCGGGCTCGCAGGTGGAAATGGTCCTGCAGCGGCCGCTCGTGCTGGAAGAAGAGAATCTGAACGCCGGCGCAGGCTCGCCCGCCCTGGTCCCTGCGGCCAATCAACCCAAGCCCATGGAGAAGCCGCAGCGGGCTCGCATCCTTTGCCCGCCCGGCGGTCTGGGCTGTGAATAGAACAAAGCGAGTAAGCTAAGAACAGACGGAAATGTTGCCCGAAGACCAACCCCTCACCCCAGATTGCACCCCGCCTGCCGGACCCAACTCCGCGGTTCCTCAACTTGCTGGCGATCAGGTAGCCTCGACCGCGTCACCTGCCGCGGTGCGCACCAATACCGCCGGGCTGTGGCTGCGCGACGTGCTGATCGCGATTGCCGCTTCGGTTCTGATCATCGTGTTTCTCTATCAGCCCGTGCGCGTCGAAGGCACCAGCATGTTGCCGCGCCTGGAAGATAGTGATCGCCTTTTTATTAACAAGTTCGTATATCACTTTGAAGACATTCACCGGGGCGACGTCGTCGTTTTCCACTATCCTCGCGACCCCGAAAAGAGCTATATCAAGCGCGTAATCGCCCTCCCGGGCGACCGGCTGCGCATCGATCAGGGCCAGGTCTACCTGAATGGCAAGCGTCTTCGCGAGCCCTACGTGCCGGAGGACTACCGCGACACAAAGTCCATGCCCGAGATGGTGATTCCCGACGATGAGTACTTCATGCTGGGCGATCACCGCTGCATCTCGTCGGACAGCCGCGAGTTTGGCCCGGTAGACCGCGACCTCATCTACGGCAAGGCTGTGTTCGTCTACTGGCCAACCAGAGATGCCGGTGTCGTAAACTGAATTCTCTCTGAATCTCTGACAAATCAGCTCGACAGGTGCAGCACGTTCGACGAAAGGTGCTCGCTTTGCACGCGGGTGACCCTTGTGCGCGTGCGAAAATGATTTCGTCTTCTGCGGGATCCCGATGATTCCTCGAAATCCTCTTACGAATATTCCTTTTTTCTGGAGCGATACGCATGCAACGCAGAGATTTCTGCAAGGTGATGGGCGCGGCCGCACTGGCTAACGCTATACCGGCAATCGGCGAAACCAACGATGTGCCGCACGGATTCAATCGCTACACCCAGGATTACGCTGAGTTCTGCGCGTTGCCTCCGGAAAAGAGAGTGTTCTATTGCCTGCGCGATGGAAAGATCGTAGAAGCAAAGCTGGATGAGGCTGCATGGCAGCCACCCGCGTGGGACTACAACCCGAAGCCGCTTTCCCTCGCAGGTGGCATGTGGGACGATGTTCCCCTCCAGTCGCCGCTCCCCAACTTGGCCGGTGACGGACCGTACAAGCCAACCTGGGACTCTCTCCTTGAATACGAGGCGCCAGATTGGTACCAGGACGCGAAGTTCGGCATCTGGGCTCATTGGAGTCCCCAATGCGTGCCGGAAGCAGGTGACTGGTACGCGCGAAACATGTATATCGAAGGGCAACGCCAGTACAAATACCAGCTCGAACACTATGGGCCGCCCTCGCGCTTCGGTTACAAAGATCTCTGTGCCCAGTGGACATTATTGAATTGGCAACCGGACGAGCTCATTGCGCGCTACAAAAAAGCCGGCGCTCGCCTCTTTATTGCGCTCGCCAACCATCACGACAACTTCGACGCATGGGACTCGAAACACCAGCCGTGGAACTCCGCGGCCATGGGCCCGCATCGCGACGTTGTGGGAGGCTGGGCCGCCGCGGCACGGAAACAGGGCATGCGATTCGGGGTTACTGTTCACCAGGCGCGGAACTGGTGGTGGTTCCAGCCGTCCCATGGCGCGGATAAGACCGGTCCTCTGGCCGGAGTGCCTTACGACGGAGATTTGACCGCCAGCCAGGGCAATGGCCGGTGGTGGCAGGGCGTTAATCCGCAGCGTCTGTACTGCGTCAAGCATCCGCCCGATGCGCTGCCCGACCCTTCCTACGTCAAGAACTTCTATGACCGCACGCGCGACCTGATCGATCAACACAATCCTGATCTGCTTTACTTCGACGATTCGCTCCTGCCGCTGGGCTGGGCCGGGATGAATATCGGCGCTTACCTCTACAACAACAGCATGAAGCTTCACGGCGGAAAGCTGGAAGCCGTCTTGAACGTTAAGGATGTTCCCGCTCGTCTTGCGAAGGCTGTGGTGGCGGATTATGAGCGCGGTCTCACCAGCGAGATCATGCAATATCCATGGCAGTCAGAGACGTGCATCGGCGCCTGGCACTATCTCCGGTATCTCTACGAAAAGCCGGGCGAGTATGGCGGATATCTGCCGCCCCGCGACGTGATTCACTGGATGATCGACACCGTCAGCAAGAACGGCACCTTCATCCTCAACGTTCCCGGCCGGCCCGATGGAACCATCGACAGCAAGGAGATTGCGGTTCTTGATGGTGTCACATCGTGGATGCAGGTCAATGGAGAAGCCATTTACGAGACTCGGCCCTGGAAGATTTATGGCGAAGGCCCCAACAGCGTCAAGGCTGGATCGTTCCAGGGCAACAGCATCAGCAAGCTGGGCGAAAAAGACATCCGGTTCACGCGCGACAAGGCGAACAAGGTCGTCTACGCCATCGTGTTGGGATGGCCTTCCGATCCCATCGTTGTGCAGGCTCTGGGAACGTCAGCCGCAACGAATCCTGGCAAGATTGCGCGGGTAGAGGTGATTGGCACGGAGGCCACAGTGAACTGGAAGCAGTCGGCGGACGGTCTGCGTGTAGAGTTGCCGAAGCAGTATCGTCCGGCGGTGGATTACGCCGCGGCGCTGAAGGTGGTTCTTGCTTGAAGTAGTGTCTACCCGACTCGCAATCCTCTGAGTCGGAGGAATAACTGAGCCGAAGAATACGTAATTCACTCGATTGGCCTGATGAACCGGAGTCCCTATAGTTCTCGTCAGCGGCTCAAGAGGCCGTGGACGTCAGGAACTGCAAGGGGAGGAATTCATCATGGCCATTACCCATTCGGACACAGCGACCAATGCGGGAGCCGTCGTCGTGCGATCCGGAGAAGGACGCACGTTACGCTGGGGACCGAAGGGACAGGTCCGCATCCTCGCGGGCGCCAGTTCTACCGACCGGTCGTTCAGCATTGTCGAGGCATTGGAGCCGCCGGGAAGCGGTGCGCCGCTGCATGTGCACCATGGCGAGGCTGAAGGTTTCTACATTCTGGACGGGACGATTGAGTTGACCTGCGGCACCGAAACCGTAACCGGCCGCGCGGGCGATTTTGTCTACGCGCCGAAGGATGTTCCCCACAAATACACGGTAGTCGGCGACAAGCCCGCTCGAGTTCTGCTGCTGTTCTCGCGCCCGGGATTTGAAATGTTCTTTGCCGAGGGCGGCTCTCCAGTCAATCAACCGCCATCTGGTCCGCCCGATCCGGACGCGCTCCGGCGTCTCGTGGAAAAGTACGATATGGAACTGCTTGAGGCGCCGGCCCACTAAGCCCACGAACCTTCGTTAGCACGACTTCGGGTCGCTCGTGTGCACGAACGGCCCGAATTCCGGCTTGGCATCGCCACCGCGCAGTGCCGCTTCGATAACGCGATCCGTCGCACGGACAAGGGCGGCGAGCTCGGCGCGGGAGTGAACGTTCAGCTTTTCATAAATGTTCACAAGGTGCGTGGAAACGGTGCGCTCGCTGATAAAGAGCCGGTCGGCGATCGCCCGGTTGGCAAACCCGTGGACGACGTAGCTGACGATTTCCCGCTCGCGATCGCACAGCTTTTCATCGAGCAGCGTTTTCACCTGCCCATCTGGAATCAGGTTGGCGATCCTGGCCCAGTACGATTCGTTCTCGCGCCGCACGAGCGCATGCAACTCGTCACGCCGATACTGCTCGAGCAGATTGACGTCATGGAACTTCGCCGCATGATCCACCGCCATGGCGACAAGAGTGTCCTCGTCCTCGGCAGTGAAGACTTCGCCGCAGGGCGGGCAAGTGAATCTCAACCTGGTCCTTTGAACTTTTCCTGGCATCGCGGAACTCGGCTCCTGGTTTAAATCAGTTGCAATGCCGGTCGGGCGTTCTGGTCAGGAGCCGGAATTGGACGGTCACATTGTAAAAGATGCGGCAAGCGCCGTCGGCGCATTTTGATCCCGGTAAATGTTGCAACCATGCAAACGCAAGGACCGATCAAACCTGCTAAAATCGATTGAATCCACTCCTCGGAGAGGCGATGCAGGCGATCCTTGCGCTCGAAGACGGGCGCACCTTCCCCGGCGAAGGCTACGGCCACCCAGGCGAATGCCAGGGAGAAGTAGTTTTCAACACTTCCCTAACCGGCTACCAGGAAATCGCAACCGATCCTTCCTATGCCGGCCAGATTGTCGTTCTCACCAACCCGCAGATCGGGAAC
>Ga0134126_10014354_pt1 | contig 10010 bp, 9 predicted proteins | sample KB31752_FD_96881 | JGI IMG/M metagenome (GOLD analysis project Ga0134126, IMG submission 96881) | Terrestrial soil microbial communities with excess Nitrogen fertilizer from Kellogg Biological Station, Michigan, USA - KB3-175-2 | ecosystem: Environmental > Terrestrial > Soil > Unclassified ...
ATCCTCAGTGGGGCAATGATGCTGCGCCACAGCTTCGATCGGCCGGAAGCCGCCACTGCGGTCGAGCAGGCGGTGGAGGCGACGCTGCGGCGCGGTATTTTGACCCGCGATCTGGTTCCCTCGGGCGCCACCTTCGCCTCGACCAGCCAGTTTACGGCCGCGGTTGCGGGTGGACTATAGCCGGTTTGCCGCCAGCGGGCTTTTCGGGCGGGTAGCTGCCGATCACCTCGCCCCGATCGTTGAAGATGGTCATCATCGTGCCGGGGGCGAGATTGGCCAGGCTGGCCTCGATCTGTTTCACATCGCCCACCACCACCACCAGAGTGTGATCAGGTTTGACCACCGATTGGGCGGCGGCCAGAGCCTCGTCACCGGTTACGGAGGACACGTTGTGGGCGTAGCCGGCCAGCCAATCCGGGGGCAGGCCGTACAGGCCCTGGGTCATCATGGCGCCCGCCACCTGGCCCTGGGTTTCGAGACCGAGGACGAAGTTGCCGTTGATGTAGTTTTTGGCGCCGCTCATCTCCTGGGTGCTGGGCGGGGCGGTGCGAATCTGGTCCATCTGCGAGAGGATCTCCTTGAGCGCCGGCGCGGTGACGGCGGTGCGCACGTCGGTGGAGACGGTCCAGGCGCCGAGTTCCCGGTAGGCGGTGTTGCCGCTGGAGATGCCGTAGGTATAGCCCTTTTCCTCGCGCAGGTCGGAGTTGAGGCGGGAGGTGAAGCCGCCGCCGAGCACCTGGTTGGCCACGCGGAACGAGAAATAGTCGGGCGCAGTGCGGGTCAGCCCCAGGCCGCCGAGCAGGATGGTGGATTGCGCCGAACCGGGGCGCTCGACCAGGTAGATGCGCCGGGTGGCGGGGTTGGAGACCGGCGGCGAGGGCGGCGGGGTGGGGCGGCCGAACTTCCAGGCGTCCGTGCCGAAGTACTGCTCGGCGAGGTTGTGGGCACGCGCCTCGCTGATGTCGCCGGTGATGACGATCAGCCCCTGGTTGTTGGGCAGGAAATAGTTCTGGTGGAACTGCTGCAGAGCGTCGCGGGTGATGCCGGCGATGGAGGCCTCGGTGGGCGCGGTGATGGCGTAGGGATTGTTGCCGAAGAGCAGCTTGTAGAACTGCACCGAAGCCAGAAAGCCGGGGTTGGCGCGGCTGGCGCGCAGCCCCTGCAGCATGTTGGCCCTCTCCAGGTTTACTTCGCTCTCGGGGAAGGTGGGGTGCAGGGTGACGTCGGCCAGCAGCGCGAACAGCGCCGGGACGCGGTCACTGAGGCCGTTGGCGTAGATGGTGAGGAAGTCGGGGTCCACGCCCGCGCCCACGGCGCCGCCCAAGGCGTCGGCAGCCTGGGCGATCTGCAGGGCGTTGCGGGTGGGCGTGCCCTTGGTCAGCAGGTCGGCTTCGGCGCTGGCCAGTCCGGCGGTCTGGGGCGTCATGCGGGAGCTGCCGGCGCGCAGCGCCAACTGCACCGTCACCAGCGGGAAGCGGTGATCCTCGACGACGACGATACGCAATCCGTTGGGCAGTTGATCGCGGTGCGCGGCGGGGGGCGCGTAGGCCTTGAACGGCGCCACCGCCGGGGGCTTCGACATGTCGGGCGCGGTGGAGGCTTGCTGCGCCACCGCCAGTCCGCCCAGCAGGGCCAGAGCCAGCAAGAAATTGGTCGGCTTCATCGTCCCCCTCCCTGCGCCTTCGCCGCCGGCGCGGCGGCCCCGGGCTGATCCAGAATCAGATTGACGTCGGCGCTGGTCAGGTACTTGCGCGCCACCGCCGCCATCTGTTCCGGCGTCACCGCCATGAAGTTCTGCAACTCGGAGTTGGCCTTCTCCGGCGACCCGTCGAACATGGTGGCCAGCGCCAGCAACTGGGCGCGGCTGAGGGTGGTCTGCTCGGACTGGATCCAATTCGAGCTGAACTTGGTGCGCAGGCGCTGCATTTCGGCCGCCGGCACGCCGTTGGCCTCGACCTCATGGATCTGCTGCATCACCAGCTTTTCCACCTCGTCGGCGGTGGCGTTGGGTTTATACACCACGAGGCCGGCAAACAGCCCCGGGGCGCGGTAATCGCTGTAATCGCCCATGGGGAACCCCAACCCGCCCTCGACCTCGAGCGCCACCGGATTGTTCTTGACCAGCGCCTGAAAGAGGCGCGAGCTGTCGCCGTCAAAGAGCAGTTCGCCCAGCATGTTGAGGGCGTAAAAATCCTGGGTGCCACGCGCGGGTCCATGCCAGCTCATGGTGAGGGCGGGCAGCTTGGCCTGCGCGTCGGGCAGCGTCATGCGCCGCGGCGCGGTCTGTTCCGGCTCCCTGGTGTCCACGGGCGTGATCTTGCCGCGATCGGGGATCCAGCCGAAGTAGTGCTCGACCATCGCCTTGGTCCGCACCGGGTCGAAGTCGCCCACGATGGTCAGCACGCAGTTGTCGGGGGCGTAGTACTGATGAAAGAACTCCTCCACGTCGTGCAGCGTGGCGGCGTCGAGGTCCTCGAAGGAGCCGATCACCGGATGGCTGTTCTGCCAGTTGCTGAACGCCTGCTCCTGAATGGCGGAGTACATCAGCGGACCGTAGGGCGCATTGTCCATGCGCAACCGCTTCTCTTCCTTCACCACCGAGATCTGGTTCTTGAGCGCCGCTTCGGTGACGTTGAGGGCCGAGATGCGGTCGGCGTCGAGCCACATGGCCGTCTCCAGCACGTTGCTGGGCACGGTGGTGTAGTAGAAGGTGTAGTCCTCGTGGGTGTTGGCGTTGAAGTTGCCGCCGTAGCCCTCGATCAGCTTTTCGAAGGTGCCCTTGGGGGCGTGCGCCGAGCCTTCAAACATCAGATGCTCGAAGAGGTGGGCGAACCCGGAACGGCCCTTGTGCTCGTCGCGCGCACCCACGTCGAAGATCATGCTCTCAGTCACCACCGGCAGGGTGTGATCCACCGACAGCACCACGCGCAAGCCGTTCGACAGCTTGAACTGGGTGAACTGCATCTGCGGCAGTTTGAGTTGCGCTTCCGGGGACGGCGTCTGGGCCATGCCCAATGCGGTGAGCGCGGCCGCCAGCAGCAGGGGGGCAAAACGTTTCCAAGCCATGCTACTGCCCAGCATGACATGATAAAAGTGATGGCGCCAGCCGACCGCATCGCCGCCTGGCTCCCGCAGCAGCGCTGGTACGGGGCCAAAGGCGTGGCCATCGCCAGCGCCGGGTTGCGCGACCGCGTGACGTTGGGGGGCGACTCGGAGTTATGGCTGGTCGAGGTCATCCCAGCCGGCCAGCCGCCGAGCGTGTATTTCATGCCGGTGGTGGGCGGGGGCGAAGGGGAACTCGATGGCGCCGCCGATGAGGACCTGCGGCGGCGGCTGTTCGAGTTGTTCCGGCAGAGTGCCGTTCTGGAGGGTGAGAAGGGGGCGTTCCGCTTTGAACCCTGGCTGCCGTTGCCCGCTTCGCCGCACAGCCGTTTGCTGGGCGCCGAGCAGAGCAACACGTCCATCTTGTACAGCGATCACGAGCGGCAACCGCGCTGGCGGCTGAAGCTGTTTCGACGCGTGCTGGATGGTGAAAACCCGGAGTGCGAGATTCCGCGGGCGCTGGTGCGCACCGGATTTCGCAACTTTCCCCCCGCCGCCGGCCGGCTGGTGTACAACTCGTCGCCGGCGCAGTGCACGCTGGCGGCGCTGGAAACCTACATCCCCAACCAGGGCGACGGCTGGGAGTACACATTGGCGGAACTGCGAGCCGGACGGGGTGAGGCGCTGCTGCGGGAAGTCGCGGTGTTGGGCCGCCGCACGGCGGAGCTGCACGCCGCGCTGGCCTCACTCACCGACGAGGCCGCCTTCGCGCCCGAACCCATCTCCCCGATCGAGACAGAGGCGTGGCGACAGCGCGCGCTGGCGTTCCTTGCCGATCCCATGCTGGGCGGTGACGCCGCGCTGCTGGCCCCCTGGCGCGGGCGTCTCGCAGCCGGCGCGCCCGGCCTTGCCGCCCTGGAGGGATGCCGGCGCATCCGCATCCACGGCGACTATCACCTGGGGCAGGTGCTGAAAACGGCGACGGACTTTTACATCTTCGACTTTGAAGGCGAACCCATCCGCCCGCTGGCCGAGCGGCGGCAAAAAGGCTGCGTCTTGCAGGACGTGGCCGGCATGCTGCGCTCCTTCGGTTACGCCGCCGCCACCGCCCAACAGCCCGCCTGGGAGCCGCGCGCCTGCAGCGCGTTTCTGGAGGCTTACCGCGCCACCATCCCCGCCGCCCTGGTGCCTGCGGGCGAGGCGGATTTCGCCGCCGCGCTGCGCTTCTTCCTCGGCGAAAAAGCCGTCTACGAGCTGGCCTACGAGCTCCACCATCGCCCGGAGTGGGCGGAGATCCCGCGCTCCGCCCTCCGGTCGCTGACCGCTAACCCCTGATTGCCAACCCCTATTTGGTGATGACCAGCAGGTGGAAGCTGCCGGGCACGATGGCCCGCCGCCGCTGTCCGGCCACGGGCGGCGCGAACTTGGCGGTGACGGTGAACAGGTCGTGATTCTTGGGGTTGATCTCCATGGTGCGGGCGCCATTCTCGGTGGTGATGTTGCCGAGTTCGGTGAACTTGTCGGGAGTGTCCTCATGGATGACGGTGATGGTGCCGTCGCCCTGGGAGGTGAACAGCAACTGCGTGCCCTCGTCGAAGCGGGCGGCATCCACGCCGCGGCCGATCTTGGGGGTGGCGATGATCTTGCCGGTGTCGGTGTTGAGAATGGCCACCACCTCGCTGTGGCAGCCGGCGAAGACGCGGTGGTGCTCGGCATCAATGGCCACGCCCGAGGGGCCCTTGCAGGGGGCCAGCGGCCAGCGGTGCAGAATCTTCAGCGAGTGGGAGTCAATGTCGAGCATCTCGCTGTTGTCTTCCAGCACGTTGAAGACGTGGCCGCGGCCGTCGCTGGCGGCAAACTCCGGGCCGCCGCCGAGGTCAATCGTGCCCGCCACCTTGCCGCTGGCGGCATCCACAGCGATGGCCTGATTGGCGTCGCCACAGAAGGCGAAGACGCGGTCGGTGGCCGGGTCGTAGATGATGCCGTCCACGTCCTTAGGGGCCGGAATCGAAGCGATGGGCTTGAGGGTGTGGATATCAAACTCGGTGATGGTCTGGTTGCCGCCGTTGGTGATGAAGCCGTGGCCGTCCTTGTCGGAGATGGCGATGCCATGGGTGCCGTGCAGCCCGCCGATGGTGCCCACCAGCTTCTGGGTGTCGAGCGCCAGCACCAGCACTTCGTCGCCGTGCGAGATGTAGAGGCGGTTGTTGGCGGCGTCCTGGGCCAGATAATCCCAGCCGCTGTTGCCGGGTAACGCCACGGTGCGGCTCAAGTGATAACCCAACGGACCCTGCGCCACGGCCAACACCGAGCCCAGGAAGAAAGCGGCAACCCAACGCAATTTCATGAATGACCTCCGCTGACCATCATAGTTCGTCGTGCTTTACATAGCAAAGCGAGTGGCGAAGATATACTGTCCGTCATGTCACACCGGCGCGCGGCGCTGTGGGCGGGCTTCGCGGTCATCTATATCTTTTGGGGCGGCACCTTTTTGGCCATCCGCATTGGGGTGGAGCAGATGGCGCCCTTACTGGTGGCAGCGGCGCGGTTTCTGCTGGCCGGAGGAATCCTTTATGTCTGGGCGCGGTGGCGGGGGGCGCCGCACCCCACGCGGCGGGAGTGGTGGGGGGCGACCGAGCTGGCGGTGTTCATGTTCCTGGCCGGGTATGGGGTGCTGTTCTGGGCGGAGACGCTCATCCCCTCGGGCATCGCGGCGGTGCTGGCGGCGTTGATCCCGCTGTGGGTGGCGTTGCTTGAGAGTTTCGTCTTTCGCTCCCAGCCGGCTTCGGTGCAGGTACTGGGCGGATGCCTGCTGGGAGCGGCGGGAGTGGCGGTTTTAATGGGTGGCAACGGCAGCGCCGGCGGTCTGGGCGGCGGGACGGTGTGGCCCATGCTAGCGCTGGTGGGAGCGGCACTGGCGTGGGCGCTGGGGACGGTGCTGATCAATCGGCTGCCGCTGCCGCGCTCGCCGGAGATGAATGCCGCCGCCCAGATGCTGGTGGGCGGCGCCATGCTGGCGGCGGCGGCAGCGCCCACCGGGGCCTACCGGCAACCGCTGCATGTGCACCTGTCGCTGCTGTGGGCGCTGGGTTACCTGGTGTTGATCGGCTCGGTGCTGGCGTATTCGGTGTACATATGGCTTTTGAGTCATACCTCGGCGGTGAGTGTCTCGACGTATGCCCTGGCGAACCCGGTGATCGCGCTGCTGATTGGCTGGTGGTGGGCGGGCGAGCGGCTGGGATGGCGGGCGGGGCTGGGGAGCGGCATCATTCTGGCGGCGCTGGCGCTGGTGCTGGCGCGTCCTCAATCGGATGGCAAGCCTTCCACCAAAGCTGATATACTCGCGCCTTCCGGAGGTGATTTCCGTGCGTCTTAAGCTCTCCCTCGCCTTTCTTGCCTGCGCCGCTCTCGGTCTCAGCGGCTGGATGTTTACCCGCCCGCAGGACCCCGCGCCCACCCAGGAGGAGATCAACAGCCAGGTGCGCTCGTACGCGACACCGGAAAACTCCAAGGTCATGTGGATCATGCACGAGTTGACCGACGTGCACGGCCCGCGGCTCACCGGCGGCCCGGAACTGCTGGGGGCGCAGAAGTGGGTGATGGCGACGGAGGCGTCGTGGGGAATGGTGAACACCCATCTGGAGTCGTTCCCGTTCGTCCCTGAGCGCATGCACAAGGCCGTCCCGGGGTGGGACAACCTGCTGCTGGAGGCCAACGCCATCAGCCCTTTCCATGCCCAACTGGTGGTGCGTTCGCTGCACTGGACGCCGGGCACGCACGGCCCGGTGACGGCGGCGGCGGTGCTGATCCCCGAGCCGCCCGGGCTGGCCTTCACCGGCGGCCGCGGCGCCACGCCGCCGCCCATGCCCACCCAGGCCGACCTCGACGCCTGGTTCGCACAGTACGCCGCCAAAGTGAAAGACAAGATTGTGCTGGTGGGCGACTACACGGTCGTGCCGCTGGACTTCAACCCGCCGGCGCTGCGCCGCAGCGACACGACATGGGATTGCATGGTGGGCACGCTCGCCGAAGACAGCCCCGCCTGCCAGGCGCTGCCGCAGCGCCGTTTCAGCCGCGGCACCCCGCCCAAGCCCGATCCCACCCGCCTGACCCGCCAGCAGGTGAGCGCGCAGTTGGATGCCTTCCTGCTGAAGAACGGGGTCAAGGTGCGGATCAACAACGCCAACAAGGCGCACGGGGTGATTGTGGCTTACAACAACCCCAGCTACGACGTGGCCACCGCCGTGCCCACGGTGGTGATGCAGGCCGACAGCTACGGACGCATCTCGCGGCTGCTGGCCGACAACATCCCGGTGACGCTGCGCTTCAACATTGACAACACCACCTACCCGGAAGGCAAGGTCACCCACAACGTCGTCGGTGAAATTCCGGGCGGCGACCTCAAGGACCAGGTGGTGATGCTGGGTGGTCACCTCGACAGCTGGAACAACGCCACCGGAGCCACCGACAATGCCGCCGGCAGCGCCATGATGATGGAGGCGGCGCGCATCCTGATGGCCATGCACGTGCATCCGCGGCGCACCATCCGCGTCGCGCTGTGGTCGGGCGAGGAGGAGGGGCTGCTGGGATCGCTCGCCTACGTGGACCAACACTTCGGCAGCTACGAGCACCCCAAGCCGGCGTTCAAGAACCTGGTCGCCTACCTCAACATTGACGACGGCACCAGCAAGCCGCGCGCCGCCAGCGTCTTTGGACCGCCGGCCGCCGCCGCCTTCTTCCGCCAAACGCTGGCTTCGTTCCACGCCTGGGGCTTCATGGGCGCGGTGGCCAACACCAGCCGGCGCACCGGAGGCACCGACTCGACCTCGTTCAACCAGGCGGGACTGCCGGGGGTGAACTTCGAGCAGGACCCGATCGAGTACCAGCCGTACTCCTGGCACACCAACCTCGACACCTACGAACGGCTGTCGCCGGAGGATTTGCGCGAGGGGGCGGCCGAGATCGCCGCCATGGCCTATGCGCTGGCCAATGCGCCGGAGCCGTTGCCGAGGTTTGACGCGGCGAGCATGCCCAAGCCGCCGAACCCGGTGGACCCGAGTCCGCAGGCGGCGTTGGGGGGGAAGAAATAGTGGGGAGGGGTCAGGGGTCAGGGGTTAGGGGTTAGCGGGCGTGTGGCGGCGGGTGATGGGGGTGGTGGCGCTGGGGGTGGCGCTCGCGGCGCAGCAGCCGGGGGCGGCGAAGTGTTCCCAGTGCGCGCAGTGGAATGGGGCGCAGAAGCCGTTTCGGGTTTATGGGAATACCTGGTATGTCGGGCCGCAGTGGTTGAGCTCGATCCTTATTACCTCGCCCGAGGGGGATGTGCTGATTGATGGGGATTTGGCGGAATCAGCGGGGGCGATTGCCGGGCACATCCGCGAGCTGGGGTTTCGGCCGGCGGACGTCAAGCTGATCGTCAACTCGCATGTGCACTACGACCACGCGGGCGGCATTGCCGCACTGCAAAAGCTGACCGGGGCGCGGGTGGCGGCCAGCCCGTGGTCGGCGGCGGTGCTGAGCAGCGGGCAGCCGGGGAGGGATGACCCGCAGTTCGGCATCCTGCCGGCGATTGCGCCGGTGCCCGCGGTCGAGGAGATTCACGACGGGGAGACGTTGCGGGTGGGGAACGTGGCGATCACCGCCCACTTCACCCCCGGACACACCCCCGGCGGCACCAGTTGGACGTGGCGGTCGTGCGAAGGGGCGCGCTGCCTAAATATGGTGTACGCCGACAGCCTGACGACGGCTGCGGCCCCGGGCTACAAGTACTCGGAACATCCCGAGTTGTTGGCGGGGTTTCAGCGCAGCTTCGCCTGGCTGCGGCAGGTGCGGTGCGACATCCTGCTCACGCCTCACCTGGGGCCGCATCCGCAGCACAATCCGCAGGCGTGCCACGCGCTGGCGGACAAGGACGAACTGCAACTGCGGCAGCGGCTGGCGGGTGAGGGCAAGCCCAAATAACGAAGGCCCGCTTGCGCGGGGCCTTTTTGAGTCGCGCCCGGCCGAAATCATATCGCGGCGAAGGGGTTGCGCAGCTTCATTCCGTGGAAGCGGGTCATGTCGCGGTCGGCGCTGATCAATTCGGAGACGCCGTGTTCCAGGCAGAGCGCCCAAATATGGGCATCATGCACCAGATTTCCTGAGGCTTGCGACTGCTCGAGCACGGATTGCAGTACCTCGCCATGCCGGGGAGTCTCGGCCAGTACCAGGAGCGATGGGGAGGCGCACAGGAAGCGCAGTTGGCGCCAAGCCTCGGTGGGGCGCAGCGGGGGGCGATAGACCTGGGGATGGGTTACAACCCGCAGGCACTCGTAGACACAAGGCCAGGGTAGCGCCCACGGAGCCTGGCCCTCCGCCAGGGTACGGAGCGTGTTCAGCGCCTGCGTCCGAAACTCGCTACCCTGGTGAAGCGCGTATACCAGCACGTTGGTGTCAACCGCGATCACCGCCCTTCCATAGCCCGGTAGAGAGAGTTGCGGTCGCTGATATCCACACCCGGCTGCAGGACGCCGTCCCAACCCTCAATTTCCAGTCGGTACTTGCCATGCGGGCCCGGCCGCACGCCGCGGCGCAGGAGGGAGTTCACCAGCGCCTGCAGGGTGGTACCTTCGCGGGCTGCGCGCTGCTTGAGTTCGCGCAGTAGCACGGGCTCAATGGCGATTGTGGTGCGCGGCATACATCAAAGTGTATACGGCTGCGCATCTTGATGCAAGCTTGCGCTGCTTACGCACGGTGGCGGGGTGGGCGGGTAAGTTCGACGGGAGCGGAGGGCTCGATTTGGAGTGCCGTGCCCTCTTGCGCGGCGCGCATCGCCTGATCTCGCGCAGCAGTGTGGATTCGGTGGAGATGCCATTTTTACTCCTTGCCCCAGGCGAGGTGGAGGCCGGCGGTGAGGGAGCGGGGGGAGCTGAGCAGGGCGTCGGGGGTGAGTTCGACGGCGAAGCGGCGGTTGGTGAGGTTTTCGATGGCGA
>Ga0134126_10014357_pt1 | contig 10009 bp, 7 predicted proteins | sample KB31752_FD_96881 | JGI IMG/M metagenome (GOLD analysis project Ga0134126, IMG submission 96881) | Terrestrial soil microbial communities with excess Nitrogen fertilizer from Kellogg Biological Station, Michigan, USA - KB3-175-2 | ecosystem: Environmental > Terrestrial > Soil > Unclassified ...
CGAGTGATGTAACGCTTTACATGTGGGTGCATTTTGTCGTCTAGTGGATATTGCCGTTAATCGTTCCATGGATCGGAGTCATCCTTGACACACTTGTCTCGCGCTGCCACCTTACTGATCGTACTGTGCAGTCTGTCGCTCTACTCGTTCGCCGATGACATTCCTCACCTGGAGAAGAAGGACGGGCGCTTCGCGCTAGTTGTTGGGGGTCAGCCGTTCCTGATGCTGGGCGCGCAGATTAATAACTCCAGTTCGTGGCCGAGCGAAATGCCCAAGGTCTGGCCGGCACTCGAAGATATGCACGTCAATACCGTCGAAGCCCCTGTCTATTGGGAGACGATGGAGCCAGAGCCAGGCAAGTTCGATTTTGCAAACGTTGACCTTTTGGTGAATGGCGCGCGGGAGCATCATCTACACCTCGTATTGCTCTGGTTCGGTACATGGAAGAACGGGCAGGCGCATTATGTGCCGGAATGGGTAAAGACCCACCCTGAGAAGTATCCGCGTGAAGTAAGTTCGTATGGAAAGATTCTCGATGTTCTATCTCCTTACTCGGAGGTCAATCTTGATGCGGATAAGACTGCTTTCTCCGCTCTCATGCGGCACATCAAAGAAACCGACTCTGCGCAGCACACCGTCATCATGATTCAGGTTGAAAATGAATCGGGATCGATAGGATCTGTCCGCGATTTTTCACCTGCGGCGCAGGAGGAGTTCAATGGAAATGTGCCTGCTTTGCTCGTAAAGGATCTTCATCTTGCTTCGGGTACCTGGTCGAAGGTATTTGGCGCAGACGCTGACGAGCGCTTTGCTGCGTATTCGACTGCACGCTATATCAATGAGGTAGCGCGGGCGGGAAAGGCAGAGTATCCGCTGCCGATGTACTGCAACGTGTGGATTACTTATCCAGTTGCGGCGCTTGAAAATCGCGACCATCCGAGTCCAGGACAGGAGTATCCAAGTGGAGGTCCTCAGCAGGGAAATATCGGGATATGGAAGTCTGCTGCACCGGCGATCGATGTTCTCGCGCCAGATTTCTATTCCAATGATGTCGATCTTTATCACAAGACAGTCGCTGCCTACCATCGCGACGACAATGCGTTGTTTATTCCCGAGACTGGACGAACGGCGAACTTTGGAAGATATTTCTTTTATGCTCTCGGTCAGGGTGCGATCGGATTCTCGCCCTTTGGCGTGGATTACACGGGATGGTGGGGCACTGAGCAGAAGGTCCCGGAGTGGTTATCCGAGAATTATTCACTCGTTGGTCCGATGGATCTGGAGATCGCTAAGCTCAACTTCGACGGCAAGTTGCAAACCGCAGTCGAACAGAAAGGCGAACCTAGGCAATCTCTGCATTTCGACGGAGTGGATGCAGTGGTGTCCTTCGGCTTTCCGCAGGGGGATGGCGAAGTGCCGCCGGGAACTACAGATGAGCATGGCCGGGCCATTGTGGCGCAATTGGGGCCGTTGGAATTTCTTGTGACAGGGTTTGATGCGAGCGTCAGTTTTAAAGTGACCGACAAGCCTGGAGCTGCGGCGAACAATGAGCAACTGGAGATTCTTCGCGCTGATGAAGGACAGTATGTCGACGGTGTATGGCAGACTTCACGTATATGGAATGGCGATCAAACCGACCGGGGACTGAACTTCAGGGGAGTAAATAAATCTGTGGTGCGCGTTCGGCTGCACATGCTTCCTCTTTATGAGCAGAGCGTCCGCGAGAGATAACGGTCGGATTTCAGGTAGAGCGACACAAACGATATTGGAGAATTTTATGTTGAGACGCGACTTCATTAAAACTACGGGAACTCTTCTTGCTGCATCTACTCTTCCCAGCGCTGCGGCGCTCGCCTCATCGACGGAGAGCGGTGCGACACGCTCGGTTGTTCCAATCAATCGCAACTGGCGCTATCATCCAGCGAAAGTTGAAGGCGCACACGCTCCAGGGTTTGATGACTCGTCTTTTGAGCGCGTCGTCGTTCCGCACACGAATGTGCGTCTTCCGTGGCACAACTTCGACGACAAGGATTATGAGTTTGTCTCGACCTATCGGCGTCGCTTCAAGTATCCGGCTGACGCTAGAGGTAAACGCGTCTTTGTCGATTTCGAAGGCGTGATGACGGCATCGACGGTCTGGATCAACGGCGTCGCTCTCGGCGAATATAAGGGTGGGTTTACGCCGTTCTCGTTTGAGTTGACGTCTCATCTTCACACGGATGCAGACAATGTTCTGGTCGTCCAGGTTGACTCGACAGAGCGCGCAGATATTCCACCGTTTGGTTATGAGATTGACTACATGACCTTCGGTGGCATCTATCGCGAAGTTTCGCTGCGGATTGTTTCCCCTACATATATCGACAATATATTCGCTCATCCAAAGGATGTTTTAGGTGGCTCTCCCTCTCTTGACGTGGATTGCTTTCTGGCAGGTCTTCACCCTGAGGACGGCCTTGCTCTCGAGGTTGAACTGCGCGACGGAGATAAGGTCCTTGCCAGACAGAGCCAGCTTGTAAAGAAATACGTACCAACAACCGACGCGGCCTCTCCGATCGATCCAACAACCAGCGGGCCGGTATATGCGAGTGTACAGACTACTTCAGATCCTGCGTTGCACACTATCTCCTTAGAGCACTTGGAGAAGATTCAGTTGTGGGATCTTGAGAGGCCTCATCTTTACAGCGTTCATGTGCGCCTGCTGCGGGCAGGGCAGGTCATCGACGAAGACACACGACGTATTGGATTTCGCGAGGCAACGTTCACGGACCACGGCTTCTCTTTGAATGGGAAAATTATTAAGTTGCGTGGCCTGGATAGGCATCAAACTTTCCCGTTCGTTGGTCAGGCGATGCCTGCGCGTGTCCAGCGCAAGGATGCTGAGATTCTACGCAATGGCATGCATTGCAATATTGTACGAACATCGCATTACCCTCAGTCTCGGCATTTTTTAGATCGATGCGACGAGATTGGGTTACTTGTTCTTGAGGAAATTCCTGGATGGCAGCATATAGGACCGGAGCCGTGGAAGTTGATCTCCATCGACAATGTCGGCAGGATGATTCGGCGTGACTGGAACCATCCTTCCATTATTTTATGGGGCGTGCGCATCAACGAGTCGAGAGATGATCACAGCTTCTATACCCGAACCAACGCGTTGGCGCATGCACTTGATCGCACCCGGCAGACTGGTGGCATCCGTAACTTCCCCGGGTCCGAGTTTCTCGAAGATGTCTTTACGGTGAACGATTTTGGCTTTCCCCTGAGGAAGCCGAATCATCCGAAATATCTCAATACTGAATTTGTCGGGCATACCTTCCCGACAAAGACGACGGATGACGACGAGCGTCAGCGGGAGCATACGCTTCGGCATGCACGTATCCACAATCAACTTGCATCGGATCCGCAGTATGCCGGTGGCATTGGCTGGTGCGCCTTCGATTACAACACGCATTCCAACTTTGGGGCCGGCGACCGCATCTGCTACCACGGCGTCGCCGATATCTTCCGCGAGCCCAAACCAGCCGCAGGCTTTTATAAATCACAATGCGATCCCACGGAAGAGATTGTTCTGGAACCCGCATTTCATTGGGCAAAGAGTGATGAATCCGTGGGATTTTCGAAGGCTGTTGTATGTTCCAACTGTGACCATTTGAAGTTTTATCTTCGCGAGCGCAGCCTCGAGAGTAATCCCTGGAAGTTGTTTGCAGAGCTGGATCCTGACAAGGAGGAATTTGGGAATCTGGTCTATCCTCCGTTCATTCTCCAACTTTCAGAAATAGACAGGAAACAGTTTGAGTTTGCCTGGGGAGACCTTCGTATCGATGGATATCTGAAGGGCAAGCAGGTCATCTCCAAGTCGCTGTCGGGCCTCGGGGTCGATCGTCAATTCCACTTATTGCCGGATGACACGAGCCTTGCCGCCGATGGTGCAGACACGACTCGAGTGGTACTTCGCGTGACAGATGAGTTCGGTGCGGTACGCACCTATGCCAATGATCCGATCATATTCACGTTGGAAGGGCCGGCAGAGCTCATCGGCGATAATCCGTTTGCCCTGATCGGCGGTACGGGTGCGGTCTGGATTCGTGCGAAGGAGCAGGCAGGCGTCGTGAGATTGACGGCAAAGCATCCAAGACTTGGATTGCAGACAATCGAATTCAATCTGACTGCAGTTCCTGCCGAATCCATTTAGCGATAGTTTTGATTGGCCGGGCCCGTAGATCGGCGCAGGATTAATGTTGGTTGCACATCATAGTCCTCGCCAATCTGCGGCTTTTTTGTCTTGGACTGCAACGATTTATAGAGTGCTCGAAAGGCTGCGGTGGCAATTTCGATGCGCGGCAGGCGAAGGGTCGTCAGCGATGGCTGTGTATACGCGCTGAGTTGAATATCGTCGTAGCCAACGATGGAGATATCTTCGGGGATGCGCAATCCACGTTCGTGAATTGCCCCCATAGCTCCAATCGCAGTCAGATCGTTGGACGCTACGATCGCTGTAGGTTTCGCGCCGGAGCTGAGAATCCGAATCATTGCTTCGTGACCCCCATCAGCGCGATGGTTGGCCTCTTGAATGAGAGCCTGGTCGCGTTTGAGCCCGTGCTTCTCAAGACTTTTGAGAAACGCCTGAAAACGGGTACGAGCCGAAAAGAGTTCGAGTGGGCCGCTGATAAATGCGATCCTGGTATGGCCGAGCTCTACCAAGTGGTCCATCGCCATCGCTACGCCAGCGGCATGGTCTACACGGACACGGCTTACACCAGGGCCCGGCGCTCCGACGTCCATGAATACCAGCGGGATATTTCTATGACTGAAGACTTTAATCAGCCGATCTTCCATCTCGGAGGTCATGATGGCGACACCGTCCACCTTACGCTGCATCATCCGTGTGACACAGCTCTCCATGCGTGCCGCATCATAGTTTGTATTGGCGACGAGCACTTCCTGGCCATGCTCGACCGAAATATCTTCGAATGACTTTACCAGCTCCGGAAAAAATGGATTGGTAATGTCCGAGATGATCAGGCCGTAGAGACTGCTGCGCCCAGAGCCGAGGGAGCGAGCGTTGGTGTCTGGATAAAACTGCAGAGCCTCAACGGCTCGCCGAACTTTCTCGGCTGTCTTCGGAGTGACCTTGTCTGAGCCATTGATGGTTCGCGAGACAGTGGCAGTGGAGACCCCAGCTCTTCGAGCGACAGCTTTAATGTTCATGTTGGTCGATCCCATTCCTGGTTCCGAGATGTCTCCCCGGGACTTTAGTAAGTAAAGCCTAGCGTGTAAAAATTTGTCCCGAATACTTTTCGACTAAACGTTCTAGATAAATAAGTTACAACCAAATCGTTCGTTCTGGGAAGGCGTTTCCCGCTCGAACGGCAAATAGGCCTAAGGAGCCGGACTGTTTCATCGAACTGGCTTTATTATCCCATCACAAAATTTAGAAACAATTTCTACGCAAGATGGCGATTCATTTATTGTCGCAACGGAAGGTATGCGAAAGGCAAGCAGGCGACCAACGCTCTCTCAATACCGTTTATCGCAACCTAAGCAGTCAACCGATGCGAGGCGTGAGACTGATGCCTGTCAGAGGTATAGGGATATCAAAGAAAAGATGGGGGCGGTCTATAAATAGATGTAGCTCGATGCTCCGCAGGACGAGCAGGATGATAAATAGATGGATTCATTGTGGAGTCAAATACGGGCCGGGACAATGCATGGGAACGCATCTTTCTCATGCGGCGCAATGCTCACCTATTTTATCGGTCTGATTCTAAGTGCGGGAGCTATTCAGGCGCAAACATCGGGCATGCCAGGTTCCACGAATTCGGTTGCCTTCGAACATTTCGTTGGTAGCGAGCGAGTCCCGCAATTGGTTGATATTACCGCTTCGACTGGCATTCATTTCGAGCACCTTTCGAGCCCCGAGCAGAAGTACATTGTTGAATCGATGAGTGGAGGCGTTGCGCTGATTGATTACGACGGAGATGGCTGGCTCGATATCTATTTCACCAATGCACCCAGTGTTTCTATGGCGCTTGCCGGGGAAAAAGCAAGAAGCGCACTCTTCCGCAACAACCATGACGGAACGTTTACGGACGTTACGGAGAAGGCTGGCGTTGGATATCCCTGCTGGGCAATGGGCGCTGCAGTTGGAGATTACAACAATGATGGCCGTCCGGATCTTATCGTCAGTTGTTTCGGTGGCGTAGTGCTGTATCGCAATAACGGTGACGGTACTTTCACCGATGTCACAAAAACGACTGGGCTAGACAAAGATACAGGATGGGCCACCGGTGTCACCTTCGGGGATTATGACGGTGACGGTAACTCCGATCTATTTGTACCGCACTATGTCGATTTGGACATGAACGATCTGCCGAAGTTCGGATCTAGTAAGACATGCGAGTATCACGGGGTGGCTGTTCAATGCGGGCCGCGCGGACTAAAAGGGTCGCCCGATACGCTGTACCACAGTAACGGCGACGGCACATTTGCCGAGGTTGCGAAACAAGCCGGAGTAGGGGACCCGAACCATTTCTTCGGCCTGGGAGCCGTATGGTCTGACTTCGATAACGATGGGAACCTCGACCTATTTGTTGGAAATGATGGGGAACCAAACTATCTTTATCACAACGAGGGCGGCGGGCATTTTAAGGAGATGGCTTACGACGCGGGCGTTGCTGTGAGTGAAGACGGCACCGAGCAAGCGAATATGGGGATCGCTCTTGGAGATTATCTGAATGTTGGCCGAATGAGCCTAGCTATCACACACTTCAGTGACGAGTACGCCGCAGTGTTTCGCAATGATGGTGGCATGACCTTCTCTGATGTCTCCCGCGCATCAGGAATCTCACATGCTAGTTCGCCCTATGTCGGTTGGGGCGATGCCTTTCTGGATCTTGACAACTCCGGCTGGAAAGATCTGATCATGGTAAACGGCCATGTCTATCCGCAGGTGGATAACGTGAAGATGGGGACGAGATACAAAGAACCAAAGCTGGTCTTCAAAAACCAGCACGATGGTACCTTCAAAGACGTCAGTGAGAGGTCTGGTGAGGCGGTACGTAAACTTCAGGTTAGCCGGGGGCTCGCAGTGGGCGACCTCTTCAATACCGGCAAGCTCGACATTGTCGTCGAAAATTTGACTGGCAGCCCAATGATCCTCGCAGCCCAAAGTGATCCGTCAGCTCACTGGATAAGTTTTGACCTTGAAGGTAGTCCGAAGAATCGGCTGGCATTGAATGCCCGCGTATGGGTGACACTGGCCAATTTGCGGCAGATGGATGAGGTTCGAAGTGGTGGAAGTTATCTGTCGCAAAGCGATCTGCGACTGCATTTTGGCCTGGGGCGTACAGAACGCATCGACAAGGTTGATGTGCTATGGCCGAACGGCGAGCGGCAGTCCTTTAAGGATGTTGCAGGCGATCGCTTTTATCACCTTAAGCAGGGAGGCTTGCTCGTTTCCATTACCCCCGCAGCACGCGTCGCAAGCCCTCGATAGACTTTTGCGACGGTGGTCTACTGGCTCGCGCTGTCGATTCGCTAACAATCAACCTGAATCAACTCTGGCGTCACCTTATCCGCGAGCTTTTCAAGGATAAAGCCGCTCTTTGAGCCATCCGTTATCGCCGCGAGAAAACAAGAAGCGGTCATGCAGACGCTCTGCGCCGTTCACCCAAAACTCGATTTGCTGTGGCCAAAGCACATAGCCGCGCCAGTATTGAGGGCGTAAAACATCGTCGGGATTGCGCTCCTCGGCAGATCGGACACGCTCCTCCAATGTCTGTCGGCTGGCGAGCGGTCTGCTTTGGCGGGAAGCGACGGCCCCAAGTTTGCTTCCCCGTGAACGGCTGCGAAAATAAGCATCTGCCTCGGCGTCCGGCAGCTCCGAAACTAAACCTTCTACACGCACCTGGCGTCGTAGCGACTTCCAGTGAAAGCACATCGCGGCTCTCGGATTGGCTGCGAGTTCCATGCCCTTCCGGCTTTCCGCGTTGGTATAGAAGGTAAATCCGCGCTCGTCTAGTCCTTTCAGCAACACCATACGGACACTCGGCGCGCCGTCCGTCGTCGCAGTAGCAAGTGCCACGGCATTTGGGTCGTTCAGTTCTCGAGCTTCTGCCTCACTCAACCACGAGCGAAACAGTGCAATCGGATCTACCGAGGCTTCTGGGTCAGTGATATGCATGCTCGTTATTTGGATGCTCGTGAGCCACTATTCAGCCAGCCCATCGAACAGATTGTTCTCAAGCCGTGCTGGCTGCGGCTCCGTCGTGGCCACCAGTGTATAAAACTCCTCGGCTCCATATCTCGCAAACAGATCTTTAGTCTGCTCCATCAGAGGAGCCTGCGAAGCATGTTGGCGAAACGCTTCTGCCTTCAGGTGTCGTACAGATTCGATGTCAAGCGTTACCGTCCAGGGCATCGGCTTAGGTGCCTGTCGGCCGGGTATGAAGAAGTTGGTGCTGACATAGAACAACCGATTCGTCTCATGCACCGGGCCCAGCTGCGGATACCGTTTCGTCTGCCCCGACCAATGGAACGCCGCGGTCGTCAGCATTGAGACCATAATGTGATCGGGATGGGTATTTAGACCGCCATCGGTGCCAAACGTCAACACAACGTCCGGGCGAAACTGCCGAATTTTTTCTACCAGCCGCCCTGCCGCCTGCGAAAAGTCGACGAACTCCAGACGAGCATCGTGATAGTCCAGCAGCTCGTGCTTCGTCACGCCAAGCACCTTGCATGAGGCAGTAAACTCTTCCCGTCGCATCTTTCCCAGTGCTTCGCTCGATGTTGCGTCACCCCGGTTCGTCGCTGCCTGACCATCGGTCAAGCAGACGACGTAAGTCTCAACTCCACTCTCCGCTGCCAACGCCAGCGCTCCACCGAATGCAAAACATTCGTCATCTGGATGAGCCACAACACACATCAATTTCAGTCCCACTTCGTCCCCTCTTCCATCTCAAAATCATCAAACAACAATTCTTCTGCGACCTGTGCCTCAATCACGGCATCCGGATCGACTGCTCGTACCGGGGCAAACGTCCGCCGATGCAGCGCACATGGTCCCCGTTCTGCCAAGGCTCGTCGATGCTCCGGCGTGCCATAACCTTTGTGCGAGGCCAACCCGTATCCTGGATGTACCAGATCGAGTTCGCGCATTAAGGCATCGCGGTGTACCTTGGCAACTACCGAAGCCGCGGCGATCGAAAGACTCAACGAGTCGCCATAAATCAACTTTGTTTGTTTGCAGGGATGGTCTACTCGCATTGCATCGATCAGCAGATGATCTGGAGCAGTATCCAAACCCTGCACGGCCGCAAGCATCGCCATTCGGGTCGCCTGATAGATATTCACGCGGTCGATGGTCGCGGCGTCTACCTCGGCGACACAAACCGCAATTGCCATGCGCCTGATGCGCTTGTTCAGTAGCTCCCGTTGTTCGCGCGTCAACTGCTTCGAATCTGTCAGTCCAGCTTTCGCCAAGCCGCTAAGGCGTTCGGGAAGAATCACCGCAGCCGCGACCACAGGTCCGAAGAGGGCTCCGCGGCCAACCTCGTCGACTCCGGCGATACTGCGAAAGCCGTGGTAGCGCAAAGCCTGCTCCGGTGCATCGCTGCATACAAGCTGCTTCAGCATCTGCTGCTTCGCCGTCGCGGCAGTGACTGTCTTCGAGATTCGAATCGGTGCGACAGAGGCCATACGGGTCATCAATGAGTGTATAACTCAGCAGCGCGCAAAACGAAGCCACGACCGAAGTCGTGGCTCTGTAAAACCAATAAAGAAAAATTACTTGGCGCGCTCGACTTCGCGCAGACGGGCAGCCTTGCCGCGAAGACCACGCAGGTAGAACAGCTTCGCGCGGCGAACTTCGTACGAGCGAACCTTCTCGACCTTGTCGACAACCTTGGAGTTGTAGGGGAAGATGCGCTCGACGCCCTGGCCGAAGCTCATCTTGCGAACGGTAAAGGTGCCCTGGGCTCCCTTACGGCAGGCAATCACCATGCCTTCA
>Ga0134126_10014358_pt1 | contig 10008 bp, 7 predicted proteins | sample KB31752_FD_96881 | JGI IMG/M metagenome (GOLD analysis project Ga0134126, IMG submission 96881) | Terrestrial soil microbial communities with excess Nitrogen fertilizer from Kellogg Biological Station, Michigan, USA - KB3-175-2 | ecosystem: Environmental > Terrestrial > Soil > Unclassified ...
ATCCTGATCGCGTTTCCGATCCTCGCGCTGTGGCTGCCGGCGCGCATGGGATAGCTCGGTGCAATTTCCCTCCCCCCGTGCGGGGGAGGGTTAGGGAGGGGGGGTAGCCACAAACAGCGGAGCGCGTGGTACCCCCCTCTCTAGCTCTCCCCGCAAGGGGGGAGAGAACAGACTGGACTCGTGTCGTAACCATTGCTCGAACGGAAGCAGATGACTCCGATCCTTCGCACCCAATACGCCTTCACCATCACGGCGCACATCGCGGACGTGACGACCGCCGGCGAAATCGGTCACGGTGTCCGCCGCATCATTCCGATCACAGGCGGCGAGGTGAGGGGAGAGAAGGTGAACGGCAAGGTGCTGCCGCTCGGCGCCGATTTCCAGATCATCCGCCCCGACGAGCTGATCGAGCTGGAGGCAAAATATGCCTTCGAGACCGACGACGGCGCGGTGGTCTATGTCGAGAACAGGGGCATCCGCTTCGGTCCGGTGGAATTGCTCGAGGGGCTCAAACGCGGCGAGCCGGTCGACCCCAGGCTGATCTATTTCCGCACCGTGCCGAAATTCGAAACCGGGCATGAGAAATACCGCTGGCTGATGCAGCATATCTTCGTCGCCTCCGCCGCCCGCCACGCGGACCGCGTCGTCATTGACGTGTTTATGGTGTTGTAAAGGGCGCTGACGCCACCTTCGTCATTGCGAGGTCGACGGGTCGCGCGCCCAATGACAGGCTCCGCGAAGCAATTCAGGCATGTCCCCGCGGGCGCACTCTGGATTGCATCGTCGCTTGCGCTCCTCGCAATGACGTGGAGACCCTGGTTGACTCCGTCTCCAATCGTTATAAAACATAACTATTCGCTGATGGCGACGGTGGCGCAGAGCGATAAGGAAGCCAGGCGCGCATCCGGGAATTCCTCGACCACAAGACCGCCAGGGTTAAGCCGACATGAGCGCTGCAGGAAACTCCGCGCGCGCGGCGAGCGCGCATCCGTTGCGCCGGATCTCGTTCAGCGATCCAGCCGTGTCGATCGAGCGCAGGGATGACGGCACCATCTATCTCCGCCCCAGGGCCGCGCTCGGCGACTTTCCGCAGCGCCTCACCGACCGCCTGCAGCATTGGGCGCAGGTAACGCCGAACAATGTTTTCATGGCCGAGCGCCTAGCAGGCGGCGCCTGGCGCAAGCTTACTTACGCCGAGTTGCTCGATGCGAGCCGGCACATCGCCTCCGCGCTTCTGGGACGCGGGCTTTCCGCAGAAAAGCCGGTCGTGATCCTCTCCGGCAATTCGATCGATCACGCGCTCCTCGCGTTCGGCGCGCTCTATGCCGGCGTTCCGTTTTGCCCGGTGTCGCCGGCCTACTCGCTGGTCTCGAAAGACTTTGGCAAGCTGTCCTACGTTATCAAGCTGCTCACGCCGGGCCTCGTCTTCGTCGATGAGGCCGACAACTTCGCCGGCGCACTTGCCGCCAATGTGCCCACCGGTGTCGAGATCGCGGTCACGTCCGGCGAACTGCCTCTCCGCGCGACGACAAAACTTGCCGATCTCCTCGAGACGCCGCTGCATCCGGATCTCGAAGCCGCGCATGAAAAAATCGGCCCCGACACCATCGCAAAATTCCTGCTGACGTCGGGCTCGACCGGCAATCCGAAGGCGGTGATCAACACGCAAGGCATGATCTGCGCCAACCAGGTGATGCTTCGCGAAACCATGGCCTTCCTGAAGGACGAGCCGCCGGTGATCGTCGACTGGCTGCCGTGGAATCACACCTTTGGCGGCAACCACAATATCGGGCTGATTCTCTACAACGGCGGCGCGATGTATCTTGACCAGGGCAAGCCGATGCCCGGCGGCATCGAGGAGACGGTGCGGAACCTCCGTGAGGTGTCGCCGACGGTCTATTTCAATGTCCCCAAGGGATACGAGTCGCTGCTGCCTTACTTGCGCGATGACGCCGCCTTGCGCGACAAGTTCTTCTCGCGCCTGCATGCGATGTTTTTTTCCGGCGCGGCGCTGTCGCCCTACGTCTGGAACAGCCTCGATGAATTGTCGGTGCAGGCGACCGGATCGCGGGTGCCGATGCTGACGGGGCTTGGCGCGACCGAGAGCGCGCCGTTCTTCATGTCGGTCAATCCACGCACGAGCCGCTCCGGGCATGTTGGCTTACCGGTGCCCGGCAATGACGCGAAGCTCGTGCCGAACAACGGCAAGCTCGAAGTTCGCGCCAAGGGCCCGAACGTCACGCCGGGCTACTGGCGCCAGCCGGAGATGACCAGGGCCGCATTCGATGAGGAGGGATTTTACAAGTTCGGCGACGCGCTCAAGCCCGCCGACGCGAATGACTTCCATGCCGGCTTCGATTTCGATGGCCGCATCGCCGAGGATTTCAAGCTCGCGAGCGGCACCTGGGTTTCAGTCGGCCCGCTGCGCGCGCGCTTCATCGCGGCCTGCGCACCGCTGGTGCGCGATGTCGTGATCGGGGGGATCAACCGCGATGATATCGCGGCGTTGGTGATCCTCGATCTCGACGGCTGCCGCCTGATCAATCCGAAGCTTTCGGCGGATGACATCGCCGCCGCGGCCAATGATGCGGTCCTACGCGCGGCGTTCCGTGAGCGGTTCGAGAGGTTGCTGGCCGGCGCTACCGGCTCGTCGAACCGGATCACACGCGCGATCCTGATCGATGGTCCGCTGTCGATCGACCGCGGCGAGGTCACCGACAAGGGCTCGATCAACCAGCGCGCGGTGCTGGAGCATCGCAAGGAGCTGATCGAGCAGCTATACGCGCCGACACCATCGGCGCGCGTCATCACACTATAGCAACGGTTTCAGGGAGAAGATCATGCAATTGAAGGATCACGCCGCGATTGTCACCGGCGGTGCGTCGGGGCTTGGCGCGGCGACCGCGCGGAAGCTGGCAGCGCAGGGCGCCAGGGTTGCGGTGTGCGATCTCAACGCAAAACTCGCCGAAAGCGTCGCGGCCGAGATCAAGGGGGTGGCCGTAGCTTGCGACGTCTCCGATGCGGCCTCCGCCGAAGCTGCGGTGGCCACAGCGGCCAGGGCGCACGGTCCGACGCGCGTGCTGGTCAATTGCGCCGGCATTGGCGTCGCCAAGCGGGTGGTCGGCCGCGACGGGCCGCACCCGCTGGCCGACTTCGAGAAGGTCATCAAGATCAACCTGATCGGCTCCTTCAACATGCTGCGGCTTGCGACCGCGGCGATGTCGAAGCTGGAGCCGCTCGCGGGCGGCGAGCGCGGCGTCGTCATCAACACGGCCTCGGTTGCCGCCTATGACGGCCAGATCGGGCAGGCCGCCTATTCGGCGTCGAAGGGCGGCATCGTCGGCATGACCTTGCCGATCGCGCGCGAGCTTGCGCAGTTCGGCATCCGTGTGCTGACGATCGCGCCCGGCCTGTTCCTGACCCCGCTGCTCGGCGGCCTGCCGCAGGAGGCGCAGGATTCGCTCGCGGCCGCAATCCCGTTCCCGCACCGGCTCGGCAGCCCCGAGGAGTTCGCCTCGCTCGCCATGCACATGATCGACAATCCCTATCTCAACGGCGAAGTGGTGCGGCTCGACGCGTCGCTGCGCATGGCGCCGAAATAGGCCGCGCCGATGTTCGTGCACCGGCGCGATGTCCAGATCCAGTGGGGCGATTGCGACCCCGCCAACATCGTTTATTACCCGCGCTACTTCGCGATGTTCGACGATTCCACCTCGATCATGTTCGAGGCTGCCGGGTTCTCCAAGCAGGACATCGTGCACAAATACGGTCTCGTCGGCATTCCCATGGTCGAAACGCGCGCGACATTCTATATCGCCTCGACCCATGGCGACCGGATCGCCATCGAAAGCCGGATCGAAAGCTTCGGACGTTCCAGCTTCGATGTCGTCCACAAGGTGTTCAAGGGGGAGGCGCTCGCGATCGAAGCGTTCGAGAAGCGCGTGCCGGTCGGGCGCGATCCCACCAATCCGGACAAATTGAAATCGGCGCCGATGCCGCAGGAGATCATCGAGAAATTTTTGCGGGGCTGAGCTATTCGCCCTGTCGCTAGTTCGAGCCGGCCCTTGCCCAAGGGCCGGTCTTTTTCTGACTGGGTGGGCAAGGCGCATTTGCGCCGTGCTCACCGAGCCTTGTTCCGGCATAAGCGGTGGGCTTTGCCCACCCCGCTTCTCTGGCTCCGGTCTCGAATCCAAGCTAACGTCGGTTCAAAGCGAATCAGCTTGGTCTTGCCTCGGCGTACGATCGCTGCAACGAGCGATGGGGGTCGGATCAACGACTCTAAAGGCGTATCCTCGATATGACCACTGACCTTGCTGCTCCCCCCGCGCTCGAGCCACTTCTGGAGCAACTGAAGGCGGCGGGCTACCAATGCATCGAGCAGAAGGACTTCGCCAACGCTCTCCTCGCCTTCAAGAAAATTGTCGAGCTGGACGGCAAGGACATCAATGCGCGGTTTGTCTACGCGCAACTGATCGACGACGGCTCGCACAAGAGGCGCGCCGAGGCTCGCGATTTGATGCTGTCGATCCTGGACGAGCACCCGGCGATCTTCGACCAGCCGACCGATGGCAATTTGCATCTGATCAGAAACGCAGCCGTGCGCTGCAGCCATGTCGGCCCCTTCGCCAAGGCGATCGAACTGTTCCGCAGGCTGGCTCACGCGTCAAACAAGGCGAGCGACTATTTCCAGCTCAGCGAAATCCTGACCCAAGGGGATTTTTTCGAAGAGTCGGTCTCCAGCCTTGAAAAAGCGATCGCGCTCGATCCGGCCTACGATAACCCGACGAACCGGGAGACGTTGAGCATCGCACGATCGCGTCTCGGCCAAACCACGGCCAAGGCGGCAACAGCAGCCAGGAAGAAGATCGGACGCTACCCGGAAACGAAGGATTTCGTGGGCGATCTCCAGAAGTTGGTCAAAGATCACATCGCGGTTGATCTCAACCGCGCGCCCAAATTCATCAGCAAGACGACAAGATTTTTCACGATGGGCTCCTGCTTCGCCAGAAATCTGGCTGGCAGCCTGATCAAGAGCGGGTTTGCCGCCCATCACATGGAAATCTCCGAATATATCAACACGACCTTCGCCAACCGCGTGTTCGTCGATTGGCTCAGTGACGTGGAGATTGACGCGGCGATCCGTGAGCGGATCGTGGAGTTGCTGCCGCCGGGCTGGAGCAAGGAAAACACGCTGCAGATCATCAAGAGCAGCGATGTCTTTATTCTGACGCTTGGCGTAGCACCCGCATTCTTCGACAGAGCCACGGGCGATTTCGTCCTGCCTCGGCCGAGCGCTCTCAATTCCAGGGTATTGGCCGAGAAGTACCTCTTCCGCACGACGAGCGTGAAGGAAAACGTCGACAACGTGCGCTATCTGATCAGCTTCATCCGCAGCATTGCGCCCGAGATCAAGATCGTCGTCACCGTGTCGCCGGTGCCGATCCTGGCGTCCTTCGAATACGAATCGGCCGTTCAGGCCGACTGCCTCTCGAAGAGCACCATGCGCCTGGTGGCGCATGACGTGGTGCACAATTCGAACATCGCCAACATTCTGTACTGGCCGTCATTCGAGGTCTTCCGATGGGCAGGCTCGAATGCCAGCAATTACTATGCCGCCGATGACGGCGCCGCCTGGCACGTCTCCGAAGAGAAGGTGGCGGGCACGATCAAGGCGTTTGTCGAGATGTTCTCCGCGGCGTGACCGCGATCTCGATCGAGAATCCTGGCTGATGTAGAGCCGAGATGTCATCGCCGGGCTTGGAGGCAGGCCAGAAGCAATCAAGACCAATCCGGATGTGATCAAGGTCTATCTCGGAGCGGCGGCATAGGTGTGCTGCCTTCCGTCTCCGACGCGCATATCGCTCATGGCGACGATAATCGGCGCGAGGCCCAGGCTGGGCGCGTCCAGTTGAACTGGGTCGGGCTATTTGGTATAGTGCATAACAATTATCAAATATAATCTCAAAGCAGGCATCTGGTCCTGCCCTCAAACTACCACAGGCCGCACGCGATGACTGTTTCCAAGGCCGCCATGGCCGAAAGCGGCAGGGCCCGCAAGGACCCGGCCGACGGGGTGATTGAGGGGAGCACGCTGCAGCTCGGCGAGTTATCCGAACTGCTCGGCTATGTGTTGAAGCGCGCGCAGCTCAAGGTCTTCGAGGATTTCCTTCGCTGCGTGGCGCCGCTGCAGCTCACGCCCGCACAGTTCTCGGTGCTGCTTCTCCTCGACAAGAATCCGGGCCGCAACCAGACCGAGATCGCCAGCACGCTCGGCATTTTGCGTCCCAATTTCGTGGCGATGCTGGATGGGCTCGAGAGCCGCGACCTCTGTGCGCGAATCCGCTCCACCAATGACCGCCGCTCCCACATGCTGGCGCTGACCGACAAGGGCCGTGCGGTGCTGGCGCGGGCGAAGAAGCTGGTGGCCTCAAAACACGAGGCGCGGCTGAACGAGCTGCTCGGCCCCGCCAATCGCACCGCGCTGCTCTCGATGCTGACCAGGATCGCGCAGGAGTTTTGATAGACTGTCATTCCGGGGCATCGCGCAAGCGTCGAACCCGGAATCTCGAGATTCTCAGGTGCGCAATTGCGCACCATAGTTCGACGCTTGCGCGATGCCCCGGAATGACGGCTCTCGCCTTACGCCACTGCGATCCGCCCAGGCGTGCCTTCCGTCTTTTTCCGCGGAAGAAACAGGCGCTCGATGTCGGACGCGGGCAGGGGCCGGCTGAACAGATAGCCCTGCATCTCCGTGCAGCCCTCGGCGGCGATGCGGTCGAGCTGTTCGGTGGTCTCGACGCCTTCGGCGGTCGCCGTCATGCCCATGCCGATTGCCATCGCCGCTACCGCGCGGACGATGTTGAGCGAACCGGCGTTCTCGGTGATGTCCTTGACGAACGAGCGGTCGATCTTGATCTTGTCGAACGGGAACGACTGCAGATAGGTCAGCGAGGAATAGCCGGTGCCGAAATCGTCCATGGCGATGCGGACGCCGAGCGCGCGCAACTGATGCAGGGTTGAGAGCGTGGCCTCCTTGTCCTGCAGGAGGACGGTCTCGGTGATTTCGATCTCGAGCCGCGAGGGCTTGAGGTTTGACGTGGCCAATGCGTTCAAGATCACCTGCATCAGGCCTGGGCTGCGAAACTGCACGGCGGAAATGTTGACGGCGACGCGCAGGTGCTCCGGCCATTTCGCCGCGGTGAGACAGGCCTGCCGGATCACCCATTCGCCCAAGGGTACGATGAAGCCGGTGTCCTCCGCGAGCGGAATGAAGGTCGCCGGGGAGATCATGCCGCGCTCCGGATGATTCCAGCGGATCAGCGCCTCCAAGCCGGAGATTTCGCCGCTCTGCAGGTTGACCACGGGTTGGTAGTGAAGCTCGAACTGGCCCGCCGGCAGCGCCATGCGCAGATCCCGCTCCATCGTCCGGCGCGTCTGCATCTGCTCATCCATTCCGGCCTCGAAGAAGCAAAAGCCGCTGCGCCCGTCCTCCTTGGCGCGGTAGAGCGCGAGATCCGCATTTCGCAGCAGCCTGTCCGCAGTCGAGCCGTGGTCCGGGCTAACGGCGATGCCGATGCTGACGCCGACAACAGCCTGATGGCCGTCGATCACGAAGGGTTCGCCGATCGCGCCGATTGCGCGCTCGGCGAGTGACGTGGCCTGCCGGGGATCCGAGACGGGGGCCTGAATGATGACGAACTCGTCGCCGCCCATCCGCGCGATGGTATCGGTCTCGCGGACCAGTTCGCGCAGTCGGCTAGCCACGATCTTGAGCAACCTGTCGCCGGTATGGTGGCCGAACGTATCGTTGACGGCCTTGAAGCGGTCGAGGTCGAGATGGTGCACAGCGATCATGTCGCCGCTGCCCGACTGGGCCAGTGCGTGCTCAAGACGCTCGTTCAACCGGATGCGGTTGGCGAGCCCGGTCAATGCGTCGTGGTGGGCCATGTGCTCGATTTTGAGCTCGGCCTGGCGCTTCTCGGTGATGTCTTCGTGCGTCGCCACCCAACCGCGATCGGGCATCGGCCGATGGCGGATCAGGAAGGTGCGCCCGTTACGCAATTCGACGATGCTGTCGCTCGGCTCGTCCGAGACCGCGACATTCGAGCGCCATACCAGATATTCGTCTCGAGTCATCGCCGGAAAACTGCCGGCAGCGAAGCGCAGGTCGACGACCTCGGACAGGCTCGTGCCGGGGCCGACACCGCCCGGCGGCAGGTCGTACATGTCGATATAGCGCTGGTTGCAGACAATCAGCCGGTGGTCGGCATCGAAGAAGCAGAGTCCCTGCGACATATTGTTGACGGCGGTGTCGAACTGGAGGTTCTTTTCCCTGAGCTTCTCTTCCTGCTCGCGGACAACCTCATATTGCCGCTTCAACCGCGTGGCCATCTCCTCGCGCTCGGTAATATCCTCATGGGTGGATGCCGCCGCCGTCGGCCAGGGGATGGAGGGTGTATCGGATGAGCCGGCCGTCGGCGAATTCGTGCACCGATGAAGTTTCGACGACCGGTTTGCGCACGCGCTCCCAAATGTAGTCCTCCGGTGTCTCTTCGACCTTCAGTCCGAGATTGAGCCGGTAACGGATTAACGCGCTGGTGGGCGTTCCGGGCTTCACCTGTTCGGGAGCGAGCCCGTAGATTTCCTGGTAGCGCGCGTTGCAAAATACGACTTCGCGCTTGCCGTTGAAGACAACAATGCCAAGCGAAATGTGGTTGAGCGCCTCTTCGATCAGACGGGTCTGGTCGGCCGGCGCTGAACCGGTGGCAAACTGGTTGATGTTCGTCATCTCGGGTTCCCCGCCGCTCCCGCGGCTTCCCGCCGCGCGCGGGTCCGCCATTAGAAACCGGGGCTGGTGAACGGCGCCCTTGAGATGCCGCTTTCTCTGTTCGGTTCCTGCGAACGTGCCAAACAAAGGGTTAAATCGGGTGGTCCCGGAAGGCAGCGCTTGATCCGGAAAAGTGGGGACGGGTTTGCCTCGCGACAAACGCGCAGCGTTTGCGCGGAGATCATGCGCAAACAAGGAGCTAAAGCGCGATGACCATGGAGCGTTAGTCGACCAGGATCACCCGGATATCGTTCACGTTGGTGAGCGTCGGGCCGGTCTGCAGGAGATCGCCGGTCGCGGCGAAAAAAGCCGTCGCGTCGTTGTTGGCGAGATAGGCGCTCGCGTCCAGGTTTTGCGCCTTCATCTTTGCAAACGTCGTCGCATCGATCAGCGCGCCGGCGGGATCGGAGGCCGAGCCCGCGCCGCCATCGGCGCCGTCGGTGTCGCCGGCAAGCGCCGCGATACCGGGGGTCGCCTTGAGCAGGTCCGCGAGTGCCAGCGCATATTCCTGGTTGGGACCGCCGCGGCCGTTGCCGCGCACGGTCACGGTTAGCTCACCGCCGGAAAGGATGGCGGCGCGCCTGCCGCGCGCGCGCGCCTCGAGCGCGAGCCGCGCATGGCCTGCTGCGACCTCGCGCGCCTCGCCTTCGAGATCGGCACCAAGATCTATGATCTCATAGCCGGCGTCGCGTGCGAGCTTGATGGCGGCATCGAGCGACTGCCGGGGACGTGCGATCAGTTCGAATCGCGCCCGGGAAAAGGCGGCGTCGCCCGCCTTGCAGCTTTCGTTGGCGGGATTGTCCAGCGCCAGGCGGATCGCGTCATCGACCTCGAGCTCGTACCTGGCGATGATCGCGCGTGCGTCCGCGAGCGTGGTCGGATCGGGCACAGTAGGACCCGAGGCGATCGCGGATGGATCGTCATGCGGCACGTCGGAGATCGCAAGCGTCACGATCTCCGCGCGCTGTCCGACGCGCGCCAGCCGCCCGCCCTTGATCCGCGAGAGGTGTTTGCGGACGGTGTTGACCTCGCCGATGGGGGCGCCGGAGCGCAGAAGCGCGCGGGTAAGCTTTTGCTTCTGCTCGAAGCTGATGCCGTCCGCCGGTGCGATCCAGTTCGCCGACCCGCCGCCCGAGAGTAGCACCAGCAGAAGATCGTCGGCCTCCGCGGCGGCCGCGAGC
>Ga0134126_10014359_pt1 | contig 10008 bp, 8 predicted proteins | sample KB31752_FD_96881 | JGI IMG/M metagenome (GOLD analysis project Ga0134126, IMG submission 96881) | Terrestrial soil microbial communities with excess Nitrogen fertilizer from Kellogg Biological Station, Michigan, USA - KB3-175-2 | ecosystem: Environmental > Terrestrial > Soil > Unclassified ...
TCCCCAGCGCGAAGGTGGTACCCTTGACGCCAGCGACCGACTGTTGGCGTGCCCCAAGCACGGTGACAGTCCGCAAGTGGAGGGCCCACCTCCCACCCGATCGACTAAACGGCCGACGGGTAACGGTCCCGAGCACGACGGATTGCCTTGTGCGTTCCGTGGTGTGGCATCTGCGCATGTGCGTGGATGCCCCGGTTGGTGGAGCTCTGCATGGAATACATGCGGAGCTTTTTTGTTTGCCGGTACGGGTCGCGTTACCTCGCGTGCCCTTCAGTGGATTACGGCGGTGCGGGCTCCCAACCGTACCGTCATACGGTCGGACGGCTCACGGCTCGCCGTACCGGCCGGCTTCAACCTAGGAGGCCCCATCAGCGCCGAACCCCGCATTAACGACCGGATCCGGGTGCCCGAAGTGCGCCTGGTCGGACCCGACGGCCAGCAGGTCGGCATCGTGGCTATCCAGGATGCCCTGCGTCTGGCCCAGGAGGCCGACCTGGACCTGGTCGAGATCGTGCCGACCGGCCGCCCGCCGGTGGCCAAGCTCATGGACTACGGCAAGTTCAAGTACGAGTCCGCGATGAAGGCCCGCGAGGCGCGCAAGAACCAGGCGCACACGATCATCAAGGAGATGAAGCTCCGGCCGAAGATCGATCCGCACGACTACGAGACCAAGAAGGGTCACGTGGTGCGGTTCCTGAACGCCGGGGACAAGGTCAAGATCACGATCATGTTCCGTGGCCGCGAGCAGTCCCGGCCCGAGCTCGGCCGGCGCCTGCTTGACCGGCTCGCCTCGGACGTCGAGGACCTCGGCTTCGTGGAGTTCGCGCCCAAGCAGGACGGGCGCAACATGATCATGGTGCTGGGACCGCGCAAGAAGAAGGTCGAGGCGATGGCCGAGGCCCGCGCCGCGAAGGCGGCTAAGGCTCAGGACGGCGGGCGCCTGCGCGACCGCGAGGAGCAGGTCCCCGACGCCGCGGACGTGGCCGAGGACGAGACCGCTACCGCGATCGTGGCGGCCGATCCGGCCGAGTAGTAGCCAGGACCGGCACGAAGAACCGAGCAACACGGGCAGGCGGCGGCCCGGCCGCCGCCACCCGCGTACTTGCGTACGCGCCGAATGAGGAACGAAGGAGAACCGGCTCACCATGCCGAAGAACAAGACCCACAGCGGGTCCAAGAAGCGGTTCCGCATCACCGGCACCGGCAAGATCAAGCGCGGTCAGACCGGCAAGCGCCACAACCTCGAGCACAAGCCGTCCACTTACACCCGCCGGATCACCGGCGAGGTCGTGCTGGCGCCCGCGGACACGAAGAAGATCAAGCGGCTGCTCGGTAAGTGAGCCAAGCCCAACCCGGCACCTGCCGACAGACCACTGACGAGCTGAGGGGAAGGCGGCGCACGACCCGCCGCGCGCCCCGCGCAAGGAGTTGAGAACGACATGGCACGCGTGAAGCGGGCGGTCAACGCCCACAAGAAGCGCCGCGCGATCCTCGAGCAGGCCAGCGGATACCGCGGCCAGCGCTCGCGCCTGTACCGCAAGGCCAAGGAGCAGGTCACCCACTCCCTGGTTTACGCGTACCGGGACCGCAAGAAGCGCAAGGGCGACTTCCGGCGGCTGTGGATCCAGCGGATCAACGCCGCTGCCCGCGCCAACGGGATCACGTACAACCGCTTCGTCCAGGGCCTCAAGGCCGCCGGCGTTGAGGTGGACCGCAAGATCCTGGCCGACCTCGCCGTCAACGACGCCGCGGCGTTCACCGCGCTGGTCGAGGTCGCCCAGAAGGCGCTGCCCTCGGACGTGAACGCGCCGAAGGTCGCGGCCTGACCGCGCACCGGCTGACGCCCCCCGAAGTGGCGGGCCGCCCCGCGATCACCTCCCCCCGCTCAAGCCGGGTGGTGGCCGCGCGGCGGCTCGCCACTCGCTCGTTCCGGGCCAAGCAGCGGCTGTTCCTCGCGGAGGGCCCGCAGGCCGTGCGCGAAGCGGCAGGGCACCCGGCGGGGATCGCCGAACTGTATTTCACCCAAGACGCCGCTGACCGGCATCCCGAAATCATCGAGGCGGCGTACGCGACCGGTGCGGCGCTGCTGCCGACCACAGACGAGGTCGTCGCCTCGCTCAGCGACACTGTGCACCCGCAAGGCATGGTCGCCGTATGTCGGCACCTCGATACGACACTGCACGATGCCCTCAGCGACTCCGCGCGCCTCGTCGTTTTGCTCGCGCATGTCCGTGACCCAGGCAACGTCGGGTCGGTCATCCGCGCAGCCGACGCGGCCGGAGCGGACGCGGTCCTCGTCAGCGGCGAGTCGGTCGACGTCTACAACCCCAAGGCCGTGCGCGCCTCAGTCGGTTCGCTGTTCCATCTGCCGATAGTCGTCGGCTTGCCGGTGGAGTCCGCGATCGAGCAGAGCCGGGCCGCTGGCCTGCGCGTTCTTGCCGCCGACGGCACCGGGCCGCTCGATCTCGACGACGAAGCCGACTCTGGTGCGCTGAGCGCCCCCACATGTTGGGTGTTCGGTAACGAGGCCTGGGGTCTGCCCAAGGAAATCCGGACTCTGGCAGACGCTGTGGTTCGAGTGCCGATCCACGGCAAGGCCGAAAGCTTGAACCTGTCCACTGCGGCGGCCGTGTGCCTCTATGCATCGGCGCGTGCTCAGCGCCGAGAGCCGTGAACGCGGAGTAGCGCACGAAGCGAACGCCGCGTGCGTATGCATACGCAGGCGCATAGATGTCGCATCGGCTGCGACTCTGGCGGAAACGGCTCGCGAGCGGCAATGATGGCGACCGGACAGCGAAATTGACGGACCAATCCCGTCGACTGCCGGCTCCGAACGGTAGTGGGCGGTGACTGTGGCTATGGGCAGCGGGCGACGTTCCTTACTCGGGGCAAGTCGTTCCATCCGTGGAAAGGGGCGCGGAATGTTGGACGCACCGAGCGCGGTAGAGCGCGCCGCCGATCCGACGGCAGCCGACCCCACCGCGGCGCTGGAACCGGGCATCGGCAACGCACTGAGCTACGCCCCGCAGGACGTCACAACGGCGGTCGCGCGCCCCTCCCGTGTTGCGCCACCGCGCCCCACGGAGGAAAGCATCATTCTCGGCAACGAAGGCACCGGAATCGACTACGACGAACTGCCTGACGGCGTCGTCATCGCCGGCCGCGACGGCCGGGTGATCGTGTTCAACCGCGCCGCCGCGCGGATCACCGGGATCGGCGCCGCGTCGGCGCTCGGGAGCCATTTGGCCGACGCCTTGCCGCTGGAGGATTTGGAAGGCCGCAACTGGTGGCGCTGTACCGAGCCGTACGGCGGCCTCGCCATCCGGACCGGACAGCCGGAAACCCATCTGCTGCTGCCCGGCGGGCGCGACGTGCTGGTCACCTCCCGCTTCGTGCGCGAGGGTGGGGCGGTGCAGCGTGTCATCGTCGGCTTGCGCGACACCTCGGCACGCACGCGCGCCGAGCGTCGGCACGCGGACCTGATCGCCACGGTCGCCCACGAACTGCGCTCCCCGCTCACCAGCGTCAAAGGCTTCACCGCGACCCTGCTGGCCAAATGGGAGCGCTTCACCGACGACCAGCGCAAACTCATGCTGGAGACCGTCGACGCCGACGCGGATCGGGTGACCCGGCTCATCGCCGAATTGCTCGACATCGCGCGCATCGACTCCGGCCGGCTGCAACTCGCCCGGTACGCCGTGGACGTCGAAGATCTCGTTCGCGACCAAATCTCGGGCATGGTCGCGGCCGGGCAGCCGGAGGATCGGTTCGTCGTCGTGGCGCACGGTACGCCGCCGGTTTTCGCGGATCAGGACAAGCTGCGTCAGGTCCTCGCCAACCTGCTCGAGAATGCGGTCCGGCACGGCGATGGCCGGGTAACTGTCACGATCGATGCTGCGCAATCGCCGGCCTCGGAGGCGGCCTCCTCGGCTCCAGCCGCCGGCGAGACCGCGTCCGACCTCGTCACCGTCACCGTCGACGACGAAGGTCCCGGCATCCCACCCGAAATGCTCGGCCGCGTATTCACCAGGTTCTGGCGTGGTAATCGGCGCGGCGGCACCGGCCTCGGCCTGTACATCGTCAAGGGCATCATCGAGGCACACGGTGGCACGATCACCGTTGGCCCCGCACCGTCCGGTGGCGCACGGTTCCGATTTACCGTGCCCGCTGCCTGACTTAAGGTCGAGCCCAATCACGCCTCATCAGGTCGGCGGTCCTTACCCACCCCGCCTACGGCCTAAGCTTGCCTGAGCGCACCCGCGCGGCTGTGCCACGCATCGCGCCATGACGCCGTACCGCACAGTCCCCGATCGAGCGCGCCCGCGTGGCGCTGGAGAGCGGAAGTAGAGCAACCGGATGTCTGCACCCAACAAGACCTTTGACCCGGTCGAGGTCGAAGCGCTCAAGCCCGGGGAGGTCGAGCGCGCCCGCGACGAGGCCCTGGCTGCCTTCGCGGCCGCCGTCAACCTCGCCGCGCTGCACGAGGCCAAGATCGCCCACGCCGGGGACCGCTCGCCACTCGCCCTGGCCAACCGTGAGATCGGCGCGCTGCCGCCGGCCGCGAAGGCCGAGGCCGGCAAGCGGGTCGGACAAGCCCGCGCCGCCGTCAACGCCGCGCTCGCCACCCGGCAGGCCGAGCTCGAAGCCGAGCGCGACGCCCGGGTGCTGGTCGAGGAGAGCGTCGACGTCACGCTGCCCTGGAACCGCGCCCCGCGCGGCGCCCGGCACCCGCTGACGACCCTTCAGGAACGCATCGCCGACGCGTTCGTGTCGATCGGCTGGGAGGTCGCCGAGGGCCCCGAGGTCGAGTCGGAGTGGATGAACTTCGACGCGCTCAACATCCACCGCGACCACCCGGCCCGCACCACGCAAGACACCTTCTTCGTCGAGACCCCCGGCGCGAACGAGGACACCGACTCGCTCGTCCTGCGCACGCACACCTCTCCGGTGCAGATCCGAACGCTGCTCACCCGCAAGCTGCCGGTGTACGTGATCTGCCCGGGCCGGGTCTTCCGCAGCGACGCCCTCGACGCCACGCACACCCCGGTCTTCGGCCAGATCGAAGGCCTCGCGGTGGACGAGGGCATCACGATGGCCGACCTGAAGGGCACCCTCGACCACTTCGCCACCGTGATGTTCGGCGACGGCATCGACACCCGGCTGCGCCCGAGCTACTTCCCGTTCACCGAGCCAAGCGCCGAGATGGACCTGCGCTGCTTCGTGTGTCGCGGCGAGTCGGTGGGCAACCCGGACCGGCCCTGCCGCACCTGCAACTCCGAGGGCTGGATCGAGTGGGGTGGCTGCGGCGTGGTCAACCCGCGGGTGCTGCGCGCCGCGGGCGTGGACTCCGACCGCTACAGCGGCTTCGCCTTCGGCATGGGCCTCGAACGCACCCTGATGTTCCGCCACTCGGTCGCCGACATGCACGACATCGTCGAGGGCGACCTCCGCTTCACGCTTCCGTTCGGGGTGGAGATCTGATGCGCGTACCGCTTTCCTGGCTGCGCGAGTACGTCGAGCTGCCCGCCGGGACGACCGGCCGCGACGTCGCCGAGCACCTGGTGCGCGCCGGGCTCGAGGTCGAGACCGTGCACCAGTCCGGCCTCGGCCTGACCGGACCGCTCCTGGTCGGCTACGTGCTCGAGATCGAGGAGCTGACCGGCTTCAAGAAGCCGATCCGGTTCTGCCAGGTTCAGGTCGGCCAGAACCCGCAGGACAGCCGCGGCATCATCTGCGGCGCGACCAACTTCGCCACCGGAGACAAGGTCGTGGTCGCGCTGCCCGGCGCGGTTCTGCCCGGCGAGTTCAAGATCACCGCGCGGTCCACGTACGGCCACGTCAGCGACGGCATGATCTGCTCGGCCCGCGAGATCGGCCTCGGTGACGACCACGCCGGGATCATCGTGCTGCCGGACGAGTGCGAAGTGGGCGCGGACGCGGTCGAACTACTCGGCGTGCGCGATGAAGTGCTCGACATCGCCGTCACCCCAGACCGCGGCTACTGCCTCTCCATGCGCGGCATCGCGCGCGAAGCGGCCATCGCCTACGGCACTGCGCTGCGTGATCCGGCGCTGCTCGACACCCCCGCACCGACGCGTACCGGACACCCGGTGCGTCTGCTCGACCCCGCCGGCTGCGACCTGTTCGTCGCGCGCGCGGTACGCAACATCGACCCGCTATCGCCATCCCCGCTGTGGATGCAACGGCGTATTCAGCTCGCCGGGATGCGCCCGATCTCGCTGATCGTAGACATCACCAACTACGTGATGATGGAGATCGGCCAGCCCCTGCACGCCTACGCGGCCGACCGGCTCACCGGGCCGATCACGGTACGCCGCGCGCAGGCCGGGGAAATCCTGGAAACCCTCGACGGGCAGCACCGCAAGCTCGATCCCGAGGACCTGGTGATCGCCGACGCGTCCGGCCCGATCGGCCTGGCCGGAGTGATGGGCGGCGGCGCTACCGAGGTACAGCCGACGACCACTGACGTGCTGGTCGAGGGTGCCCACTTCGACCCGGTCGTGATCGCCCGCGCCGCCCGCCGCCACAAGCTGCCCTCCGAGGCCTCGCGCCGGTTCGAGCGCGGCGTGGACCCGAACGCCGCGGCCGCCGCGGTGCAGCGGGCCGTGGACCTGCTGGTGCTGCTCGGCCAGGGCGAGGCCGACCCGGCGGTCACCGTCGAGTCGACCCGCCCGGCCGCGGCCGAGCAGATCGTCATCGACGCGACCCTGCCGGGCCGGGTCGCGGGTCTGGAGTATTCGCGCGAGATCGTCGCCGGGCGGCTCCAGGAGATCGGCTGCACTGTCGAAGGCGCGGACACGCTGCGGGTCATCCCGCCGTCCTGGCGGCCCGACCTGACCGACCCGAACGACCTGGCCGAGGAAGTCATCCGACTGGAAGGCTACGACCGGCTTCCCTCGACCATGCCGCAGGTTCCGGCGGGTCGCGGGCTCACGGTCAAGCAGCGCTACCGCCGCCGCGTCGGGCGCGAGCTGGCCGGCGCCGGGTATGTCGAAGTGCTCTGTTACCCCTTCGTTGGGCAGAAGGACTTCGACCAGCTCGGCCTTCCCGAGGACGACTCGCGCCGTACCACGCTGCGACTGCTTAACCCGCTATCCGATGAGCAGCCGGAACTGCGTACCACGCTCCTGCCTGGTCTGTTGGCCACGCTCCGGCGCAACATCGGACGCGGTTTCAACGACGTGGCGCTGTTCGAAACCGGTCTGATCTTCTCGCCGAAGCCGGGAGCGGTCCCGCCGCCGCGCCTGTCCGGCGAACACCGGCCCAGCGAGGAGCAGCTCGCCGCGCTCGACGCCGCGCTGCCCAACCAGCCGGCGCATATCGCGGTCGTGCTGGCCGGCCTGCGCGAACCCGCGGGTTGGTGGGGTCCGGGCCGCCCCGCGGCGGCTGACGCCAATTCGACCTTGTGGGCTGACGCGATCGAGGCCGCGCGCTCGGTCGCCCGGGCCTGCGGCGTCGAATTGGACGTGACGCAGGCTCAGTACGAGCCCTGGCACCCTGGCCGATGCGCACGACTGCTGGTCGACGGCCGCGTCGTGGGCCACGCGGGCGAACTGCATCCGAAGGTGCTGACCGAGCTCGGTTTGCCCCCGCGCACCAGCGCAATGGAGCTCGATCTCGACGCGCTGATCCCGGCCCGCGACCTGCCGGTCCAGGGGCCGCTGGTTTCCACCTTCCCGGTGGCCACGCAGGATGTGGCCCTCGTGGTGGACGACGGCGTTCCGGCGGCTGCGGTCGAGTCAGCGCTCACGCGTGGCGCCGGCGTGCTGCTGGAGTCGATCAACCTATTCGACGTCTACCAGGGTGAGCGCATCGGCGAGGGCAAGAAGTCGCTGGCCTTCTCGCTGCGTTTCCGCGCCGCCGACCGGACGCTCACGGTGGAGGAGGCGACCCAGGCCCGAGACGCGGCGGTGAGCCTGGCGACGGAGCAGACTGGGGCTGTATTGCGCGGCGCCTGACGGGCCGTCAGTTGGAGTGCGCCCGGTTGTGCCCCTGTCTTCTCATGAGGCAGGGGCACGACTGTTCGCCGAGCCGCTGACATGCGCATTGCTCCATTCGAGTCAGATCCTGATCAGCGGTGGCATATTCATTCGCACTGCTGTATCGTCATGCACATGACGATCCGGATCGCGGTCGCAGGAGCGACCGGCTATGCGGGCGGGGAGATCCTGCGGATCCTCCTCGGCCATCCCGCCGTGCTCGACGGGCGCGCGCAGCTCGGAGCGCTGACCGCATGGTCGAATGCCGGTTCGCCACTAGGCGAGCACCAGCCGCACCTCGGCCCGCTTTACGATCGCATCCTCGCCCCGACCGACACCGCGAACCTCGCCGACCACGAGGTGGTGTTCCTCGCGCTGCCACACGGCCAGTCCGGCGCCGTGGCGCAGGCGCTCGGCCCGGACGTGCTGATCATCGACTGCGGCGCTGATTTCCGGCTCGCCGACGCGGCGGCGTGGACCCGGTTCTACGGCTCGCCGCATGCCGGGACCTGGCCGTACGGCCTGCCCGAACTGCCCGGCGCCCGAGCGGCGCTCAGTGGCGCGAAGCGGGTCGCGGTGCCCGGCTGTTTCCCGACCGTCGCGACACTCGCGCTGTATCCGGCGCTGGCGGCAGGCCTCGCCGCGCCCGAGGTCGTCATCACCGCCGTGACCGGCACATCAGGCGCCGGCCGCTCGCTCAAGCCACATCTGCTCGGCTCCGAAATCATGGGCAACGCGTCGGCGTACCAGGTCGGCGGCATCCACCGGCACATCCCGGAAATCGTCCAGAACCTCGGGACAGCTGTCGCTACGAACCCGGCCGGCCCGCAGGAGGCCCCTGATGCGGCATCGATCGGATCCGGCGGCAGCGGCTCGGGCCGCGTATCGGTGTCCTTCACCCCGGTGCTTGCACCGATGCCGCGCGGCATTCTCGCAAGCTGCACGGCGCCCGCGCTGCCCGGAGTAACTGCACAGGAGCTGCGCGCCGCCTATGAGAAGGCGTACGCCGACGAGCCCTTCGTCACCCTCCTGCCTGAAGGTCGCTGGCCGCAGACCGCCGCGGTGCTCGGCTCCAACGCGGTGCAGCTTCAGGTGACCCTCGATGAGGCCGCGGGCCGGGTCACCGTGATCGGCGCGGTCGACAACCTAGCCAAGGGCACCGGCGGCGCGGCCGTGCAGTGCCTCAACCTCGCGCTCGGCTGGCCCGAAGGCTCGGGTCTCACCACGATCGGAGTGGCCCCGTGACCGCCCAGCCCGCGCCTCAGCCCGCTGATTCGGCGTCAACGGACGCGAACCAGCTTGCCCCGGCCGCCGAGGAAGTCACGGTAGTGGCGCCCGCCGCGGCCACCGGAATCCTGGACGCAGCCGACGCCGCTGCCCTTGCCGCTGAGGTAGCCAACCGACTCCCATCGGCCGGCGACGGCGTCACGGCCGCGCGCGGATTCCGCGCCTCGGGCGTCGCCGCCGGTCTCAAGACCACCGGCGCGCCGGATGTGGCCCTCGTCGTAAACGACGGCCCCTCGCGCGCCGCCGCTGCCGTGTTCACCACCAACCGGGTCAAGGCGGCCCCGGTGCTCTGGTCCCAGGAGGTCGCCAAGTCCGGCCTGGTGCACGCCGTGATCCTCAACTCCGGCGGCGCTAACGCCTGCACCGGCCCGCTCGGCTTCCAGGACACGCACGCCACCGCCGAGCACACCGCCAATCTGCTCGACACCTCTGCCGCCGAGATCGCCGTCTGCTCCACCGGCCTGATCGGCGTGCGGCTGCCCATGGACAAGCTGCTGCCCGGTGTCTCCGCCGCCGTGAAGGAGCTCTCCTCCACCGGAGGCGCCGACGCCGCCGAGGCCATCCGCACCACCGACACCGTCGCCAAGACCGCAGTCGTGGCTCACGAATCGGGATTCGTCGTAGGCGGTATGGCGAAGGGCGCGGGCATGCTCGCTCCGGGCCTGGCCACCATGCTCTGTGTCATCACCACCGACGCCGACGTCCCGGCCGACACTCTCGA
>Ga0134126_10014360_pt1 | contig 10008 bp, 4 predicted proteins | sample KB31752_FD_96881 | JGI IMG/M metagenome (GOLD analysis project Ga0134126, IMG submission 96881) | Terrestrial soil microbial communities with excess Nitrogen fertilizer from Kellogg Biological Station, Michigan, USA - KB3-175-2 | ecosystem: Environmental > Terrestrial > Soil > Unclassified ...
ACTAAAATAATAACTACAATGCCAACCCCAACCGAAATGATTATTAACCCTAACCCTGTTAAGCCAATTAGTAAAAGTCCGGAGTCAAAATCATTGCTATCATCATACTCTTTTTCAATGGCAGCAGTTGCTGTTTTTAATGCAGTATCGGCAGATGCAACAATTATTTTTGAAGTTGTATCAGGTGTTTGTGCAACAGAAGTATAATGGCAAACACCAAACAAAAAAATTAAAACAAGAAAAAATTGTTTCATGTTACATGGTTTTGTTTTGGTGTGTTCTATTAACACTAATCAAAAGGCAATTTACCCTGACCATCTTCACCCTTCATAAAATCCTGCGCTGCTTTACGGCTAATTTTTTCCATAGCACGGCGGTGTAATTCCATCGGCGATAAACCATTATCAGCACCCGGTACTTCAGGCTCTTCATCTAACTCAACCTCTTCTGCTTCGCGTAAATTAATTTCTTTTACTTTAAGCGGAGTTAGTTTTTTGCCTTTAGCCTTCATGTTTACCATTGGGGCAAACTCAGCCAGGTTAATTACTTCGGGTTTAGGTTGTTTATCTTTTTCTTTACCAAACACCACATCAATTACTGCAATTGGGTTGCTTGTTACAAGCTCTACCAACGAATTTTCATGCTCGGTAATAATAGATGTTTTGGTTGAAATGTTTTCAGGAATAAATCGTTTTGCTAAGTATGATTTACTTTCTCCATCAAAATAAACCAATGTAATTACTTGCTTTGGTAAGAATTTTTCAATCATTACAATATCCTCATCAAAGTGGTTCAGTAAATCGTAGTTATACAATTTGTACTGTCCTTTTGATGTGATGGTGAGTATTTTATCCTCACCTGCAAATTTGCCTAAATAAGTACCGCGCTCTTCTTTATTTAAACGATGTGTGGTATCATCAAACCAATAATCTTCGGCGCCTAAAGTAGATGCGCCTTTTGATTTAAAAATTACTTTTTTAACTGCGTATTTAGTAACAATATTACCAACCGATGACCTTCCTTTAACCGGAATTTCAGCAAAATCAATATCAATTTCTAACTTACGTACACCGGTAACAGGTTTTAAATTAACCACTACTTTTTCGGCTTCACCATTAGGGTTAATCGTAAACCAATGGGTGTTAGAACCTGCAGTACCTTTAGTTAAATCATATTCTTTATCGCGAGTAACACCTGTAACATTAAAACGTTTAATAAAGGTTATGCCTTTTGGTCCGTCGGTATAAATCATGTTATACGTAGTGCGTTCGTCGTTCTTTTTAAACACGGCTACATAAATAATGTCTTTACCAACAAAAACTTTATCGGCCACTTTAAATATTTTCATTTTACCTTCTTTGGTAAAAGCAATAATATCGTCAATGTCTGAGCAATCGCAAACAAACTCATCTTTCTTTAAACTAGTACCCACAAAGCCTTCGGCCTTGTTTACATATAATTTTTCGTTAGCCATTACAACCTGTGTAGCTACAATGGTATCAAGTTGTTTTATTTCAGTTCTGCGTTCTTTTCCTTCTCCGTATTTTTTCTTTAATGTTTTAAAATACTCAACCGCATAGTCAGTTAAGTTGGCTAAATGATTTTTTACACCTGCAATTTTATCATCCAAATCCTTCATATGATCTTCAGCTTTTATGCTGTCGAAACGTGTGATACGAATCATCGGAATTTGCGTTAAACGTTGTAAATCGTCATCGTTTATCTCGCGAATTAATTTCTTTTTATGCGGAGCAAATGAGGTGTATAAATATTTAAATAAAGTTTCTTTATCAAAGTATTTTTTAAAGTCGATGTACATTTCTTCTTTAATAAAAAGCTTTTCTAAAGAAGCGAAATGCCATTTTTCTTCCAGTTCTTGTTTCTCTAATTCAAGCTCACGGCGTAATTGTTCAAGCGTTTGCAAGGTAGATAACCTAAGCATTTCACTAACACCCACAAAACGAGGTTTATCGTTTTCAATTACACAAGCGTTAGGCGATATGCTCATTTCACAATTAGTGAAAGCATACAACGCATCAATAGTTTTATCAGGAGAGATGCTCGGTTGCAGGTGAATTAAAATCTCGACATTTTCAGCCGTGTTATCTTCAACTTTTTTTACTTTTATTTTACCCTTATCGTTAGCAGCAAGTATAGAGTCGATTAAAGAGCCTGTTGTGGTACCAAACGGAATTTCAGTAATAACAAGGGTTTTCGAGTTTAATTCTTTTATACGAGCACGTATTTTAATTTTACCGCCACGTAAACCGTCGTTATAATCTCCGCAATCGGCAATCCCGCCCGTAACAAAATCAGGATAAATAACCGCTTTTCTACCACGTAAAACTTGTATAGAAGCGTCAATTAATTCATTAAAGTTGTGTGGTAACATTTTGCAGGCCAAACCAACCGCAATCCCCTCAACACCATGGGCTAATAGTAATGGAAATTTTACCGGAAGTGTTATAGGCTCTTTATTTCTACCATCGTAACTTAATTGCCAATTGGTAGTTTTTGGGTTATAAAGTACATCTAATGCAAATTTTGAAAGTCGGGCCTCAATATAACGTGGAGCAGCAGCGCTATCTCCGGTTAAAATGTTACCCCAGTTACCCTGCATGTCAATTAAAAGGTCTTTTTGCCCAATAGCAACCAAAGCATCACCAATACTGGCATCGCCATGTGGTTGGTACTTCATGGTGTTACCAATTAAGTTGGCAACTTTGTTGTAGCGGCCATCTTCAAGCTCCCACATGCTATGTAAAATACGGCGCTGTACAGGTTTTAAACCATCTTCGAGCGCAGGCACAGCACGTTCTAAAATTACATAAGATGCATAATCAATAAACCAGTTTTTAAACATACCCGATACGTGGGTTATGCTATCTAACTCGTGATGATTTTCGGAGTTTATATCGTTGTTTTCGCTCATTGTTTTATGTCTTTCAGTTTCACAGAATGCAAAGCATTTCACTTATTTTCTGTAAAAAAATATTCTAAAAAGCTGCAAATCTATTAAAACAGGGTAGATTATTTAACAGAGACTAAATATTTTTATTCACAGCAAACGTAAAAATGAGTTAAACTACCTATGATTTTGTGTGATTTTTTTTTGGTTATGTCAATAATTATCTATATTTGTGTATAAATAAACAGATATGAAATTGTTAAAATTACTCCTGATTGTTGGTTTTTTTGTTAATTTTTATAATACAAATGCTCAAAATGTAGCAAAAGTTGTGGATGAAAACCATAGACCACAAACTGCGGAAGAAAGACTAAAGAAAGGTAAAACTTTTAGTGAAGAAGCTCTGGCTAGCAGAGCTTATATTAAAAATGTTACACATAAGCCAGCTCCATCATTTACTCCTAATAATTATGCTATAGACGAAAGAGCCTATAAATACTATACAAACGATGAAGTGTCTAAAATGACTGTTAAAGACAAGAAAGAAATAAATTATCTGTTAAACAACTCGTTTGAAATCGTTAAAATACAAAGCTTAGGTTGCCCTGCTTTAGATAAAGCTAAAATTAATGTGATAGATTATAGCCTTTATAGAAAAGAGAGCGAAAAATCTGAAATTATTATTGATGAAAAATGCAATTACAGATTGATTTTACAATCGGTAAATGATGTTTTTAATGCCAACAACCAAATAACCGAATAATTATGAAGAATATAAAACTACTTTTAATAACTGGGTTATTTTTTGCTTTTTCTCAAAAAGGAAGCACGCAGGTTTATAACCTTCAAACACTAGCTAATGGTGGAACTACAACTACTTGTAAAGGCTTTGTAACTACTTACGATCCTGCAGGAAACTGTTATTATACTCCTGATAATGTAAATTATTATGACGGTTATTGTGGCAATGAAACCTATGTGCAAACTTTTTGTTCGGGTACAGGCCAACAAATAAGATTTACCCTTACCGATATTTTTGATAGCAGACTTAATAAAGACTTTTTATATATATACGATGGTCCCTCAACAGCGTCGCCCCTTATTGGTACTGTAACCGGAAATATAAACTGTGAAACAACACCAACGTATTTTACATCTTCAGGTACTTGTTTAACACTTAGGTGGCATTCTACTCAGTCTAATGGAGCTTATTATAGTGATGGAAGTAGTAGATATGATGGCTGGCAAGGTATATTGGGTTGTGGCCCGCTTACTGCCTGCGGTACAAACTCACCTGCCGGAGATGATTGCGCATCAGCACCCATAATTTGTGATTTAAGCTCTTATTGCGGAAACACCAGTGGTTGGTTTACACCAAACAATGCGTCTAATTTATCTGCTGTTTATGTTACCGGAGAGTTTTGCGGAAGTATAGAAAACAGCTCATTTATTGGGTTTACAGCAGGTGCAACTAGTGCAAATTTAAATGTAACTTCTTCTAATTGTGCAACAAATACTTCCGGTATACAGGCAGCTGTTTTTACTGCCCCATGCGGTGGTAGTCCTGTTTTAAAATCAAATTGTGTTAGTCAAAGTTCGGCACCGGGTGCATTTACATTAAATGCCACGGGCTTATCAATAGGAACGGTTTATTATGTAATGATTGATGGATACGGAGGAAACTATTGCGATTATACATTATCTGCTTCTACCGGAGTGCAGACTTATGCTATTTCAACGTCAACTACAACAGTTTGCTCGGGTACTAATGCAACTTTAAGTATAGCTCCTGCTACTGCAACCTCTTATGCTTGGACAGCTTCTACCGGAGGTGCTATATCGGGTTCAACAACCGGTTCTTCAATAACAGCTACACCAAGTGTTACTACTACATATAGCTGTAGCATTGTAGGAAATACAGGTTGTACAGTAACTTTTACGCAAACAATTAACGTATCGGCTGCACCAACAGTGAGTTCGTCATCTCCTGGTGCACAAACAATTTGTGGTGGTTCGGCTGTATCAGGCGAATCATTTACCTCATCTCCTGCGGGCGCAACCTTTGCTTGGACAAACAATAACACCAACATAGGTATAGCAGCTAGTGGAAGCGGAAATATAGTAGGTTATACTGCACCTGGGGTAGCCAGTCAGCAAGTGGGTACTATTTCAGTTACCGCAACCTTAAGTGGTTGTACTGGTGCTGCAAGTACATTTAATATTACAATAAATCCGAAACCAACGGTAAGTTCGAATCCAGGTGCACAAGCCGTATGTAGCGGTGCAGCAGTAGCAGGCGAAGGATTTACATCAACCCCAGCGGGTGGTACATTTGCATGGACAAACAGTAATACTAATATTGGTATAGGGGCTAGTGGTAGTGGTAACATAGCCGGTTACACGGCTCCGGTTGTTGCTACCCAACAAGTAGGCACCATTTCAGTTATCCCAACTTTAAATAGTTGTGCCGGTAATGCAAGTACATTTAATATTACTATAAACCCAATTCCAACGGTAAACTCAAATCCGGGTGCACAAGCAATATGTAGTGGCGCAGCAGTAGCGGCAGAAGCATTTTCATCAACTCCTGCCGGCGGCACATTTGCATGGACAAACAGTAACACTAACATTGGCATAGGAGCCAGCGGTAATGGTAACATAGCGGGTTACACAGCTCCTGTTGTTGCTACTCAACAAGTAGGTACCATTTCAATTACACCAACTTTAAACAGTTGTGTTGGTAATCCGGGTACATTTAATATTACAATTAATCCGTTACCAACTATTAATATATCACCTACAAGTACAGCTATATGTTCGGGTGCAGGTAATTCAACTTTAACAGCTACTGGTGCTAGTACTTATGCGTGGGTTTCAGCAGCAACTTTAAGTTCAGGAACTGGTTCAGTTGTTGTTGCTACACCAAATGCAACTACTACTTATACCGTTACAGGAACCGATGTAAATAATTGTGTAAATAAAAATACGGTTAGCATTACAGTTAATCAAACCCCAACAGTAACTGTTTCTGGTGGAGGAGGAAACTCACAAACAGTTTGTGGTGGCGGTCTTGCAAATGCTACCGTTAACGGAATTGTATTTAGTGTTAATCCGGCAGGTTCAGTTAACTGGACAAACAGTAATGCCGGCATAGGCATAGCAGCAAGTGGAAGTGGAAATATAGCTACTTATCCGGCTCCGGGTGTTGCCTCACAAACAATAGGTGTAATTACAGCAAGTGGTAGTACAGCAGCCGGTTGTACATCTACAGCTAGTTCACAATTAAATTATACAATTACAATTAATCCTATTCCTGGTGAAACTGGCGGAACAATTAGCCCGGCAGGTTGTGGTATGAATAACGGAACTATTATTGGCGCAAACGGAACAGGTGGTAGCACCTATTCTTATCAATGGAATAATACCGGAGGTTTTGTGGCTAGTTCATCTTATACAAATGCTGCAGGCACTTATCCTTTACAAATAAAAGATAATGTTACAGGCTGTATTTATTCTCAAAACTTTACTATACCAAATGCAGGCGCACCCCCAGCTCCAACAGTAACTGCAAGTGCAACATCTGCTTGTGTAGGCAGAACAGTAACTTTTACAGCACCAACAGTTTCCGGAACAACATATACTTGGACTCCTATTGTTGGGGCTCAAGGAACAGGAGACACTTTTACAATAACTATTCCTGCTTCACCTAACCCTTTTACTGTAGATGTGACAGCAACTTCTTCGGGTTGTTCAAGTAGTCCAACCACTACTAGTGTTACCATAAATCCTTTACCAACTCCGGCAATAAGCAACTCTACTTCTCAAATTTGTCAAGGTAGTTCAACTACACTTTCTGTAACTCCAACAGGCAACTATAGTTATCAGTGGGGTGACGGCAGTGGAACTATTGCAGGGGCAACAAGTAATACTTTGTCAGTTAACGCCTCAGGAACTTATTCAGTAACCGTAACAGATAATACAACCAATTGTTCTGCACCAACATCTGCAAATGGTACTATAATTGTAAACCTATTACCAACAATTGATACTACTGGTGTTATGATTACACAAACCAGTTGTACTGTAGCAACCGGAGGAATTACTAATGTTACCCTTGGCGGAGCATCAACTATAACGTACACTTGGACAACAGGAACCTCATTAGGTGGGGCAGCAGTTTCTAACGGAAGTGGTACTAATGCTACATTATCAAACGCATCAGGCTCTTATTGTTTAAATATTACCGATGGCAATGGATGCCAAGCTAGTTTCAGTTATTTAAATGTGGCCGCTGCAGGGGCACCTTCGCAGCCTGTTTTAACGGCTGCAGGTAATGATACAACTTATTGTTTAGGTGATCCTATGCAAACTTTAACAGTTACAGTTGCTAACAGTGGTACAGTAACGCCAACCATAAATTGGTATAGCGATGCAGGTTTAAATACTGCTATAGCTACTAATACAAACACATATACTCCCCCAGGCGGGACTGTTGGTACAACTACTATATACGTAGCGGCTAATGTTAATGGATGTAATAGTACTAGTAGACCTATAACTATAACTATTAATCCAACACCTCCGGCTCCTGTTTTAACAGCACCAACCGGAACAAATAATTCATTCTGTCAAGGTTCGCCTGTACTGTTAACGGTAAACTCAGGTACTTCAACAGCAGTATGGTACAGCAACAATACAGTTGTAAATTTAGGTTCAACCTTTAATCCTCCTGCCAACACGCCAGCGGGTACCTATACATATAGCGTAATAGATTCTATAGCTGTAGCTGGTGGTTGTGTAAATGCACAACAATCAGCCAACACAGTTACCCTTACTTTAGTAGTAAACCCAACCCCTCCGGCTCCTGTTTTAACAGCACCAACCGGAACAAATAATGTATTCTGCGAAGGCTCACCAGTACCGTTAACGGTAAACTCAGGTACCTCAACAGCAGTATGGTATAGCAACAATGCAGTTGTAAATGTAGGTTCAACCTTCAACCCTCCTGCCAACACACCTGCAGGCACCTATACATATAGCGTAATAGATTCTATAGCAGTAGCAGGTGGTTGTGTAAATGCTTCTCAATCGGCCAATACAGTTACCCTTACTTTAATAGTAAACCCAACCCCTCCGGCTCCTGTTTTAACAGCACCGACCGGAACAAATAATGTATTCTGTGAAGGTTCGCCTGTACCGTTAACGGTAAACTCAGGTACCTCAACAGCGGTATGGTATAGTAATAATGCAGTTGTAAATGTAGGTTCAACCTTTAATCCTCCTGCCAACACACCTGCAGGCACTTATACATTTAGTATAATAGATTCTATAGCAGTAGCGGGTGGTTGTGTAAATGCACAACAGTCGGCCAACACAGTTACACTTACTTTAGTAGTAAACCCAACACCAACAATTGATGTTAGTGGAGCGAGTTTGGATAGTGCAAAATGTGGGCAAGCAACCGGCGGAGTTTCTAATCTTGGTATCAATAACGTTAGCGGAGGAACACCGGGTTATCACTTCCAGTGGTTATCTGGTGGACAACCAATTGCAGGCGCAACCTCACCTATATTAAGTGGTCAACAATCTGGTAATTATAGTTTATTAGTAACCGACACAAATGGTTGTGTAGCTAATGTAAGCGGTGGTTCTTTAACCTTCTCGGTACCTGCAACTGCAGCTATTGTAGCACAGGCTATAACTAATCCAAGTCCGGCAACAGGTACTATACCGTTAGCTGTTAGCTTTACAAATACATCTACCGGTGGTGGCAGTTATGCTTGGTCGTTTGGAGATGGCAACGGTTCTATACTTGCAAATCCAACTAACACATATACCAATGCCGGTACATATACAGTTATACTGACCGCTACAAGCGGAGCCTGTTTAAGTACCTATACAATTGAAGTTATAGCAAACATACCAACGGCAATTACTATTCCGAATATATTCTCTCCAAATGGCGATGGTATAAATGATGAATTCTTTATAATCAACACAGGAATGGTTAGTTTAAATTGTGACATATTTAACCGTTGGGGGCAATTATTACATACAATAGCTGCGCCTAACCAAGGTTGGGATGGTATAGTACCAAACGGTGATAAAGCACCTGAAGGAACTTACATGTATATGTTACAAGCACAAGGATTAGACGGTAAAACATACAAACAACAAGGTACCGTTACTTTGGTAAGATAAAAAAATTACTCCTTCGAAAAATTTTGTTAATGCAAAGCTTTTTGTAGGAGTAATTTTTGCACACTTCAGTTTTTTTTAACTAATTAAATGAATATTTCTTCTCATTTTTCATGAAAAACTTATGTTTATCCTTCACGTTGGTTTTGTTACAATATTTGTATATTTTTGTAGTAAAATAATAATTATTATGAAATTGTTAAGATTATTTCTGCTCGGGTTTTTTATTATTGGATTTGTTGGCGCAAATGCGCAAGAACAAATGTCTAACGAAGCAAAAGCAAAGGCACGGAAAGATATTACAAAAGCTCAAGCTAATAAGAATAGAACTACTAAGCCAATCAATTCAGTAGGGGGTGTAAATAATAGTGGCTACGTAACTAACGAGCCGGCTAATAAAAACCTGAACGAAAATGATATTTATATGGGGCGCAAAGCAGAGTTTTTAAATAACCTTACAGTTACTGAGCTTCCTAGTGATTTTCCAAAATACGATAAAAGTTATGGACTTAAATATTACAACAATATAGTAGATAATTATTATGGTGCACATAAAGATATTTTGAAGCCTGGAGTGAAAGAGAAAATAGAAAAGATGTATCCATCAAAATAAAAACAAGAAGATTACTCAAAAAACATATTAATAGATGAAAAAAATAAAATTACTTTTTGTTGTAATAACATTATTTTTTAGCGTTAAACTAGGTAAGGCACAGGGTAACACTTGCCCTGGTACACCTTTTTGTACAGCTGTTGGGCAAACATTTAATTATGGCAACGTTACTAACGGAAGTAGTGGTCCGGCTGGACCAAGTTATGGCTGCCTAGGTTCTGAACCAGACCCATCTTTTTTTTATATTAAAACTACTGGTGCTGGTGCAATGACATATAACTTATCACAA
>Ga0134126_10014362_pt1 | contig 10007 bp, 12 predicted proteins | sample KB31752_FD_96881 | JGI IMG/M metagenome (GOLD analysis project Ga0134126, IMG submission 96881) | Terrestrial soil microbial communities with excess Nitrogen fertilizer from Kellogg Biological Station, Michigan, USA - KB3-175-2 | ecosystem: Environmental > Terrestrial > Soil > Unclassified ...
CAGCCCTGTGACTGATAGGCCAGGCCGTAATAGCTCAGACCCTCGTACACCGTACGGGGATAATACTGTTCCCGCTGATTGTTATAATAGCTGATGCCCAAGTTCTGCTTAAAGGTCAACCCTTTGGCAATCTTCGCCTCCACATAGTTCGAGGAAAAGATATTCGATACCAGGATCTGGTTTTTCACGCTATGCACATACACATAGGGATTGGATACCTGCGTCGCTGCCGTGAACTGGTTCGTTGACGAATCGCGCAAGGGAGCCGTCGGCGCGAATGCCAGCGCCGCCTTCACGACCCCCACCCCGCCGCTGAGGTCTTCATTATTGGTCTTCACCAGTTGGTTCGTGCTGCGATTGAAGCTGGTATTGGAACCCACCGTGAGCCATTTATTCACATTGCGGGTCAGGTTGGCGCGGATACCCATCTGTTTAAACCGCGAATCCTGGATAACGCCGGTTTGATCGAGATAGCTGCCTGAAAGCAAATAATTACCCTTGTCACTGCCACCGGAGACGTTCAATGTATAGTTATTGGTGATGCCGGTGTGAAAGATCTCCTTTTGCCAATCGTTGCTCTTGCCGATATAATCCTTAGGCGCCGGGTAATACACCATGGAATCGGGGTTGGTGGGCGACTGCTGCAACGTACCCGGATAAGGCAGCGTTCGCGGAGTCGGACCGGGCTCGAAATAATTCGCATTGCTCACCCCTTCGTTCTGCATGCTGGCATAGCCGTAGGCGTCGAGCATCTTGATCTCGCGCATCACCTTGGATACTGCCAGGCTGCCGTCGAGCTCGACTCGGTCTTCACCCTTCTTACCCTTCTTAGTGGTGATGATAACCACGCCGTTCGCCCCGCGAGAGCCATAGATGGCCGTGGCGCTGGCATCCTTGAGCACGGTAATCGATTCGATATCGTTGGGATTGAGAAAGGAAAGCGCGTTGACGGTCGATTGCTCACTTCCGCTTACCGAAGAAGGAGTCGCATCATCGTTACCAATGATATACGGGATACCGTCGACAACATACAGCGGTTGGGTACCGATAAACGAGTTGGAGCCGCGCACCGTGATATTCAAGCCCGCGCCGGGCGCGCCATCGCTTTGGCTCACGACGACCCCGGCCAGCTTACCTTGCATACCCGATACGATATTCGTAGGCGTGCCCTTGAGCAGGTCGCTACCGGATAGCGTCTCTACCGACCCGGTGAGGTCCTTTTTCTTTACCGTGCCATAGGCGACTACGACGACGTCGCCGAGATTCTCCGCCGCGGCCTTCAGTACGATCACACCCGTAGTCGCACCCTTCACGGGGATCTCCTGTGACTGCATGCCCACATGCGAGATTAACAGGGTCTGTCTCCCCGCAGGCACAGGAAGGGTAAACGCGCCGGTTGCATCTGTCGCGGCGGAAATATTCGAATGTAGTACGGTAACAGTAGCGCCCACGATCGGTGTTCCCTTGTCATCGCGCACCGTACCGGTTACACGTTGGGATTGGGCCCTGGCGCCCGGCGGCAGCGCCGTCAGCATCAACAGCAATAGGGCCAGTAAAGAGGTCAATTTTCGCATGTCAGGCAATTTGGCCCAAACTTACAATGCAAACCGCCGCCGTACTGATGCATTTTTATCCACCCATTGACCTCCATTCGCCAATCGCGAAACTCGTCCTCTCTTATACGCTATAAGTATGTGCGATCGGCTATTCATGGAAAAATAAGACCAACCCAGCCAGGCACCAAACGGCATTGCTCCCGGCTGGCACATTGCATCTCCATCGAGAAAAGTTATCCTCACAACCTCACCCCACCAAGAATAGCCGTAATCTCCTCCATACACGCCACAAGCCGCTTACAATCCTCACCTGGCAATTGCCCCAGGATCTGCCGCACATATTCATCACTCAACCTATCATAGACCTCGAATTCCTTTTTTCCCAAAGCGGTCAGCTGCAGATGATAAGCCCGCGCATCATGCCGGGCGACCTTCTTGGTGAGAAACTTCCGCTTCTCAAAGCGGATAATGATCTTACTCAAATAACTCTTGTCAATATTCAAAAGCGCAACGATCTCACCCGCCGTAATCCCTTCGGCATAACGGATCGCATGCAATACCCTAAGCTCGGGAAGCGAAAATTTCCCATTCAGAAATTTCCGGCTTAGCACCCCGGCAAGCGAAGTGTAAAACCGGTTAAAGGCGCGCATTTTGGCAATTTGACCATCGTTCATGCTTTAAAGATATAAAAACATTGGTGGAATATGTCCACTAATTTAGTAAATTCGTAGCATGGACAGCACAGTCACACCTTTCGAATTCCGGGAACTCACCGTCGAAGACAGCCCCACCATCGTACCCCTAGCCAATAAATTGCACCCCGAAATGGACGCAGCGACCTTCGGTGGCTACCTCGCCGAGATGTTCAAGTATCCGACCTACCGCTGCTTCGGCCTCTATCAAAATAAAAAGCTAATCGCCATGACCAACGGCTGGATCACCGTTCGCTTCTACTCCGGAAAACAGCTCGAAGTCGATAATGTCATCGTCGATCCCGAATCGCGCTCCCAAGGTGTGGGGAAATATTTTTTTGCGTGCATCGATCAGTGGGCCCGCGAGCACGACTGCCAGACCATCGAACTGAATACCTATGTCCAAAACAGTAAATCCCATAAATTCTATTTTACCGAAGGATACAAAATCCTCGGCTTCCACTTCCAGAAAGTACTGTAACGCCAAACAAAGGATGAAACCCTCCATCCGCATCTTCCTGTTTTTTGCCGACGTCTGGATCACCGTTGGTGTAGCTGGGTCCATAAAAAGCATGGACAACCATACATCGGATTGGTGGAAGGCAAACATTTCGACGAAACCTTTCTACTCGGCGAAGACCGATCGCGAATGAAAATAATGCTGCTCGACCCCGGCAAGGACCTGGCCATAGCAACGATCAAATCTATTCTGCAAAAAGCTAGCGTGCAAAACGCCGATGCCATTCACAATCAATCCCTTGCCACAACCCCAAAAAATCCCCGAAAAATCCCGGTCATTTCCCGCCGTCCATTCGTCCAAACTAAAAACACACGAAATGGAAACACTAAAAACCAAGGTGGCCGTAGTATTCGCCGCCTCCGGCGAAATTGCCGCCGCAGTCGCCCGGTCCTTCGCCGACCACGGCGCAAAAGTATACGTCACCGCCCGTAACCTCGTAAAAGTACAAGCCCTCGCCGACGAGATCACAGCAAAAGGCGGCCAGGCCGAAGCCGGACAAGTGGACGCCTTAAACGAAACCCAGATCGACAAATATCTAAAAAAGGTCATTACCGAAAACGGCAGCCTAGACATCGTTTTCAATGGCATCGGCAGCTACTACAAGGACGCGGGTAGCGGCACACCCACCACAGTAGCGACCTTCGAGCAATTCCTGAATCCGCTGCAACGCATCTGCGGCTCACAGTTCCTCACCTCGAGAGTTGCCGCGCGACACATGATCGAAAGCGGCTCCCGGGGCACCATCTTACTATTCAACGCCTCCATGGCGCGAACAAAGACCCCGAACATGGCCGGATTCGCCTCGGCCTGTGCAGCAATCGAAGGATTGACGCGCGTACTGGCCGCGGAATTCGGCAAACATGGAATCAAGGCGATCTGTCTCTGCTCCGGCGCCATCTATGACTCAAAAAAGATCCAGGGGATGATCACCGACTTCTCGGCGCAAATGGGCATCACCAAAGAAGAGATGACAGCCAATTACAAAAGACACGACCTACTTGCAACCGCCCCGACCCTAAAACAGGTAGCCGAAACCGCGAGTTTCCTGGTTTCCGAAAACGGCGTTATATTCAACAGTCATATTGTCGACGTGGATTGCGGAAAAGTAAACTTATTATAAATGGAAAAAGCAGAACTCCTTAAAAAAGCATTGGCAGGCGATATCAATTCGTTCCAGACCCTATTTGCCGAATTTCAGGCACAGTTGAAATCTTACTTATACAGGCTGATCCCCGACCGTAACGATGTCGACGATCTCACCCATGACACCTTCATCAGGGCGTTTGATAAAATAGCCGCCTTCAACCAGGGATCCTCGCTCAAGACCTGGGTATTCCGGATTGCCACCAATCTCGCCTATGATCACCTGCGAAAATTAAAACGCTGGCCGGCCGATGCCCAGGACCAGGGCGCCCATTTGGCTATCAGCACTCCGGACATCGCGCAGGCATTCCGGATCGTCCATCAAACGTCCGGCGCCGGGGCTTACGAGATGAAGGAACACATCGATTTCTGTTTCACCTGCATCTCCAAGACCCTGCCTATCGAAAACCAGGTAGCGCTGATCTTAAAAGACATCTATGATTTCCCTGTCAAAGAGATTTGCCTCATCCTCGATAAAACGCAGGGGACGGTAAAACATCTCCTGGAGGATGCCAGGGAAACTATGACCACCATTTTCGACAACCGCTGTGCCCTGGTCAACAAAAATGGCGCCTGCGACCAATGTAGTCAGCTCAATGGCATCTTCAATCCCAAACAAGACCAACAAGAGCAGCGGATGAAACTGGAACTGGTGCGAGCGTCGACAAGGTTCGACCGGGCGGAGCTCTTTAAGCTAAGGACCACCCTCGTAAAAGCCATCGATCCCCTGCAGAGTTCCGGCACCGATCTGCATGATATCATCTTTCGGTGCACCAAAACGGCCATCGGCGAAGTAAACAACTTTTTCGGCCCGCCCGATCCCAAAACAAATTAATTCCACCATGAAAAAGATTATCGTCATAACACTCATCTGTTTCCATCAACAATCATTCGCTCAAGAACTTAAATCGGCTTTTTTATTTGATCTGGAAGTGGCCACCAACCCGCCTCAGGCCGTCGGCCACCGTCGTGTACCGGATCTATACCATAAAGTAGCCACTTTTTCAGTGGGATCCGGCCGATGCGCCCGAGGCCGGAGTAACCTTTCTGATCGCAGCGATCAATTCGTTGGCTTTTCCGAAAAGCCCGGTGAGTATCGATGTCCGGTTGTAAACATCGTCAATCTTGTCTTTGATGACATACTTGCCTTTATTTGTCAGCAAATAGAATTTAAGCATCCCCGGCTCGATCCGGAGTGCCGTGTCTGCGGAATTTGCCTGGGGCAGAACGGTCTCGGCCGCCTCGATGAAGGCTTTGCTTGACTCGGCACAGTTGCTTTGCCTTCATAGTCCCAATCCATCAAGACACCGTATAGGATCTTTTTCCCATGGGCATCGGGTAGGTGTAGCTGTTCATATTTTACAGCGTACGCCATCCGTTTCAAGCCTTCATAAGGATTCGGCTGCGAAGCGCTAACCAGCGGCGAATTGCCATTGCTGCCGAAAACCATCAGTGCCCCAAACAGAATTTTCCAGTGCATTGAATCTTTTAGCTAATATTCAAACGAAAGTCGAAAAATGGTAATTATCAATCCTCCACCGCCCTAAACCCCAAATGTTCCATCCCACTATCCTCGGTACTCTTCATCCTACGCGAGACCCGGTACCCCGTACAATAAGACTCGTTGCATAAAAAGCTGCCGCCCCGGATCACCCGCTTCTTCGCATAAGGTTCATCGGGATCATAAGAAGTAGCCGGCCCGCGCGGATTCACGGCGGCACTTTCCGCCTCGGTCTTATAATAATCGCTGCGATAGTAGTCCGCACACCACTCCCACACATTCCCCGCCATATCGACCAGTCCATACCCATTCGGCGCAAAGCTGCCCACAGGTGCGGAATAGTAATAGCCGTCCGTGGTAGTATTGTTATCCGGGAAATCACCGGTCCAAAAATTCCCATGTGTCGGACCCGACCCCACGGGCTCATTGCCCCATGGATACACGGCATCCTTCAAGCCACCCCGCGCCGCAAACTCCCATTCGGCTTCTGTCGGCAGCCGCTTGTGCGCCCATTTGCAATAGGCGACGGCGTCATACCAGGAGATATGCACCACCGGATAGTTCTCCTTGCCTGCGATCGAGCTGCCCGGCCCATGCGGATGCCGCCAGCTAGCCCCCTTCTTCCAGGCCCACCACTGTGAGTAGTCGTTGAGATCCACGGGATGATTCGGCGGGTCGAAGACCAGCGAAGCCGGCACCAGCAGCGAAGCATCCGGCTTCGGCGTACCCGGCGGCAACTGTTTTTTCAAATCATTCCAATCCGGCTTCCGTTCGGCAGTCGTGACATACCCCGTAGCCCGAACAAAAGCCGCAAATTCCGCATTCGTCACCTCCGTTCGGTCCATCCAGAAACCCGAGACCCTAACGGAATGTTTCGGATATTCATCCGCCGAAGCCTGGTTGTTGTCAGCGCCCATGCGAAACGTCCCGCCGGGGATCCACACCATCCCCGGATGCGCCGCCCGCGCTGCCGCGTCAGGATAACCGGCAGTGCGCCCACCAGCCGAAGAAGCGCCAGCCCCCGAGCCAGCATCGGCCCCCGAGCCGCCGTGAGTGCTGCCAGCCGAGCCCCCCGCACCAGGAGCCGCAGCCCCAACCACCGCCACCCTTCCGTTGGCATCCGGCACCGGCAAAGCAGTAGCCACGGCCCCAAACCGCGACGGAATATTCCTCTCACAGCAAATAGCACCTTTCTTCACCACCGTGTCCCGATGGACCGCCGCCACGGTTTGAGCCTTGTCCCCATGTCCTCCACAACCGCACAACAAGGCGGCAGCCAGAAGACTTATCAAAAACCCACACTTTTGTATATACAAATGTCTCATTGCACAAATATATAATTATCGCACCTCGGCAAACAACTGCCACACAATCATTTACAAAACCGCCTCCACTGTCACGAGTCGAAAATCCGTTAAGAAAAGCATTTGTATATACAAATGTCCGATTTTCCAAAATCATACCCCACCCTTGACATCTATCGACGCGCGCCCGACAACCACCGTCCCCCGGACACCGCCAACCGGTATCTCCGCACCAACCGCAATACCCGCCGGACCCGGCCGCACACCCGTCCCGGCCTCAGCGCCGAACCCAGCCACATCCCCCGCCGCAAAAGGGAAATCCCCCACCATCGGCCCACCGCGGGCCAACTCACTCCCCTCCTTTCGGCTCTTAAAGATAGGCCAAAGAAACTGCGCATACCACTCCTCCTGCTTGTAATGCTGAAGCCCAAAACTCGCAGGATACTGCCGCGTGATGATACCCGTCCCAAAAAGCACATCCCAAAGAAAGAACATATTGCCATCGTCATCGGAATCGGCATGATGCGCATGATGCGTCGCCGGCGTCGAGATCAGCCGCTCCAACACCCATGCCGCAGGATGCAGCACCCGGTATTTATAGAATGGCCTGTCCCAGGGGATCGAAGAATGCGCCGCAAGCGTGATCAAGGATTTTACCCCGCCAACCAGCAAGGCCGATTCACCCAGGCCGAGATAAGTCAACGCCGCCGTGAGACAAAGCTGCGAAAAAAAGATCGTATAGACGATGTTCTGCCGACCCGCCATCGACATCCCCATATACTGCGCGCTATGATGCGTCCTATGGAACCGCCACATAAACGGCACCTGGTGATGCAGCCGGTGATACCAGTATTGCGTGAGGTCGTCGGCCACCGCGATGATAAAGAAACCCCACCAGAACGGCACCCAGGAAAAGACACCCTTCTGCCCGGGGAAAAGCCGCGGCAAAGCAAGAAGGGTAAAATACACCATCAGTGGCCGGATCACCACCTTCGCGGCGACAAAGTACACGGCATCGAGTATCTTCTCATTCCACGTCCAACGCCGGTCCTACAAGCCAAAAAAGAACTCCACCACTCCCAGCGCCAGCGTCAACACCGGCAATCCCCAGGTGCTCAAGTTTGTCAAAAACACGCCGAGAAAAGTCAATACCGGCTTCGCCGGCCCATGCTCCCAGGGGTGGGCGCCCGTAATCCAGCACGTCGCCAGCAACAAGACCAGCGGTAAAAGGTACAGCCCCACACTCGCCAGTCCATTCCGCCAGATCGACCGCGCAATAGCAGGACTTATCGGCACCCGCGTCGGGCCAACCGGCCAGGCCCGGCGGCCCCATCCCGATCGCGGTCACGAAACCCCGATCCAGTTGCGCAAGGTGGTGGTGGGCTGCGCTCCAAACAAAGATGCAAACAATTTATTAGTCTACTAAATTAGTAGGGAAATATTTTTGTAACTTCGTTGCATGCCACAGCAAACGACCACCTCCAGCGAATCGAAGATCCGCATCACCGCCTTCTTCGCCCTTGTCCTCATCATCGCCTATCTCATCACCGGCTTCGTCGTGTTCCCGCTGATATTACTGGCCGACTTCGCCCTCCGCGCTTTCAATCAAGGCGCCTACAGCCCGCTCGCCTTCCTCGCCGGCAAAACGGCCACGGCGCTAAAGCTGCCGGCAAAACCCGTCTACATGCCGCCCAAACGCTTCGCCGCCCGCGTCGGCTTCGCCTTCTGTCTGGCCATCACGATCCTGCATTATCTGGATATGGAAATTTCCGCCACCCTGCTCGGCTTCGTCATCGGAGCCTTCGCCGCCCTCGAGTCCCTCGCGGGCTTCTGCGCCGGCTGTTATGTGTATGGATTCCTCAAAAAATTCTAATTTTGAGGATTATGCGGACACTACACTACGTTATGCACATCTCCCTCGACGGCTACTATGCCGACGCAGCCAACAATATGCACTGGGTCCATATGGACGATACGATAGGCGACTGGGTCGATAAAGTCATCTCAACCTGCGACACCGCCCTCTATGGCCGCGTGACGTATGAGATGATGGCCGGATTCTGGCCCAGCGTCGCGCAACACCCGGGTTACGCGGCCAGCCGCCACCTTCGGCAACATGCCGAATGGGTAAACGCCGCAAAAAAGATCGTGGTCACCAAGACCCTCCACAACCCGACCTGGCACAACACCCAGGTGATCAAAGGCGATGTGGTAAATGCCATCAAGGCCCTCAAGGATGAACCCGGCAAGAACATCGTCATGCTCGGCAGTGCAAGCCTGGCGCAGTTGCTGATGAGCCACAACCTCATCGATGACTATTGGCTGACGATCAACCCCATCACCCTCGGTACCGGTCAATCGCTCTTCAGCCAGCCGCTCAAGCTAAAGCTGCTGGACCCCGACACCCAGCTGTTCCCCAACGGCTCCATCGGCGTCCATTACCAACCGGCCTAACCCGGCCCCCGCAGCTAACCCGGCCCCCGCAGTTGACCCGGCCCCCGCAGTTGACCTGGCCCCGCCCCTCCGGCCCCCACCAAAAGATAAAAAAAGCCTCCTGACATAACGCTGTCACAAGCCCCCCCGATCTTCGAGGAAACAATCAAAAAGCCATGACAACTCAAGAGCTCGCCGCCCGCTATCGCGAATTAATGATGGAAAGGAAATTCCTCGAGATCCAGGACACCTACTACGCCGAAGACGTCATCTGCCAGGAAATGGAAAAAGCAGCCGCCATGGGCCTTGCCGTCGTCACCCAGGGCCGCGAAGCCATCAAGGCCAAAGGGATCGCCCGCCGCGCCACCATCGAAACGATGCATAGCTACTACTGCAGCGAACCAATCGTCGCCGGCGAATTCTTCAGCGTCGTATTAAGACAGGACCTCAGCTTCAAAGGCCGGCCCCGAACCACCGTCGAAGAAATAGGCATCTTCCAGGTAAAGGACGGCAAGATCATAAAAGAACAGTTTTTCTACTAATAGCTACCCCACCGTCACCACCGCCTTCTTCAGCAACCCCATCGCCTCCTCCATCTCTTTCTCACTAAAAGATGCAAAACCCAGCCTCGCCGCGTTGATCCTATTCGCCGCCACATGCCAGTAGTCATGCCCGTTGGTAAGCCCCAACCCCAGCTTCGCCGCGGCAGCAGCAATGGCGGCCAAAGACCGGTCCCCAAACCGCGCCCAAACGGCAAACCCACCCGCCGGCACCTCGAACTCGACCAGCCCCCCGAGCTCCGACCGCAGCAGCGAGCAAAGATGATCCCGCCGTTCATGATAGATCTTATTCGCCTTC
>Ga0134126_10014363_pt1 | contig 10007 bp, 9 predicted proteins | sample KB31752_FD_96881 | JGI IMG/M metagenome (GOLD analysis project Ga0134126, IMG submission 96881) | Terrestrial soil microbial communities with excess Nitrogen fertilizer from Kellogg Biological Station, Michigan, USA - KB3-175-2 | ecosystem: Environmental > Terrestrial > Soil > Unclassified ...
CTTCCTCGTTTACTTCCCACGTCTCAAGGACACCTGTCAACTCCGCGGGGTTTCAAGGTGGCGCCGGCCTCGTGCTAGTAACAGCGGTTGGATCAAGTGGCGAAGCGCACTGCGTGGGATAATCGAGAGGTGGGTGATGCGGAAAAGTTTGTAATCAGCCAGCCGCCTGAATTGTTTGCCCGGACTGACGAGGCCGACGATACGGCTCTGCTTCGGGAGAGTGTGATCACAACGACCCTGGACAGCGCTCTCAATTGGGCCCGGAAAAACTCCTTGTGGCCGATGACGTTTGGGCTGGCCTGCTGCGCGATTGAGATGATGTCGATGATGGCATCCCGCTACGATGCTGCCCGGTTCGGCGCAGAAGTCTTTCGCGGCTCACCCCGCCAATCGGATCTGATGATCATTGCAGGTAGGGTATCGCAGAAAATGGCGCCGGTCATCCGGCACCTTTACCGGCAGATGCCCGAGCCCAAATGGGTTATTTCAATGGGTGCTTGCGCAACTTCTACCGGAGTATTTAGTAACTACGCCCTAGTTCCGGTGAATCAAGTCATACCGGTTGATGTGTATGTTCCGGGCTGCCCGCCGCGCCCCGAGCAGTTGATTTATTCCATCATGCTCTTGCAGAAGAAGATTCAAGCCGAGCGCGGTACTGCAATGAAGACTATGAATCTGCGTTAGTGCTGGAGGATCCGGCCGGTGGTTTACTTTCTATCGTCGCCGTACTTTACCCAGTCTTCCGCCTCATTCAGATGCAGTTTAAGCGCCGGGAGAGCGTTAGCGGCGTAAGTCTTCACCTCCGGGTTCTGAGCGTCCTTCGCTTTCTGCTCAAAGGTCGCTACCGTCTTCTTGTCCGAGTCAATTACTTCCGTGATAAACGCATGATCGAAGGTGACGCCTTTCAGCCGCGATAACCGATTAATGGTCTTATCGCCACGCTCATCAATACCTTTGGGAATCGTGGTCCCCGTTTTGGCGGAGAGATCGCTCAACACCTGGTAGTCAGCAGTGTCGTTTTTACGGATCTCGAGGCCTAGATCCCGAATGCCCCGCCTGGCTGATTGTTTTTCCGCCATTTGGCCAAGATGCGCGTGGAGCATGTCTGATTCGGCCGCCATCTTTATAAACTGCTGATCGGTCGCGGGCGTGGGCTCCGTCCGCGTACCCGACCGTGCAAGAAGTGGAACGGTCAAAAGAGCACAACCAGCCAAGCTCAGGAGCGCCGTGAATTCTATTTGCATTTTCTTGATTCCTGCTTCCAACCCATCGCGCGGGCTTCTAATCATTGGACGTCAGCCGGACGCGAATAGTAGCTTCGAAAAGGTTCGCGGGGAGGCCGGGTTTATTGCGGGAGGAACCGGTAAATACGGATCTGCCCGGCAGTAGCGGGAGTTCCCGGAGAGCAGGTTCTGAGCAACTGGAACCGCGAAGGGTTTAACTGAATGGTTTCCAGTAAGAGCCTGTTATGAGGAAGTTCATTATCCAGCGGCCAGGTGTCTACTACAACGAGTTGGACGTGATCGCGGCCAAGCACCGCCAAAACGCCCCGAGGCGAACTGACCAAGCTCTTATAAACCGAGCCGTTCCAGTTCATTCGAGCGAGGGCCTTGGTCGCCCGGATGATGGTATCCCGCGGTTGCGGCTCGATCATGGCGATTTCGGAGACAAGCAGGCCTTCGCCGATGGAATTCGAGGAGGTAAGGATCGTAGAGCCTCGAAATTCGGGCTGCGATGTGATGAACTGGGCGGCCTCCGTATAGCCGTATCGTTGATCCCGCGGAACGGCGAATGTCCCGGCGGCAAAGATGACCGCCGCAGCAGACGTGACGGCGCTGCGACGCCATTTTACAGGGAAGGGAAGATGATCGGCGAGCCAGAATCCACCCGCGATGAGAAACAGGACGAAAGCCGGCGTTGCGATCACCATTTTGCGATCTTCGATTCCAGCCGGAACGATTGAGTGAAAAACCCAGGTGGCCAGAATCAACCCCAGCATCACAGCGGCGAACGGGGTCACAAATTCGCGCCGCACGAACGGCAATATAACCTGCGCAGCGATTCCGAGTAGTATCAGTACCGAAAGCGCCGGTCCCGTGATGCGCATCATGATGATTACGAACTGGCCCAGTGCGCTCAACGTGTACTGCAGAGTGGGAGCGGAACCCGCCCAGCCTTCCGATGCCAATCCCATAGTCATTAATTGCCACGGGAGGCACAGCACCGCAACGACAAGAGCAGATACCCAGAATGAAGGCCGGAGAAAAAGATTCAGTTTGCGAGTGAGCAGAAACGCGACAGACGGTAGAAGGCACAGCAGCCAGCCATTACCTTTGGTAAGAACCGCGAGCGACATAAAGATGCCGAACCATAAGCTATCCTGCCACCTTTCCGATTTACAATAGCGCGCCAGGAAAACCGCGCTCCAAAAGCAAAACAGGGTTAGCAGACTCTCTGCCATCTCCTGGTCCGTTGAGCTTTGGACAAGCGGAAGGCAGATCAATAGAGCGGCGCCAATGATCGCTGCCGTGAAGCTGAAATAGCGTTTGAGCTGGGAATAAAGCGAAAAGGCAAGGAGAGCGGTTGTGAGCGCAAGTTCCAGACGGACAGAAGCGCGGGATGCCGAAAACAACAGCATCCAAACTGACTGAACTATGTAGAACACGGGCGGCCAATGCCCGAAGGCTACCTTCGGATAATGCGCATAATAGTTCTGCGCAAACGCCATTGGATGCAGGAGATCAGGCGCTTTCAGGTACTCGCGAACCATTAGCGAAGTGACGTAATGAGCGGGTTCGTCGGGGTAAGAACTGAATTCGCTGTGATATGCGCCGCTCGCGACCTGAAGAACAAACGTCAGCGCGAACAGAATTAAAAGCGTAGCTGCGTTGCGGCGCATGGCCGGACCAGACAAACCGGTAAGCCAGCGGCGCAGGCCGTCGGGCCGAGTTGTTGAGTGCAGCTCAGTATTGACGATCATTAGCAATTGAGAAGCAAAAGAGTGCGAGCTACGCTCTCCTCCATCGTACTTGCTTCTCGCTGTGAGATTGTAGTAATCGGATACTGGAAATTTTCCGGGTTGACTAGGCGAGCGATGGTCGGCTGGACTTAAGTGATTGCGTGCTTACATACACGTCGCGGTGGATCTTGTAAAGTTGCTCGCCGATGAGCGGCCAATCGTAGTTGCGCGCGACAAATGTTCGGGCTGCGCGGGCCATACCGGCTGCAAGGGCTGCATCCTCGAGGAGCTGCGCCAGAGCGGACGATATCTCGTCCGCCGTATCGGCAAGCAGAAGATGAAGATTTTCCACCGCGGACAGGCCTTCCGCGCCGAGGCGGGTGGACACGACCGGTACGCCGGCAGCCATCGCTTCCAGAATTTTTAGCCGGGTGCCGCTTCCGACCCGCAGCGGAACCACTACGGCCCGCGCGGCTGCATAGTAGGGCCGTACATCATCTATGCTACCCGTTACACGTACGCGCGGTGAAGCGAGTGCCCGAACACCCGGACCGGGGTTACGCCCGGCAATAGTAAATGTAAGGCCAGGGAAGCGATTCTCGATTGCTGGCCAAATCTCACGGACGAACCAAATCACTGCGTCGGCATTCGCATGATAATCCATGGAGCCGACGTACAGCACAGAGTTGCGGACCGGAGCGCCGGTCCCTCCCGATCCGCTTGCTTGGATCCCGGCAAACGCAGCGACATCAACTCCGTTCGGAATCACGTGAACTTTGGATCCTGGCATTAGAGTCAGAAGGATTTGCCTCTCCCTCTCGCTGACGACCGTATGCACATCGGCTCTCAACAGGAGTTGCCGTTCCGCGCGGGCGAGCAACTGTGCCGTGCGCTTTGCAGCCAGTCTTTTGGCCCAATTGCCGGTATTGGAGGCATAGCGAGCCATCAGCTCGGATTCGATGTTGTGCCAGTCGGCCAGAATAGCGGGCTGTGTTGGGGCTTGCCGGATCGTATCAAGATAAGACAGCAGGTGGACGCTCTCCAGTTGTACGGCATCGAAGGATTCTTGCGCTAGCAGGTCAGATAATGCCGCGCTTGCGGCAGGGGACGCGTAGTTCAGGACAGACAACGGCATGGGGCCTGCCAGCCCGCTGACGATTTTGCGAGGCGTGTAAGCAGCATCCCTTTCAAACGTGAGGACTTTCTGGAAATTGGTGGCGGGCCATTCCGCGGTTCTCGGCTCGTTTGGCCGTGCGAGTTGAAGAAGCGTGACCGAGCACCGGCTTGCGAGCGCATTTGCAAGATGGAAGTTTCGCAATAGCGCCCCGCCCGTTAAAGGCCAGACCTGTTGGGGGCAGAAATAGAGAATTTTCAATGGATTAGATCGTTCCCGGAGAGGCTTAAAACCGGCCCACATCTATAATGTAGGCAAAGCTGCCGGGCGAATCTCCACCAGACCGATGATCGGGCAGCCGGAGATATCTGGCGAGGTCCGCTTGAATCCAGTTAATGTAAAAAAAACCCTGAAATCGACAGCCCTTTCCACGCTGCGATCCGCCGGCGTTTTTTCGCTCGCCAAGCAGTCCGGATGGCGAAAGCAGCGGCTTCTGATTCTGTGCTATCACGGGCTTTCCTTGCTTGATGAGCACGAGTGGCTGCCTCATCTTTTCATCACTCCCGAAGCTTTCCGTCAGCGCCTTGCATGCCTGCGGCAGATGAACGCCAACATCCTTCCTCTAGAAGAAGGGCTGACGCGTTTGTGGTCGGGCTCCCTGCCGGCAACAAGCGTCGTAATCACATTCGACGACGGTTTTGTCGATTTTTTGAGACACGGCGTTCCCGCCTTAGCCGAGTTCGGATTTCCGGCCACGCTCTATCTAACCACCCACTACATGAAGCACCGATTGCCCATTGTGAACCTGGTGCTCGATTATTTTCTGTGGAAATCAAAGCGCAGCTCGGTGCGTTTTCCGGAAGAGGGGATCGAGACCGAGATGCCGGCCTACTCTTATGCGGACCGGCAAAAAGTAGTGTGGGAGATTTTGAGAGCAGCCGACGAGCGGAAACTCGATACGGCCGGGAAGGGTGAACTGGCGGAAAGCATTGCCAAGCAACTGGGCATTGACTATCAGCAGATATTAGATCGGCGGCTGCTCCAGATTCTCAGACCGGATGAAGTTTCCGATTTGGCGAGAAGGGGCATTGACATTCAACTGCACACGCACCGCCACCGCTCACCCATGCCCCGGGAGCTTTTTGTTAGAGAGATCCGGGATAACCGGGATGAAATTTATGAAGTGACCGGAAAGAATCCGGTCCACTTCTGTTATCCGAGCGGGTATTATTCGTCCGACTTCTTCCCATGGCTGAAGGAATGCGGTGTCCGAAGCGCCACGACTTGTGAGCGAGGCTTGGCCGCGCGCGGGACAGAGCCACTGCTATTGCCGAGAGTACTGGATGACAGCACGACCGGCCTGCTGCGGTTTCAGAGTGTTGTGTCGGGACTCTTCGCGTAATTGATTCTCTTACAGACGTCCCATCGCTGCGTACGCAATATCTTTTCCAAATTCATTCAATAGAGTGAAAAATCCTTGCCAGCGATAGATGCGCGAGGATGCTTGCTTAAGAACGTCGGGCGCGGGAATTACACGCACATACATTCCCTGTTTTTCGAAAACCCGATAAGCGCGCCACGAATGGTAGTCGCTAGTCAGGATGACAATGCGTGTCTGCGGCTTCAGCAGGCGGCGGCGCTCCAATAAATCCTGCACGTAAATCGCGTTTTCGAACGTCGACGTCGATTGCGTCTCCTGAAGAATGCAACCGGGCTGAACACCGCTCTGCGTCAGAAGTTTATCCATGGCCTGGGCGAGGCCGCCGCCGCCGGACACAACGACCCATGAGAACCGCCGCGAATGGAGCACCCATGCGGCATAGGTGGTCCGCAGGTAGGAATCGTAGCCGAGGGCGGATTGTGCGCCTGTTCCGGGGACGAGCATGGAGCCGCCCAGTACGACCAGAACATCCCCGCCTCCGTCGTACCAGTCTGTCGCGAGCTTGCCTGCCACTGCCTGATCGAGCGGAGTGAACGTAATCACTAGCAGCAGGATGACCACCGCTACGCACAAAGCCCGGAAGACACCCAGAATCTTGCGGAGTCCGAATCTCATCTCAGCCGCTTTGAACCGTTCAGGGCTTCGATCAGATGGGCTAACTTCCCAGCGTGGTGCTCGGCATTGAACTCGTGTTCGAACCATTCACCTGGTTGGACGGGTGCGGTATCGAGCTCAAAGAACTGGAGCACAGACTCGTCAAAGGCTGCCGGCGTATCGCTGCTGTAGCAACACCGGTACGGGACTCCGCTCTTTTGTAAAACCCGCTCAATAGCCGAATCAGGAGGAACAAAGGCGAGAACCGGCCGGCCGATCTGCAGATAATCGTACAGCTTTCCAGGGATTTGCACAGTCGAATGCGGCTGTATCAAAAGCAAGCCATCGGAAAGCCGCATAATGAAATGCGCCTCATCTTGAGGAACGGAAGGCGCCAGTTCCAGCCAGCCTGCATTCGACGCGTCTTTGAGGAATTCCGGATCCGGGAGAGATGAAGCTTTTGAAGCTCCGACAAGCCGAATTTTGATATCTGCCGGGTCCACTCTTCCGGAATCGATGAGGCGTTTCAAGGAGTGCAGCAGAGGAGCAACGGTGCGGCCTTCGTAGAGTTCTCCTACGTGGCTGTACACGCGGAAGGGACGCTCGGGTAAGGGGGACGGCCCAAGCCGCTGCTCGGGATCGAAGCCGTTCCAGATCCGATGTATCTTCCCGGTGTGTTGCGGGTAAGCGGATTTCAATTTCTCCTCAGCCGCGTCAGTATTCGCGATCACGCAGCCTGCACGATTCAAGAAGAGGCGCTCCAGCCTGCGATGAATGAGCTGCTGGAAATCGTTTAAATCGCCGCTACCCGGGTTGTCCGCGAGCGGGTCTCGAAAATCGGCGATCCATGGCAGCCGCGCCCGGCGCGCCAGCAGGAAGCCAGCCAGAAGCGTACCCAGGGGAGGAAAGGTGGAAAGAATGGTAACGCGGCGGGATGAATTCTGTTCCAGAAACTTGACGGCGGTCCGGTATGCGTGGACTGCCCACCGCGTTCCAGCTACACCTGGAAGAAAGAACTTACGGACAAACCGCTCTACCTGCCAACCGAATCCTTCCCTGGGCCGTGCGATAAACGGATCCGCCACGTGAGCGGCCTTGAGATCAGGCAGGGAAGAGACATCCGCAGCGGTTATGACATAGCATTCGTAGCCAAAGCGCGGGAGGTATTTATAGAAACGGAACGGCCGCGCCGCGCCGGCTGCATTCTCAGGAGGGAAATGATAGGCAAAGATGAGGACCAGATCCTCTGTCATGCCTCACTGTATTCCTCAATGCGCATCTGGCTGGAGAAGAAACGAGCGATGGCGTCATGGCAGCGCTCCCCGGCATGCCCATCCCACAGCGGCGGGGTTGTCCCCCGCTTAGGCGACTCGAGGTTCTCGCGCCATGCGCGCAAAATAGACTCCTTGTTGGTGCCTGCGACGCGGTTCGTTCCGCATTCGACCGTTACTGGCCTTTCCGTGTTGTCGCGAATAGTAAGGCACGGAATTCCGAGTACGGTGGATTCTTCCTGAATTCCGCCGGAATCGGTGAGGACGACCGAGCACTTCATTTGTAAATGAAGAAAATCGAGGTAACCTAGCGGAGCGAGCAGGTGTATGGCACCGCCAAGCGAGATGCCGTTCTCTTCGAGATGCGACCGGGTGCGGGGGTGAACAGCCCAGTATAAAGGCAACTCCTCCGATATGACACGAAGCGCTGAGATGATACCGGCAAGCTGCCGCCCATCGTCCACATTCGCCGGCCTGTGCAGCGTCACCAATCCGAACCGGCCGTTCAGAATACCGAGGCGCTGGCGAACGTCGGATTCAAGCGCCGCCGGAAGGTTGCGCCGCAGCGAGTCCACCATTAAATTACCGACCACGGCGATGCGCGCAGGGTCCTTGCCTTCATGTAGCAGATTCGCTCGTCCGCTCTCTTCGGTTACAAGCAGCAGATCCGAAATCGCATCTGTCGCAAGGCGATTGATTTCTTCCGGCATGGAACGATCGAAACTGCGCAACCCGGCTTCGGCATGGATCACGGGGATTTCGAGTTTGGCGGCGACTAGTGCACCGGCGAGCGTCGAATTCACATCGCCGACCACAATCACTCCCGCCGGTTTCTCAGCGATTAAGACAGGCTCCAGCCGCCGCATGATCTCAGCGGTTTGCTGGGCGTGGCTTCCGGATCCGACGTTCAGATGGTGCCGCGGGCTGGGAATGTGGAGCTCGCGGAAGAACGTGCCCGACATGCTGTCATCGTAATGCTGGCCTGTGTGGACAAGAATGCTTTCGAATCGCTCGTCAGGATCGAGAGCCGCCATGAGCGGGGCTACCTTCATGAAGTTGGGCCTGGCTCCGGCCAGGAGAACGAGCCGGATCTTCAAGCTATTGCGCCCTTCCTTCGGAGCATGGTTTCGTAGATACCTGACATGCAGAGGACGTTGCGTTCCATGTTCAAGTTATGCGACGCGAATTCAGTAGCATTTGCAGCTAATAACCTGCGCAGATCTGGATCCTTGATTAACATTGTCATCTTGCAGGCCAGCTCCTCCACATTTCCGGACTCAAACAACAGGCCTCTTTCCCCATCTACGATGAGTTCCGGCGTACCACCCACGCGCGAACCGATGACACAGCAGCCGCACGCCATCGCTTCCAGAATGGAGTTGGAAAACGCTTCGGATGACGAGCAGGAAACGAAGATATCGATAGCGCGCAGAAAGGGAGCGACCGCTGAAACTGCAGGCAAGAAGATGGACTCGTTCTGGATACCGAGACGGAGACTGTTCGCCTGCAGTTTGGGCAGTTCTGGGCCGCTGCCGACCAGCAGCAGCTTAGAATTCGGAATCAGGGGCGCGATCTTCGCGAATGCTTCCTGAAGAAGCTGTAACTGCTTTTCCACGCGCAACACGCAGACCGCGCCGATGACTAAAGACGCGCCCGAAACAGGTTCGGGTTTGGGTTCGACGGCGGGATGAAATTCGGCGGTATTGACGCCGTTATAGCAGAGCTCGATGCGTCCGGCCGAGATGGAGTAATCCTGAATCAGATGTTTTCGCATGGCCTCGCAGTTCACGACAATCGCATCAACCAGCCGATCAGTGGATTGAAACTGCTTTTGAGAACGGGCGTCAATCAGACGGCGATCTCCCAAAACACTCGATAGGACGACGGGCACTCGCAGCAAGCGCGCCAACGGCGCGGCGAAAACGGCGCTGGCATCCCACGCATGAACCAACCGGATCTTCTTCTGGATCAGAAACCGGCTAAACGAGACGGCCGTGCGAATCGCTTGGGGAGATTTCAGGCTCGGGACGTTCAGGTGAATGACTGGGATTCCCGCGGCCTTCAGTTCACTGGCTCGCACGCCTTCCGGTTGATACGCCGCCACATAGCAAACGAAACGGTTGGGGTCGATCCCGAGCGCCAGCTTGGCCACGTCCCGCTCGATTCCGCCCGAGCCGAGTTCGCGAACGACAAGTAAGATTGGAACCGGCGCTGTGCTTCTTCTGCGAGAGGCGTTCTTCATTCGGCGATGCGCGTCTCGGATGGCGTCGAACTCTTAATCGCTTTGGCCGGCGTTCCCACCGCAATGACACCCGGGGGGATCTCCTTCACAACAACGCTGCCTGCGCCGATCGTGGATTGATTTCCTATATTGGCCATAATCACGGCCGCTGCTCCGATCCAGCAATCCGCCCCGATTCGGATTACCTCGCCCGGCTCATTATCCGAATGAGAGAGGCGGCCCAGCGCATCGCGGCGATGCTGATGCCGGCCAGGGATCTCGACGTGAGAGGCGATCTGCGTCCTGGCGCCGATTTCCACGTCGGCTATGACGCAATAACTTCCGATGGTGACATGGGGCGCCAGGCTGACGCGGCGCCTTGAGAAGAAAGTTCCGAACCAGATATC
>Ga0134126_10014366_pt1 | contig 10007 bp, 6 predicted proteins | sample KB31752_FD_96881 | JGI IMG/M metagenome (GOLD analysis project Ga0134126, IMG submission 96881) | Terrestrial soil microbial communities with excess Nitrogen fertilizer from Kellogg Biological Station, Michigan, USA - KB3-175-2 | ecosystem: Environmental > Terrestrial > Soil > Unclassified ...
AAGCGGCAAAATGCATCACCGCGTCAGCCCCCTCCAGGCATTTGGAGACTCTGGCCACATCCGCAATCTCGCCCTCAACCAGCTCAAATCCGCTGGATAACCGGCGATCCCCCGTGCTCAGGTTGTCGTAAATCAAAACTTCATGGCCAGCGGCGGTCAGCTCGCGCACCGCGTGAGAACCCACATAGCCGCTGCCGCCCGTCACCAATACTCGCATCCGGTCTCCTTTTGCCGTGTCTTACCTCCGCCGCGCACATTCCGTCACGTCAATTCAACAGGAGACGTATCATAAACAAATGCGCACCGCGCCTCAACCGCATCCATGATTTCGATCCTTATCCTTACCCTGAATGAAGAGAACAATCTGCCGGCGTGTCTCAAGACCTGCGCCTGGTCTGATGATATCCATGTGCTCGATTCCTACTCAACCGATCATACGGTGAGCATCGCAGAGTCATTGGGCGCAAAGGTCTGGTACCGCAAGTTTGACAGCTTTGCGCAGCATCAGAACTGGGCGCTCGCCAACATTCCCTTCAAGCACCCGTGGGTCTTCTACTTCGACGCGGATGAACGCATCACCCCGGAGCTCGCGCGAAGCATGCAGGCCGCCGTGCTCCAGCCTGGAGACAACGTCGCCTTCCGCATTCAGAGACGCGACTTTTTCCTGGGCCAATGGTTGCGCCACGTCCAGATGACCCCCTTTTATGACCGCCTCTTCCGCCCTGAAAAAATGCGATATGAGAGGCTCGGGCATTGCATCTCGCGACCCGACGGTCCGGTGGGAACGGTCGCTGGATATCTCGACCATTTCCCATTCAGCAAAGGCATCGCCGAGTGGGTAGCCAAGCACAATTTTTACAGCACGCAGGAAGCCGAGCAGATACTCAGGAACCGCCGCGATAACGATCCGAAATTCAGCCTCCGCAAGGCGCTATTCGGAAAGGAAGCGCATGAGCGCCGCCGCAACCTCAAAGAGCTTTACTACCGAATGCCGGCCCGCCCTCTCGTCAAATTCCTCGTTATGTATGTGGGCAAGCACGGCTTCCTGGATGGTCGCGCCGGATTCGCCTACTCCGTCCTCATCGCCTTTTACGAATACATGATCGTGCTCAAGCTGCGCGAAACGGGAACCGCTCAAATCAGCCTCCCCGTCCCGGCTCCGCCCGCCGCCGAATCCGCCCGCTCGCAGGAAGGCGAAACCGCCTAGCGCGGACTACTCCTCACACATCAGCATTTCCCGCCGCGCCCCACAAAAGAGCGGCGGCAGGGAAGGCCCCGCCGCCGTGTGGAGTAAGTGCAAACTCAGCTTAGAACTGAATTCGTCCCGTGACCTGAATCTGACGCGCGCCAGCATTGGTATCTCCTGGCCCGAACGTGTTCGTCGGTATACCGAAGGTGGAATCTCCAGGATTGGTGTCCGGCGTAACAAAGTGATGTCGGTTGAAGGCGTTCAGGAATTCAAACTTCAACTCAAAGACCACGTTCTCGTGAATCGGCGTGTCCTTGAGCAGGCTGAAGTCCTCGTTGAAATAATGCGGCATCCGCACGCCGGTAACCCTCGGTGTATTGCCGAGTTGGAAGGCGCCGCCGTTTCGATACTGCGGCAGGTTTTGGTCAATGAATGCCGGCTGCGCCGTGCCGTTGTGATAGGCGGCCGCCGGGTTATCGACTGACCCGTTGAAGAAGCTGTTCGTGTTTGGGTCGGAGCTACTCGGTGTACTGAACGGATTGATACTCTTCCATCCTCTGCGGTACGCCGGACTCTCAATGGTCGTGCCGGGGAGTTCGTTGTACCGGATCGCCTGCTGCCAACCGGGAATCCCGCTCGAACAGCAGAAGGCGATAGGCACTCCGCTCTGATACCGCTGGATCCCTCCGATCTGCCAGCCACCGGCCACATAGCTCAATGGACCCCGATTCAGGAACCGCTTGTTATGCCCGAAGGGGAGCTCGTAGATATAGCTGACCACAAACGTCTGCGGTATGTCCTGAATGCTGAGCGCCTTCTCATCGCGCAGGTTATCTGGATTCTGTACCTGCGGCTGTCCAGGATTGGTATTGGGCAGCGCGCTGTCCGTGTCGTTCAGGTTCTTCTGCCATGTGTAGGACCCCTGAAGCGTGAGGTTTCCCAGTTGCTTCTTCAGCGATACCAGCATCGCGTCATAACTGGAGTGCCCCGTGGCCTGTAGGCAGCAGCCGGAGTCGATGAAGTCATACTGCGGGAACGGCCGAAGCGCCTGCTGGATGGTGACGCCATTGCCCCACAGATTGAAGTAACCCGGGAACGGTGTCGGCACTCCGTAGGTATTGTTCTGCAGCTGCGCGTTCAGCTCATCACCCAGGGCAATGTCCTGCAGCGGCATATTGTTGATGTTCTGGTTGTTGGCCTGCAGATTTTGTCCCTCGCTGCCCACAAAACCAATACTCAGGATCAGGTCATTCGCGAGCTGCTGCTGCACCTGCATCGTGTAGTTGTAAATCTTTGCCGGACGTCCCGCGCCCGCATGGATATAAGAACTCGGCACAAAGCTGCCGTTGTAAATGCCTGGATCCAAATCCGGAGGAGGAGCAAACGCCGGATACCCGTTATCAATCTGGAACGACGGATCAAATCCGTTCTTCGACGGGAAGTTCGGGTTAGCCTTGTACCCCGTGTTCATGCTGCCGCCAAAGTCGTCATACTGGAGCGGACCATACAGAATTCCAAACCCGCCGCGAAGCACCGTCTTGCCGTTCAGCCAGGGAGGCGAATAGGCGAAGCCAATGCGCGGAGCAATATCCTTGTAGTAGGTATCGGCCCACTTCGTGTTGCAGCCATTGCACGTCGTCCCGAATACCAGCGCTCCCGGAACGCCGTATTCCGGATCAATCGCCGTCGGGCTGAAGTTTGACGTGTAGTTCTGCGCCTCGTGCCGCGGCACATCCACGCTGTAGTTCACGCCCAGGTTCAGTGTCAGGTTTTTGTTCACCTTCCAGTCGTCCTGAACATATCCGGAGTAGTACCAGGAAATCCAGCGGGACTGGTGAGCATACACGGTCTGCCCCCCGTTGCAGGCCTGGCCCAGCAGTTCACTGGCCAGCCCGTTTCCGGTCTGTGGCTGGTTGGGGTCCGCCGCCGTTTGCGATGTACAAAAGGCGATCGACGGAGAATTATTGTTAATCGGCGAGTACTGCTGGTAACGCAAATCAGTGCCGAACGTCAGGCTGTGCGCACCCTTCTGCCACTGAATGCTGTCTACAAGCCGCAGCCCGTTATCGATGTTGTCGCCATTGTTCGGCATGCCTTCTTGCGCCGTGAACCCGTTCGTAACCACCGGGAAGTTGTTGCTCACCGCGTTGCCGATCCCAAGCTGCGTAAACCAGTCGGTGCCGGAAAGCGCCGGAACCGCGAAGTTGATGCTATTGCTACGATTGGTGCCGATAATCAAATGGTTCAGCAGCGTGGGGCTGAAGGAATAATCCCAGCCTAGCCGCCAGAAGTGCGTCTCAAAATCCTGCTTCCAGGTCGCGAAGTCAATCGGATAGGGTAGAAATGGGGGCGCTCCCGAAACCCGGTTGTTGTCGCGGTCGCTGTAAGAACTCCAGATTTTGCTCTTCTCCGTGATGCTCGCGTCAATCCGAATGGTCGAAGTCGTGTTTTCGATTGGCGAGGAGCTCCTGAAATTGAAGTTGTTGAAAACCTGGTTGTTCGTTGGCGCCGGGAAAAATGCCAGAATTTTCTGCGCCGCCGGCGAAAACCCGCCCGTGATCTTGTTGCCCGGGAAGGCCGTGCGGCATGGAGTCCCGTTCACCACCCGCGTGGTGGAAGGGTCAAATATTTGTCCCTGATAAATCGGCGTCCCGTCGCATGGGTTGGTTCCAAGCACTTTGCTCGTGTTGAAGATCGCCGGGTTCGAGAAATCCCCCGACAGCTCCTGCTGCGTCGGAACCGTAGTGGTGGTATTGCTTCCCAGGGTTTGCTTCAACTGTTCCCAGGCAAAGAAGAAGAATACCTTGTCATGCCCGTTGTACACGTGGGGAATCCATACGGGGCCGCTGAAGGTCCCGCCATAGTCGTTCTTGCGGTCCACAGGTGTGCCAAAGCCAGCGGCACAGGCCGCCGTGGGGTCCGGGCCGCAAGCCAGCGCCTCATTTCCGCCGCTGAACCAGTTGTTGGCATCCAGCGCGGTGTTCTTGAGAATGTCGTATACCGAACCATGAAAAGCATTGCTGCCGCTCTTGGTCGCAAAGTTTTCAATGCCGCCCGTCGTCCGGTTATACTCCGCCGGAGGAACCGCGTTCGTCACCGTCAATTCCTGTAGCGCGTCTACTGACGGTGCTTCCTCGTCAAACGATGATCCATTCTCGCTGCGCTGCTGGCTGACGCCGTCAATCAGCACTTCGGCGCCGTAGTCCTGGCCGCCGGCTATCTTGCTGAAGAAAATGCCGTTTCCGCTGTTCGTGGTGCCCGGCCCTGTGCTACCCGGCAGCAGGAAGATGAACGCCTCGGGCGAACGGAACGCGCCCACGCCGCCCAGAGCCAGCGGCAACTTGAGGTATTGCTGGTCCGTAATCGACCCGGTAATGTCCGACGATTGCGTTTGCAGTTGCGGCGCGCTGGCGTTAATCGTCACCGTCTGCGTCTCTCCGCCCACCTGCATCGTAATGTTCAGCGCCGTGACCACCTGCAGGTCCACTCGCACGCCGGTCAGCGTCGACGACTGGAACCCCGGCGCCTTCACCGTGACGTCATACACTCCAATCGGAACCTGCGGAAACCGGTACGCGCCCGCGGACGTCGACACCGTATTCAACGCCGCCTTGGACGCCTCATTGACCGCCTGAATTTGCGCGTTGGGAATCACCGCCCCGGTCGGGTCGGATACCGCTCCTGAAATGCTGCCGTAAACCGTCTGCGCATTTGCCGATGGAAGGAGAAGAAACAGCGCTGTCGCGGCCAGCAGGCCAAGGCGACACGCCTGAAGCGTTGCTTTCATAAAAACCTCCTGATCAATGCCGCGCCGCGGTCGATCCGCGGTGCCGCCAAATCTCCGCACTGTTCAAATCCTGAAAGCGCGGCAACACTGATGCGCTCGTCTTTTCAGGAGATGTCTCCTGTGCGAGCGTCATTTTTCAGTGTAAACAGTTACATCCATGAATATAACGTTTACTACTCCACAGTGAACCTTTGTATCACCGCGTATTCTGCTTAGTCAAGTGGAAAAAATGGGCATTTCCCGGTGGGACAGGTGAACCATTCACCGGGGTCCGGACGCAGGATCAGGCCCCGCCGCCCCTCCCGAAGGCGAAATCAAATGGAACCCATGTCTTAGCTTGTCTTGCTGATCGCGCAGGCTCGCCGCCAATGCTGTCTCCCGCGCCGCCTCGTCCCTCCGTCCAAGCCGCGCCAGCGTCAGCCCGTAGTACTGGTGCGCTTCGACATACTCCGGAGCATCCTGCACCGCCTGACTCAGATATTTCTCCGCCGCCGCGTAATCCTTCGCCCGAAAAGCCAGAATCCCCATGCCCGTAAGCGCGCCGCCATGCCGCGGGTTTGCCGCCAGAACCTTCCCATAGTCCGCCGCCGCCGCTTTCGCCTCGTGCCGCTCCAGCGAAATCTCGCCGAGCTCGTAGTACGACTCCGTCTGTTGGGGAGCGAGCGCAATCGAGCGCTCCAGCTCCACCTTCGCCTCGTCGTCGCGCACCATCATGTGCAGCAGATGCCCCAGCCCGTAGTGCGCGCTCGCGTCCTCAGGCCGCATCTTCAAATACGCGCGAAGATTCTTCTCCGCTTCCCCCATCTTCTGCTCATCCAGTTGCACATGGGCCAGCGCATAAAGAATCTTCGCGTCCTCAGGAGCGAGCGCCCGCGCTCGCGTCAGCGCCTTGTCTGCGTCCTGGTAAATCCGCATTGCGTCCGCCTGAATGCCGAAATCCAAAAGCAATTCCGTCGAATCCGGAACCAACTTCAGAGCCCGCACCAGGCAGCTCAGCGCGCCATCATTGTCGCCGGCATTGCGATCCGCAAGTGCTGAGGCCACCGCCGCCTTCACTTCACCCTCTTGCGCCGCCTTCAACTTCGGATCAATCGTCAGCGCCGAGGCAAACGACCGCATCGCGTCGTCACTCAGCCGCTGCCGCATCTGCACCCGGCCCAACTCCACCAGCACCGCCGCATCGCCCGGATTCCGCCGTGCGTACTCGGACAACAATTCGTTCGCGTCTTCCAGCCGGTTCGCCGCCTCAAGCTGCCGCGCGCGCGACAGCGGCGACGCCTCCTGCGCGGAAATCGGCACGAGCCCCATCGCCAAAAGCCCCACCAAAATCAGCCCGCACCTCATTTGCGACCCGTGGCATCCTTCGTGCCGTAGAGCTTCGCCGACAGCGCCATCTCCTGCCGAGACTTCTCCGCCATCCCTGCCGAGCGGTACGCCCGCCCCAGCGCGTAGTGCAGCTTCGGGTCCTTGGGAGCCAGCGCCACCGCCCGCTCCAATTCCTTCACCCCATCCGCGAATTTCCCCGTCGCCTCCAGCGCCCGCCCCAGCTTGCCATGGCAATCCGCGCACTTCGGCGCAAGCGCAACTGCCTTCCGCAGCGGAGCCACCGCATCCGCCGCGCGTCCCTGGTCCAACAGAAACGACCCATAATCCAGATAAGGCCACTGGTCCGTCCGCGGATCGGCATCCGCCAGAGCGATGGCCTGCTTGTAGGCCCGATCCGCGTTCGCCGGCTGGTTCCGCATCTCCAGCGTCAGCGCCAGGTTGGTCGCAGCCTTCGCGTCCTTCGGATCAAGCGCCAGCGCGCGCTCGAAGGCCGTCTGCGCATCCGCGAACGAGCTCTGCGTGTAATAGCAGCGTCCCAACCCATACCAGGCCTGCTCATTTTTCGCGTCAAACGCGACCGCCTGCTTCATCCACCGAATCGCGTCCGGATAGTCGTTCAGCAGCACGTAATCCAGAGCCACGGTCTTCAAATCATCCGACTGCGGAACCGTCAGCTTCGCCGCGCGGTTGTAAACTTCCAGCGATTCTCTGGGTTTGTTCACCCGGTTCAGCACGAACCCCAGCATATACAGCGCGTCCGCGGAATCAGGATGCCGCGCCGAATATTGCTGCAACGCCTGCTCCGCTTCCGAAAACCGCTCCAAGTTCGCCAGCGATTTGCCTTCCAGCAACAAAGCGTCCGTCGCGCCGGGGTTCGCCGCTTCCGCCTTCGCAAATAACGAAGCCGCCGCAGCAAACTGATGCGCGTCAAACGCCGTCATTCCCTGCGCATAAAAATCCTGCGGCCACGCCAGCCCCGTCGCAATCAGCGCGCAGCAAAGAAAGCCCACCACCAAGCGAATGATCCGCTTCGCCTTCATATCAACGATTATCTAATGAGGGGTGCCCCATGTCTCGCTTTTGAGACATGGGACTGGCCGGTTGCCGGAGCGCCCACGTCTCACTTCTGAGTCGCCGCGTACCCCGCACCCGAAGACCACTTCTTCCAAAGCGCCGGCTCTGCCAGCATCTTGATATACACGCCCCCCACCACAGACCGTGCCTGGAACCCGACCTGCGCCCCTGTCGTCGTCTCAAACCAGTCGCTCAGCGGAACCCGCGAGGGCGACTCCGTCATGTACTTGTAAAGGGGGTCCGTCAGCGCGACAAAATCCTGCCGGTTATCGGCCAGCGTCGCCGTCCACACCGTCCAGTCCAGCTTGGTGTATGTCTTGCGATAATCCAACGGCAGCCCGAACGCATTCTGGTGCTTCAGATAAAATCGGATCTCCGACTGCGCCAGCGAAGGCGGAAAGAAATTCAGCCCCAGAATCCGGTCCCACACCAGGTTGTACTTCTGGCTCCACGTCCCCGGACGATCAAACGCCAGCCGCGTGTGGTCCCCATCCGCCGCCATCTTCATCCATTGTTGCGCCATGCCCCGCGCAAGCTTTTCATACGTCGCCGCCTCATCCGTCTTGCCCAGCGTCTGCGCCATCTGCGCATAGCTGCCCAGCGCCAGAATCGCCTTCAGCGAAAGATTCGCGTTGTGCGCCAGGTGCCCGGCAAAATCATCCGTGCTCAACTGGTTCTCCGGGTCCAGCCCCTTCGCCCGCAGATACTCCGCCCACCGCGAAAGCACCGGCCAATACTCCTTCGCAAAATCCGCATTCCCCTCGGCTTTGGAAAGCGCGCCGAACATGATCAGCATGTTCCCGCTCTCCTCCACCGGCATCTGGTCTTCTTCCGTCCGCTCGCCGCCACCATACACCTGCCCATTGGCCAGCGGATACGTCCCCAGATCATGCGGCGCAAACGGCCACTTCCACCGCGGCAAGCTCGCATACTCCATCACCGGACGAAGCTGCGCCTGCAGCAGTTTCGGATTGAACAGCAGAAAAAATGGAGACGAAGGATACGTCACGTCTACTGTGTCAATGCACCCATTGCTGAAGTTCTCTTTCGAGAACAGCAGCGGCGTCCCGTCAATGTCCGCCACCAGTTTGTGCGCCGCCAGCGTCTGCCGGTATGCCAGAATCGCAAGCTGCGCGTAGTGCTCCCCGCCCGCCTTCGTCAGGTCATTCACAATCTCGCGGTCAAACGCCTTCCCCCGCGCCCGCAGGGAAGGCTCCTCGCGCTCCGCCGCCTCCAGCATCTCGGCAAACGTCATCCCATTCCGCCGCCAGTATGCCGGCAGCCGCCGATGCAAAAACTCAATCGACAAAATATCGTCGTAGGCCAGCATCGCCTGCCGCGTCACCGGCTGCGCGCTGACTTGCCCCAAATCAAACCGCACCACCATCAGCGGCAGATTCTTGCGAGCCGCGCGCGGCATGGCCAGATCATCGCTCGCGGCAAATGTCCCCGTCGCCACATCATGGTTGCGTTCCCGCCACCCAATCGTCGCCGTCTGCGTTCCCGGCTGCGGAGGCACCGCCAAATCCGCCCATCCCCAGTCAATCCGCAGATTGTCCCCGGCTTTTTCCAGCATCGGCTGCGCATTCGTGCCAAGATGCATGACCGTCATATCGCCGACGCGGCTCGTCCCCCACACCACCGACTCCTCGTTCGTGTTCACCGCCAGTTCCGCCGAGGCATCCACGTAGAGCTGAACCGCGTGCGCGCTCCCGTCCACCGACCGCGCCGTCCAGCTCAAATACGTCAGCGGACGCGACAACACATCCAAATCTCCCGGCAGCGCCGGAGTAAAAAACTCCGCCGTCAGTCGAACGCCCCCGCCTTCAAATTCATAAATCGTCCGCGTCGGCCAAATCGTCCGAGACACCTGCTTCAGCGCCGGAGCCACGTCATCCTCGCCCATAAATCGATAGCTCTTGCCATCAATCCGGACAAACCCATCCAGCTCCTGCGGAACCCCCGTCCAGTGCCGCGTCGGCCCGTCATTCAAATCATCTTGAAATGACCACACGCTGAAGTAAGGATCATGCGCAACCAGCGGCGTCGCCGGAGTCCGCGCCGTAATCGGCTCCTGCGCAAACCCCGACACTCCAAGCAGCGCGCAGCACGCCGCACTCAGAACCATCCCGAATTTCTTCATCCTTACTTTTCCACTCCCGTCGCCTTGCGAATAACGTCCACTTCCCGCTCCCGGTAAGGCTTTCCATCCGGATAAAAAATGTCATGGAACCACACCGGCGGCTGCTCCAGAACATAAGGCCGCTGCCACGAGTCCCACGGAAGATTCGTCTGCGTCTTCCCCTTCACGAATCCCCAGTTGATCGCCCCCACATGGTCCCGCACCGCGATGGGCAGAATCGTATCAAACAGGCTCCCTACGCCCCGCGCCATGTATTCCGTGCAAATGATTGGCCGGTGAAACTGCTGCAAATCATGAATCCGCGCCGAAAACTCCTCCGGCCACCCGTAGCTGTGAAAGCTGATCACATCCGACTCCGTAATCTGCACCCGAGCCATCGGCGACATCGTATCCAGCGAACTCCAGTCCCCCTGCCACACGCCGCTCGTCAGCGGTTGCGTCGGATGCTCCGCCCGCGCCCACGCAAACACCTGCGGCAGCAGCTTCAG
>Ga0134126_10014368_pt1 | contig 10006 bp, 9 predicted proteins | sample KB31752_FD_96881 | JGI IMG/M metagenome (GOLD analysis project Ga0134126, IMG submission 96881) | Terrestrial soil microbial communities with excess Nitrogen fertilizer from Kellogg Biological Station, Michigan, USA - KB3-175-2 | ecosystem: Environmental > Terrestrial > Soil > Unclassified ...
CGCGGGGGCGTCCGCCGCTCCCGCCGGCCTCACCGGAACGCTGGCGGCCGCGAACAGCATCGTCAGTCCTTGTACGAGATCGCGGCGGGAGAGGTTGCCGTTCTCGAAGCGCTCGACGAGATTCGAAATCACGGACTTCATGGGCAATCCTTCCTGGGTAGGTTGCACGCATCGGGTGCGCCGCGGGATATTACCCCAAGGGCCAGGCGTACACTTCAGCGGGAGAGCTCCATGTCCAAATCCTGCAGTCACTTGAAATCCGTCCGCACCTCCACACCGAACTCCGACGGCTGCGAGGAATGCCTCGCCATGGGGGACACCTGGGTGCACCTGCGCTTGTGCCGCACCTGTGGGCACGTCGGATGTTGCGATGACTCCAGGAACCGGCACGCCACGAAACACTTCCACGCCACGCACCATCCCATCATCACCTCGATCGAGCCGGGCGAGGATTGGAGCTGGTGTTATGTGGATGAGGTGGTCATGGAGCTGCGCTGAGATCGGGCGCGGCGCGCGCGGCATTCTCCAGGTCGAACCAGTTCACGCGCCTCGTCAGGATGCGCAGCTGCCCCGTTCCCGCGAGGGAGAGATCGATGCTCAGCTGGAAACGGCCGTGAGACCGTCAACTGCATCTGCGAGCGATACAACCGTTCCTGGTAGATACCCCGGTGGCGCACTTGCGTGGCCACCTGGCCATCGATGCGCAGCGTCTCCGGCAGGAACCGTAGCTCACCCCCAACGGTCGTATCCGCGTACCGCATCTGGGCCCGTCAGGATGGCCACCGCCCCGATTTTCAACCCCAGCTTGCCGCTCATGAGACCTCCCAGCACTCGCGCATGGAAGGGGAGCGTGCGCGGCGTTCATGGCAGCGCGGTGGAGGAAAACCGGCGGAATCTGGCGCGCGCGTTCACGCGCGTCGCGGCGGCGCAGCCCGACGCGCGCACCGCGTTGCGAACGCGCGTTAGCCGGACCGCCCGTCGGGGCTCTTACGTCCAGTCGTCTCCGCCGCCGCCGCCGCTGTCGAAGCCGCCACTGCCGCCGTCGTCCCAGGATCCCGAGTCGGACAGGCCGAAGTCGTTGCCGCCCATGTCGGCATTGGGATCGACGGGCGGCTCTTCCACCATGGGCGGAGCGAGGCCTCCGGCCGCCGGCTGGCCGGAATTCAAAAAGTGCCGTGCCAGCTCTTCTCCCGCCACCACGCCCGCACCGACGGCGAGCCCGCTGGCCAGGCCGCCGGCAAGGCCGGAGCCGAGACCCGAACCGCCATAGCCGGGTCCATAGCCGGGTCCATAGCCGGGTCCGGGACCATAGCCAGGGGCGTATCCAGGGCCCGCGGCAGCTGGACCGCTCGCATACTGTTGATAGCTCGTGGCCGCCGCAGCCCGTCTACGAATGACCATCCACAGCACCGCCAGTCCTGCGCCGACGATCAGAATGAAACCCCAGGGAATGCCCGAGGAGTGCGGTCGCGAGTAGGGCACTGTGAAAACCGGCCTGCCTTGTGTCTGCGCCAACTCGCTGCGCAGCTCCCGCACAGAAGCGGGGTCCGCGTTCGGGAGCCCGGGCTTGAGTTGCTCAGCCGTGGCGAGCTCCTGGCGGGCTCTGGCAAGGTTCCCCTCACGCGCATAAACCTCTGCCGCGACGTAATGGGCATCGCCGCTGCGAGGGTGGTCGCGCAGCACCTGGTCGATCATCTGCTGCGCCTGGGCCAGGCGGCCGGATCTGGCGGCCTCGTAAACCTGGTGCGGGGTGGGATCCGCGGACTGAGCCAGCGCGATGCCCGCGCACGCAACCCATACGACGGCCAGCGCTGCCTGCAAATACTTCATTTTCAATGCACCTTTCGAAGCGAACCCACGGCCCATGTGCGGGTGCCGCACGCCCTTCTCAAGGGGCTCGGACTTCACCGAGAGCGGCAGTTCGAGCCCGCCTCCTGACCACGGCATCCGCACGTCGTATCTTGGACTGGAGCGAGGGTCGGGAGGTTCCTGCGGCGAGGCATAATCGACCGGCCGCACCGGCTCGGCGATGAGCCGTGATCGCGGCCCGGCTAGACCGCTTTGATGAACCCGACGACCAACAGGATGATGCCCACGACCACCAGCAGATGAATGGCGCCGAAGGTGATCTTCACGGCAAGCCAGAGGATCAGCCAGAGAATGATCAGCGCAGCGCCCAGGGCTTTCAGAATTCCCACATGACTCTCCTGTGCGGCCGACGCGCACGTTGCGCCCAGGTCGCAAGCAGGCGCCATGCCCGAGCGCCCGCGCGGGTGCCACTCCTACAGTCAACGCAGGCCGAGGACTACGACTTTTTCGGTGGTTTTCTGAGTGGGCCAGATCGGTGAAGTCATGCCGACGGCGACCGCGAGGAGTTGTCTGCCGCCGTCGCTGTAAGTGATGACGCCGCCTCCGAGCGCACCGCCGAGGCCTTTGGACCACAGCACTGTGCCATGCCGGGAATCGAAGGCATAGAGCGTGCCGCCCATGTCACCTGCGAACACCAGTCCTGCATCGGTCGCAGTGATCCCGCTCATGACCGGATACGGCGCCTTGAACCTCCATGCGACCTTGCCGCTGTCCGCATCCGTCGCGTACACCCAGCCGGCCCAGCTCGAAGGGGGATCGAGCTTGCCGAATGCTTCATCGGGATGGGTCTGGTCGTTGGCCGACCAGGGTTCGTACATCTTCGAGGCGCGGGTCTTCTCCACGGGCTGCAGGGTGACCGTGGCGCACCAGTCGACCGCACCGGTGTAGAGCAGATTGGTCGCCGGATCATACGCAGGCCCATTCCATTCCGAGCCGCCCTGAGTGCCTGGACAGAAATGGACCGGATGCTGCGACAGGGGTGCCGTGGCATTCTCGATGCGAGTGACGGGCGTGTGATAGAGCGCGCGCCCGCTGAGGAGATCGAAGGCATGCAGGTGGCCGTCCTTGGGTGCGACGGCCACGATGTGTTTGCCGCCCCTGGTGGTGGCGAGCAGCGGCGCGGTCGACACGTCCCAGTCGTGAAAATCGCCGGGCGAGACGGGATAGCGAGTCCGGAATGCGCCGGTCTTCGCCTCCAGGACGACGATGGAAGCGGCGTTGGCGTTGGGTCCGGGACGCAAGCTCCTGTCGAAATCCGGTGCGGGATTGCCGCCCGGCACATATAACAACCCGCTCGCCGGATCGAGCGTGTAGGAAGTCCACGTGGCCCCGCCCGTGATCGGCACGTCAGGCGCGTTGCCCCATCCCTGAGCCTTGGCCTCCGCGGCGTCCCTGGGCACGAGCCAGGTCTCCCAGCGGACCTTGCCCGTGGCCGCATCCAGTGCATACATCCGGCCCTTGACACCCTTGTTGTCCCCGCCCGCGTTGCCGACGAACACCAGTCCCTGCCAGACGATCGGCGCCGCCGGAATCGTCTCCGCGTCGCCGACGCGCGGATCGGTGAGCTGGGTTTCCCAGAGCTTCCTGCCCGTGCCGGCGTCGTAGGAGATGACGCGGCCATCGCGCGTACCCCGGAACAACTTGCCTTCGGCCCAGGCGATGCCCCGGTTGACCTTGAGGAACCCGCTCGTGAACTCCTCATGGACGCGCCAGCGCACGCGGCAGGTGGAGGGATCCAGGGCAAAGGTGTCCTTCTCGGTCGTTCCGAAGAGTGTGCCGCCGACCTCGATGAGCCCCGTCTGAAACCCGCCTTCTTCGCCGCTATCGAAAGTGCAGAGCACTTGCAGACCCTGCACGCGGGCCGCATCGATCTCGCGCAACGGCGAATGGCGCTCGGATGTCAGTGTGTTGTTGTAGCCCGGCCAGTCGCTCTCCGCGGGCGCCGCCGCCTGCAGGCACATGGCCGCGGCTGCCAGTCCGAAACCAACCAGGCCGATGCGCACAACGTTCATAAGAGAGCTCGCACGCGAACGTCTCGTAGCCACAGGGGGATCCAGGTCAGCGCCCCCATGATAGCCGGAAACACGAATGCCTCGAATGCCGGGCTGCCGGCACGCACATGGGTTGCGACCGCGCCCCCCAGGAGCCCGGTGATCAGGACGGCACCGAGAATGGCGCTGCGGGGGATTGCGTAGACGATCGCGCAGACCAGCACGAGGATCCCGATCTGCGGCGCCAGGTTGGCCGGCAGCCCCAGGCGGTTGAAGGCTTCGATGACGTGGCTCTCCTTGAACACCTTGGTGATGCCGTCGAAGAGCAGGAACAGGATGACCAGCCCGCTCAACAGGCGAGCCGTCCAGAGGCGGCCCGGGGACAGCGGTAGAGTCTGGATGGACGTGCTCATGGGGTCTCCTCTTTGAGGGTTGACGTTATTATCCCCAGGACGAAGCCGGACGCTGCCCGCCGACACGGCGGCACACTTTTACGCCGGGTTCTTAGACCGGGTTCGTGCCGATTTACTCCGGGCGGTTCCCCGCAAGCGCAGTACCGTGGGCGGATGTCTTCGCCAGCTGATCCAGGTGCAGCCGGATATGGGCTGCCTCGGCCGCCGAGCCCGCCAGCGAGATCGCGCGCTGGAAGGCATCGCGTGCCTCATCCTCACGGCCGAGCTGTTGCAAGTATGCGCCCCTGGCGCCATGGAAGTGGAAGTAGCCGGACAAGCGCGCCCCGAGCGGCTCGATCATGGCGAGCGCCGCCTCGGGCCCGCGGGTCTTGGCGATTGCGACGGAGCGGTTGAGGGTGACGACCGGCGAGGGTTGTAGCCTCTCCAAAGCCGCGTACAGCAAGTCTATCTGCGCCCAGTCGGTGTCCGCGGCGCACGGGGCGCGGGAGTGCAGTGCCGCGATGGCTGCCTGAATCTGATAAGCGCCGGGTTGACGGTGACGCACCGCCTTGTCGATGAGGGCGAGGCCCTCGGCGATCAGCGTGCGGTCCCATAGCTCCCGATCCTGGTCCTCCAACAACACGATCGCGCCGTTGGCGTCGAGTCGCGCGGCGCTGCGTGCGTGTTGCAACAGCAGCAGCGCCACCAGTCCCATCATTTCGGGCTCACCCGGAAACAGCCGCAGGAGCAGTCGCGCCAGCCGGATGGCCTCTTCGCACAGTTGCTTGCGCAGGGCGGTTGATTCCGCGGTCGACGAGTAACCCTCGTTGAACAGCAGATAGATCATCGTCGCGACGACGCCGAGACGTGCCGTGCGCTCGGCCGGGCTGGGAGTATCGAACGGCACCGCGCTCGCGGCGATACGGCTCTTGGCGCGCGTGATGCGTTGCTCCAGTGCGGCTTCACCGACCAGGAACGCGCGGGCGATCTGCTGCACCGACAGGCCGGACACGACTCGCAGGGCCAGTGCGATCTGCTGCGGCGGCGGCAAGTCGGGATGGCAGCAGACGAACAGCAGGCGCAGCAGATCGTCGCGATAGTCCGCGCTGTCGAGGCGCTCCACCAACTCCGACTCCGTGTCGTCCAGGTCCGTGAGCACCTCTTCGGGCGGCAGCTCCTGCAGCTTGCTGCGGCGGCGGACCGCATCGATGGCGACGTTGCGGCCCACGAACACCAGCCACGCCGTTGGATCGCGCGGCGGACCCTTTTGCGGCCAGGTCTTCAGCGCGCGCAGACAGGCGTCCTGGAAAGCCTCTTCGGCGGTGTCGAGGTCGCGAAAGTAACGCAGCAAGGCTGCGAGGGCCTGGGGCCGCGCCGAAGTCAGCGCCGCCTCGATCCAGGCGGCCTGGGTCACCGCTTACCGCTCCGGGAATCGAAACCAGGGCCGGGAGGATTGAGCACCGCGACCGGCCGTATCTCGTACGCGCCGCCGGGATTGGCATTGCCTAGCTCCCGTGCGGTCTCGAGCGCCTGCTCGAGTCCCTCGCACTCCACGATGTAGAAGCCGAGCAGTTGCTCTTTGGTCTCGGCGAAAGGTCCGTCGATCACCAGCGCGGGCTCGCGATCCTTGCGCAGGGTCGTCGCGGTTGTCGTGGGCATGAGACGCGCCACGGGCCCCAGACGTCCGGCGCCTGCCAACTTCTGCTGCACGGCCGAGAGCCGCGCCATCACTGCGTCGTCGTGCTCTTTGGGCCAGGAGTACACGACGTCTTCGGAGTTGTAACAGAGAATCGCATACAGCACGGCGCGCTCCTGGGGAGTTCTGCGGGGTACGTTCTGCAGACTTCTCGCCAAGTATGCCTAAAATGCGCGCCATGAACGTGAACGCGCGAGCTTACGCTACAGCCGCCGCGACCCTGCTGGCTCTCCTGGGTGCCGCGGCCGCGCATGCCGACCCGGCTCCCTTCGATCTCGCAGGCCCGAGCCTGCAGGTCAAGGTCAGTCGCGGCGGACAGACACTGCCGATTTCCGAGGTGCCGAATCTGGCCGCGGGCGATCAGCTTTCGATCCGCGCCGATCTCCCCTCGACGCAGTCCGCTCATTACCTGCTGATCGCCGCGTTCCTGCGCGGCGCGACCAATCCACCGCCGAAGAACTGGTTCTTCCAGTGCGAGACCTGGTCCCGCTCCTGCGCTCAGGAGGGCCTCACTCTCACCATCCCGGCGGAGGCTCAGCAGGTGCTGCTGTTCCTCGCTCCCGAGACGGGTGGGGATTTCAGAACCGTGGTCGGAGCCGTGCGCGGGCGTCCCGGAGCCTTCGTACGGGCCTCCCAGGATCTCAATCAGGCCACCCTCGACCGCTCGCGCCTCGATACCCATCTCGCGGCGATTCACGCCTTGAGCGCATCCGACCCCGCCAAGCTCAAGGACGTGGCGCCGCTGCTGGCGCGCAGCCTCGCGATCAAGGTCGATGCGAAGTGCTTCGACCGCATTCCCGAGTTGCAGGCGCCCTGCCTGATGGCCGGCCAGGACTCGCTCATCCTCAACGACGGCCACAGCACCTCGATGGTCGAAGCGCTAACCACCGGTCCGGCGAGCGATCTGGCGATGGAGGCAAGCTACACCCCGCAGCTCAGCTACGGCTACTACAGCCCCTACATCGCCTCGGTGTTGGATATCGCGCGCATCCTCGATTCGTTTCACACCGCGCGCTATCAATATATTCCCGCGCTCTCCTCCCTGCACGGCGATGAGTTGAATCTGACACTCAACACGCCGCCCTCGTTTCGCGATCCCAAGTCGGTGTTGGTCGTGGCGCTGCCCGCGGTCGAGCGCGCACAGCTGCCGCCGCTGCATGCGGTAGATCCGAAGGAGATCTACTGCGCTCGCAAGGATGTCCTGGTGCTGCCGGTGGAGGGAGCGCCGCTGGTGTTCTCTACCAGCTACGCGCACGAGGTGACGCTGAGGTTGCAAGGCAAGGATGGCAAGACGTTCGATCTGCCGGCGAAGGCCGACCCGCAGCAGGGAGGCTTCATCGTCAACACGGCGAGCCTGGCCACGGCCAGCCTCGGGGACCGCATCCAGGGGGCGCTGCAGGGGTACTGGGGCTTCGAGAAGTACGCGGGGCCGACCTTCGAGCTGGTGAACGCGCACACCCAGAACTGGTCGCTCGCGGGCGATGACGACGGAGCGCTGGTGGTGGGCCGCGAGGACACGGTGCACCTGCAGGCCGGCAGCGTCAGTTGCGTCGACCGGGTGATGTTCCAGGACGCTGACGGCAAGGAGCTCAAGGTCGATTGGAAGACGGTGAAGCCGAACGAAGTGGAAGTGAAACTGCCGCTTCAGGCGTCGAAGCCGGGACCGATCACGCTGCTGGTCGCGCAGCACGGCGGCGGTCAGCCGCAGCATGTGTCCCTGCACGCTTTTTCCGAAGCCGCGCACCTCGAGCATTTCACGTTGTACGCCGGGGAGGATCACGGCGTTCTGCAGGGCAGTCGGCTGGATGAGGTGGCGAGCCTGGCGCTCAAGGACGTGGTGTTCCTGCCCGGCAAGCTCACCACCGGCCAGGGGAAGGATCAGCTTGCCATGCTGGCCCAGGACTCGCAGGCGGCCGGCGCACTGGCGCATGGGGATCCGACCAAGGCCAAAGTCCTGCTGAAGGACGGCCGTGCTCTCACGCTGAGCGTTGCCGTGGCCGAGCCACGTCCGAACGCGACGTTGATCGGCAAGAGTGTGCAGCCATCCGCTTCCAGCAACGCGAGCCACATACAGCTCGCCGATCCCGATGAGCTGCCACAGGATGCACGACTGACTTTCTCGCTGCGCTCGCAGTCCCCCGGTGGCTTTACGCATGACGACAAGATCGAAGTCGCGAGCATCGATGGAAGCTCCACCACGACGCTCAGCGTGAGCAACGGCAGCATCATGCTGGAGGACTCGCGCGTCGCTGTGGCGACGCTCGATCCCTCGAAAGCCTTCGGCTCCTCCACCTTCGGGCCGCTGCAATTTCGGGTCGTCTCCGGGGATGCCACCGGGGACTGGCATCCGCTCGCCACCCTCGTGCGCCTGCCGGTGCTGCGCGAGCTGAAATGCCCCGCGACGGCGGAACTGGCGTGCCGGCTGACCGGCGCGAACCTGTTCCTGGTGGAGGCCGTGTCCAACGACTCCAAATTTGCTCATCCGGTGCAGGTCCCCGACGGGTTTCCTGGTTATGCGCTGCCCGTTCCGCACCCGACTGACGGTCCGCTGTACGTGAAGCTGCGTGACTATCCGTCTGTCGTCAATGCGACGGCGCTCACTGCGGAGTCGCTGCCGCCCTCACCCGATGAAGTGTCACGCGCGGAAGTCAGACACGAAGCGCACGCAACTCCGCTACCTGACAGCGCGCCGCCCACGCCGCAGCACGCTCCAGCCGCACCGGCCACGCCCGCACCGGCTGTGCCCACTACAGCCGCTGCTCCCATTCCGCCGGCCACCGCGGCAGCGACGCCCGCGGCGAGCCTGAAGCCAACAGTCAGCACAGCGCCCGCTGCTTCCGCGTCCGCGTCGTCCTCGCCGACGGCGGGAGCGACTGTAGCGGCGCCAGCGCCGACGGTGGCCGCGCCTCGCACGGCGGCGCCGGCATCATCCGCTGCGCCGACGGCCGCGCCGCTCGCGCCCACTTCCGCTGCGCCGACGGCCGCGCCGTTCGTGCCCACTTCAGCCGCGCCGACGGCGGCGACGCCGGCACCCGCTCCCGCTGCGCCAACGGCCGCGACGCCCGCACCCACTCCCGCGCCGAGCCCCGACCCCGCACCCGCGAAGATTGCGGCCTCCGCGCCGGTCTCGAACGCGCCTGACTGATGTCAACAGGGGCGAGTCCGGCCAGTCGTCCCCTGCTGACCCAGGAAGTGCACGGACAGCTGCTTGCCGCCGCTCGCAACGGCGAGCGGACCCTGGAGTGCTCCCTGGATCTGCAGCGATCGCGTACCAGCGTACAACTCAGACCCGACGGTTGGGTCTGGCAGGGCGAGCGTTTCCCTTATCTGCGGACCTGCAAGGAGCGCACGATCTACTACTGGGACGGCACGGACTTCCAGCCAGCCGTGCGCTTCAGCTCATCGCTCATCAAGCTGGTGCCGACCCAGTGGGGTCCACCTACGTTCGAGATCGACGGCATCAAGATGCTGCCCACAGCGCACGTCTCTCCTTACGCGGATGCCCAGGCCAAAGTCGAAAGCGTACGACCGCGGGAGAAAGTCGTTCTCGACACCTGTGGGGGCCTGGGTTATTTCGCGGCCTGGTGTGTGCGAGGCGGTGCCGCGCAGATCATCTCCTGTGAGAAGAACCCCGATGTGATCTGGCTGCGCAGTCTCAATCCCTGGTCACCCGCGGAAGGCTCCGGGTTGCGCTTGCTGCAAGCGGACATCACGCAACAGATCCACTCCATCGCTGACGCTTCGATCGACGCGATCCTGCACGATCCGCCCCGTTTCGGGATCGCCGGGGAGCTCTATTCCGGGGTCTTCTACCAGTCCCTGGCGCGGGTGCTGCGTCACAAGGGCACCCTGTTTCACTACACCGGCTCGCCCAACAAGCTGACCAGCGGGCGCGACGTGCGGAGCGAGGTCGCTGAACGGCTGCGGCGGGCTGGTTTTGCGGTGCTGCCGCAGGGGGATGGCGTGTTGGCGATCAGGCAAGCCCCGGGCCGTCACTCCGCGCCCGCTTGAGTCCCCTCTCGAAGGAGCCGTGACTCCGAGGTGGACACAACTTGCGA
>Ga0134126_10014369_pt1 | contig 10006 bp, 6 predicted proteins | sample KB31752_FD_96881 | JGI IMG/M metagenome (GOLD analysis project Ga0134126, IMG submission 96881) | Terrestrial soil microbial communities with excess Nitrogen fertilizer from Kellogg Biological Station, Michigan, USA - KB3-175-2 | ecosystem: Environmental > Terrestrial > Soil > Unclassified ...
CGCAGGCAGAAATATCAAATCGGGCGGAGAAGGGTCGGCGGCGTGATGAACGAGGGACGCGCCGCGATCCGGATGGCCGGATGCCGACACTTCACCAGCGCCAAACCAGCAGGCCTCGAACTGAACGAGTTGACCGTGGTAACCCCCAAAGCATGATTGAGGCGAAACGGCATCGGCGGCATGGTTCAGCATAAATGCATTCACCTCAACACCCGCTTGTTTTGTGGCAGGAGGATCGGAGATGCGGTCTAATGACGCCGTGAGGATTACGAAACAGAGCAGCCAAACAAGCCAGGAGATTCGTCTGGTGCTTGGCGGGGGCATCCAAGCTTATCGTATCGCAGTACATCGCCATGGCCCTGCCGGCGTGCTGTCGCAGGCGGCCAATGGCGCCCACACGCGCTAGCTGTTGATCAACACCATTGGAGCGGTAATCTTAATTGTCGCCGGGCTCATCTCGATGGAACTGGCTCCACAACTCAATTTCACCGACACGGTTCCGTTGATGTTTACTTGCATGGCATCGGTTTCATTCGTACCCATTGGCGATTTCGTGGTCACGCCGCCCATGCTGACCGTCGTCGTGCGATCCCCCATGCTGATGGTCAGCGAATCTCCGCCTTGCGAGATCGTTACGCTGCGATTGCCCGATTGAACGGTAACGGTCTCATTCTGGTGGATGGTCGCGGTCCGGTTGCCTTGCTGGACAGTAAGTGTGTGGTCGCCGGTCTCCACTGTCTCGGCGTCGTTGACGTGAATGGTGGTCGTGCGATCGTTTCCCACTTTTCGTGTCTCGTCGTGTTCGATCACCGAGTTCATGTCTTTTTCGGCTTGCAGAAAGATTTCCTCCGAACCTTTCTTGTCTTCAAACCGGAGCATGTTGCAGTTTGCGGCGCCGCCCTTCATGCTGCTGCGGGTAAGCAATCCACTCTGCGTTTTGTTGTCGGGCAGAGTGAACACCGGCATATTTTCCTTGTTGTAGACACTGCCGATCACGATGGGGCAATCCGGATCGCCATGCAAAAAACTGATGACGACTTCATCGCCGACACGCGGAATCCACTGGTGCCCCCAGGCCCGGCCCGCCCAGCCTTGCACGACTCGAACCCAGCAGGCGTATTTGGATTCCCGGTCCCAATGAAAGCGGACGCGGATGCGGCCATACTTATCGGGCCAGATCTCTTCGGTATTGCCCGACGCGGTTTCATCGATGACGAATGCCGTATCGAGACCGTAGGCCGCCGGCTTTGGGTTCACCATCAACGGAACGTACGGGACCGTGGATTTGATGCAGAGAAAGCTGTTTTCGTACGAGGTCCCGAGGTTTTCTCGATTCTGATAGTCGGGCTGCTGAATCGCGTTGTGCGACGCTTCGGTCAGAAGATACGAGCCCGCCGCTTCTCCGCCCTGCACCGAGATCTTGTATCCCGTCGAAAACGCACGGCAACGTGAAGAGCCGTTAAACACCAACTGGCTGGTTTCGGGAGCTTGAATCCGGAGGCGGTCGAGCTTTTCTCCCTCCGGCCGGACATCTCCGAGGCGCTCGGCGGGCTTGTTGAACTGCTTTGCGTAGTCGCCAGGATAGTCATACAACTCGAAGTGCTTGCCTTCATCGGCGACTCCAGGGGACTGTTCCGTGACTTCCATGAAGTTATGCGGCATTTCATGGTGGAAGTCCCGCATGGTGTGCTTCCCCGTATGAATCTGCTCAGCGGCACTCCAAGTTCGAATGGTATCGGCGGCAGTATCCTGGCCCTGGGCGGGAGCATAGGCAAATGTCGATTGATCCGGAAGCGCTTTATAACCGCTTGGCGAATCGCATAGCACCATCACGTGTTTACCATTCGAATGCTCGAAATAGTACAAGATGCCTTCGTGCTCCAAGAGGCGGCTGATGAATGAGAAATCCGTTTCGCGGTATTGAACGCAGTAGTCCCATTTCGTGTAGGTTTTTGTGAGACTGACCTGAAGATAGGCGCTGTAGCCCATTTCCTCGACGATCTGCTTGATGATGTCGGGAACGGTTTTGTCCTGGAAGATACGGCAATTCGCCCGATAATTCAAAAATGAAAACCAGGGGACGATCGCCGCCGTGTAATAGGCAAAGTTATCGTCCTGGCTGTCTTTGCTGAGACGCTCGCAAAAGCCGCAAATATAGCGCTCGCCGGCGTCCGCCCCGGAGCCCGGATCGCTCAATTTGATGCGGACCGTGAAAGCCTTCCCTACAAGATCGTGCTGTTTGATCTGCGCGGGCTTATTGTTCTGTACATCCGCCACCATTTTGAGCGTGTAGCGAAATGGCTGTGAGATGCTTTCCGAACCAGCAAAGCTGGAAAGCAATAAGACATCCTGACCGGCAGGCGTATATACAGCCAGAAGCCGGTTTTCTTGTGTAATCTGTTCCGCCATGGGCATCTTCCTCGCCGGGTTCTATCAAAAGCATGCGCGCAATGCCCGGCCCGGTGAGGCCGCAACACTGCGCGCACGAAAACTAAACGAGGGAAGGATCCCGAGAGTATCGATCCTCCTCGCAAATACATTGCAGGCGCGCTGCCAAATCACGCAATGGAATATTGAAACGCTCCGTCGGCGGCCATGCCGATATCCACGGTCCTCAACCGCCGGCCTTCCACCAGACTGGCCAGAAGCTGGCGGGAGATATCGGGCAACAACGTATTGGTCAGGATATTGTCGACGTTGCGCGCGCCGCTTTCGACTTCCGTACACCGCTTCGCGACTTCGTCGATAACGGATTCCCGATACTGCAGAGCGATTTTGTGGTTCTCCATCATGCGCCGCTTGATCTTGTCCAATTTGAGACGGATAATCTTTTTCAAGTTCTCGTCGCGAATCGGATAGTAGGGGATGACGACCATGCGGCCGAGAAATGCCGGCTTAAATATTTTATTCAGTTCCGGTTTGATCGTTCGGACGAGGCCATCCGGCGTAGGAGCGGTTTCCGGGTCGGCGCAGAGCTTCATTAACTGATCGGTACAGGCGTTGGTGGTCAACAGGATAATCGTGTTCTTAAAATCGATTTCCCGGCCCTCGCCGTCCTCCATCAAACCTTTGTCGAAGACCTGATAGAAAAGTTCCAGTACGTCCGGATGGGCCTTTTCGACTTCGTCCAGCAGAACCACGGAATAAGGCCTGCGGCGTACGGCTTCCGTAAGCACTCCGCCTTCGCCGTAGCCCACATAGCCAGGGGGCGAGCCCTTCAAAGTGGAGACCGTATGGGCTTCCTGAAATTCCGACATGTTGATGGTGATGAGGTTATGCTCGCCGCCATACATTAAATCGGAAAGTGTCAGGGCGGTTTCGGTTTTGCCGACACCGCTGGGTCCAACTAACATGAACACGCCAACCGGCTTGCCAGGGTCGTCCAGGCTAGCGCGCCCGGTACGGATGCGCTGCGCGATAAGCCCCATGGCGTGATCCTGGCCGATTACGCGTTTTTGAAGGACCTTCTCAAGTTCAAGGACGGTGGCGATTTCGTCTTTTACCATCTTGCCGATTGGTATGCCGGTCCAGCCGGAGATCACTTCGCCGACGATCTGCTGGTCGACGGTAACGCGCATCAGAGATGTTTCGCCTTGGGTCGTTTCGAGATCGGCAACCAGACTCGCCAGTTCCAAGCGCAGCGCCTCGGGATCGGCTGCGGTCACCGGTTCCGCGCTGGCGCCTCCTCCAACGGCGGCAGCATGTGCGCCACTTACGGCAGCACCAGGGGCCGTCGCTTCGAGCTGGGTGCGCAACTCGCGTATGCGGATAACCAGACCTTTGACCTTCTCCCATTTCTCCTTCATCGAGGAGAGCTGCGCTTCAAGCGCGGTCTTCTTCGCGACGATTTCCTCAAGACGTTCACCATGATCGTGTCCGACGGCGAGTTCGCGCTGGAGGACACGCTCCTGGACGGCAAGATCGTCGATTTGTCGAACGGTATCTTCTATGGGACCCGGAGTGGCGTTCTGCCCGAGGGAAAGGCGCGCGCAGGCGGTATCGAGCACGCTGACCGCCTTGTCGGGCAATTGGCGGCCAGCCAGGTAGCGGTGCGACAGCACGACGGCGGCGTTCACGGCCTCATCGAGGATGCGGACGTTGTGATGCGTTTCGAGCGCGCTCACTATCCCACGCATCATCACAAGACACTGACTCTCGGTAGGCTCCTCGACTTTAACAACCTGGAAACGCCGGGCGAGCGCGGGATCCTTTTCAAAATACTTCTTGTACTCGGACCAGGTCGTCGCCGCGATCGTTCTCAACTCGCCTCGCGCCAGCGCCGGCTTCAATAGATTCGCGGCATCGTTTTGGCCGGCTTGTCCGCCGGCGCCAATCATGGTGTGGGCTTCGTCGATGAAGAGAATAATCGGAATCGGCGATCGCTTGACTTCTTCGATCAGTCCCTTCAACCGGTTCTCAAATTCGCCTTTGATGCCGGCTCCGGCCTGCAACAAGGCCAGATCGAGCGTGCGGACCACGACATTTCGCAGCGGCGGCGGGACATCCCCTTGCGCCACTCGCAAAGCGAACCCTTCGACGACGGCCGTTTTGCCGACCCCGGCTTCGCCGGTCAAAATCGGGTTGTTCTGCCGCCGGCGCATCAGAATATCGACAATCTGGCGAATTTCGGAATCGCGGCCAAGCACCTGATCGATTTTGCCGAGTTTCGCATTTTCCGTGAGATTGACCGTAAATTGATCGAGATTGGCTGTCTTTCCTCCAGCGGCTTGGGCTCCCGGAGATCCAGGAGCGGCGCCGGGTGTGGCCGCTGCCGCAGCCGTCTGAGAATCCTCGGGAGAGCCGCTCACAATCGCGGAAAATTCGCGCTTGAGCGCTTCGGGCTGGATCATCTGCAACTCGCGGCTGAAGTCGCGAGCGATGCGAACCAGCTCTTCCTCGGTCAAGAGAGCGACAATAGCGAAACCGCTGCGAATTTGGCCGGCATTGTAGTCGACCGAGCCGACGGTCCACCCCGTGGTCAACATCTTTACGAGGGAAGGACTGAGTACGGGATTCCGGGCGTTCCCGGTCTTCAGTTTGTCGAGACCGCGCGTAAGCTCTCCCGTAAACCGCGATTTATCCACTCCAAAATGCTGAATAATCCGCATCAGGTCGCTGTCTTGCGCGTCCAGTAGTTTGAGCAGGAAGTGCTCGATTTCAATATCGTAATGAGTGCGCGAGAGGCACAGCCCGGCGGCTCCTTCCAGCGCGTTGCGAGTGGTTTCATTCAGCTTGCCGATCAGCGATTTCAGGTTGACGGTCATCGAGAGTCTCCTTCGAGAAAACTACAATTGCAGAACAGTTTCGCTTGGATTGCGGTCCGCCGGTTTGGTTTTACTCCAGCTCAGCCATCCTAACTGAGGAGAAGCCTCGCCGCTTGCGCCCAACTCGCAGGCAGGGACATCCTGGTGACGCAGAATTAATTGCACTTCAAAGTCCAGTTCGTCGCCAGCGAACAGGCGCACCATGGTTCGAAGCGGCCGGAAGGCCGAGCCGGATGGGAGGAAATCGAGGTATTGCCGAAGCGTCAGCGGGCCCAAAACAAGGCGCACGCGCGCCTGCGGATCCCAAACTTCGTCGCCCACCACGGCGCCAAATCCCACCTGCTGCGAATCCAATTCCGTGTCGTCGAGATTGCATTGAGCATTGCCGGAAAGGCGATACCAAGCCCCGAGGAACTGTTCGACTTTTACGTCCACGCCGAAATAATCAGCCAGTATTTGCTCGAGCGCGACGGCGGAACGGGGCTGCTGTGCAAGAAGGCCGGCGTAATAGAGGAGAGATGCGTCGGGAATGTCCTGGCGGTCGCGCAGGCCTTTCGTGCCGAGGCCGATCACGTCGAAAATATATTGCGAGAACCGGTCGCCATCGCCCTGCTCAACTCCGACAAGATAGCGGTATTTCCGCCATGCCCGATAGAAGAGCGAGATCAACCGGTGATGAAAGATGTCGAGGAAATCGCGAAGCGTGTTGTCACGCGCCTGAACGCGGCCAGCAACCAGTTCGGTGTAGTAGATGGGCAGCACACCAAGAGGGCCGATGAGGCCGAGAAAGTTCACTCGCATCAGCGGCGGACGATCGGGCGCCATTTCAAGCGACTGAATTTCGCTTGCCGGGAACGCCAGCGACGGATTCACACCGAAACGCAGGATTTCGTTGCGCGGAAGTTGGAACAAGCCGACGCCGCTGCGTTCCTTATAGAAGGCCTGCATGAGACGGACCGCCTGCACGAATTCGAAGGAATACGGCTCGGCGAAGAGACGGTCTTCGACCGTTGGCCGCATCAGAGCAGTATCCGCTCTCCCGCTCGGGGGCGCCATTCGCGGAGAACCTCCTTCCGCTGTTTGGTGCGAACCACCAACTGGCTAAAGCTGTTTAACGAAGCATACAACGCCAGAAAGCGCTCGATCAGAGATGCAAAGAGGAATACGCCGCCACCCGCAAACGGTTCTTCATCGAGCTCCATCTCGACTCGGATTCCACGCGCGAAGCTGATGCCCTGACCGGAAACCACTCTGTCGACATGACGCTGGCTTTTTAGCGAAGTGATGCCGGCGATTTGATGCTCGTGAGAGGTGGAATCGGAATAGTTGTACAGCCGAAGGATTTCCTGCAAAGCGCCGCGACCTTCCTCGACGAGCGACAAATAATTCAACGAAAGATGAGAGATGAGACGCCAGTGGAGTCCGGTTTTCAAGGGCGGTCGGACGGTCGCCGTAGGCTTCCGTATTGTGAGGACACGCTTAACTACGGACGCGCCCTCCACGACGAAATCGCCGGTGTCACTGCCGAAGGGCAAACGAGAAGGAAGATCGCGGTTGGTACAGGTGCAGCGCACGGTCAGCGTGTCGGCGCCAAGGCGGGTCGACTCCCCGCTCGTGTCCAACAAAGACAGGAAAACATCGGCGCCAGAGTCGTGCTGGCGAAGCGATGGGCGGCGCTTCGCGTGCCAGTAGGCCTGGTTCTTGCCTTCTGGCCGCCCGTGGTGGCTGGAATAGAACGGCTCGTAATAGGTGATCTCCTGCCGGTCCGGGCTGGACGTAAGCACCTGATCGATCGAAAACACTTCCAGCGCGTTAGGGCGGCGAAAATCGGGGGCCACAGGATATTCGAAACGCGTATGCTCCAACAGAATGGGTTCGGCGGTGTGCGGGAACAAATTGACGATTGGTGTGCAGCCCAGCTTGAACGTCTTCTCCGTGATGTTCAGTTCCAGGGCTTGCTGCCGGTCGTTTCGTTCAAACGGCGAAATCAAGAATACAACTTCAACGCGGTCTTCGAAATCGCCCGCCGACAGACATTGCAGATTGTTCAACTCGGCAAAGAGGAATTTTTCGGGAAATGCGAAATACTCCTGCAGCAGGCGGTAGCCGGTGAAGGAGCGGCGGGAATATGGAAGCAGGGCTTCCTCGTTGGCAAAGCCCATGGCGCGCAGCGAATTCGGAGGTAGCGCGATCGGACGCTGCTCCGGTTTTTTGGGATTGCGCAGCAGAATGCGGACGCAATTGTTAAACAACAACTCGTAAAGCGTATAGACGACGTTGCTATCGCCGTTCAGATAAAGCTGCAGCGACTTGATCTCGAGATTTGAGAACTGGGCCTCACCCTCGCAAGCGAGTTCGATGCTGCAGGCCGCCATGGCATCCGGCGCTTTCAAAGGAGGGCTCAGGCGCTCGGGGGAACGCCACCGCGCTTCGCGAACCTTGATCGGCCAAACGGTTGTCTCGTAGCAGGTGCGAAATTTACACGGAACGCCATCGACAGGCCGGGAATACAACAGCGTCTCGCGTGGGATGGTAACGCCCGTCGATAGCTTGCCCTGCTCGGGATCGATATCCAGTTGAACGACGGACATGGAAGGAATGGGGCGGAGGAAATGCGGGTAGAGCACCTCAATGAGCGACTCGGTGATCTCGGGAAATTCGTCGTCGATTTTCAGGTGCAGGCGCGCGGTGAGAAAGGCGAACGCCTCCAGCATCCGCTCGACGTGAGGATCTTCGCAGCGATTCGGCTCCAGCACGAGGCGGTCCGCGATCTTTGGGTATTTGTTCGCGAACTCCGCTCCCATTTGACGGAGAAAGCTTAGTTCGTCGTCGTAATACCGTTTCAGATCTTCGCGCATCTTAGCCCCAATGTTACTTACCTAAGAACAAAAGCGAAGCACGAGTGGCAGCAACCGTCGAAGCTGTAGCGGATGAACGTATCGCACCTCGAAGGCGGTCGAGGCATGCCTCGACCCTACAACAGACGCGGATTTCGTGTAGTGGCCAGGCATGCCCGGTCCGAGATGGCAACGTGACCAACTTTGCCGTGAAGCTAGAAGGGATTGAAGCGAACCGTCGCGATTCGTCTTGGGTCGCTTACGCTTCCGGCTCAGTCTCAGCGGTTGCATCAATCGAACACTGTCTCTTAACGTAAGTGGCATTGCACCTTAACTCTGCACTTTGTATTCGCCGTTGGCAACTTCAAGCAGCGTATCGAAGCTGACATGCTCAGGAGACGGATCGACGCGCAACATGCCTTCCACCGTGAAGCGGATCCGCGGCAACTTATCGCCGGCCGTCGAGTTGAGAATCACGCGGACGTTACCAAGACGAGGCTCGAACGCGGTCAGCGCCGCCTCCACCGCACGCATGAGCCGGGCGCGTCCATCGACGCTCATCAGATTGGCCGATGTGATGTCGGGCAATCCATAGTTGTAGACAGAGCGCAGCAGTTCCGGACAGTCCTCGGGGACGGGATCGACGGGCTGACGAGAATTCAAAAGCCACTCGATGTCGCGGCGAACGGCAGCCTTCAATTTAGCCAACGATTTGGAGCGCTGCATCGGCGCTTCGGCCGACTCCTTCGGCTCGTCGTCTATCAGCCGGTCGAGAACGGAAAGCGTAATGGGCCCGTCGCCGTGGTCCTTTGCCATCTTTCTCCTACAAAATGAATCCTTCCTGACGCAGCCAGTTCAGTGTTTCCGGATTTGCCGTGCCCGTGTCGTCGTTCAAGATGGCAGTTGGCAATTGTGGGAAATCGGCCAGAAGCGTTTTCAATTCCGAACGAATCGCCTTCGAAGCCTCCTGATAGCCGAGCTCGTCGCAAGCCAGAATCGAATAGCGCTGTAAGTCGAGCCATCCGCGGCCGCATCCGCTCGCCATGACGGTTTCGGCGGTATCGAGCAGCCGCTTCCAATCCTTCTGATTGGCGTATTGACGGATCGTCCTGCGGACATCGCCTGCAGGCGCTTCGAGCAAAGGATCGAGACGATCGCTCGTGGCGCGCAATTCGCCCCACCGCAAAGCGCGGACGATGAGATAAGAAACCGGGTTCGATGGCGCTTCACGGCGGAGGAACTGGGCAGCCGCAAGGACGTGCATAGCTGCATCGGCGCCGGTGGCAATCTGGCCGGAGGGAAGGTTGGCGAAATCCGAAAGGGGCCCTAACGTGGAAGGCTGCGGCGCCGCAATGGAAACAGATTCATCCGCACCGCCGGCAAGCTGAGAATTCGGAGGAGCCGGAGCCGCTTCTACGGGATCGGGATCAGCCTGAAGCTTTTTGTGAAGAAGAGTGTGGACGTCGATCGCAATTTCTTCGAGGGCGCTCCGTAAAGGCGAGAGATTAGGGGAATCCTCGCCGAAGCGTTCGTCGCAAAACCGGTTCAAATCCGTAAGGGCTGCCGCCGCCTCTTCGCAATCGCTCTCCAACTGGCGATAGAACGCCTTCGGAGTGGCGTCAAACTGCTTGTCGAATTCTTCCGGGGATAGCTTTCCTTCTTTGATGGCGGCCGCTCGCGCCTTCATGCGAGCATCGTTGCCGCGCACGGCGTCCTCGTATCCCATGGCGCGCGATTCTTTGTAGACAAGCCAACTGGCGCCACTCTCAGTAAGTGGAACACCCTTCAGCAGGAGAATCGGGGAAGGCGCCGTGGCCGCGCTGCCTAACCATTCGAGCGGAGTCGCCCGCAATCCGAGATCTCCGTCTTCCACCCCGGGATGCAGGCCATCCCAGAACCTTGTCA
>Ga0134126_10014370_pt1 | contig 10006 bp, 11 predicted proteins | sample KB31752_FD_96881 | JGI IMG/M metagenome (GOLD analysis project Ga0134126, IMG submission 96881) | Terrestrial soil microbial communities with excess Nitrogen fertilizer from Kellogg Biological Station, Michigan, USA - KB3-175-2 | ecosystem: Environmental > Terrestrial > Soil > Unclassified ...
ACAAGTGACGTTTCAATCAAACCCAATCCGGGTTTAGAAAAAGGAGAAGCGAAAATGAAAGGTCAAGCGGCATTCGCTCCCGCAGCGAGTCCCACTGTCATCACAATGCCGGAACCCGTAAGCACGTTCGATCACACCCTGACGGAAATCTATAACGCAGTCTCAAATCGCGCTTATGAGTTATTTACTCAACGCGGATACGCTCATGGGCAACATTTCGACGATTGGCTGCGTGCGGAATCGGAGATACTGCAACCACTTCCCGTGGAGATCACAGACAATGAGGATGCATTCACGGTGAGGGCAGAGGTTCCCGGCTTTTCGCCCAAGGACCTGGAAGTGAAGGTCGAGTCTTCCCGATTATTGATTCGAGGAGAGGCGGAGAAGACCAAGCAGCGCTCTGCAGGGAAAACGATTTACAGCGAGTGTCAGAAGAATCAAATTTTCCGAGTCGTCAACCTTCCGACGAAAATCAATCCTGATAAGACCACAGCAAGCGTGCAAGACGGCGTTCTCCACGTTACCTTGCCTAAATCTGCAACCGTAAGAGCAAACAGAGTGGAAGTGAAGGCCGCTTAAACGACTCACAGGTCGATACAGAGGAGCGATAGGATTTAACGCCATCGCTCCTTTGCGTAAACCCTTTCGCCCTGGTTGAGCCTCGCCCGCCAGTTTGGAATCAGAAGCCAGTAGCCACCTTTGTTCCGTGTAATCCGGGCGATCCGTGTGGTCCGTGTCGGGGTGGTTGCCGTTCGTTTTGTTCTTGCTGAGCCAGAAGCCGGAACCCAGAAGCAGTAGCGATTTGCTGTTGCGTTTAGGTAAAAGCTCAGCAGGTTGCTTTGTGCTAATTGCCGCTCTTTCCCGCAATCGCCTCCGAACCAACGGTGTGTGCCATCTTCAGCTCCTGCAGACGCTGCTGTAGTCTGGCGTATTCGTCCTTGCGGCGCTTGGTGTCGAGTGGTCCCGCAAGGTTCCCATAATAGGAAAGCACATTGCCGCGCAGGTCGGCCGTCAGCAAGTCGAAATGGCGGTCCGACAGCTTGCCCAGCAGATAGGCGTAGCTGTCGTCGGTCAGCTTGTACTTTCCCGCTTTCGTCGGCTCGCCGGTATCGAAGTTGATGTCGGGCAGCCGCGGATCGGCTTCCGCGCGCATCTGGTTCAGGCGTTCTTTGTAGCGGCCAATCGTGTTGTCCAGACTCTTCACGTAAAGGTCCTCGGTTTGCGTCGACGGAGTTTGGAACGCTACCGCCTTGAACGGCCCAACTTTGGGGACAAGCTTGAACAAGAAGGCAAGCACGCGGGCAAAGACTCCCGGACGCTCGTACTGCGTGCCCCACTCCTGCTCGTAGTCGGCGCGTGAGAGGTAGTAAATGTATTTCCGCTTGGCAGCATTGTCCTTTTCGGGGACGTCGACGTTGTTCTTGGTGAGCAGCGCCGCTTTTGTCATTTCGGGAATGATCGTGCTGATCGACCTGCGAAAGGTCTCAATCGAGAGATCGAGCGTTTTGAATACGTCCTTCAAGTCCATGCCATAGGTTTCGCGAAACGCGCGCTCCAGCAGCGGTTTCGATACCTGGAATCCGATGAAGTCGTGGTACGCCTTGGGTGCATATCTCTGCTTGGCTACCTGGGCAACGTCAAATCCAAATTCGGTCCTGATATGCGCTTTCGGATCGTCTTCGTACGTCACCGCGCTGCCGTATCGCCGTTTCAATTTGGGATACTCAATCGCAACCGCCCGGTTGATATAAGGATGTCCCTGCGCGTCGGAGACATAGTGCGCCAGCGCGCCCAGGGCGAAGGCATACTCGTTCACGTCCTGCGCGTCGGCCAGCATGGCAGCCACGAAATCTCCGCTGCGAACGTAGTGGACGAGATCGCTGAAATGCCTGTTCCCAAAAGGGTAGTAGCCCATGTCCTGGATCACCGAACCGCCGTACGCATATGCGTGCGCCTGCGTCATTTGCTCGGTCGTGGTATCAGGAAATCGCGCCAGCGGAAGAGGCTTTAGCTGTTGCTCCCAAGTAAGATCGACGATCTGCTCATGGCTGAGCACGGAGTACGCCGGCGCAGCGATCGGCGCCGCCACCACGCAAAATATAAGAAGGATGACGGCAAAAACCTCCGCACGCCGCTGCATTGACGAAAAGATGCAGCAGAGCTGATTTGGCGTTGCACTGCGGGAAGGCTGTTCCGTTCGCCCCCGAAAGATGTTCTGCATCCTGAGCGAAGCCAAAGGATCTTTCTGTTGTTATCCTTCCCAGCATTCATTTCCCATTCACGCATTTGCAGGCATTGGAGCGGGAGCGTCGTTTCTGTCTGCCTTGCTCGGTAGCGTGGGACCGATCATGGCGCCCTTTTTTCTCGTCTACGGCCTGGTCAAGTCCGCATACATCGGCACAGAAGCGCTCTCAACCATGGTCATGCACTTTACAAAGTTAATTGCGGATCACCAAACTGCCGTGCTCACGAGATTCGGCGTGATCGTTTGGGCTTGCACTTGGCCCAATCATGATTCTCAGTTCTTTTTTGCGAAAACGGATCGTGGACCGACTACCTGAAAATATCTTCGTTCTGCTGATCGAAGGAGTGCTGGTCCTGACTCGCCCCGCTTAAATGGTCCGCTTCAGAGAAAAATAGCGCATTAGATCTGCATATTTTGCGCACGAGTTCTCATTTCCAGGACGTGCGCAGGTGTTTCGCGAGCCACTCCTCGATTATGGTGAAATACATCGGAGCAAATCGTTGCAATGAGGGCTCTTCCTCGTTAGTCCCAAGCTTCGCCTCAAGCATGAGATGATCGGCTTTCGGCAGAATCTGTAATGTATAGTCGCGATTGCCGCCAGCCTTAAGCGCCGCTTCCCACGCCGCCTTATTTTTCTCGGGGAGAATGTTGTTGTCCAATTCTCCAAGCACTGCCAACGTCGGAAGCCGCAGTTGACGCAGTGTGGGGACCGGGTCATAAAAGTACAAACGTTTGATGAACTCCCAATATGGATCATTACGTGTTGCGGGGAACGTGTTGGGAGGCTGGCCCATCCTGGCGGCAAGGCGCTGCCGGGCCGACACATACTCGTCCCATCCCTCGTCAGTCTGCGCGAATCGATACTGCAATTTCATGAGCCCCATGATTTGTTCAACTGCCTGAGGGCGCATGCCACGCGCCGTCATTTCATTTCGCGCCTCATCTATCGTCGTATCGGCAGCCGGTATGCCTGCCCCGGAGATGCTGATCAAGAACGCCATGTCCTTTGCGCGCACGGCAGCAAGCGGCATTACCCATCCGGCTTGGCTCCATCCGAGCATTCCAATCTGCTTAGGATCGATGTCGCTTCGCGTCTTCAGGAACTCAAACGCGGCAACGACGTCCGCTGCCAGATCGTCGAACGAGGCTGATCTCCAGTCTCCCGTCGAGCCTCCCACACCACGCTTGTCATATCCAAGAACCGCAATACCGTGCCGCACCAGGAAGTGGGCCAGTGGAAGCAGGTACTCACGATCCTCCGCACCGGATGCATGGACGAGAATGAGCGCGGGATGCTTGCCTTCGATTTTGGGACTGATCAGAGTGCCCGCTAAGTGAATCGGGCTGTTATCGAAGCGCACGTCTTCACGTTTTTCAATCTCCACGCGAGCGGCCATCCGTGGCGGAGCGCTCTTCCGCTGCCAACTCAGCGAAGTAATTTTGCCGAAGGCATCGCGTTGAAACACGATTTCCGATTCGACCGGAGACTGAATTGCAGCAGCGGGACCGGCTGAGAATTGGTCACCACTCGTGCGGTAAAGTGTGCGAACCTCTCCGGATTCGTCAAACGCAACGAGCTGATTCGTACCCGTAAATTCGCTCCACAGTTGCAAGTAAACGAGGCCGTCCTCGTTCCACCTGTATGTGCCGACGTAATCGCGAAGAGTGTTCGCGTCCTGATCGTTTGATCGTGCGGAGAAGCCCAAGGCCGGTAGCAATATTGCTGCGATTGCAATCCATCTGTACATATTGGTTCTTTGGTCGAACCGATACGGGAAATCCTGGACAGCCTGACCCGCCCCCTCGTTTTAGCACCCAACGTTTAGTTAGCAATCCGGGGGATCGCTCAACCCATGGGCCGAATCAGCCGTCAGGCAACCCACGTATCGGCGGGGTTCAGGAACGAAGGTCTATTGGGGAACGTGAGCAAGATACGCTCACGTCGAAGAATTTTCAATCAAATTGCCGGAATAAGCGGCTGGGCTCACTGTTTCCCATTATGGGATATCAGGAACGAATAATGCGGAACAGCCTGATGCTCTCCTATTCCAACCGAGCGCCCTTTTTTATCGCCGACGGCCTGGTCAAGTCCGCATACATCGGCACAGAAGCGCTCTCAACCGTGGTCATGCACGTTACCAAGTTGGTCGCGTATCACCAAACTGCCGTGCTCACGAGATTCGGCGTGACCGTCGGGCTTGCACTTGGCCCAATCATGATTCTGGGTTCTTTTTTGAGAAAGCGGATCGTGGACCAACTGCCTGAAAATATCTTCGTTCTGCTGATCGAAGCAGTGCTGGTCCTCGCTGGACTGCTCTTCATAATCCGTGGGTGAGCGACGCCTGCACGTTGAATCGTCGGTAGTCGAGAACATGACGAGACGTTCCTGAATTGGGAAATCAGGTGGGGATTCATCCCGTCTGTGATGGCGATGGTTCCAGGAGAGCGCGACGGCAAACCGGTGAAAATCATCATCGAAGCTGAAACGTCTTACCGCTTCGATCCGTAAGTTTCCGAAAAGGCTTTGCGGTCCGGGAGCCTTCAGGCAGACCACATCGTTCCGCACTTACCACAAGTTGTAGGTTTACGCCCTGTTAATAGCGCTAAAAGGCCGACAGGGAAAAAGCAGATTGAAACGATAATGGCCCAGGCCGGGAATCCTGCCCTCTCAGTTACGGCGCCACATTTCGGACATGTAATGGAAGCCACGTGTTCTCCTTATAGGCTAAGTAGTCGTGCGAACCAAACACTGAAAAGTGCGACGAGAACTATTTCGTCAGCGATGCGTGAGGCGCGGGATAGCCATGTCCCGTCGAGCACAGAAGCAGTGACTGCGGCACGGCAGCAGACCTGAAGAAGGAGGTACGGCGTTATAAGCAGGCCCGCAGGGTTGGCAGTCAAAGCTGCTCTAAACTTCAAATGAAGGACGTTAAGAATCGAATGTGTAATTCCGCAACCGGGACAAGGTATTCCGAGTAGCCTCTGGGCGATACATATGTGCGGGAGACGAATAAGAATCGGTAGCAGCGCTAAGACCGACGCCAATGAAACCAGTATTCCGACGTGCGTTTGCAGCTCTGCAGAAACTCCGTACCTTCGCAACAACCATCTGGGACAGAAGTCAACTTCCATCGTGTTTCGAAACTCGGCCTCGGGCTAATAATGTACCTCACCGCTTCAAATCTGAGCTGCTGGTGGCCTGCCGCACTGAAGATTGACCCGGGCAAATCGGGGACTCCTGAGAGCCTGTCTTCCCTTGACTTGCACTTATCATGGATGTCACCCAGTTTTCGGATTTATGAGTAGAATTTTTACGCAATGCGAGTGCCTACGAAATTCGTTCTTCTGGTGGACGACGATCCTTCCGATCGCAAACTTTTTGCACGTTACCTGGAGAAGCTCGGCCTTAAGGTGATCGCCACCGGCGATCCGCGGAAGGCAATGCAGCAGATCGTTGCAGGCAATATCGGGTGCATCATCACCGATCAGAACATGCAGCCTTCCGGACATGAACTCGTACGGATCGTGAAGTCCGTGCGCTCCGACATTCAACTGATATTTCTTTCTGGAGCAGAAAGGCCTTCAGAGCCGCTGCCTCCGGAAATTCAATATATCCACAAGAGCGACAAACAGGTTCTTGCCGACGCTGTGTTGAAGTGCATGGAGAAATGGCTATACAGAACCGCGACGGATCAGGAGCAACCCTGAGTCTTGCCGCGCCGAGGCATCGCCCAGTCCTGATTAGGTCTTTACATCAGAATTACTGAACCTGACTGCCATCTTCCTGCAGGCGGTGCTCGCGGGCTCTCGCCTTCTCGTGCAGCTCGTTGGACTTGCGAATGAACTGCGCGATTCTCTGAATCGATTCCTCGAGAATGTCGACGTATTCCTGCACAGGATGGTTCGACCCGTTCCTTAGCATGTAGGTGGCATTGGTAGCCGCAGCGAGGGGGTTGTTGATCTCGTGTGACAGTTCCCCGATCAACTTCGCCTTTTCCTCCCAAACTTTAGCAACCTGCAATGCCTTCTGGTGGGAGAGGTCGAAGTTGGTCTCCAGTGTCCACGTCTCGCCATCCGAAAGTCGCTGCCATCTACTGGCTACGTGAATGAACCGCTGATCTTTCGTGCAGTGGATGAGCTCGCCCTCCCACGATCTATGTTTAGCAAGCTGAGCTTCAATGTGCTCAAACGAATCGGGAAATTTTGTGCAGAGAAGGTCGTGGCTTCTTTTGCCGACCGCTTCTTTGGATGGGTAACCGTAGAGTCGTTCGGCGCCTTTATTCCAGAAGGTAATCCTGTCCTCGGCATCGCGGACCAAAATGGGCTCGTAGGCCAGATCCAGGAGGCGAGCCTGAGCCTCCAAAGCCTGCTCTCTCGACTTTGTTTCCGTGGTGTCCTGCGTCACTCCGATCAGCAGTTTGCCGCGCTCCGGATGCTGGACCATGCGACCGCGAGTTCGAATCCAGTGGACCTCTCCATTGGGCCATTGCACGCGGTACTCCACATCAAAATCACCGCCCTCATTCACTGCTTTCTGAACTGCATGCTGCACGCGCGCGCGATCTTCTTCGTAGAGAGGCTGCGGAGCATCCTTGCGATGTGCGATCTCGCTCATTGGACGCCCAAACAGAGGCACGCCGCCGGGAAGCCATGTCAGGTCATCGGTTTCCACGTGCCATTCCCATATGGCCAGACCAGCCAACTGCTGCGCCAAGATGAGTTCCTGCTCTTTGAACGGCATAGGCCTTCCTACCCCGCCCGTTCGCAGCTCGGGTTGTGTGAAGCTACAACAGTTTTAGATGCCGAAATGGATTCGCTGGGCTGACAACAAACTTTTTGCCGATGCCCGGCTTAATGGCACGGGGTGACCCACTCTTGGGCGTCATTGCTGTTTGGAAGCCGCTAATTGTTGGGGAGCGGAGCTGTCTCAGTGAAACCCATTGTTAGCAGCAGCACGCTCGGTGAGCATCTCTTTAACGGTATCGAGCAACCCGTCTACGTCTTGAGGGTCTGCGGAGCGCGTCGCCTCAGGAATCTTGTGCTCTCCATGCCGCAAAAGAGACAGCAAAGGCGCGTCGCATCCGTGCTCGTGGAGCGATGCCACAATCGCGCGTTTGTCCTTCTGCGGGATGGAGTGGCCCATGATGATGAGGTCGAAATGACCGCTGCAATGATCTATCGCATCCGCAAAGCCTTCTGCAGATACAACTTCGTATCCGGCTAGTTGAAGCATCGCTTGGCGAGTGAATAAAAGTGAAGGGTCGTAGGAGATTGAAAGGATTTTGGGCTTGCGGTCGTTCATGTTGCACCAACCAGAGGCTTTCTGCAGGAAATTATGCCAAAGCAGGTTGGCGCCCATCAAGGGTTTTGTAACGGAAGAGTTACCCAAGGGGTGGGACCCACATTCTCGGCACCCTGGAAGCTTCACCTCCGGAAATCTTGCATTCCATCAAGCATGGAAGCAGAGCACGCTCCAGCTGTGCGCAGATCTGCTTCGAGAAAGCCCGCAGCTTCTTCGGCCACGACGCCAGCCCCTTCGAAGTGCGCATGGGAATCAAAGACGGCGCCCCGTCTAGGCCCCGGAGATCGCAGTCGAAGAATCTGACCAGCTAAGCCAACGAGCGAACGCCCTGTTCGCCAAGGGAAATCAGTCCGCCAAGTGGCCAAAGAACTAGCTATCCGCAAAAGCCGGGCCGGCAGGCTGCGCGAGCTTTGGGGAGGCGATGATCACGATGAGACCGAGGCTGGGACAGAGGCTTTGCCGTTTGGCGCGGAATAAAAGAAGAGAGGGGTGCCCCATTGTCCCAAAGGCTAGGGAAGGGGACAGTGGGACAGGTGTCTCCATTCAGAACCAGAGGCTTCGAAAATCCACCTGTCCAGCAACACATGGGACCACTTGAAGAATCGAGGAATCCGGACCAATACTTCTATTCTGGAGGGCTCATTCCACGTGATTAACTGGACGGCAATCTTCAACCGTTTAATGAGCCTCATGGATCAACAGGGACCATCGTATTTCGGCGGCCCTCGATTTATCAAAGCTATTCAGGAGATTGATCCATACCTCGACGATTACGGCCTTTATATGGAACAGCGGAACCTCACGGGACGGAGCACAACTCGGCGCGATTACTTCAAAGATATTCTCATGGACATGAAAGATGGCGATCGTGTTCGCGCCGTCCTGGGAATCCTGAATCAGCTTCAAACGGTCGATGGAAATGCGGAGAGAGTTTCCGAAATTCGTGCAATGCTGGGCGCGCAACGAGAAGAAAGTCGCGAAGGAAAAAACAAAGCAGGAAAAGGGCTGACGCTGGCAACCGGGCGGGCAAGGGCAATTGCAACGGCTGAGCACGGGGTCCTTCGTCCGCCTACGGCGGACTCAGGATGACGCGGCCGGGCCGAATTATCTCTGCTCAGGGGCAACTTGTGACGAGAATTCTTGGCGTCCGTACAACGTGAGTTGCTCAATAACACATCTCACGGGCAACGCACCCGCCGTGCATTCCGAACAAGAAGAGGCGATTCATTTGGCGAACGTATTATGCGTAGGCATTAACGATGCCATGATGCGGAAGCGGCAATCGATTCTGGAGGGGGTCGGACATTCCGTAACGCAAGCTACTGATCTGAGGCGCGTCATTGCGGTATGTGAGAGCAATCGGTTCACAGTTGCCGTGCTTGGTCCATTTCTCCACCAACCCGAAAAATTACGTGTTACCGATGCTGTACGCAAGCATTGTTCGGGCGCGAACATTCTCGAACTCTACACTTCGGCGGCGCCCGAAATCCCCGAAGACGCCGATGCGCACTTGTCTGTGGATGCTGATAATTTTGCCGAAGAATTGGCTGCGGCGGTGAATCGACTCTCCGCCTCGAAGCCGCGAAAGAAAAAAAAGGGAGCGTGACCGTTCACTACACGTGTCGGTTCATGCGCTCGGGGAATCCGTTCCGCTCTCGGCGCGAGGTCTGAGGATCTGATCTACGCGATCAAGTAGAACTTCGGGGTCATCCGGTGACACATAGCTGTCGGCCTCAGCCTCAAGGCTCTCGCCCTGTCGAAGCAACGAGAGTACCGGAGCGGCACAGTGCTGCCGAAATGTCTTAATCAATTCGGTTTTGTCGTTGCCCGGAATCGAATGTCCCAAAATGAAAAGGTCGAATCGGGCGGCTTTGCAAGCTGCCACAGCACTGGAAAATCCAAAACCGGAAGTGACGCTGTATCCGCGACGCCGGAGGAGTAGTTCGCGTGTGCGCAGCAACGCTTTGTTATAGGAAACAGAGAGGACGTGCTTTGGCCCTTGGTGCACTACTAGACCCTTGCTTGCTTCGTTGGAAGGTACTTACATTATGTACCTGATCGTCAAGGGCTGGCGCGAAACAGGCACAATTACACACGAAATTCAACTGGAAAACGGCAACGGAGAGCAGCGAAAGTCGAGGATGTGGAGTTGGTTGAAGCAACGAACGTCTGACTTGGTTCCGCAATGCCTAGCTAGTCGGCGGCAGCTTGGCGCGAACGGTCTTCCCCATTCCAGCGCCGGGTGCCCCGCCCTTGAACCTGAGCTCTGTGCTTCTGATTTTCGCTGATGGACCCACGAAGAGGGTGCCCCTCGATAAGAACGAAGGCGTTGTCAAGGTACACGACACCTGTTGCGTGCCGAAAGCACGGTGAATGGAGCCAGTGAGGTTGAGGACCAAGACTCTGGAGCATTCACTTGGAATCACATCTGGGTGGAAGCAAGTTCCACCAACCATCGA
>Ga0134126_10014371_pt1 | contig 10006 bp, 9 predicted proteins | sample KB31752_FD_96881 | JGI IMG/M metagenome (GOLD analysis project Ga0134126, IMG submission 96881) | Terrestrial soil microbial communities with excess Nitrogen fertilizer from Kellogg Biological Station, Michigan, USA - KB3-175-2 | ecosystem: Environmental > Terrestrial > Soil > Unclassified ...
CCCGATGCATGATGTCTTTCCGGCGCACCCAGGTCTTCAACGCAAACATTGCCAAAATCGCTAACGTCACACCGCGAACTCGCGGGTCGTCCAATGTTTTAAAAGCTAGCACCGCAACCGCGGCATAGGCTACAAACGCCAATAGCAATCTTTTATTCACACTCACATCCCTCGCAAAGTGCGCTCGGGATTTCGGCTACGGTCTCACGTTCGTCCCGGTATGCCGGGACTTACTCACGCCCGCAATGCGCCTCAATCTGGTGCACAGGGAAGGATTCGAACCTTCGTACCTCGCTAGGAGGGACAGATTTACAGTCTGTTGGCTTTAACCACTCACCCACCTGTGCGGAAATCAGCTGCTTTCAGACACGCCGCAACCATCGTTGCTAGATCCCTCGCAACACCGCGCGGGATTTCGCCAGCGGACTCCCGGCTTCGCTACGGCTCAGCCTCACGCCCGCTAGACGGCTCAACTCAACACTGGGGATCAGAAAATGTGCGCAAGAAATTATCCGCGCCAACAACTCATCTGGAAAATTCCCTTATGGAGTGCCGATGGAAAGCTGTCCGCCGCTGCCCTGCAATATTACTTGCTAACCCTCGGAATCCGCCGCTCTGCTTGGAGATCCCTCGCAAAAAACGCTCGGAATTTCGCCAGCGGACTCCCGGCCTCGCTGCCGCTCAGCCTGACGCCCGCTAAACGGCTCAATCTGGAGCTGGCGAAGGGATTTGAACCCCTGACCCTCTGATTACAAATCAGATGCTCTACCAGCTGAGCTACGCCAGCAGGCAAGAACCAGGGCACAAGCCCCGACTCTCACACTAATCCCTTTTTCTTCAATGGGACAATTATAGAAGTTATCATAGCGGGATTTGGGGTGCAAGGGCAGCTGCGATAGTCGGGGAGAACGAATCTTTTTTCAATCTGAGCTACCTCGATAAGCAGCTTAGGAATCGCTTCGCGGGGCGCCCGCGCCACACGAACTCCCACCTGCTATCATTCTTACCCATCCTCACATGCGCTTCCGGCGACGGTTTCCAGTTCTGTTCGGCCTGCTGATTTTTCTGGCTGCAATTGCGGCAGTGGTTGAACTGCGCAAGCATGCGCCACCTGAGGCCGCCCGTCTGCTTCCCGGCGCCGACGGCTTTATCTACGCCAACCTCAGCTGGATGCGTCACGTCGATATCGCCAAACACTTGCCGCCGGTTCCACACGACCCTGAATACGAGCAGTTTATTCAGGCCACCGGCTTTCAGTTCGAGCGGGATCTCGAGAAAGCCGCGGTCGCCATCCATTACGCGAGCCCGGCCACCCACAACGAAACGCGATTCTCCTGGATATTCGTCGCCCACATCGACGGCGACAAGTTGCGGGCATATCTGAAGAAATTGTCCAGTTCGGTCAAAACCGTCGGGTCGATTGATGTTTACAGCATTCCCCTCGATAACCGTATGCTGCGGGTCGCGGTTCTCGGCGTGGATACCGTGGCTGCATCGAACCACGACGATCCATCGGTAATCGAGGGAATTATTTTTCGGTCTCGCAAGGTGGCATCGCCTTTCGGCGGGCCGGCTTTGCTGCGTCAATATTACAAGTATGTTCCTCAACTCCCGCTGCCCAGCCTGGGATTCGCAATCTTCAAATTGAATTCCTCGCCTTCAGCCATACAGAATTCTCCATTTCCTCTGGCCGGGCCGGCCACCATTGTGGCTTCGGTTCGATATTTGGGCGCGGTTCACTTCCGAGCAGAGGCGTTTGCGCTAAACGAGCAGGCCGCCCAGCAATTCACCACCCAGGCAGATACATTTTTGAAGATCTTTCATTCGGCTGAACTGTCCGCCGGCGGGCAGACGCAGGATGCAGACTTCACGCGGGCCCTCGAAAGCCTGAAAATTGAGCAGAAAAAAGATCGGGCGATTTTGACTGCGGTCATTCCGCTGGAACTGATTCGCAAGATGGTCGCCGAGGCCCCGACACAGTTGTCGCCGAAGTGAACAACGCGCGCACTAACTCGGGAGGGTAACTTCCCCACCCTTTACAGAATCATTACTTGTGAGAGTCTGCCGTTTTGCGGCTAGAAGGTACAATACTTTCAAATGGGTAATCTTCCGCTTCCATTGGCCGCATTCGTCGCCGGCCTGGTTTCATTTCTTTCGCCTTGCGTGTTGCCGCTGGTGCCGGGATACGTGTCGCTGATCTCGGGCGTCGGCGTGGAAGAACTGAAAGTCCAGGAAACACAGGTGCTGCGGAAGGTCATGCTGAACTCGATCGCCTTCATCATAGGGTTCAGCATCGTGTTCATTAACCTGGATGCGCTCTCCACCGAAGTAGGCCAGTTGGCTTCGCAATACAAGTCCACTTTGGCGCGAGTCGCCGGCGTGGTCATTATTCTGTTCGGACTTCACCTCACCGGCATTCTTCCTATTAAGGCGCTATATGCCGACAAGCGACTTCATAACGTAAAAGGCGGCAGCACGCCATGGGGCGCGTTCGTGATTGGTTTTGCCTTCGCCTTTGGCTGGACACCCTGCGTGGGACCGATCCTGGGGGCCATTCTTGGCCTGGCGGCCGCGCAGAATTCGGTGAGCCAGGGAATCCTGTTGCTGACTGTCTATTCCATGGGACTTGCGGTACCGTTTCTTTTAGCTGCGCTAGGGATTGAACGCTTCATGAAGTTCTATGGCGGCTTCCGTCGCCACATGCATGCGGTTGAAATCGCGAGCGGCGGCTTGCTCATGGCTCTCGGCGTACTCCTGGTCCTGGGAAGATTCACTCTGCTGGCACGTTATTTCTCGTTCCTTAACCGGTTCGTTCTGTAAAGGAGTTCCGTGAAACGCGATCCGATCATTCTTATCGTTGTGGCCGTCGTCATTTCTTTGATGCTGGTCTTCGGCATCCAGAAAACGCGGCGTTCCCAGCCGCTGCAGCAGGGCGCCGCAGGCAAGTTACAAGGCCAGCCGGCTCCGGACTTCTCGCTCGCTTCGCTCGATGGCAAGACCCTCAAGCTTTCAGATTTCCATGGCAAGGCGGTGCTGCTCAATTTCTGGGCAACATGGTGCGAGCCTTGCAAGATCGAAATGCCCTGGTTCGTTGAACTGCAGAAAAAATATGAGGCGCAGGGATTCACGGTGCTCGGTGTCGCAATGGATGATGCTTCTCCGTCTGATATTGCCGACTTTGCCAGGAAAATGGGCGTGAATTATCCCATCGTGATCGGTAAAGAAGCGGTGGGCGATCAGTACGGCGGAATTCCCTATCTTCCTTCTACGTTTTATATTGGTCGCGACGGCAAAGTGGTTGACCGGGTTTTCGGGCTGGTAAGCCGTTCGGAGATTGAGTCGAACATTCAGAAAGCCCTGGAATCCCAAGGGCAGGTGGCGCAAAAGTGATGCAGGTCCGATTTCTGATTTTCGTCGCAATGATTGCAGTAGCTGTTTCGGCGCAGGATTTTCCTCCGGGTAGCCGAGCGCCTTCGGTGGCGTATTTTCCGCCGGAAATCAAGTCGGTCTATCGCGGGCATCCCGGAGTCGTGCAGTTACAGTTCCGCATCGCTTCAGGGTTCCACATTAATTCGAACCAGCCCAAGCAGGAATATTTGAAAAAAACCGAACTCAAGCTGGATGCGCCCACCGACATCGCCGTCGTGAAGGTTAAGTATCCCGCCGGGGAAGACCGCAGTTTCTCCTTCGATCCCAGCGAAAAACTCAACGTTTATAGCGGTGACTTCGCCGTGGACGTTACGGTGAGGCCTTTGAAGACGGTTTTGCCTGCCAAGTACGCAGTGCACGGCACGCTGAAATATCAGGCCTGCGATAATGCCGCCTGCTATCCGCCCAAGCAGATGCCGATCAGCTTTGAGATCAAGGTTTCGAAAGACCCCGCGGTCAGGAAGAGAAATCCCGCGCAAAGCCCGCACGCGCACCGCTAGGTTTTAGTGGTTATTATCTGGCCTGTAAGTTCCTCGACCGCCGCCAGCCGCTTCGCCACTTTCTCCTTCCCCAGATTACTCATCACCGCAAACAAACTCGGCGCAACGCCTTGCCCGGTGAGTGCGACTCTGGCGCCATTAATCAGCGCGCCGGCTTTCACGGATTTTTCCGCCGCAAAGTCGCGTAGAACTTTTTCTGTGCCTTGTTCGCTGAAATCCTGCGCCTCGGCATAGCGTTGCCCTAGTTCAATCAGCATCTGCCGCACATTCGCATCTTTCAGAAATTTTTCAACTGCAGCGGGTTCAGCCTCGAAGTCATCGCTGAAGAACGCACGAAAAGATCCGCCGAAGTCTTTCAGGCTGCGGGCGCGTGGCTTGAGCAAATCAATTGTCGCAAGCAACCTGCCGCGCTCGGCTGAAGGCGTAAACCCCGCCCGTTTCCACTCTTCTTCAATCGGAGGCAGTAGGCGCTCGGCCGGATATGATCGAATGTATTCGGTGTTGAACCAGTCCAGCTTGCCACGATCGAACACGGCATTGGACCGCGAAACGGCCTCGAGTCCGAATAGACGAATCAATTCTTCGTCGCCCATAATCTCGGACGTGCCTTCAGGCGGCGTCCATCCCAAGAGAGCAAGAAAATTCCGGAACGCCTCGGGAACGATACCTTCCTCCCGGTAGGCCATGACGCTGGTTGCGCCATGACGCTTGCTGAGGCGAGTCTTATCCGCACCGAGAATCAGCGGCACGTGGGCAAAAATCGGCAGAGCAGAACCCAGTGCCTGGTACAGCAGCACCTGCTTCGGCGTATTTGAAATGTGGTCGGCGCCGCGAATGATGTGGGTAATTCGCAAATCAATGTCATCGGCCACGACGCTCAGGTGATAGGTCGGGCTTCCATCGGAGCGCAGCAGGACAAAGTCTTCCAATTCACTGTTGGCAAACTCGACTTTGCCGAAGACGGCGTCTTCAAATGACGTACTCCCGCCATCGGGGATGGCGAATCGCACGGCGCCCGCATCTCCCGAGCCTCGGCGGCGCTCAGCTTCGGCGCGATCAATCTTCCTGCACGTGCCTTCATAACGCGGCGGGCGGCCCTCTTGCGCCGCCTTCACCCGCCTCGCCTCCAATTCCTCTTTACTGCAGAAGCAGTAATAAGCGGCTCCAGAATCCAGCAGCTTCGCCGCCGCTTCTTTATACAAATCAACCCGCTGCGTCTGGTAGTAGGGCCCCTCATCCCAGTTGATCCCCAGCCATTCGAGTCCCTGCAAAATTCCTTCGACCATCTCCGGAGTCGAGCGTTCGAGGTCGGTGTCTTCGATACGGAGAACCAGTGTCCCTTGAAAATGACGAGCAAAAAGCCAGTTGAATAGCGCCGTCCGGGCGCCCCCCACGTGCAGGTAGCCGGTAGGAGAAGGGGCAAAGCGGACGCGCGGTTTGATTGAGAGGACCGAGAGGCTGGTCATTCCTTCGTAACCAATCTGGATGTTACGGCCCTCCCTAAGCACCGTCAAGCAAGGGTGAGAGGCGGTGGAAAGTTCCTTTAGTCACTCTAAAGGGTATTGTTTTAGCCCGAAACGTATGCCACGATAAACACTGCATTCTTCCCCGTAGAAGCCTGAGAAGCAAGGGCTTCCGCTCATGAACAACATCGCGCTGAGTTCAATGTTGCTGCCGGGAGTGGTTCCACTCCTGCTCTTCCTGGTGTTCACGTACTTATACCAGCAGAGCAGGCAGCCATACTTCCGGGCATGGCAACTGGCCTGGGCCGCTTACGCGCTGCACTTCGCCCTCGATGCATGGTCTCAGGCCTGGGGCAGTCTTCCGGCGGTTGAATTTCTGGCGTCGTTGCTACTGGTGGCGATGGCGTTCTGCATCCTGGTTTCCACCCGGCTTACTCGACGCCTGACTAGCGCTGAGCGCCGTCAGGCCTTCCGGCCGCGATGGTATGAATTGGTGGTAGCCATTGCCTGTACCGGATTGGCGTTTTGGGACGCCCATTTTTTCACCGGCGGGCACGCAGCTTCCTCGAATCTGCACCTGCGCCTCGGCGTTGGCGTCGCGGTGGTGCTCGCCTATAGTTCCTTTCATTTTTATCTTGCGGCGCAGCGCAGAAGTTCGCCGGCTTTTTACCTGCTTTTTGTTTCTCTCGCTTTCTGGTCGGTTCTGATGCTGGTCGGCCAGTTCAAGCCTGGTCTGGCTGAAATGCTCGGCGTTGCCGGACAGCTTGGGCCGGTGCCCCAACTGCTGCTGGGCATCGCGATGGCGATGGTTCTTTTTGAGAATGAACGGAACGCGGTGCAGGAAAACGCCCTTGCATTTTCCACCCTCGGCGTTGATCCCATGCGGCTGCTTGCTGCCAGCGATCTGGTACCCAGCATGCAGAGCATCCTCGACCGTCTGGTCGCGCCGCTACCGACGGGGCGTGCGGTCATCTGTATTTCCGAGCGCTGGCGCGCAGTGCTGCCTTCGGTTCAACTTGGATTCTCGCCGGAATTCGCCGCAAACCTCGATGCCAGCGGCGCCGGCGAATATGTCTGCGAGCTCGCCTATCGGCGCGGCGGCTTCGTCATGTTTCGCGATCTGCCGGATATGGCTGAACCTCTTCCGGCTTTTCCGGGTGGGCGGTTCGAGCAGTTCCGCCGATCCATGGCTGCTGAAAATATTCGTAACGTGACCGCGGTCAGCCTGCAAACGCGCGAGCACAACTTTGGCGTGATTTTGTTTCCCCACGCTGAGCGTCACTTGTTCGGCGCGTCCAATTTGCGGTTGTTAATCGGCCTCGCGCTCCAGATCGGCCTGACTCTCGAGAATTATGTCGTGATGCACGACGCGCAGCGGCGAACGAAAGAGTACCAACTGCTGACGCAGATCGGTCAGGCGATCAGCTCGCGTCTTGACCAGCAGGAAGTGCTGCGCGCAGTCCAAAAGGAACTGGGTCAAATTTTCGACACTTCCAATTTTTACGTAGCGTTTCTGGAAGGCGATGCCATCGTCTTCCACGTCGAGGTGGAAGACGGACAATTCCTTCCCAAGCGCCAGCGCAAAGTTGGAAATGGGCTTACCGAATACATGCTGCGCACCGGACAGCCTCTGTTGATCAGGTCCGATCTCGACCGCGCTCGCGAGCGCCTGGGCGTCACATTTGTTCCGCGGCGTCCGGCAAAGTCTTTCTGCGGCGCGCCCATTCTGATTAACGGCAAGGCCACCGGCATAATGGCCGCCATGAGCACCAGCCGCGAATATGTTTTCGAACAGCGCGATCTCGACGTTCTGAAGACGGCCGCAGGCCAGGTTTCGGTTGCTATCGAAAATGCGCGGTTGTTCTCTGAAGAACAACGTCGGGCCCATCAATTCGCTTTCCTAAATAGCGTGTCGAAAACCGCGATTTCCAGCGATGACGCAGAGCAGATGCTGGCAGAGATCGTCGGGCACATTCAAAAACATTTCCGCTTCGATCATATTGGGATCGGCATTCTTGACTATGCGACGAAAGAGATTGAAATCCGGGCCGAGGCCGGAACGACAGCGCAAGAAAAAGGACGGAAGATTGCCGTAACGGCGGGCATTATTGGGCGGGTAGCGCGCACCGGCGAAGCTGTAATGGTCCACCTGTCTGAAGATTCGCAGCCGCAGGGCTTGTTGTCTTCGGCGCACAGCGTGCTCTGCATTCCCATTACCTATGGTGAGTCGTTGCTCGGGGTGCTCAATGTCGAGAGTGAAATCGAAAACGCCTTTTCCCCGGAAGACCGGCTGGTAATGAATACGCTCGCAGACCTGTTGGCCACTGCGCTGCACAACTCATTCGTCTTTCAAAAACTCCAGCAGCAGTCGATCACCGATGGCCTTACCAGCATCAAGACCCGCCGCTTCTTCTGGGAAGCGCTTTCGGGCGAATGGAAACGCGCATCGCGCTCCGGACGCCCCTTCTCGGTGGTGCTGGTCGATCTCGATAAGTTCAAGGAAGTGAATGATACGTTCGGCCACATGGAAGGCGACCTTGTCCTGGCTCGGGTCGGACGCCTGCTGGAACAAAAATGCCGGCAGTCAAACGTGGTTGCGCGCTATGGCGGCGACGAATTCGTAATTCTGATGCCCGAAACTAGCGTGGAACAGGCGCAAATCTTGGCTGAGCGCCTGCGGCTTTGGGTTGCGACAGATCCTATGCTGAGCGAGCACCACATCACGGGCAGCTTCGGCGTCGCGACTTTCCCGGCGCACGGATTCTCGGCAGAAGACATCATTCGCGTGGCCGATGCCGGTATGTACGTCTCGAAAAAAGCCGGCGGGGATCGAGTGTCTATCGCCGAAGACTACGGCACCGATCAGACTTCGACTCTCCAGCGCCAGCAGGTTTCCGGTTATGTGGAGGGGTTCCTGCAACGTGAGCGCACCGGGCCCGAGCAGATCGATGAACTGGTGGCCACGCTCCGCAAGCTCTCTTCCGGTGATGAACAGAAAAACATCCCCTTGCTCCGGGAGTCGATTGAAGCTCTGGCCCGCGCCGCGGAATCACGAGAGCTGAGTTCCTCCGGCCATGGCGATGCAGTGGCGCAGTACTCAGAAATGATCGGCAGGGCGCTCGGTTTGACGAGCGATGATATCCATCTGCTCGGCTTCATGGGCCGCGTCCATGATGTCGGCAAAATTCTTATTCCTGAACAAATTTTGAACAAAGAAAGCGCGCTGGCTGAGGAAGAGTTTCATTACATGAAAATGCATCCCCGGCTGGGGGCAGAAATCGTCGCCTGCGTTCCCGAAAGCGAGCTCATGCAGAAGGCGATTGAATGCCATCACGAACGCGTAGATGGCAGCGGATATCCCTTGGGATTGAAGGGCGACGAGATTTCGCTCTGGGCCCGCATCCTGGGCGTGGCCGATGCCTATGTGAATCTCACCAGTGACCGCTCCCTGACGCCCGGAAAAACCAGCGAGCAAGCTCTCATTGAGCTCGAAAAATCCAGCGGGACCAAGTACGACGGCATGCTGGTTCGCGTGCTCGCGCGTGAACTCAAGTCTGAGCGCAGCCTGCCCGGGCTGAGCTAGCAATTGTGATCACAGATTCTGGTTGCAAAGGGCGGCGAAGCACCTGACGCTCCTGCGAAGATAGTCAATCATGACAGGGTTGACTGGCGACTTCCATAGACAGTGACACTGCAAAGAATCGCCGAAGGGCGTCTGTATATCTCCCGGCGAGTGGCCATTTCGCGGTATTCGAAGGTTGGGAAATCACAGCCAATTCTTTCCCGTAACGATTCCGTCTCCGCAATCACTACCTTCTGGGGGAGCATCATGGCAAACGTGAATTACTGGTTCGGATATTGGGTGTCGGCTACCGACACTGACGCTCTGGCGCCGGGTGACGCTCACAGCTGGGTGGCGTGGCCGTACAGTTACGGCGAAGCGGTTGGCATCTCCGCCAGCGCTACAGAACCCGGCGAAGAGCATATCCTGGCGGTGGAGAATCTGAGCCTGCAGGATGATCTGAACGGTCGCCGCATGCTCTTCACTGTCAGGAATGTTGGTCGAAGCCGGGTCAACGGCTACGGCATCGGCTACTCGCACATCTCTCAATGAGCAGGCACCAAGGAAAATAAAATGAAACTCTCAGTTCATTACGATCCATCAGGCAAAGTGCGGTCTTTCGTCGCGGTTGGCGGCACCCATGACAATGGCATGATGCTGGTGCCAAAGCCGGGAGCGCTGGTCGCTGAAGTAGAAGAAGTCACTCTGGAATCTGGCGTCGCGGGGTTGAAGAAGTTGCGCGAGATTGCAAAGAACTACATCGTGAAAGAGCCAGCCGATAAACGTACGCTGACGAAAGCTTGAGCGCCCTCACGCGAAATCATGCGTGGCTTTTTTTCGGAGCAATCACCTTCACTCGCTCCCATGGACGCTTCTTGCGCTCATCGGCGGGCTTGTCGCGGTCAACGATGCGGTCGTAGTGATATGCTTCGCTCACCGTGCCGAGCGACTCGTTGTACAGACTGGGCAGTCCAAGCGCCTCTTATGATTCTTCACTGAACTGCTGCAGGGCCGTGAGATGATCGGCAGTGGCAGCGACTTCCGTCTTTGAA
>Ga0134126_10014373_pt1 | contig 10006 bp, 10 predicted proteins | sample KB31752_FD_96881 | JGI IMG/M metagenome (GOLD analysis project Ga0134126, IMG submission 96881) | Terrestrial soil microbial communities with excess Nitrogen fertilizer from Kellogg Biological Station, Michigan, USA - KB3-175-2 | ecosystem: Environmental > Terrestrial > Soil > Unclassified ...
AACAAGATGCGATCCGCTGACTCGAACATGACTTGGTAGTAGGTGTGACTCTCACTCTCGGCGAAGTCAGGTCGATGGCGCGGCGTCTCGAACAACCATGGTACGCCATGCTCCCGGAGCCAGCCCGCGGCGGCGTCTACCTCGGCGGGTGATTCCGCCCCTATCGCCAGGTGATTCAGCCCTGGGCCGTCATAATTATTCTCGCCCTCCAGGGGCTGGACCGTGAACCACAGGCCAGAGCCATCCTTACCCCGCACCCCGAGCATCTCCTCCCCATCGTAGATGGGGCTCCAACCAAGATAACTCAGAAGATCCCGATAGAACGCCAGGTTGGCTGGGCGAACGTTGAATTGGAGATGGGAGATCGTGGCTGGCATGTCTTCTGATCCTTTGCGCTCCGCGGGCCATGAGGGGTATCGTCAAAGTAGGACGGCCAAAAAAGTCTAGCATGGTTAGGCGGCTTGGCGGGGCGGGCTTTCCACGAATTACCCGATGCGTGACGAGACCCAGTATCCTGATCAAGAGAGGGTTGGTAAGCTTTACCATGAAAAAAGGAAGAAAAGTGAAGTCAGTTCAGGCGTTCGCGGGCGCTGGCCGTGTCGGACCGGGAAAGACGATAGCCAAGATTGTCGCGGAGATACGGGCGCTGTGCGACCTGTGATCACACCCCTCGATACGACTATCGTGGTGGGTATGTTGGAACGTAGTGGGTACCCGGAAAGTAGCGGAGACGGATGAAACTGTCGATCATCGGCGGGGCGGGGGTCCGGACTCCGCTCTTCATTCGTGGGCTGACTGGCCTTGCCCCGGCCCTGGGCTTAACTCAGGTCACGCTCATGGATGTCCAGGAGGAGAAACTCCACCTAATTGGGGCCCTATGCCGTCATCTTCTCCACCAGGCCGGCGACCCAGTAGCCCTTGAGCTGACGACCGACCCGCGTCTGGCCCTCGATGGCGCCGACTTCGTGGTTACCACTATGAGAGTGGGGAACGAGGCCGCGCGGGCTCTTGACGAGCGGATCGCCCTCGACCTTGGCGTCCTGGGTCAAGAGACCACGGGCCCCGGCGGCTTCGCCATGGCCCTGCGGTCGATCCCCGCTATCCTGGAGTACGCCGACCTGATGGCGGAAATCTGTCCGCGCGCCTGGCTGCTGAATTTCACCAACCCAGCCGGTCTGGTCGCGCAGGCAATCGCCGATGCCCGTCCCACCATGCGGGTGGCCGGAATCTGCGATACCCCGCCCACCATGCTCCGGGTGGTTTCCCAGGCGCTCGGCCATCCAGCGGATCAGCTCGATTTTACCTTCTACGGCCTGAACCATCTCTCATGGCTGGCGGCGGCGCGGTATCAAGGAGAGGATCTCCTCCCCCGCCTCCTGGCCGACGACCACGCCTTGCGCGCTCTCCCCGACGAGCCTTTCGATCCCGCGCTGGTGCGCATGATTGGGATGATCCCCAACGAGTATCTCTATTACTACTATTATCGCGAGCAGGCGGTGGCGAACATTCTGGCCGCTAAGGAGAGCCGCGGCGAACAGGTGGCCCGGCTGAGCGCCAAGCTGCTCGCCGATCTGCGGTCCACGGATCCCGAGCGGCATCCCGACCAAGGAATGGCGGTCTACCACGCCTATCTCGGCACGCGCCGCGGCAGCTATATGGCGGCGGAAACCGGCGGCCAGATGGACCGAGGCGCGGACGAGGAGGCACTGGCCGAGGGTAACCAAGGTTACGCGGGCGTGGCGCTGGCGGTCATGGGCGCGGTACAGTCTGGGAACGGCCACAAGCTCATTCTCAACGTGCCCAATCGTGGCGCCATCCCCGGCCTGGACGACGGTGACGTGGTTGAGGCGCTTTGTGAGGTTGATGGCACGGGCGCACACCCATTGAAGGTGGGAGACGTGCCCGAGCATGCCCTCCTGCTGATGCGTCAGGTCAAACGGTACGAACGGCTTACCGTGGCGGCGATTGCTCGGAAATCGCGCGCCCTGGCGATTGAGGCCCTGCTGGCCCACCCATTGGTAGGCTCGTATTCGCTGGCCACCGCCCTGGTAGATCGGTATTTGAGCGCGCACACGACCTACATCGGGCGGTGGACCTAACCGAGCTTGGGGAATGTTGGCAACCATTCCCCCGGGCGTATCTCTCCTTAGTCCTTGGGCCGTACCGATGACTGATAGGCATCCTCCGCTTCGGCCTCCTCGTACGGTTGCTTCCCAGCGACCGGATCCATAATCGATCCATCGGCCAGAGTTACGGGATCAGAGTTGGCGGCGGTAGGGACGGGTGGAATGCTATAGCGATCGTCGGCCAAGGCATCCATGGTAAGTTTGAGCGTAACCGCATCCTCGGTCACCGTATCTATATCGCTCAACGGGACATAGAAATCCTTGGTGAACAGCCAGCCCTTCCGCGCATCGATATACCCCACGTTCGGGGCATAGTTTTGCACGGTTCCCACTTTGTTCCCATCACTCGCGTAGACGGTCATCCCATCGGTGATCTGCCAGGCGGCGGTTGTATCGAAAGTCTGATGGTCTAGCATCACTCTTTCCTCCGACCGCGTTTCGCGGTCACTACTCGGTTGCTCCCTACCCTCTAAAGCTTGGCACCGTTCTTTGTCGAGCGCATCGGGAAAATGGGGGACAGCGGCGCCAACACCGGGCTAGGCCGCGGCAGTAAGCAGCGCGTGGACGGTCTGCCGATCGGCATCGCGGTCACGCCCCTACAAAGCACCCACGCCATCAAAATCCACTTCCATTCCGGGCTAGTAGCACGTCTCGCCACCGAAACGGTACGTTGGGAATACGAGGGTTGCCGTGCAAGTAGCCGATCTCGGGCTGACCTAGCGGGGGAAGAATGACCGCACTATCGGCGGATCAGCCAGAGTCCGAACATCCGCGCATTCGGCGTTGGGAGGCATCGGCGGCCGCGTTAGTGGCCGCCCTCCTCTTCATCCCCCTGCCCCAGCAGATCAACACCGGTCGGGGATGGCTGCCCTCTATCCTGGTCGTGCTGCTCCTGATCCCCCTTACCATGGTGCAGAGTGCTCTGCACCGGAAGGGAGGCTGGGATCCGTCGCCCCGTCTGCTGCGGCTGCTGGCCCTCGCTGTCCTGGGCCTCATCGCGCTGGCGGAGGCGATTGTTTTGGGGCGGTTGTTGTGGCAGTTGCCCCACATCAGCCAGGGTACGTTACTTTTCCGCGCGGCCATTTTAATCTGGGCCATCAACATCCTGGTGTTCGCGCTGTGCTACTGGGAGCTGGACGGCGGTGGTCCGGGACGCCGCGCCAGGGACACCGATGCGCCGGGCGATTTTCTCTTCCCCCAACAGATGAATGAGAAGTTGAACCAAGGCTGGGCGCCGGAGTTTCTCGATTATCTGTTCCTTGCCTTCAACACCGCGACCGCATTCAGTCCCACCGATACGATGATTCTTTCACGGTCGGCCAAGGCATTGATGATGACCCAATCATCCACCTCCCTACTTACGGTCGTCTTGGTGGTTGGACGTGGGGTGAACATCATCTGACCGCGCCGCGGAGGCGTTCGATCTCCGATCGCCGCCGGTAAGATTTTTTACACCGCCACAATACTTTCGTAATCCGTGGGGAGTAGGCTCAAAAACGTAAGGTTGGCGCCTGGTGGTCAAGGAGGATGGGGAATGCGGCGAGCGGCACTTCGTGGTATCGCGCTGGGCGCGCTTGTGCTCTCGGGTGGAGGCGGAGTGCTGGCGTACCGTGCGGGAGAGAGTAGTCCATTTTCAGTGAGCGGCGCGAACGCGGCCAACGATATCCAGAAGATCACGCATGTCGTGGTGATCATGCAGGAGAACCGGTCATTTGATAGCTATTTTGGTACCTATCCCGGCGCCGATGGCATCCCCACGAAGAACGGCGTGCCAACCGTATGCGTGCCCGATCCACGGTCGAGCAAGTGCGTGGCTCCGTATTATGACAACCAGGATGTGAACAAGGGCGGCCCCCATGGGCAAGACAATGCACAGGAGGATATCGCCGGTGGTAGGATGAACGGCTTCATCGGCCAGGTGGAGCAAGCAAATCCTGGGGCCTGCGCGGTCGCGGACAACCCGAATTGTGGATCCGGCAGCCAACCGTCCGACGTGATGGGCTACCACGATGGCCGCGACATCCCCAACTACTGGGCGTACGCGAGGAATTTCGTGCTGCAGGACCACATGTTCGAGCCAAACGCCTCCTGGAGCCTGCCGCAGCACTTGTTCATGGTCTCGGAGTGGTCCGCCTACTGCCTGAGACCCGGCCAACCAATGAGTTGCACCAATGCCTTGCAGAGCCCCGCTAATCCCGGCGGCGCCGGCGTAACCGCCAAACAGCGCCGCCAAAACAAGCAGCGCGCCCTCCGGGGTCTGGCGCCGGTGCAAGTGAAAGCGCCCGACTATGCTTGGACAGACATGACCTACCTGCTGAACAAGCAACATGTGAGCTGGGCCTATTACGTGCAGGCAGGCACGCAGCCCGACTGCGCGAACGCGGCGATGAGCTGCGCGCCGGTTCAACAAAACGCCCGCACCCCCGGCATCTGGAGCCCGCTGCCCTATTTTGACACCGTCAAGCAAGATGGACAACTGACCAACATTCAGGATCTCTCTCATTTCTACGCGGCCGCCAAGTCCGGAACGTTGCCCGCCGTGACCTGGATCGCGCCCAGCAACGTGGACAGCGAGCATCCTCCGGCGCGGGTGAGCATGGGCCAGAGCTATGTGACCGGGCTGATTAACGCGATCATGGAGAGTCCGGACTGGTCGAGCACGGCCATTTTTCTCTCGTGGGACGATTGGGGAGGCTTCTACGACCATGTAACCCCGCCCACGGTCGATCAGAATGGCTATGGCCTGCGCGTCCCGGCTATGGTAATTAGTCCGTATGCCCGCGCGGGGTACATCGATCACCAAACATTTAGCCACGACGTCTACAACCAGTTCATCGAGGATGACTTCCTCAACCGGCAGCGCCTTGACCCAAAGACCGACGGCCGGCCCGATCCGCGGCCAGACGTGCGCGAGAACGCCTCGATTCTGGGGAACCTGTTGTCCGACTTCAACTTTAATCAGGCTCCGCGCCCGCCGCTGATCCTCCCAGTCAACCCAAAGACCAATCTGGTGAGTTGAGCCCGCGTCCTGTTCCCCTCCTCGGGACTGGTATGATTGAGCACACGGGATTGGCTAGCCTGGAAAGGGTTAGCCAACCGGAATCAACCGTGGACCAGGGGGCGCGCCGGGCCGCGCGCCAGAGTGATCGGAAGAGGAGAGTATCGTGGCGGTTTCCTATAGCTTGGACCATATCCATTTGAACGGACCGGATCCGGAATCCACAGCGGCCTTCTACGAGCGCGTTTTCGGCCTACGGCGGATCCGCACCTTCAACGCGAATGGCTTGACCTTCGTGCAACTGGATCTGTCGGGGGTGCGTCTCACCATCACCTCACGGACTCCGGTCGCCGCCGGGCGCGGCAACGCGACGGATCATTTCGCGGTACAGGTGCCGAACCTGGTTGAGGCGGTCGCCGACCTCCGCGCCAAGGGAGTAGAATTCGTGGTCGAGCCGGCCATCCTTCAGACCCCAACCGGTCAACTGGACTACTGCTTCATCCAAGCCCCGGATGGGGTGGTGGTGGAAGTCCTGTCTCCGACCACCGCCTGAAGGGGACATTGACCGATTGAAACCTGACTCTACCCCCTGCTACAATCCGCCTCATGCGCATTCCCGGGCTTGTCCGATCGTAATGGGGGCGACCACATGAGGGAACCCAGTGACCCATCTCTGTCTAAGAGCACGATCCCATCAGGGCCATTCCGTTGGATCATCCTCTTCGCCGAAAAAATGAAGGCCCGTGGTGACTTCCGCCGCGAACGCCTGATGTATCTTGCCCTGGAGGCTCTGGAGATTCGCGAGAAGGAACCGGTGCGCGCGCTCAAACTCTATAACCAGGGCCGGGATGAGGCGGTCGCCCTCCGTGAGTCCTGGTGGATTTTGTTCTTCGATTACCTCCGTCTCCAGATCATCACCGGGCCCCTGGGCGATCTGGCCGATGGCCTGAAGATCGCCATGGCGGGTGTGGCTGAAGCGGACAAGCCACTCTACGCGCGCTTTCCGCAACGAGTCTGTTTACATGAAGACGTCATCCGTATCCAGTGTGGGATCGATCCACTCGGATTCGCTCCGCAAATCGAGGATGGAATCGACTTCATGACCCGGAGCCTGCCGGCGGATTCGCTGTGTCACGATTGTCTGCGCGGGGTCAAAATCCGCTATGCCCTGGAAATAGGACGCTGGGACGACGCACGAAAACTGTTGTTGGAGAGCCTCGCCGGCCCCACCGGAGGCATGAACCCCGTCACGCCCAAGAATGAGCGGCACATGGTCGGCCAGAAAGTCACCACCGAGAAGATTCGCGCGGCGGAATACACCCAGCTCTGTGTCGTGGCCTGGAATTGCGACGAACCCGAGAACTTGCGCGCCTGGGCGTTGGAGGGTGAAGCGACCGGCCGCCGGGTCGAGGAGTACGCATGCATCGCTGAGTGTTTGATGTGGCAGGCCGTGCTGGCGCGGAGGGAGGGAGACGCGGCGGCCGCTCAGCGCCTTTGTCATCGGGCGATCCAGGAGAACAAGCAGAGCTTGTGGATCGCGGGAACCTCCTACTTCGATGCCCTCTGTACCTTTTATGAAGAAAGCGGTGACCTTAGACTGGCCTGCCAGGCGCGAGCGCACCAACTGAACCTGCTCCGCGGGAAGGGCCAGACCTTTGTCGAGGTGCGCGCGCACACGGAGCGCTGCCGTTTGCTGAGCCGCCTGGGCCATTCGCTGGAATCGGCCCTCCCGGCCGCCCGCGACGCGGCCAACTTTCTCATCGATCCCTCGCCTGCCCTGGAAGCCATCGAACGGATCGCGCGCGGCGAAAAGCACTGCTAGGTGCCACCTTTGTAGTAACCCGCCAGCTCGGTGTAGGTGAGGCCGCTGATCGGTTTGCCTCGGAGCGTTCCGCTCAGCCGGCCGCTGCCTTCCCAATAGGTGCTGAATGGATCTACCTGATCCACAACTTCCTGATTTGGCACCGATGTGGTTACCACTGCCTTCAGGCCGATGGCGGGAACAGCAATCTTCCAGGAGGTCGGGTAGGTGATATGGCTCCGCGGACTCGTCCAGCGCCGGCCGAGCGGGGTCATCACGGCATCGCGTGTAAAGAGTTGCGGCGCCTGGGCGAAGCTGATCGTGGCATGTTTGGCCCCCGATCGGGGACCACTGAGGAAATTCACTAGCGAGAGGCTGGTTCCGTTGGCCAGTTGAATGGCCATCCAATCCCAACCTTTCTGCGTCGTCCAGGTCCACCGTCCCCATTGATGGTCCATCCAGGAGAGCCCGCTCACCGCCAGCTTGTGCCCATGCAGGATGAGCGTGCCCGTGGTGATAAGGTTGGTCAGGCTGTAATAGTAGGAGAAGCCATCACCGATCCGTTCCAGGCCGTTTCCCCCTTCCAGGAGCGGAGGACGTGTGGTCGTCACCCTCAGATCCAACGAGCCGCTGGGCATTCGGGCGGAAAGGCGATAGGCAAGTCCAGTGCCGGGCTCGGTAGTGAACGAGAGGAAGGCCGGCGGGGCGGTCATGCGCAGGGTAAGAGCGTGGGTCGATAGGACCGGCGTTCCCGATGAGGGCAAGATGTACTCAACCGTGGGATAGAAGTGTTTATGCGTCTCGTCGGTGATCGCGAGGTCGATCCGATAGAGGGTATTCACGGTGAGAAATGGATCCAACTCGCGAGCGTTGCCAAACTTAAAGGTCACCATCTCGAAGCCGTAGTGGGTTCCAGCCGGGTCACGAAGATGGCCGGTGACATACCACCACTCGTTGGGCGACTTGGGATGCAAGGCGGCGTCCGCGGGCAGACGTATGGGACTGAAAGCCGACGAGACGATCGGTCCATTGGGAATACCAGCCAGACACAACCCAAGCAAGAGCGCCGCGATCCGCGACCAACGCGCCGCCCGATCCCAACCATGGGAACGGCGAAGCAACGTTCCCGAAGGCTCTCTTCCCATCGCGGCTCCTCGGCTTTCCCGCCCGCCGGCGCGAACCGACGCTACCGGTATGATAGCCGAAGACACTCCTCTCGCGACCCCACCCCGCGGGCGCTGTTACCGGCGTGCTGGGGAAGCCGAGCCCGATCCGTCATCCTTGCCAGCCATGGATGAGGAAGCCGGACGATCAGTCCCGGAACCCTTAAGATCCGAAATCTGAATCTGGGTGAGCATCCGCGCCAAATCGTAGGGCCAGGGCTTGAGGCCCATGGCGAGAGAGTTTACCTGGGCGCCAACCATCAGGACCAGAGAGAAGAACCAGAACCAGGTGATCATCACAATCACGGTCCCGATGGCCGCCGTCCCGTATTGGCTGGTTCCCACGAAGTGCGCCGTATAGAAAGGAAAAATCGTGTTGACGATGGCCATGGCAATCGCCGCCACCAAGGCACCGCGCCAGGCATGCCGCCAGGAGATTGGCATGTTGGGAACGATGACGTAAATGGCCACGAAAAGAATGAAGAGGGCGGCCAGGCTGGCGGCCAGGCCGAGAATGAATGGGAGGGGACCGCTCAGCCCGGACGGCAACACGGTGCCGAGGGCCGTACTGGCACTCCCAAGAAGGAAGGACGAGACAAAGGACAGGGGAAGCAGGACCACGAACAGGAGAATCATCACCAGGGACATGAGCTTTTGCGGGATGAAATCGCGCGTCCGCACTCGATAGACGATGGCGAAAGCATTCTCAATCGTGCCGAAAAGGTTGGATCCGCCCCAGAGGAGGCCGGCCACGCTGATCACCGTAAGGATCCCGTAACTGGCCCGAACCTTGGAAAGCAAGGAGGCGATGTTGATCGTCTTCGCCACGTTTCCCGGCAGGATCTTGTTCACCTGGTTCGCGAAGTCCGCTGTGTGGCCCGACAGTGAGGGAACCAAGGCAAGAATGGTGAACAAAGCCAGCAGTAAGGGAAAAATCGAGGTAAGAACGTTGTAGGACAACATGGATACCAGATTCATGGTCCAATCATTGTTGAATTTGGCATAGGCGCGTTTGCCCACCCCAACCGCTTCCTTGGCATCAGCCACCGCGTCCGCCTCAAGTTCGGGACGAGAAGGCATTCGTATGTCCCGCCGGCTCTGACTCGATGAGCCTGAGTCCGCGGTCTTCTGGCTGCCAATGTGCGCCGTACTCATTTCCGTCTCTCCACGGCTTCAGTTCTTGTCTCTGGGGATACCGCCCACCAGTCTCCGGGCCGGCTTTGCTCTGGTCATATCAATCTGACATAACAGAGCAAGTTCGTGATCGGCTGTATGGGGTAGCCGAGCCCCGAAATCTGGCTAGTCCTGTTTCGTACTAAGCCACTTTGATCCCTTGAGCCATGCGATTGGCGGTTCCGTGGAGCCGCGTTTTTTGCCATTGTACAAGCCGGGTAAGGCAATCAGGGGCTTCCCGACCAAATAGTGGTTAGCGTGATTGGAGAGTAAGTCCATGGCAAAGAAAAAGGAACAGCCTCTCCGCGGCGTGGGCCCGAAAGAGGAGCGGCAGTACGAGCACATTAAGGACGACGCGGAAAAGAGCGGCCGGTATGGTGACCGGGCGGAAGAGGTAGCCGCCCGGACCGTGATGAAGCATCACCGCGAAGAGCACCACAAGCCCGGCGAGTAGGGTGCTTCGTCTGTCCGAACTGCTGGCAACCAAAGTGCATGACCAGGGTGGCAATCTGGTAGGCCGCCTGAGCGACATCGTGGCGCGGAACCACGGGGATCAGGCGCCCCTGTTGGCCGGCCTTCTTGCCCGGCGATCGGGCGGAGATCTCTTTTGCGACGGCGCGGGCATGGAGTGGTCGACCGCCGGTGCCGGTTCTTGGGTCGTGCGCGCGGATGGGGTAGCGCCATTCGCGCGCCGGTCCGGTGAGTGGCTACTAGCTCATGATCTGCTGGACCATCAGGTCATCGA
>Ga0134126_10014374_pt1 | contig 10005 bp, 9 predicted proteins | sample KB31752_FD_96881 | JGI IMG/M metagenome (GOLD analysis project Ga0134126, IMG submission 96881) | Terrestrial soil microbial communities with excess Nitrogen fertilizer from Kellogg Biological Station, Michigan, USA - KB3-175-2 | ecosystem: Environmental > Terrestrial > Soil > Unclassified ...
ATTTCCTTCCGGATGCCGATGCCGCAGAAATTACATAAAACTATTCGCTGCGCAATGACACCACCGGGTTGGCCAGCGCGGCCTGCAGACACTTGAAGCCGACGGTCAGCAAGGCGATCAGCAAGGTTACCGCGCCCGCGGCGGCAAAAACCCACCAGCTCATACCTGTGCGGTAAGCATACCCCCGCAACCAGGCGCTCAGCCCATACCATCCCAGGGGAGTGGCAATGGCGGAGGCGATGACCACCAACTTCATAAAATCCTTCGACAATAAAAAAACGATGTGCGGCACACCCGCGCCAAGCACCTTGCGTACGCTGATCTCGCGGAGCCGGCTTTCCGCGGTATATGTTACAAGGCCAAATAACCCCAGACACGAGATCAATATTGCCAGCACTGCAAAACAATTGAACAATTGCCCGACATGCCGGTCGGTTTTATACAGGTCATTGAATTCGCTGTCTAAAAAATCATAACTGAAGTCGTAACCGGCATTGTACCGGCTCCATATCCTTTCTACGGCGGCCAGCGCCCCCGAGGCATTCCTGCCGGTGGTCCGGACATACATCTTCCCCCGCCAGTCCTTGCTGTAATGGATCACCAGCGGGTGTATCACGGTGCGCATATTCTGAAAATGGAAATCCTTTACTACGCCCGCGATCACGCCTTTGACGCCATGCAGCGTAAACCGTCGGCCTACGACAGGCTCAGGGATGCCCGCGGCTTTGACCGCGGTTTCATTCAGGATAAAACGCATGCTGTCCGACGGTGTGCCGGCAAACCCCGTCCCTTCGATAAGGGATATTCCCATCACCTTCGTAAAATTATTCTCCACCGGCATCTGGCCGATGGTAAAGGCCTGCTGGTCCGCCCGCTTCCCATCCCAGCTGGCATCGGAGGTACCCGTATGGTTGTTGATGATATCCACTCCCGATTCCGTAACGCCTAAAATGCCCGGCTGAGCCTCCAATTCAGCCTTCACCGCGCCATAATGCTTATCGATATTGCGCATCCAGAAGCTGAAGACATTCTCCTTGTTATAACCCAGGTTCATCCGGCGAATGTAGTTCAGCTGCCGACCGATGATGAAAGTGCCCGTGATCAGCAGGATCGAAAACCCAAACTGCACCACGACCAACACTTTTCGAAAACCACCCCTGGTTCCGATACCGCTGAGCTTTCCATTCATGGCCGCCAGCGGCCGTAAAGAAGACAGCGTAATAGCCGGATAAATGCCGGCTAGCAATAGCGTCGCCCCCAATGCAAGACCATAAACAGACAGCACTTCCGGCGACCAGGGCCGGAATACCATGTTCTTGTCCGTTAAATGGTTGTACAGGGGCATTAACAGGTAGATAATGCCGGTAGCCAATACCAGCGAGATCAGGAACAGGACCACCGATTCACTCACCAGCTGCATAAAAAGGCCTGCCCTGCCGGCGCCCACTATCTTGCGCAAGCTGATTTCCTTGCTCCGCCGTATGGCCCTGGCCGTCACCAGGTTGACATAATTGATGCACGCAATGACGAGCACGATCATTGCGGCCAACAGAAATATCCGCACGATCAGCATACCCTGCTCTCTGCCGTCCGAAGTATACAAGTGTGTTTGGGTCATCGGGTTCAGCCGATATGTGAGATGCCTGGTAAAATTGTCCCGCTCGTTGCTGCGATGTATCGCTGTCAACTTTTCGGCCACGACACCGGGATTGGCGCCTCCACGCAATTGCAGATAGGTATCGTAATTATATTGTCCCCAGGCGCTGTTCAGGCTTTTCCAGTAATGCGTGGTATCGAATTCTTTGGCCAGCTGCCCGAAATTGAACGCGATATTGAACTGAATGGAGGAATTCTCCGGGATATCCTTCATGACGCCTGTGACGTGATAGATCTTCCTGTCGTCTCCCTCCATCACTTTACCCATAGGGTCCATATCACCGAAAAAACGTCTGGCCGTCGTTTCAGAAAGGATGACGGAATAGGCATCCGCGAAAGGGCGTCGCGCATCGCCTTTCACCAGCGGAAAGGTGAACATGCTGAAGAAAGCGGGGTCGACGAACTTATTATGCCATTCCGTGATCTTCTTTCCCCCGAATTCGAAGAACGATACGCCCCAATTATCCATCATCCGGCAGGCATCGGCCACTTCCGGCACCTCATTTTTTGCAAATACGGCGATGGGTGCGGACGTATAGTCCCAAACATTGGCCGTCCCCGCGTTGTCGACGCTGGGCAGCAGCCGGTAAAGTTGTTTTGCATGGATGTTGAATCTATCGTAACTCAACTCGTCCCGCGCCCAGAGCAGCAACAATATGCTGGCGGCCAAGCTCACCGACAGTCCCCCGATATTGATCACCGAATAGATCCCGTTTTTGCGGAGGCTGCGCAAGGCGGTTTTGAGATAATTTTTGAGCATGGGGATGGCTTATTCTATGAATACTGCCGGAAACTCAAAAAGGTTACAAAAACCGCGCGTCAATGAAAGATATAGATCTCCACGCGCCGGTTCAGGAACTTCGTCGGGTATTTGCGAGATATCCCCCGGCCCTCCGTCTCTATGAGCTCCGGGTCAATGCCGAATTTCGACGCAAGCAGACCGGCGACCTCCTTTGCTCTTTTTTGTGAAAGATCGAGGTTATAAGCATCGGAACCGGCGTCATCCGTATAACCAACAACCTGTATCCTCCTAATACCCGGCCTGGTCAGCAGGCGCCGGTATTGCTCCAGGGTATCCGGATTTTCGACAAGGTATTTATCGAAATCGAACTGGATATTGTGGACTATGATCGTGTCGGTCTGCGCTGGTGGGTTGGCTACTTTCGGCGTGTCGGTACCCAATTGCGGATGGGTCACCTTCAGCGTATCGACCTCCGACCCGGACCCCGGTTGGTCCTTTGCAGGGTTATCCGGCAAGGTATCGGCCCTGGTGGGGACCAGATCACCGGAAAGCTTTCTGGAATGCCGCTCAGTGACGCTATACAACCAGTCTTTTAATTTCTTAGAACCGGCACAGGAGCCTCCCTTTACGCGCACCAGCGAGAGATCGTCTACCAGGACATCCAGCGTCGGGGTGGTGGGATTCCGCAGATCCATGAGGTCGACATTTTGCGCCCGCTCAAAATTGCCGACGATCAGAATGGTGGCATTGGCCGTTGCCACAAATTCTTTCTTTATCTCGAACCAGCCATTCTTCAGATCCCGGGCCGATGCATTGTTGAGGGAAAGATAGGTTGGGGGTTGCAGGATGGAGTCGCCATCCACGAATATGAACCGGGTCGTAAACCACAGACCAATGTCACGCAGGTTAGGGCACCGCTTACCCAGGTCGGTCCGGTTGACCGGACTTGCAATTTTCATACTTACCGAATATCGCTCACCGGCCAGCAACGGACACAAAAGCATGGTTTCCCAATACTGCCGGTTGACGGTTTCCCGGCTGGCCGCGACGATTTGTAAGTGCCGGCTCCCGGTGGCGCTGGGATACCGCGGAAAGTACCCCGTCGTGAATTTCCGGCTCAGATAGAACCATGCCGAAGGACTGCAAGGCTGACCGAATTCTGCGCAAATATTGACGTCTTCGAAGGAGGGGTTGGGCACAAGATTCTGACCCTGAACCCTTTGGTATACCATGAGCAGGAAAAGGAGCGGATAGGCTACTGGTCGAATAAGGGATGGGCACATTTGAGCGAATAGAGATGTTGGACCCAATTTATGAAATTTTAACCCTTTTCGCCATACGCTCCTAAAAAGAAAAAGAGCTACCAATCGTAGCTCTTCCCGGGATTTACACCTAAAGTACCGAGATCGGGAGTTGAACCCGAGACCTCCGGGTTATGAATCCGACGCTCTAACCATCTGAGCTATCTCGGCAAAATATCAGCGGGCCTGGCGAAGCGCGAAAATGCACGCACCGACCCCAAACGGGTGGCAAAAATAGATAAAATCCCCGAAAAAATGCAAGCTACGCGTTACTATTTGATCCGCAGGTACTTCTCGATGATCACGCGGTCGATGTTCTCGCTCTCCACCTTTTCCAGGCCTTTCTGAACAAGGGTATCCCCATCGATGGAGACCGTAAAGGTAAAAGGTTTCCCTTCCCAGTTCTTGTCTACATAATAATCCAGGTGCTCGGTATACTGATCGCCATTCAGCGTATAGCTTCCGCCGCCGGCATCGAATTGATTGGAAGAGTCCTTCGGCTCATTCAACCTGTGTTTCAGAAAGGCAAAATGGGTGTCATTGATGATCTTGATCATGCTCTGATCCCTGGTATAGTCGGTGACCGAAGACACGCCTTTCGTGATGGTCGTGCCGGACAACAGTCGCCATGTGCCATTGATCCGGAGGGAGGAAGAGGCGCCACTATTGGGGGTCGAGGGTTGATTGCCGCTACAGGCCGCCAGCAAGACGACGAACAACAAGGGGGTTGGTTTGTTTCTCATATTTTAAAAATACGTAGTTTCGATCATGCTTCTGCAAGATTTTATCGAAGGAGCCGTCCCCGTCAAAACCTTCCAAAAAGGGGATCTGATCTATCGGCAGGATGCCCATGCCCGTTATTTTTATGAGGTAAAGGACGGCGAAATAGCCATCGTGAACAGTAATAGCGAAGGAAAAGAATTCATTCAGGGTCTTTACAAAGCCGGACATTGCTTCGGTGTCGCGGCGCTGATCGACGACGTCCCTTATATCTCTGCCGCCATTGCTCAAACCCCCTGCGAGATCTACATCATCACCCGGGACCATTTCTTCCGATTGCTGAAGGGGAATTATGACTTTCACCTCCGGATCACCCAAATCCTTTGCCGGCAATTGCAATACAAAACGATGATGCTGGAGGAGATCGCCAACGAAGAGGGCGAACATCGATTGCTAACCCTGATCCATTACCTCATGGCGCGGATAAACCCGGAAAACAATGTCCTCGACATCACCAAACAACAACTTGCCGATATGACCGGACTTCGTGTCGAGACGGTCATCAAGACGCTGAAAAGAATAGAGAAGAAGGGCAGGATCGCCACCCAACGCGGTAAGATCGTGTGCCTTAGCAACCATCAGCCTCCTCTATGACTTAGATCATACTTCCTGCTTTTTTGGCCCGGTAACTTTGTGCTACAAAATTCTTCGCCATGAAAGCAACCGTCTTCCCCATCCATCTCCCCGCCTCGTTAATTGAAAAGAAGAGCTGCCTTATCCAGTCGCTGACCAACTGGGTCCGGACCCGGGAACCGATTTGGGAACAAAACCGCCTCGGTATCGCCGCGGCAGGGATCCTCATACAGGTGACCTTCGCCGGCGCTATGATCCTGATCCTCGGTGAGGCCGGAGCCTCCCCGCTGATCTTTACGTTCGGAATCCTCATGGCCTTCCTCGCGGACAGCCTGGCATTTGCGCAAGCCCCCATGCGATGGTTATTAGCGATTTTTGTATTGAGCAGCGGCGTTAATCTTGTGCTCAGTATCATTTATGGCTTAATGCTTCTATAAAAAAAGATATATGAAAACGCAACCGATCCGGCGAAATAAGAACATCGTATCCCTGTCGCATGATCACCATGCCGGATTACTTTTCTGTTGGAAACTAAGACAGGGGTTGAAACGCAGAACCGAGCCCGGGCGCATACTGGCCTATATACACTATTTCTGGCAGCATCATCTGCTACCTCATTTCAGCGAAGAAGAAGCCTTCCTCTTCATCCTGCCCGATGATCCCGGCATCGCCCGGGCAAAGGATGAGCATCAGCGAATAGGAGTCCTGGTCGACTCTATATTAACAGGACCCTCAGAGGGTATCCTGCGCCTGTTGCCGGTATTGGCGGATGCCGTCGACAATCACATTCGTTTTGAAGAGCGCGACCTGTTTCCCTATCTGGAAAAACAACTTTCCGAAGCACAGCTGGAATCCATCGGGCGACACATAAATGAAAATCCCCATTTGCCCGATAACTGGCGGGATGAATATTGGAAGGTCACAACCCATTCAGATACATTGAAATAGCAACCCAACCGTCTCTTCCGGCCGCGTTCATGGCGCATCCGTACGGGGCAGGTCCTTTTAACGTTTCTTTATTGGGATTTTAACACTAAAAAGCAGCGTCGCCCTTCACACCGTCGTATCTTTGTATAACATAAAGCAGTCAATTTTCTCATAAGCAGTTAGTTTTGGTTACGACCCCTGTTTCTACAGGGGTTTATCTTTTTGCATAACTGCTACACTCAGCGACCCCGCCGCCCCGGCATCCAGCCATACCTCCAAACCCGGATGATTGCGCAGCAAACTCGCCGGTAGCTCTGTAGTGATCGGGCCTTCCAGCGCCTTCCGGATAATCTCCGCCTTCTTTTCTCCAATGGCAAGCAGGAACAGATGACGCGCCTCCATCAGCGTGCCCAGCCCAAGGGTGATCCCTCGCTCAAGCGTCTGGTGACAACTGAAATATTTCTGACCCGTCTCCCGCGTGGCCGGATGGAGCTCGGACACATGACTGCGTCCGGCTGGGTCGGAGCCGGGTTCATTCATCGCCACATGACCGTTCGGTCCGATCCCCAGGATCGCGACATCGATCCGACCCCATCGGCCTATAAAGCGTTCGACATCGGCGCATTCCTTTTGCAGATCAGGCGCGCGCCCATCGAAAAAGCAGATCCTGTCAGCAGGCACATTCAGCGGATGGAAAAAACCCCTATCGATGTAATAGCGACAGGACCCCGCATCTTCGCCGTTCATGCCTACCCATTCATCGAGTCCGACAAAGGACCACTCCCGCATATTCATGGTATGATCCATAGCCCTCCGCAGCAGCTCGGCATACAATGCCGCCGGCGTGTCCCCGGATGCGGGGCAAAACAGCGGCCGAGATGTGAATCGCAAACATTCTTTCACCCTGTCGGCCACATCAGCGGCCATCGATCCCGGACTATCGACAATAGATAATTTCATTCTGTGGTAAAATAAGGTATGGTGTCATTGGATGCAGCATCTTTCTGTTGCCAATAAGCAAGTGTTACTACATATCCTTCCGGCGTCCGAAGCAGTCGCCCGAATATGGCATTCACGGGGTTGAATGTAACGTCCGTAACGCCGACCGTGAACGTCCCGGGTGCCGTAGGAGGTTCGGCCCCGGCAGGCGAAGACGCCGCAGCCTCCGCAGGCGCAGTCGCAGGAGCCGTCTTTGGCGGCGGGCTGGGAGCCACGACGACGGTGTAATGATTATATTCCAATATCCCTCGCAAAAACTCTACCCGCGCCGGCGTCACAGTCTTCTCGACGATGCCGCATTTGACGCCATTCAGTTCTTCAAAAGTGTGATTTTGATTGATAGCCATACTAAGTCCCTATGCTCCATGAATAAATATAATCATACACCCAACCCATGACCCCTGTCAGCAGGACACCCGTCACACAGAGGATAAAAGCGATATTCGGCAACAAGGGTATCTCGAGTTTCCGGATAGGCTGCGGCTGACTGTCCATAAAGATAACCTTTATCACGCGGAGATAATAATACAACGAGATGACCATATTCAGCGCCGCAATGAGGATAAAGATAGTATTGTGTTTCCCCGCGCCGGCCATCAGCAAAAAGAACTTTCCGAAAAACCCGGCGGTCGGCGGTATGCCGGCCAGTGAAAACAACGAGATAGCCATCACCCAGGAAAGGACCGGGTTGGTGGCATAAAACCCCTTATAGTCATCGATATTTTCCTTTCCCGTCGCCGCGCTCACCAGCGATACGACTCCGAATGCACCTAAATTGGAAAAAACATAAATGAGGATGAAGTAGATGACGGAGGCATCCCCCGAACGGGAGCTGCCTGAAATGCCCGCCAGGATAAACCCGGATTGGGCTATCGAAGAAAAAGCCAGCAGCCGTTTGAAATTGTTTTGCCGCAAAGCGAACAGGTTACCTGTCAGCATGGTCACTACGGATAGGAGCACCACGATCCGGTACCAGTTGTCGCCCATCGGTTCAAAAACGGTATAAAGCGTCTGTACGAATATGAAGAACACGCCTCCCTTGGAGATGACGGATAAGTAAGCCGTAACAGGGACCGGTGACCCTTCATACACGTCGGCAGTCCACAAATGGAAGGGGACCACCGATATCTTAAAGGCAAACCCCGACAGAATGAGGATAAAGGCAAACAGTTGGAAGGCACTCCCGTCCAGGTGCCGCGGGATCGTATCGAAACTCAGGGTCCCCGTCGCTCCGTACAGGAGCGAGATCCCGAACAACAATAAGGCCGATGAGAATGCCGAAGAGATAATGAATTTCATAGCGGCCTCGGAGGATTGCCTTTTTTCAAGATCGAAACTTGACAGCGCCGTCAACGGAATGGTGGAAAGTTCCAGACCCAGATAGAATAGCAGCAGATGTCCCGAGGAGATCATGAAGAAAAATCCCAGCAGCGTGGATAATAACAACATATAGAACTCGGCGACATGCCGGTGGTCCTTTAGCCAGTCATAGGCCAGTAAGGATACGATCAGGGTGCCCAGGTTGAGGATGTTCTTTTCCAGCACGATCATCCCGTTGGTATGGAACATGCCGCTGAACAGGACCGAGCTTCCACCGGGTAAAAAACCCAAAATAAAATTCACCGCCAGCAAAATATTGATCAGCCATAGCAGCGTTTCTGTCCGATATTCACTCGCGCCGACCTTGATGAACAGCAGCAGGAAAAGGATGGCGGTGACCACCAGCTCCTGTCGCAATGAAAAAAGAATGTCCGTCCACATAAGCATTAGTTCATTTAGCGATAAGTTCGTTCAGCCAGAATGGCGCTACGCCAATGGCGATGATGCCCGTCATCAATAGTATCCCCGCCAGCCGTTCGGTCCATGTTGCATCTTTCAGAGAATAATATTGCGAGTCCCCTACCGGACCCATGACCGTCGCCCCCGTTGCCCGGAGGATATATACTGCCGTAATGACGATGCTGGCGCAGGCCAGTATCGTCGCCAGATGATACATTTGTCCCGGGTGTTGCCACGATCCCATGAATACGGTGACTTCGGCTACGAAGCCACTGAGTCCCGGCAGCCCGAGGGAGCATAGACCCGCGATCACGAACACGGTAGATATGAACGGCATCACCTTCAGCAGACCGCCGAGCCGGGCGACCAGCCGCGTATGGGTCCGATCGTAGATCATCCCGATGGTGGCGAAGAAAAGAGCCGTCATCAATCCATGCGAGATCATCTGCAAGACCGCGCCCCTGACGGCCGTTTCCGTCAGCATACCGATGCCCAGCAGGATAAACCCGCAGTGGCTGACGGAGGAATAGGCATTGATATATTTAAGGTCGTTCTGCATCATCGTAGCGAACGCACCATATACGATCGCGATCACCGACAGGACGATGATATACGGGGAATATTCCCTGGCGACCGCAGGCATCAGCAGCGCCATCCGCAAACAGCCATAACCTCCCAGCTTCATGCTGACGCCGGCAAGGAACATCGATCCGGCCGTGGGCGCGGAGGAATGGCCGTCGGGCACCCAGGTATGGAATGGGAACAACGCCGTGAAAATGCCGAACCCGACGAACAGGAAGGGGAAGAACAGCCGCTGTGCGTGCAATGAAAGATTTCCGCCGAGTGCCGGCAAGTCGAAAGTATACGCTCCGCTGGTATATATCCCCAACAATCCTACCAGCACCAGGGCCGATCCGCCCATAAGCATCAAGGCCAGCTTCATCGCCGAATATTCTTTTCGTCCGCTACCCCAGATCCCGATCAATAAAAATTTTGGTATTACCGAAATTTCCAGGAAAAAGAAAAGTGTAAAAATATCCAGCGAGATAAAAAAACCATAGGCCCCTGCGCTGAGGACCAGCAGCAGGAAAAAGAATTCCTTTCCCATCCTGTCTATCCGCCAGGAGACCAGTACGGCCGCCAGCATCACGAATGCCGTGAGCAGGATCATGGCCACCGACAACCCATCCACACCGACATGATAGGCGATGTTCAACGGGATGAACCAGGCGTGCCAGTACTGAAATA
>Ga0134126_10014375_pt1 | contig 10005 bp, 9 predicted proteins | sample KB31752_FD_96881 | JGI IMG/M metagenome (GOLD analysis project Ga0134126, IMG submission 96881) | Terrestrial soil microbial communities with excess Nitrogen fertilizer from Kellogg Biological Station, Michigan, USA - KB3-175-2 | ecosystem: Environmental > Terrestrial > Soil > Unclassified ...
GGAAGAGCAGTTCGCGCGGACCGGGGTCAAAGGCGCCTGAGATGTTTTTCGGGATATCCGCTCCGCGAGGAATGAGCTTGGGGCCGGCGGCGGAATCGACGCAGTCGCCGCGAGCTTTGAGAACGGCGTCATCGCAGCGAGGGATCAGTTTGACTGGCGCGGACGGCGCGGCGGAGGACGGCGGAGGCCCGGGGCGTTGCGCATCGGTGAGTTTCACCGGGCTCACCAGCCAGTAGACCGTTTCGTAGCCGGGAGGTCCGGCGATGCGAAAAACGGTGGACGTGGCCGGAACCTGGTAATCCTTTCCGGCAGCAATCTGGTTGGCCTGGCCGGTTTCCTCGCGCGGGAAAAGCTGCTCGTACTTGCCGCTGGAGCCCTGGTTCATGACATACAGGTAGCCATCGAAATTCGAATGAAAGCGGAAGCGAATGCGGTCGCCGGAGGCGAGAACGAGCGCGGGATCGACGGCCTGCCACGTAGTGCCTTGCAGCCGCTCGAGAACAATTTCCATGCGCTGCGGCTGGGCGTTCGCGACGAAGGGAGCGAGGCCGAGCAGCAGCAGGGCCCGGCGCATCATTTGTGCACCAGGACAACATCGGCGACCACGCGCGAATCGGCGCTGCCGGTGGGGTTCACAACGTAAACGGCTTTTTCTTTTTTGTCGCCGGGCGTGTCGGCGTCGACCTTTTCGATCACCAGGTCGCGGGCATAGGCGGTGCGGAGGAGGCCGACGGTACGGTCGTCAATGCGCAGGTCGGCAACCATGGTCTTAGCTGGAGTAGCTGCGGGTTTGGGCTGCTGCGGCGTGGCGGCAGGCGCGGTTTTGGAGCCCTGGAGGGAGTAGATGAGGTTTTCGAGATCGGGCTCGGGAGTGCGGGATAGGACGACAAAGAGGCGTTCCTCGCCGGCTTGCTCATCGAAGACGAGTCGCGAATGCGGTGGCATCTGGTAGGTGTGGAAGCCGTCGATGTGGTTGTCGCCTTCCTGCACTTCTTTGGAGGGGAAGATCGGTTTCCAGGTGCCGCTGGAGCCTTTACTGATCATGTAGAGGTAGCCGGGGGTGTTGCTTTCCAGATCGAGCTCTATGGCATCGCCGGCGTGAAAGACGGAATCGGGAGCGACCTCGACCATTTGGCCATCGACCCGTTTTCGGATGGTGAAGCGGAGTCCGAGGGCGGGTCCGTTGGTCGGGGCGGGAGCGCTGGTGTGGGCGGCCGCAAGGATGATGCCGGAAGCGGCCGGGGGCGGCGCAGCGGCGGAATCGCTGGCGGACACATGCGGCTGCATTTTCGGCGGAGCGTTCGTGGCCGCGGTGGTCCGGGCGACCGGCGCCGCTTTCTTGTTGGGCACGCCGGGTTTAGCCGCGCGCGCGGCGGGTTGCTGGGCTGCGGAATAAAAGAGCTCGCGCGCGGTGAGTTCGGGGCCACTCTGGGCGTGGGCGGATAGGGCTAGGAATACGGTGGAAAAGAGGTAAAGCGGGGTCCTGGGCATCTGGTGTTCCGGCCTGCTGTGGGCCGGCTCCTCCTTTTTGTTTTACGATACCACCCGCGGGGTGGAGGCAGCGACGCGACCTCGCAGACGTCGGGGCGCAATACGGCAAGAGGTCAGTCAGCCACCTTCCGCTACGCCGCCAAGTGGGACCCACAACGAAAACAGTCCCGTAGCGGGAACCGGCTCGCGTGTTCCGGTGTCTTGTAAAGAATGCTTCGTGCGCTTCCATCGCTAGGTGCCGTGCTGACCCTTTTGGTTTCCTCGGGGCTCGGGGACGATCTCCCCAACTTTGAGGCGGCGTCGGTAAAGCACTCCGACCCGAACTCGAGGAGCGGCCCAAACACATGTACGGGTGGCCCTGGTACGCCGGACCCCGGAATGCTCCACTGCACGAATAGCTCGCTTGCTCTGTTTATCTTGCAGGCTTACGACCTGAAATGGTACAAGCTCATATCGCCCGACTGGGTCATCCACGGCGGGAGTCAGTCCGGATACGATGTCAGCGCCAAGATCCCGCCGGGTACGTCGAAGGCAGACTACAGGCTCATGCTGCAAAGCCTGCTGGCCGGCCGCTTTCATCTCGTGGTGCATCGTGAGAGCCGGGATCTGCCGGTCTATACATTGGTTCCCGGAACAGGCAAGGCGAAGCTCACTCTTTCCTCTTCGCCGGCGCCTCCCGGTCCGCGTTGCGCCACGTCCATGGTCAAAAATCACTTCCACTGGGCGTGCCACAACACACTCCTCAAAGACCTGGCAGGAAACCTGGAGACTCTGTTTTGGAGTGATGTGATCGATGAAACCGGCCTTAACGGCGAGTATGATTTTACCCTTGATTTCATACCGCCGGAAGAATGGCAGGGGAGAGTCGGCTGGTCCCCCTCGAGCGCGACTGCCGATGACACTCCCGCCTTGGATACCGCGATCTCCGCGCAGCTCGGCCTAAGGCTGAAGAGGGAGAAGCGGCCAGTGCAGGTTCTGGTCTTCGACAAGGCGGAAAAGAATCCGACTGAGAACTAATTTCCCTTTGCCCCGCCGGAAGCGGCGCGACTTGGGTGATCGAGCGTCTGATCCGGAGCAACGCCGCGGCCGTGAAAAGAGTAATCTATCCGCATGTGGTTCCGTTTGTCGCTGGCGCTCAGTTTCGCAATGACGATGCAAGCGCAACAGAATCCCATGGACCTGCTTCATCTGGTCCGCGCTACTGTCGTGGACTCGCTCAAACGCCAGCCCCGGTTCATGTGTACCGAAACGGTAGAACGTGGCGAGTATGAGAGCCGGCGGCGCTATACCGCCACTGGTTGCGATCAGGGCCCGAGGCGAACGCCTCTCCGCCCCGTCAGTTCCGACCGGCTCCGCCTGGATGTGGCGCAAGCTTCGAGCGGCGAAATATATTCGTGGACCGGTGAAAGCCGGTTCAACGATCGCGATCTGCTCGACATGGTTCATGACGGAGCCATCTCGAGCGGAACGTTCTCCGCCTTCCTTTCCGCGGTTTTCCAGGCTGAAAGGGCCACCTTTACCTATAACGGCGCCATCACTGAAGGCGGGCGTACGCTTTCTGCATTCGGCTTCCACGTCGCTCGCGAAAATAGCCACTACCGGTTCGGTCCGCGTGAGCATTCCGTGGTGACGGGTTACCACGGAACGTTACTCGCGGATACAGCCACCGCCGCTCTCGTGTCGCTGGTTGTCAGCACAGACCCGCTTCCGCTCGAAACGGGATCCTGCTTTGCCACCACTACCCTGAACTACTCGAGCGCCCGAATGCAAGGCATCGATTTCCTGCTGCCCACCGAATCCGCACTGAATGTCGCCCATGCGGATGGCGGCGAATCCAGAAACCGCACCGTCTTTTCCAACTGCCACGAGTTTCGGGGGGATTCGAGCATCTCCTTTGAACCGGCGTCCGAGGCCGCCCACGGCGATGTGAACCGCGCGAAGGCGCCGGCTGTGGTGATTCCCGAAGGGCTGCGTTTCGGCGTCGCACTGGCCGAATCGATCGATACAGCAACGGCCGCCGTGGGTGATCCGGTCAAGGCTCGCCTTGTGTCGCGGATCCATAATGGCTCGGTGGTGCTGATTCCCGCGGGAGCGCCTGTCGGGGCACGGATCGTTCGACTCAAGCAGTTTTACTCGGGTGAAAATACCCTCTCGCTTGGCATCCGGCTCGAAAGCGTGTCAGTGAACGGCTCCGCCGTGCCGCTCGTCGCGACGCCCGACTGGGAGGCTGCGTTCCCACAGCCGGTGGATCGCACGCTGCGGCGGCGCGTGCAACTGGGCGTGCCGCAAGGCATGGAAGACCGTGCAGTGAGCTTTGAAATTCGAGACGTGCATCTGCCGTACCGAATTGACAGCGGACTGCCATCCTACTGGATCACCGGATCAGACGAGCGGCGCCGGCCGCAAGAGAAAGAATTCCTGTTGCCGCGCTAGGGTCTCCGGCTCGCAGTGCTGACCTGGCCGTTTGCGAGCCAAAGGGTCGCCGGCAGGAGCATGGCAACTCCGACTGCCGTGGCGCAAGTCCTTGGCGCCGCTCCGAGATCGATCGCTAAGCTTGCGGCGTAGCTGCTGGCGGCCATGGCGATCATGCAGAGGCCGTATTCGGCGGCGAAGACGCGGCCGCGGAAACGGTCGTCGGAGTGGATTTGCAGCAGCGTTGTAGAGAACACCCAGTTCGTGGACGTTCCTGCGTGCGCCAGCGCGACAGCCGCGGCGGCCAGCGCGACGGCTCCGGCCGCGCCGAGGCACAGGTAGCCCGCGGCTCCGAGCAGGAATCCCCAGAGAATTCCGTTTCGGAGTCGAGGTTCGCGATCGCGCGCCCAACGTCCGGCGATTAGGGGGCCGGCGAGCGCTCCGATTCCTCGTGCGCCCATCAACAGGCTCATTCCCAGAATGGCCGCGCGCGCGGAATCGAGGTGCGCAAGCTTAACCGGGAAGACGCGCTCTCCCAGCACGGGCAGGAGCACTAAGTTGGCTCCCACAATGCCTCCGCCGAGTTTCACGAACACGACGGCGAAGAGATTCTTGTTGTGCCTGATGTACTCAAAGCCTTCGAGCACCGGTTTATAGTCGAAGAGTTCAGCGATGCGAAGCGGCGGGAACCCCTCGGTGTGTGCTTCCGTGAAATTCAGTTTCGCGATGAGCCACGCCGAAACCAGAAAAGACGCGGCGTTGAGGATGAAGACCGTATCCCGGCCCAGCAGGGCGGCAACAACGCCTCCGATGGACGCGCCTGCCGCGAGGCAGAAAGACCATGCAACGGAAGCCAGGGCGTTAGCCGCGAGCATGTCCTCAACCGCGACCATGCTTGGTATGACCGCGGTGTGTGCCGGCTCGAAGAAAGAAACGGCGATGGTCTCGAACAACAGGAGCGGATACGCGATCCACACGGTTCCGGGCGTGCGGACAAGGAGCATGCCGAGCACGATGAAGAAGCGGGCAAAGTCGGCCGCGATCATGATGGTCTTGCGGCTGACGCGATCGTTGACCACGCCGGCGGTAGGCGACACGAACGTGCCCGGAAGAAGTTGCAGCACCACCGCGAGGCCGACCGATTCGGCCTTGCTGTGCGTGAGCTCCAGCAGCAGGCTGTAAACGGCGAGCGTGTAAAACCAGTCGCCGAGCTCGCTGACGATTTGCGCGATGAAGAGCAGCCGGTAACTGCGGTTGGCGCGGAGAAGCCGCAGGTAGCGCTCGATCACTCGCTATAGAGTCCCATACGCTGCTTGACCATGCCCACGGTCTCATTCGCGATGGGCGCGACCCGTTCGGCGCCTTCGCGGAGGATGCCCGCGAGGTAGCCGGGCTCGGAGACGATCTGCCGGTAGCGAGCCTGGAATGGTTCCAGATGCGCGATCGTCATTTCGGCAACCGTTTTCTTCAGATCGCCGTATCGCATGCCGGTGAAGCGCTGCTTGACGGCGTCGTCGGTATCGCCGGAGAACGCCTGATAGATGGAGATCAGGTTCAGCACGCCCGGTCCGGCGGTTTCGAAATCGACGGCGGGATTGGAGTCCGTGGTGGCGCGCATGATGGTCTTGCGGATTTTCGCGGGGTCGTCCAGAAGCGCGACGGCGTGGCCGGCTCCGGTAGCGGACTTGCTCATTTTTTGCGTGGGATCATCGAGGCCCATGACGCGCGCGCCGACGGTCGGGAGGCTGGTGCTGGGGACGACGAAGGTGTCGCCGTACAGCGAGTTGAAGCGCTGGGCGATGTCGCGGGTGAGTTCCAGGTGCTGGGCCTGGTCCTCGCCGACGGGGACGATGCCGGCCTGGTACAGCATGATGTCCGCGGCCATCAGGACCGGATATTGGAGAATGCCGTCGCCGACGGATTCCTGTGTAGCTGCTTTCACTTTGTACTGCGTCATTCGTTCCAGCCACCCGACGGGCGTGACGCAGGTGAGCATCCACGCCAGTTCGGCATGCGCCGGAACGGCGGATTGCACCATGATGGCGCAGGCTTTCGGGTCGATGCCTGCCGCCAGGTAAAGGGCGGCGATCTCCTGGATTTTGGCGCGCAGTTGCGGCGGCTCCTGATAAATCGTGATGGCGTGGAGGTCGACGATGCAGAAGATGCATTCGTAATCGTGCTGAATGCGTACCCAGTTTTTCAGCGCTCCGAGATAATTGCCGATGTGCAGGTTTCCGGTGGGCTGCATCCCGGAAAAGACTCGTGTTTTCATAAGGAGTAAGGATTATCGTAACGTGAAAGCAGACGTGGCAACGGGACTCTGTCCCATCACCTGCCGCACGTCTTCGATGGGAATACGTTAAGACTAATGAGCGCACATCATTTTGAAATTACCGTGGAGAAGTTGGTTTACGGCGGGGATGGCCTTGCCCGATTGGACGGGCGCGTGGTGTTTGCCCCTTTCGTTTTGCCGGGGGAGCGTGTTCGCGTGCGCAGTGAGCTGGAGAAGCCGGGCCTGGTGAAGGCGTCTTTGGCGGCGGTGGAGGAACCGTCGGCGGAGCGGGTTCCGGCGCCGTGTCCATATTTCGGACGATGCGGCGGCTGCCACTACCAGCACGCCGGGTATGACTTCCAGCTTTCGGCGAAACGGCAGATTCTGGTGGAAGAGCTGCGGCGGCTCGGCAAAGTGGAGCCTCCTTCGGATATCGCGATCGTGGCGGCGGAGCCCTGGGGATACCGCAACCGCGCTCAACTGCACATCGAGAATGGCCGGCTCGGATATCGCGAGGCGCGGTCGCATAAGTTGTGCGCGATTGACCGCTGCCCCATCAGCTCGCCCCGGGTGAATGAGACGATCGCGATACTCAACGGCATGCTGCGCGATTCGCGCTGGCCGCGTTTTGTGCGCGGAATCGAAGTGTTCACCGATGAGCAGAGCGTGCAGTTGAACGTGCTGGAGACCGATCGGCCCGTGGCGCGGCGGTTTTTCGAGTGGTGCACGGAGAAGATTCCGGGCATGGTGGAGAACGATCTGGATTACGAAGGCCGCTATCGAGTCAGTCGCAATTCGTTCTTTCAGGTGAATCGGTTTTTGTTGGATAAGCTCGTAGCGGCGGCAACTGCGGGCGCATCGGGCGACTCCGCTTTGGATCTGTATGCAGGCGTGGGGCTGTTTTCCATGGCGTTGGCGCGGAGCTTCGGAAAAGTTACGGCCGTGGAGAGCGGGTCCACCGCGGTTCGCGATCTGCTCTTCAATGCGGAGCGGGCGGGGCTCGGAAACGTGTCGGCGATCGCGGCGACCACAGAAGCGTATCTGGAGAAACTGGAGACACCGCCGGATCTGGTGCTGCTGGATCCGCCGCGCGCGGGCGCCGGAAAGATCGTCGTGGGCCGGCTTGCCGCGTTAAAGCCGCGATGGGTCACGGTGGTGTCCTGCGATCCGGCGACGCTGGCGCGCGACCTTTCGGGCCTGCTCGCGGCGGGGTATCGCATCGCCGATATGTTGCTGGTGGATCTGTTTCCCCAGACCTACCATTTGGAATCCGTGGTGAGGTTGGAATATGCCGGTTGACCTGCCGCGCCTTGCAAGTTTCGATACCCCGACCATCTCGAACGCCATCGAGCTGTTCGAGGTGCGTCCGCGGAACGAGGGGTACATGGATGGCCGGATTCGCGCGTGCTTCCCGGAAATGGCGCCGGTGGTAGGATACGCATCCACTGCGTCCATGCGGTGCGCGTTTGCGCGGCGCGAAGGCGATGTGTACGCATCGCTCGACGAGCAGGTGGCGCGTTTCGAGGAGCTGCCGGGTCCGGCGATGGTGGTCTATCAGGATCTGGATGACCCCGCGGTGGGTGCTACGTTCGGCGAGATCATGTGCACGACGTACAAGGCGTTCGGCGCTGCGGGGTTGATCACCAGCGGTCCGGCGCGCGATCTCGAACAGGTGCGGCGGCTCGGCTTTGCGGCGTTCAGCAATGGAGCCGTATGCTCGCATGGGTACAGCCACATAGTGGATCTGCATCGCACGGTGCGCGTGGGCGGCTTGGCGATATCGCCCGGGGACCTGCTGCATGCCGATTGCAATGGCGTGGTCAAGATTCCGCTGGAGATCGCAAATGAAGTGGCGGACGCGGCGGGCGAGTTGGTGCGTGCGGAGGCGATCGTTTTGGAGTATCTCGCCGGGGGCAAGGTGGATGCGGCGGGAATGCGGAGCGCTCGCGCGGAAATGATGGCGGAGTTGGGAGCTCTAGGAAAACGCTTGCGCGTGTAAACGTCGCGCCAGGAATCTTTCCTGGCGTGGCGTATACTGCCGCCATAGCTCGCTGATACTCTGAAATTTGCTCACGAAATATATCGATCCGGTTCGGCCCTGGTGGGGACGCTCCAAGCCGACCGTTCGCTACCTGATGGAGACGGAGGCGCATGTGTATGCGCTCGCGGTCTCGGCAAGTGTGTTGCTGTCGTTTTACCCGTTTGTCACGGTGATGATCTCGATTTGCAACAATATTCTTCACTGGCCGGCTGCGGTGGAAGCGATTTATATCGCCCTCAACGATTACTTCCCCGGTGGTCTGGGTGATTTTATCCGGCACAATCCTCCTCGCCACGCGGTGGTCCAGTGGACATCGCTTTTCCTTCTGTTGTTCACCGCAAATGGCGTGTTCGAACCTCTCGAAGTGGCCTTGAATCGCGCGTGGGGCGTGACTGTGAATCGCACCTATCTGCGCAATCAGATGGTGGCGCTAGGTATGATCTTCGCGTGCGGCGGGCTGGCATTGCTGTCGTTGATGCTGACGGGCTTGAATTCGAAGTGGCTGTCCGATTGGGCCGGCTTGCATGCCTCCTATGTATCCTGGCTGAACCTGCTGATTTTCAAAATCGCGGCATTGCCGCTCTCGATTCTCGCGTTATTCCTGGTCTATTGGCTGCTGCCAAACCGTAAGGTGGACCCGGTGCGTGTGGCTCCAGTAGCGCTGGTGGTCGGCGTGATCCTTGAAGTGCTCAAGTATGTAAACCTTCTGTTGTGGCCGCCGCTGGCGAACAAGCTGGACCGCGAGTACAACATTTTCAAACATTCGGTTACTATTCTGTTGTGGAGTTTCGTCGCGGCTTTGATCGTGCTGGCGGGGGCGGAGTGGACCGCGCGGCACGATCGGGCAGACCCACTTTCATGAGGGTGTCAGGAGAGTACATGAGCGATTGGGAAGCTATCGCCCGCGCCCGGGGCATCACGGCTTCGGGTAAAGAACTGGAAGCGCTGCTTGCGCCGCTGCAGACGCTGGAAACAGTTTTTCGTCCTGCGGTGAGTGACTTGCCGTTCGATCTGAACCCCGCAGTGGTGTTTTGTCCGGGGACCCGGGAGTGACGATACGGGAAGCGGCAGAGGCGCTGCGGCTGCGCTCGGTGTCGTCGGTGGAACTGACGACAGCCGCGCTTTCGCGCGTGGACCGGTTGAACGGGCCGCTTAGCGCCTTCATCACCATAACGGGTGATGCGGCGCTGGAGAGCGCGCGCCAGGCGGATCGGGAACTCGCGGCGGGCAAGGATCGCGGACCCCTGCATGGAATTCCGATCGCGTACAAAGACTTGTTTTTGACCAAAGGCGTGCGGACGACGGGCGGGTCGAAGCTCTACGAGAATTTCGTCCCGGACGTCGACGCGGCGGTGGTGGAGCGATTGCGCGATGCCGGTGCCGTGTCTCTCGGAAAACTGAATCAGCACGAACTGGCATACGGAATCACGAGCGCCAATCCGCATTTCGGCGCGGTGCGGAATCCATGGGACCGGGAGCGCAGCCCGGGCGGGTCGAGCGGCGGATCGGGCGCGGCTGTCGCCTCGGGCATGGTGTACGCGGCGATGGGCAGCGACACAGGGGGATCCATCCGCATTCCGGCATCCTGGTGCGGAACGGTAGGGCTGAAGCCGACCTATGGACGGGTCAGCAAATTCGGCACGCTGCCGCTCGGTTACAGCCTCGACCACATGGGTCCACTGGCGCGGAGCGTGCGGGATTGCGCCGCGGTGCTGAACGCAATCGCCGGGTTCGATGCGCGCGACGAAACTTCCTCCAAGCATCCGACAGTCGATTATGTGCCCGAAGA
>Ga0134126_10014376_pt1 | contig 10005 bp, 8 predicted proteins | sample KB31752_FD_96881 | JGI IMG/M metagenome (GOLD analysis project Ga0134126, IMG submission 96881) | Terrestrial soil microbial communities with excess Nitrogen fertilizer from Kellogg Biological Station, Michigan, USA - KB3-175-2 | ecosystem: Environmental > Terrestrial > Soil > Unclassified ...
ATCGGCGCGATGCTGACCACCGCAGAAATCGCGAGTGCCTTCTCGGTCGGTGTGCACGGAACCACGTACGGCGGCAACCCCCTCGCCTGCGCCGTCGCAGGCGCGGTGTTCGACGTCATCAACACGACCGAGGTGCTCGATGGGGTGCGCGCCCGGCATGCACTCTTCATGGAAGGGTTGCGCGCAATCAACGCGCGCAGGCCGGTGTTCGCCGACCTCCGCGGCGAAGGCGTCTGGCTCGGCTGCGAGCTTGCCGAGCCCTGGCGCGGCCGCGCGCCCGCAGTGATGAAGGCGGCCGGCGAAAGCGGCCTTCTCGTACTCGTCGCCGGGGCGGACGTGCTGCGGATCGCGCCTTCGCTCGTCATCTCGCTCGACGAGATCCTCGAAGGGCTGTCGCGCCTCGAAACGGCGCTTTCGCGTGCGCTCGCGTGAAGTGCGCGAGTGCGGTTGCATGACGCGTGTTCTTCGTCCGACCGATCGCGCGTGACGATCTGCCCGCGGTGCTGGCGCTCTCCGAGCGCACCGGCGACGGGCTGACGACGCTTCCGGCCGATCGCGGCCAGCTCGCCGCGCGCATCGAGCGCTCGCAGGCTTCGTTCGCCGGCACCGCGGAGAAGGCGGCAACGACGTTCATGTTCGTGCTCGTCGACCGCGAAGGCGGAGGCAGCGGCGAGCGCGTCATCGGCATCAGCGCAATCGAGGCCGCCGTCGGACTGACCGAGCCGTGGTACAACTACCACGTCGGCACGCTCGTGCATGCATCGCGCGCGCTTGGCGTCTACACGGTCGCGCCGACGTTGTTCCTGTCGAACGACCACACCGGTCACACCGAGCTCTGCTCGCTCTTTCTCGACCAGGCGTACCGCCGCGCGAGGAACGGGCCGTTGCTCTCCAAGGCGCGGCTCCTGTTCATCGCCGAATTCGCCGAGCGATTCGCCGCCAAGGTGATCGCCGAGCTGCGCGGGCGCGTCGACGCTTCCGGCACGAGTCCGTTCTGGGAAGGGCTCGGGCGCCACTTCTTCGCGATCGATTACCGCCGCGCCGATTACCTGACCGGAACCGGCCAGAAGTCGTTCATCGCCGAGCTGATGCCGCGCCACCCGGTCTACGTCAGCCTGCTGCCTGAGCCCGCGCGCGCGGCGATCGGCGAGGTTCACGCCGACACGCTCCCCGCCCGCGCGATGCTCGAGCAGGAAGGTTTCCGTTACGAGGGCTATGTCGACATCTTCGACGCCGGGCCGACCGTCGAGTGCGCGACCGGCAACATCGACGCCGTGCGCCGATCGAGCGTGCTGCCGTGCACGCTCGGCGAGGAGGACCCGGTGCCCGACAGCCTCACCGACGACATCCTGTGGCTCGTCTGCAATCGCCGCTTCGAGGGCTTCCGCGCCCTCCTCGCTGCGGCGCCTGCGCGCATCGACCGCTTTCCGCTGCTGCCCTATGCGGCCGAGGCGCTCGGCGTCGGCGAAGGCGACAGCGTTCGCGCGGTCGCGCTGTCGACGAGGGATCGATGAACTTCGACGGCATCCCGGGCCCGACGCACAGCTACTCGGGACTCGCGCAGGGGAATCTTGCTGCCGAGCGCAACGCGCGCCAGGTCGCGAATCCGCGTGAGGCCGCGCTGCAGGGACTCGCAAAGATGCGCGCGCTGGCGTCGCTCGGCATCGCGCAGGCGGTGCTGCCGCCGCACGAGCGCCCGGCCGTGTGGGTGCTGCGCGCAGTCGGCTTTCGCGGCCGCGACGACGACGTCGTCGCGCGTGCGGGACGCGAGGCCCCCGAGCTCCTCGCCGCGTGCTCGTCGGCGGCGGCGATGTGGGCCGCCAATGCCGCCACCGTGAGCCCGTCGGCCGACTGCGCCGACGGCCGGTTGCACTTCACTCCGGCCAATCTCGTCACCCACCTGCATCGCGCGATCGAGGCCGGGACGACAACGCGGGTGCTCCGCGCGATCTTCGCCGACCGGACGCGCTTCGACGTGCACGATCCACTGCCCGCAGTGCCCCAGTTCGGCGACGAGGGCGCAGCCAATCACACGCGCTTCGGCGCCGGGACCGATCGACCGGGCATCGAATTGTTCGTGTTCGGGAGGCGCGCGTTCGGCCCGGGGCCGGCGCCGGTACGCTACCCGGCGAGGCAGACTCGCGAAGCGAGCGAGGCGATCGCACGGCGCCACGGACTCGACCCCGGCCGCTGCCTCTTCGCCCAGCAGCGGCCCGATGCGATCGACGCCGGCGTGTTCCACAACGATGTGGTCGCCGTCGGAGAAGGCACGCTGCTGTTCTGTCACGAGCGCGCACTCGTCGACGAGCCCGGCATCCTGCAGGCACTCGCGCGACTCGTCGGTCCGGCGTTCCAGTCGATCGTCGTCCGCGAGGCCGAACTTCCCCTCGCCGATGCCGTCGCCACGTATCTGTTCAACAGCCAGCTGATCGCGCGCCGCGACGGACGCTACGTCCTGATCGCTCCGGCCGAATGCCGCGCGCATCGCGCGACATCGCAGCTCCTCGATCGGTTGACCGGTGACGGCGGCCCGATCGCCGAGGTCATCGTGTTCGACCTGCGCCAGAGCATGAGGAACGGCGGTGGTCCCGCGTGCCTGCGCCTGCGGGTGCCGATGACCCCCGCCGAACGTGCGGCGATGCACGCAGGCGTCGTCTTCGACGCCCGCCTCGACGCTGCGCTCGACGGCTGGATCCGCGCACACTACCGCGACCGCCTCGAAGCGGCCGACCTGCGCGACCCGGCTCTGCTCGACGAGTCGCGCCGCGCGCTCGACGAGTTGACGCGGCTTCTCGGCCTGCCGGCCGTCTATCCATTCCAGCTCGAGGCGAGCGGCGGCTGAAACACCCGGTAACCGTGCATCCGCTTTACCGCAGTCCGGCGGAGGATTAAGCTGGGACCGCGGGATGTTCTACTGATCGTACCGGTAGAAGGAGATCGCGATGAACGCATGGACAATGGGTGTGTTGGCGGTAGCCGGACTGGCGCTCGCGGGCTGCGAAACGCTCAATGGCCCCGAGGCGATGGCGAACGCCGATGCCCAGCGCACGCAGTGCAAGGTGGTGACGCTCAACACCACCTACCAGTCGATGCGCATGCAGAATCAGAAGGGCACCGACGGCACCGCGATGCAACAGACCGAGGGCAAGCTCGACATCGGTCGCGTGAAGGCCAACGAACCACGGGTACTGCAGAACCCGGTCGCGCCGGGCGACAGCATCACGAGCCAGCTCCAGCGCTCCTGCTAGGCCTCTCGCCCGCAGGGCGCCAGGGTTCCTGCTACGCCCGGCGCTCCCGGTCGACGCCGAGGTAGACCCACGGGTTCTCCCAGTAGGCGTGCTTCTTGTAACCCGAGAGCCACGGCTGCAAGAGCGTGTTCTCGACCGGATAGACGCCGAGCTGCCACGGCGCGTAGGCGGCGATGAGCTCGGCGAGCTTCCGGTAGATCGCGTTGCGCTCCGCACCGTCGGGAAGCATCCGCGACTTCCGGTAGAGCGCGTTGTACTCGGGAAGATCGAAGCGCGCGTAGTTGGTCTGCCCGATGTTCGGTCCGTAGAGAAGCTGGAAGAAGGCGTCGGCCTCCGCGTAGGCGTTGATCCAGCCGATTCTCCACATCTGCAGCTGGCCCGCCTTGCCCATCTTGAGAAGATCGGGCCAGCGCTGCTTGACGAACGCAATGCGCACTCCGATCTTCGCGAGGCTCGACACCCAGACCTCGTCGAGTTCGCGGTCGCGCGTCGTCGGCGTCGACGCCATCGTGAGCGAAAGCGGGCGCCCGTCGGGACGCTCGCGAAAGCCGTCATGATCGCGGTCGACGTAGCCGAAGCGGTCGAGAAGCGCCCGCGCCGCGGCCGGGTCGTACGGTGCCGCGACGTCGAGGTCGGGATCGTGGCCCGGAACGCCGGGCGGGATCGGCTGCGTCGCGCGCTCGGCCTGTCCCTGGTAGACGACGCGGATGAGCTCCGGCGTGTCGAAGGCCATCGCGAGCGCGCGCCGCAGCGCGATCCGCTCGCTCGCGTAACCGCCGACGACGGGATCCTGCATGTTGAAGTAGGCGTACTGCAGCGCCGGCTGCGTCAGGCGCTGTCGCGTGACGCCACGCGCGACGTAGGATGTGGCGAGCGCGCCATTCGCGTCGAGCGCATGACGCGACAGCTCGGTCGGCAGCTCGACGTAATCGAGCGCCCCTGAATCGAACGCGAGAAGACGCGGATTGGCCTCCTCCATGATGGTGATCTCGACACGGTCGACACGCGGCAGCGCGCGACCCGCGAGCGCAGCGAAGCGCGCGCGGTCGCCGGCATCGCGAGGTTCGGGAAAACGCAGTTCGCGAAACGCTGGATTCTTCGCGAGCACGATCCGCTGCCCCCGGCGCCACGATTCGAGGGTGAATGGACCGGTGCCGACCGGGTGATCCATCGCCCAGCCGTTGCCGTCACGGTAGCGCTCGATCACTTCGCGCGCCACCGCCGCCATCGGGCTCGAACACAGGTAGCCTTCGAGAATGTAGTCGGGGTCCTTCAATTCCACGCGGATCGTGTGGCGGTCGAGCGCAGCGAGGCCCGCGATCGGCGCGTCGTAGTCGAAGCGTCCGGAGGTCTTCGCAGCGTCGATCACCGCGTCGGCACCGACCACCTTGCCCTGCAGGTACCACGAGAACGGCGAGCGGATCCGCGGATCGAGAAGTCGCTTCCACGCGTAGACGTAATCGGCGGCGACGAGCTCGCGCGGCTTGCCGCGGAAGGCCGGATCGTCGGCGAAGCGGATGCCCGGCCGCACGCGAAGCTTCCACACGCGCCCGCCCGCGGTGACCTCGGGCATCGCCGCTGCAGTGAGCGGTATGCGGCGATACGGTCGGGCGAGGTAGTCGAAGCCGTAGAGCGGCTCGAAGATCGCCCGCTGGACGTTGTCGGAGTAGAGGTCGGAGGTCGCCTGCGGGTCGAAGCCGGTCTCGGCGACCGGAAACGCGACCTTCAGCGTGCTCGTACCGTCCGCCGGTGCACCCTCGCCTGCGCCTCGCTGCGCCGCGGACGCCGGAGGAGCGGAGCCGGTCGCCCCGGGCTGCGCCCGGCCCGCGACCGCGGGCAGCGCGGCGAGCGCGGCGAGCGCGGCGACCGCGCGCCGGCGCGACGCGCGCCGGCGATCGTCAGTGCTTGGCACCGGGCCCCGCCGCGGCGTCGACTTCCGGTGGCGGGGACTTGCCGCGTCGGGGGCCGACGTCGAGATACTGGAACGGCATCTGGTAGGTCGGGTTGTACTTGTAGCCCCGTAGCCACGGCTGCAAGAGGATCGTCTCGTAGCGGTACGCAGTGAGGATCCACGGCGCGTACGCGCGCACAAGCTCGGACATCTTGCGCTCGACGGCGAGCCGCTCGGGGCCGTTCGGCATCGCGCGCGCCTGTTCGTACAGGCGGTCGAACTCCGGCAACGCGAAGCGCGACAGGTTGGAGAAGCCGGCGTTCTTTCCGTACAGGAGGCCGAAGAAGCCGAAACCGTCCGGCGTCGTATTGATGTTGCCGAGGTACCACATCGGCAACTGTCCGAGACGCGCGGCTTTGAGGAGATCAGGCCACTTCTGCTTGACGAACTCGACGCGCAGTCCGACGGCGTTCAGCGACTTCTTCCACAGCTCGTCGTACTGGCGGCTGTCCGACGCCGTGTCGGAGCCTATCTTCAGCGTGAGCGGCGCCCCGTCGGGCTGGTCGCGATAACCGTCACCGTCGCGATCGACGTAGCCGAAACGATCGAGGAGCGCTCTCGCCGCCGGCGGGTCGTACGGGACGCTGCCGTTGTAATCAGGATCGTGCCCCGTCATGTTGGGCGGCACGACCTGGGTCGCGGGAAAGCCCTGGCCCTCGCGCAGCACGCGGATCTCCTCGTTGACGTTGTAGGCCATCGCGACCGCGCGGCGCAGCGCGACCTGCGCGGGCTTGTAGCCGCCGAGCACCGGATCGTCGATGTTGAAGTAGACGTAGGCGATCGCCGGCTGCACACCGTGGGCCATGCGCACGCCGGCCGTCGCGAGGTCAGCGGCGAGCTTGCCGGAGTGTGTGAGCACCTTGCTGATGAGGTCGTTCGGCACCGCGACGTAGTCGAGGTTGCCGCGCCTGAACTCGAGCATGCGCGGCTGCGCCTCCTCGATGATGCTGATCTCGACCCGCTTCGCGAGCGGCAGGCGCCGCCCGGCGAGGCCGCGCGCAAGGTCGCGATCGGCGGCGTCGGTCCCTTCGGGATAACGTTCGTTGCGAAAGCCCGGGTTCGCTTCGAGCACGATCCGCTGGCCGCGGCGCCAGCTCGCGAGCTGGTACGGACCCGTTCCGACCGGATGCGTCATGTCCCAGCCGCTGGCATCGCGGTACTTCTCGATCACTTCGCGCGCCACCGCAGCGGCCGCCGTCGTGGTGAGATTGGACAGTAGCTCGTAATCGGCGAATTCCAGTTCGAACCGGAGCGTGTAACGATCGATCGCCCGCAGACCCTCGATCGGCGCGTCGTAGTCGAACCTGCCGGTCTTTTTCGCCTTTGCGACCGCTGCATCGGCGCCGACGAAGCGCCCGTCGACCATCTGCAGCGAGTTCGAGCGCATCGCGGGATCGAGGATGCGCTCGATCGAATAGACATAGTCCGCCGCGGTCAGCTCGCGGCGCTTGCCCTTGAACACCGGATCGTCGGCGAAGTAGATGCCGGGGCGGATGCGAATCGTCCAGGTTTTCCCGTCGGCCGAGATCTCGGGCATCGCCGCGGCGGTATTGGGGACGACACGGAACGGGCGCGCGAGATAGTCGTAGCGGTAGAGACAATCGAAGATCGCGCGGTTGACGTAGTTCGAGTAGATGTCGCCGGCGGCCTGCGGGTCGAAACCCGTCTCGGCGATCGGAAAGGCGACGTGGAGCGTCGTCGGCGCTGCCGGAGACGCGGGTGCCGCTCCTTCCGCGGCGGCCGTCGCAGCACCGGGGCCGAGTGCAGCGACTGCCATCAACGCAACGATTGCGGCCAGCGCGATCGACGCATCGCCGATACCGCCAGGCGCGCGAACCGACCGGCGCATCGCGCTACAACGCCCGCTCGATGTCGGGCTCGAGCGCCTCCGGCGTGTCGTTCGGCGCGTAGCGCGCCACGACGTTGCCCTTGCGATCGACGAGGAACTTCGTGAAGTTCCACTTGATCGCCTCGGTCCCGAGGAGACCCGGCTTCGCGCTCTTGAGAAAGCGATAGACCGGCGCCGCGTGCTCGCCGTTGACGTCGATCTTCGCGAACATCGGAAACGTCACGTCGTAGTTCGTCTCGCAGAACGTCGCGATCTCCTGGTCGTTGCCGGGCTCCTGCGCGCCGAACTGATTGCAGGGAAAGCCGAGCACTTCGAGCCCTTTGTCGCGGTGCTTGCGAAACAGCGCTTCGAGGCCCTTGTACTGCGGCGTGAAGCCGCACTTGCTGGCGGTGTTCACCACCAGCACGAGCTTCCCCTTGTAGCGATCGAGCGGCACCGGATGTCCAGCGATGTCGTTGACGGTGAAATCGTAGAGCGTTGGCATGGCGAGCCTCCTCTGCGTGCCATTATCGCCCCGCGGGTGGCGTATGCTCCATTGGCATCGCCTGCAGCTTCCGACATCGGCGCAGCTGCTGCGCCACGGCGCCCCGAACGATGCCCACCCCGCTGCACCTTCTCGCTCCTCACGTCCGCGACCTCGGCGGTTTTCAGGTTCGCCGCCTCCTCCCCGCATTCGAGCGCAAGATGGTCGGACCGTTCATCTTCTTCGACCACATGGGTCCGGTCGATTTCGCTCCCGGTGAGGGAATGGACGTGAGACCGCACCCGCACATCGGGCTTGCGACGGTGACCTACCTTTTCGAGGGCGCCGTGCTGCACCGCGACAACCTGGGCAGCGTCCAGCGGATCGTCGCCGGCGACGTCAACTGGATGACCGCCGGGCGCGGCATCGCGCATTCGGAGAGGACCCCGCCAGAGGAGCGCGCCCGCGGACAGCGGATGCACGGCCTGCAGACCTGGGTCGCGCTCCCTCACGAGCACGAGTTCGTCGAACCGTCGTTCACCCACGTTGCGCGCGACCGACTGCCGCAGATCGAGCGCGACGGCGTGCGGTTGTCGGTGGTCGCCGGGCGTGCGTACGGCCGCGAAGCGCCGACCCCGACCTTCGGCGAAACCCTCTACGTCGCCGCCGAGCTCGACACCGGCGCGACGCTCGCCGTCCCGGCGGAGCACGAGGAGCGCGCCGTGTATGCGATCGACGGCGACGTGACGATCGACGGCGAGCCGGTGCCGGTCGCGCACATGGCGCTCCTCGACGCCTCCCGCGAGGTGACGATCGGCGCACGAAGCCCAGCGCGCGTGATGCTGGTCGGCGGCGAGAAGACGGACGGCGACCGCTACATCTGGTGGAACTTCGTCGCCAGCACGCGCGGCGCGATCGAGCAGGCGAAGGAAGCCTGGCGAGAGCAGCGCTTCGCGCCGGTGCCTGGCGATCCGGAGTTCATTCCGCTGCCCGAGCGCTAGCTCGCGAGTCCTCCTGGCCGACGCTTCCGGTGTGCCCGCCCGCAACTCAACGGGCGAGCGCGATCTCGACGCGGCGGTTGCGCCGGCCCTCGTTCTTGATGCGCAGCACGCGGATCGCGCCGATCTCGCCGATGTTCCTCACGTGGGTGCCGCCACAGGGCTGCAGGTCGATGCCGGGAATGCGCAGCAGACGCACGCGCCCGGCGCCGCGCGGGGGCTTCACGCTCATCGTCTTGACGAGCTCGGGTCGGGCGTCGAGCTCGTCGTCGGTGATCCACACCGTCTCGGTGTCGACGGCACGCGCGATCAGCGCGTTCGTCTCGAGCTCGATCCGTGCCGCGTCGAGCGCGCTCATGTCGATGTCGAAGTCGAGGCGCGCCTTGTCGGGCGCGATGTTGCCTCCCGTCACCGGCGCGATCACCACGCACGAGAGAACGTGCAGTGCCGTGTGCAGCCGCATCAGCAGGTAGCGGCGCTCCCAGTCGATCGCAGCGGTGACAGTATCGCCGACGATCGGAAGCGCGGCACCCGCGACAGGGACGTGCAACACGGTGTCGGCTTCGCCCTTGCGCGTGTCGGCAATCGTCGTTTGCGCCCCCGTCGCACCAACCAGCGCGCCGGTGTCGCCGGCCTGCCCGCCGCCCTGCGGATAGAACACCGTGCGGTCGAGCACGATGCCGTCGGGTCCGGCCGCCAGCACGCGCGCCGTGGTCTCCCGGCGATAGGCGTCGTCGCGAAACAGCAGCTCGGTGTTCATGATGCGATCCTCGCCGTCTTCGCTCATCGCCGCTCCGGCTCGCCGTAGCCACCACCGCCCGGCGTCTCGACGACGAACACGTCGCCCGCGCCCATCTCGACCTGGAACGTCGCGCCGTACTCCTCGCGACGCCCGTCGACGCGCTCGACCCAGTTCCTTCCGACTGCGCCCGCGGCGCCGCCTTCAGCACCGAAGGGCGCGACGCGGCGGTGGTTGGCGAGCATCACGGCGGTCATCGGCTCGAGAAAGCGCACGCGCCTCACGGTGCCGTCGCCGCCACGGTGGCGCCCGGTGCCTCCGCTGCCGTGGCGGATCGCGAACGACTCGAGGCGCACCGGGAAGCGCCATTCGAGCACTTCGGGATCGGTGAGCCGCGAATTGGTCATGTGGGTCTGTACGGCCGAAGCGCCGTCGAAATCCGGGCCCGCTCCGGCGCCTCCGGCGATCGTCTCGTAGTACTGGTAGCGGGCGTTGCCGAAGGTGAAATTGTTCATCGTGCCTTGCGACGCCGCAAGCACGCCGAGCGCGCCGTAAAGCGCATCGGTCACGCACTGCGAGGTCTCGACGTTGCCCGCGACGACCGCCGCCGGATAGCGCGGCGCCAGCATCGAGCCTTCGGGAATGATGATGTCGAGCGGCTTCAGGCAGCCGGCGTTCATCGGGATCTCGTCGTCGACGAGCGTGCGGAACACGTAGAGGACCGCCGCCTTGCACACCGCGGACGGCGCGTTGAAAT
>Ga0134126_10014377_pt1 | contig 10005 bp, 5 predicted proteins | sample KB31752_FD_96881 | JGI IMG/M metagenome (GOLD analysis project Ga0134126, IMG submission 96881) | Terrestrial soil microbial communities with excess Nitrogen fertilizer from Kellogg Biological Station, Michigan, USA - KB3-175-2 | ecosystem: Environmental > Terrestrial > Soil > Unclassified ...
GGCCCAAGTCCGGCAGGAAATATAGGATACATCAACCCAAACAGTTATTATACAAGCTAAATGACAAACGCATTACCAAACGTATCTGTTCCGTCTAACCTCTATTCTGGGGGTGCCGTTACTTTTAATGCGATGCCTTGGATCAATTATTTCACCCAAAAGCAACAAAGAGATCAGGCTAAAGAGGACGCTTTCTACCGATTTTTTGGAGAGATGAACAAAGCGGTCACTCCAACTGGTATGGCAGCAAATGATATTCCGGGGCTCATGCAGCGTAAAAATCAATGGCAACAATACGCTTTGGAAAATAAGGGGGCTATAGCTCACCCATCTTTAGACGGAGGGAAGGCTTATGGGCAATACTTAGGATTGTACAACGATATGCAGAATTATATCGGGCAATCGACTAATAAATTCAAGGGCTTATCTACACTACAACCCATTTTGCGAAGCCCGCAAAAAAATGCACTGCTGAATGCAAAGACGATGAATGACATCCACGCTGGGGCTCTTCCGATTGATAACCCTAATTATCGGCCATTCGATACAACTAGCGTAGAATTTAACCCGCAACCATTCGACATAAAACAGCAAAACGCCCTTCGTTCAAGTATATCTGGGTTTAAGCCGTCCGACGATCAACCGCTAATACAAAATGTAGGTAACAATCAGCAACGGGTAACGCATAATTATAAATTCTCTACTGATCAATTAGCTGGTCTATATAATATAGGAGCCTCTCAATATGATAACAACCCATCCTTCAGGAACATGATAGACGGAATTGAGCATGGAGGACAATACGACCAACTAAATCAAGCGTACAAAGAGCATTATGGGCACGACATACAAGATGAGCATGATCTTTCCGCTGCCTATGTTATGTCACTGCACCCTTCTACTCAAAATAAAGTAGAAACGAGAAACATCCCATATAGTCCGTGGGAAAGAGCCTCTGCAAGTCTGTGGGCGCAAAATCAGCATTATGACTATAGGAAGAAACAAGAGGACAAGGCGGCGCAAGAGGGGATCAACGGTGTTGACAAGTTGATGTCGGATATGGACGAAGACGCCAAACAAGGCGGTCCAAGAGGCGTTAATGTGAATGGGAATCAATACTATGGGTATCTTGTGCCCATAACGCCAAAGTTGGGGAATGTATTTACCAAAAAAGACCCTACCGGTAAACATAATATCATAGCGGACGAATTGTATCACACCACGGATGGGCAATACTTACCTATTTATTACCAGAGAGATGAAAATGGTTATGTTAGGGATGATAAAGGTAATGCTATTCCTGACCCTATTATGTCGCAACCCATATCCAGATCGGCGCTCAGGGCTAGTTACGGCAATGAGCTAATTACCAGAAAAACAAATGAAAAAGCCTTAAACGTAGGCGGCAAAAAATCATATGGAGCAGGAGGATTAAACTAAAATGCCAGTAGATTCTACATATCATAAATACTATGACGCGCTTCAAAATGCGTATGGCAAAGACGGTTCTGTAGAAAAGGGATCGTTCTCGCTAGGGTATGATGATTTTAAAACAAAATTGTCCAACCAAGGGTACGCCCAAAAAATATATAGCGCGTTAAATTCAGCCTACGGCCCACAAGGTGTTGCAGAAAAAAATGCCTTTACACTTCCTTTCAATGATTTTTACTCGAAATTAAGTGGCCGCACATCTACTACGCCTAATGCGCCTTCGGCACCTCCACCAGCCGCCCCGCCAGATCATATTAAAGACATGATCAAAACTTCGACAGATAATTTACACGAAGAGTTAACAAATAATAATGACCTAATCCCCGGATTGGTAAAAAAACAGAAAGAGCAAAACAAGATGTCGGATAACCTGACAAATCTGGAATCGCAGCCCAGATCAGATCAACCAATGACCAGCGCTCAAATGGACGCGCAGCGCTTGGCACCCAAACAATCACCCATTACAGTAGACAAAGACGAAGTAGCGGCCTATGGTCAAAATATACAAGATAACAACACTGCTGCCAGAGCCTTTTTAAAACATATAGCAGATTCAAAACCAGATAAAGCCGCTAAAATAAAATCATCCACCTATGTTATGGATGCCATATCCAGAAACCCAAATGATCCAGCCGTTGCTCAAAAAGTATATGAGAACGCTCAAAAGATTCAACAAGGAGATTTAGATTACCACATACAAAGTGGGCAATTAGTTAAGCCGGAAAACGCCCTTCAAAGCGCATTAACGGGATGGCGGCAAAAAAACAAGGAACTAAATGATTATGACACCTTCAGCAATGCAACCCCTCAACAAGCCATATCGGAACTAGAGAAGCGCCGAGCAGCTTATGACCCAAACAATCCAATTCCGGTACCTAATGGGTTTTTCTCGCAATTGACAGAAGGGTTGGCGAATCAACCTTTTAAAGGATTGGTGGCTGGGAAAATAGGCGGTATAGCGACTACTCTTACGGACAATCCAGAACTTGCCCCAGCTGTAGATAAATTTCTGACCGCTGCGGTCTCTGGTAATGATTTTAGAAAGATGTCGTATGCCAATGGTTTGCAGCAGCACTACAATGACTTGCGAAATCAAGGTACGCCAGCCGATCAGGCGTATGAAATCGCAAACAAACAAGCCAGAGACGAGTCGCAGGTAGACGCAGTGGCAAATGCCGCTATGATGTACGTTGGAGGAAAAATAGGAGAAGGCTCTTTAGCTAATCTTAGCCTCTCGAATGGGTTTAAATCAGCCGTTGTGTCTGGCGCTAAAGGGCTTATGAAAACAGGAGGTGAAGCAGGAGCGGTAGGGCTTATTCAGGGAGAAGCCCAGCAGATCAAAAACGATAGGGCTGACGCCAATGGAGTACCTAGAGACCATACGGGCAAGGATATAGGGTCTGCCATAGAAGGAGGAACTTTGTTTACTTTAGGCATCGGCCTTTTGGCTAAGGGAGGCGAAAGGTTAGCTTCAGGCGTTCGATCTAGGATATTGCAGGGGATGTCAACTGTGTCGCCAGACAAAGTAGATGCTGAATTGGGGGAACAGATATTACAAGGAAAGATAACACCAGACGAAGCCGTGTCTGTTAAGCAACAAATAGACGGTCATTCCGCAATAGATAAAACTATACCCGGTAACATATCAGATGAAAATAGGGTAAAGATCAACGATCACATTGCAGACCGGGCTAAACTAGAACAGCAATTAGATACTCAGGACAAAGCGTATCATCCAGATATTAAAGAGCAGATAAAAGGCATCAATGAAAAGATTTTGGAATTGAGCAATCAAAACCAAGATAAATCAGAAAACGAAACACCATTATTTAATCCAAAAACGCAAAATCATGGCGAAGAAACCAAAGGGAATGCCGAAGCCGAAGGGCAAGTGACTCCCGAAAAACCAAGTGAAGGAGCGGCGACCATCGAGCCGACCGCCCTTCCTAATTCCTTCTTAGAATCTCGCCATGCAGATACGGTTGATGATGAAAAAGGATTGGTAAGCGGCCCTAATGACAACCCATTGTCTAAGGAAGGCAAAAGAGATGCTAATGATTTAGCCAATGATGTTAAAGACAAAGGCGTTACCAAGGTAATCACTTCTGATTTGGAACGGGCAAAACAAACTGGCAGAACAGTAGCCGAAAAGACAGGTGCAACAATAGAACATCGGACCGAATTGAATACATGGGATATAGGAGAGTTTGATAAATCCAGCGATGCGGAGTTTAAAAAAGTGCAAGATTATTTTGTATCACACCCAAATGACACAAAATTAGGGCAATCATTGAGTGATGAAGATTTTGCTGAAAAATATCTTGATAAAAACGATTTTAAAAAATGGTCGGATTTGGATATAAAAAACGATGAAAAGGCCAAACAGTTTTTAGACCAAAAACGGGAAGGGGAAAAAAGCGTTAACGAAACATTCAATCAATATAAAAACAGAGTTATTAATGCTCGTTCAGAACTTGAAAAAGAACCAGCAAGTACATTGGTTATAAATCATAGTAATAACATGATGTTATGGGACGCCTATGTAAAAAATGGGCACCAATGGAACGAACAAGCGGCTAAGGATTATTTAAATGCTAAAGCGCCAGAACCAGCTACTATTCAAGACAGAAGTAATTCTTATCCAAAAATATCTAATGTAAAATTAAAATCTACAGACAATGCCGTACAAGAGAAAAATGTAGTAAATTCGACTAAAAGTTCTCAACATGGCGAATTACAAAGCAACAAGAACCAGTTTCAAGAAGGGGCACAAGCGCAGTCCGGAGTCAATAAAAAAATGGAAGATTACGGTTCAAAAGAAGAAAGACAAAGGAGAATGGAGGCCACCAGCGCTTGGCTCGAAGGCATCGCAAGTGGCGATAAAGAAAAGATCCAAAACGCGGAGGCGGAACTCGTTAGGCAACAGGACATTGCGAAAGGCGACAAAGAAGGGGGACGGCCCATATTGGATAATAATGACCGAGAATGGCAGGCGGTACGAACACAGAGTAGTCATGGAACAGAAGTTGGGTCGGAGGCTTCTCAAGACAGAGCACGTCCATCACAAGGATCAGAACGGACTGAACAATCACCCGGACAATTTGGAAATAGTCAGCCCAACGAGGCACAACGAGATTCACCATCCAGGGCTTCCATCAGGAGTATGGTCCAAGCTATTTTCAAAATGCGTGACATGCGGAACACAATCGCGCAAACACGCTGGGCGAGGACATTGCAAAGAGTGTTATCAGAAAATCCGTCGGAGCGGCCAGAAGTTGAAAAAATAATTCATCAAGAAATAAAAAAATATCAAAATGCCTTACAAAAGTCTAAAACAAATGAAGTATATGAACGCCAATCGGGCGATGCTGGAATCGAGGGGGGTAGACGTGGGAGAATGGAACCAAGCCAGCAAGGGAATGAGCCTGCCGGAGTCGGCCCCGAAGTCCAGCAGCCAGCCAGCGGCTCCAACGAGCAAGCCGCGCAAGGTCCGGGTCAAGAAGAGCCGGCAACCGGCAATGTAGCCCCGCCAGAAAAAGGAGAGGATTGGCCTTTCGTGGAAGAACCTGAAGATAGCGAGTTTACTAGTATTCGAAATGCGGTAACGGCTCAAAAAATAGAGGACTATGGATTGATGCCAGCCATGCGGGCGGCCAAACGAGAATTTGGTACGGTATGGGATGAGGCAATAAAAAAGATAAACGACGGGTATAATGTAGAAAAAAGGCTCATTGATCCTTTGAGTAAAAAGGCGCGTCCGTTAACCGATTTAGAAAACGCCATGCTCCTTTACCATCAAAATATTAAAGAATCTCAGTTAACGAACGCTTCCAAAGAATTGGATCAGGCTAGATTATCGGGTGACAAGGGAGCAATTAGCGAGTGGTATACGACTAGAGCTAAGTTGCTAGATGATATGCAGAAAATATATGATGTAGATAAGGCTGTCGGGACGCTAAATGCTAGAGGGTTGGCTTCTAGGAAAATGATGGCCGACCGTAGATTTTCGATTATCAATATGCACTTAGAGACACAAGCATCTCATGGCGAGGTTAGATTGACTGAAGAGCAGCAGGCAGAAATACAGCAGCAGCATGATGAGATTAAGAGAACCAAAGACGAATACGAACAAGCGATAGAAAAGTTGCGTAAAGAAAATGCATCTTTGCAAGCAGAAAAAGCATTTTTGAAGGATCGCAGAGGAATGCAAGCAGAACAAAAACAGTCGGCCAGAAAACAAAAGTCTGCTGATATTAAAAAGGACCTTTCTGGAAATATACAAGAGCTTCGGGATATCCTAAAGCAGCAACGCGGGAAATTAAGCGCAAATCCCATCCCTGTTGAAGCACTGCCAATACTAGCAAAGATGGCTAAAAATGTGCTGAAACTAGGAGTGGTTGGGTTTGAAAATATTGTAGATCAGGTTTATGATGCTATAAAAGATGAATTTACTGGATTGAATAAAGGTCATGTTAGGGACGCGCTAGTCGCCGCTTCCGACAAGAGCCAAACGGAAGCCTACAAGAACGGCACAATGGATTCGCTGCATGAATTTCGTAAATCAGGAGAAACGAACGAAGTTATAGGGAAATTGTACCGGGATATGGTTTCAAAAAAAGCGGCATACAACAAGGTTGTGAATCAGTACGAATCTGGTCTTAAACAAGCTGAAGAAAAGGAGCGGAACATCTTTCAAAAGACATTAGATATAGGTGTAAAATGGGAGCGAGGATTCAAGCTGTCCAACCCGATTACGATTGCAAAATTGGCTCAGGCGGCCATAATTCGCTTGGCTCAGACGCCAATAGAAAGTGCGGTAGGTGCTGGATATTCTGCTATTTTCAAAGGTCTGGCTAAGAGAGCCGAAGGGGAGGGTGGTATTAACGTTGCCGCCGCCGCTCATGCTTATAAGACAGCCTTCATGAACGCTTTAACGGACGCGTCCAATATCTTCAAAAAGGGTAATGCCGGGAAAGGTGAATTGGATCAGGCATTTGGGAAAGTAGGTCAATTGCCCCCCGAAGCGATTGATTTTTTCGGTCATCTACACAGTGCGGTAAAAGCTCCGGTGAAGCGGTTCGCGTTCGAACGATCTCTCGAAAAAAGGCTGCAAAAGAGTATCAATAACGGCGTAGATGTAACCGACCCTGCTGTTGCCACCTCTATTCTAAATTCTGCTTATAAGGACGCCAATAGAGCTATCTTTATGCAGGATAATGCTGTTACTAGGGCGTATCAAAACTTTGTTTCTGGCCTAGAACGAGACGTAAAAAATCCAAACTTTTCTAAGGCAACTGCTGCGACGTTAAAGTTTCTTTTGCCTTTTGTGAAAGTGCCCACCAATATAGTAGGCGAGGTGGGACAGCATGTGGCTGGTTTAGAAATAGCAGCATGTCAAGCATTGTATTACGCTTTTACTAAGGGAATTAAGAATCTTTCCTCAGATGAAGCCGATTCGGTTATGCGCAATATGAAAAAAGGCACAATAGGCACAGTTGCATTATTGATAGGGTATAATCATCCGCAGCAATTTGGCGGTTACTATGTGCCTGCCGATAAAAAGAAACCGAAGGATTTGAAGTCGGGAGAAATGAAATTATTCGGGAAACGTATTCCTTTGTGGGCATTGGAAGCTCCTGTATTTCAGGCCATGCAGGTTGGTGCCACTATTCGAAGAGTGGCTGATATAAAAGAGCACGGAGAAAGGGGGGGGCTAATTTCAGGGTCGGCGGAAGGACTTTTGGGGATGGTTGAAAAAGAACCACTGATCGAAGAGCCAGCGATGATGTTCGGTGCGCTAAAACCGGGGCATGAACGGGCCTTTTTTCTATCCTCACTAGCTAAAAGTACCATGGACCCCGCCTTGGTTGATTTTATTGCCAAACTGAGTGACCCGAAAGACAAAAGAAGCGTAGCCGAGAAGTTGGTTTACCCTGACGACATACGCAAACCAGATCAAAAACATGGACTAGGCAAACAAATCGTTCAATCGGTAGAAAGCGGATGGCCCGGACTTAGAGAAAACGTACCACTCAAAAAGAAATAACATGGCAAAAGTAAAATCTAGTACTGAAGGCGGAGGTGGCGGAGAGAAACCGTTTACCGCGCAACATATAGTTCAATCTGACGCTAGTGGAGTAGCGCACTCGCAAATGTTAGATGCCATCAATAAGATATTGGTTACGGGCCAAAAACCTGTCCCTGCCGACTATTATTTGGCAAATAGAATAGGCCCACATGCGGCCCAGCTTATGATTGACGCTTACGCTTGGAGAACGGCCAATCCAAATTATGGCAAGCGGCCGGAAGACAAAATACAAGCATTTTTTCAACGTCCAATAGACACAAACAATCCGGTGGACTCTTATCGGGCCTCCCTAAGAACGATAAATAATAGCCCGGTTGCATCCTATTACGATAGCCCGAATGTAGACCTTCAAAAATTGCAGGGCGTAAAAATGCCAGCGGCAGACGCGCTGCGTCAAAGTTTGACAACGACCGCCAATCCATACTCTAAAATAATGTCTGATAAGTGATAAAATTTATATAATTTCGATATAACTATTAAAAGAGATGCCTCTTGTTCCTTCATTTACGATCACCCCTTTAGGCGACGGCGCAAGTTTTGTCGTTGCCGATACTAGTTCTGGATCGGACGTGTCCATAACTGATCGCCAAATACTCATCTATAAGCCAGATAGTTCTCTTCTCGTTCCGCCAATAGATTTTCCTCTTTCAGATGGCGCTTCCATAACTCTTTCTATTCTAACAGAGGACATAGCCGTTACCATTCTATTAAACTGGAATAACAATGTAGGCGGCGTCCTTTATACTTTCAATTTGATATGGGCATTTGTGCAATTTGCGTATCTATTCCTGCAACAGTTGACGCAAACTCAAATATCAAATCCAGCTATTGTCAACGATCTTTTCTTCATGCAAAATAAATTCGATCTTTTTACGGAAATACAAAGTGCATTAAACGCCATAAATACGGGTAAAAGCGTATCAGCGGCGCAGGGATGTATTCTTAGGTATCAACAATTGATCAATGACTCAAATGATTATTTTTAATTGAGTAGCCAATATACCATAGCGCAGATTCTTCAATTCCAGCAAGTTTCACAATATCTTGCAGCCAATGAAAAATTCTTAAACACGAAGATGAAAAGCGGCTCTTTTGTAGGCGTCTTACCAAACCTACTATACATGGAAGGGTCTTTGTTGTCCAACTTGAATAGCCTAAATCCAACAACTGCAACACTAAGAGGAACCGCCGAGTATGTTTTATCTCTCTGCGGCAAATTCCTTCTTCAGGCACAAAGCATCATAAATAACATAGCTTCTGGCGTAGCCACAATAAGTAATCCAGCCAATCAATCGGTTAATGTAGGGCAATCAGCAACGTTTTCCGTAACGGTAACGTCTTCTACACCTTATACTTTGCAATGGTATCGCAATGGTATCGCCATACCCGGCGCAACGGGATTATCCTATACCTTATTGAACGCTCAATTAACGGATAGTGGTGCAATGTTTTCGGCTATTGCGACAAACGCGGCTGGGCCAGTTTCTTCTAACACGGCTACTCTGACGGTTACGGCGTTATTGACGGCACAATGGTGGTTTGGGTCAACTGATCCTTATGCTGCGTTGAGCGCTGGAAGCGATACACTTTCTTATCAAATTAATCAAACTATTACGCATGACGCCGCTATAACTATTAATTATCCAATAGGTGCCGAAAATAATCAATTCAATGTACTGAGATACCCAAATACGGAGAACCAAAAGACGACTTGGTTTAATACAAATTTAAATAATGGAATTATAGGCGATCCGCAGATGAGAAATATTTTGAACATAAATAATTTTTATTACATAGTTAGCAGAGTGGCTATGTCTCTTGATAATGTAACAACTTCTTTGACGTACACTTAAATATTTGAGCATGAAAACATGCCATAGGATCGCTCTACTGGATAAATACCGGTCAGCGGTCCTAACGACAGTTATCTTATCGTTTTTTATGTTTGCCAAAGGGCAAACCACATACAATCCCTCGCAACCTCCGGGGATGTATCAGACTTTAAATAAGCCAATAGGGTCGGGGCAAGCGTTTAACGTAGAGGCCAGAAGCCTAAAGGCCGATTCTGTTAATTTTGTGTATAGGCCATACAATGGGACAAGCGAGGTTTTGTCCTATCTTAATCTTCCAAAATACCGGTATGGCTGGTTCCCTATTTTTGTTAACGTAGGCGGCTCCCTTCAAAGTAATGGGACATTTATCGGCGGCCAAATACAAGTTTATTGGTTCCGAGATGGGACAGCAGATGGTAATTTAATCAGATGGTACACCGATTCAACTAGCGCATCGGGAGCCTTTTTTGCCATAGCCAATAATCTTTCCGAAGGAAATCCGGGACTGATTAAAGGGAATCTTTCTTTGGATTTGGTTACCAACACAAGCGATGCCCAAAAATGGATTGCTACAGCGACATTGACAAATAAAAC
>Ga0134126_10014378_pt1 | contig 10005 bp, 9 predicted proteins | sample KB31752_FD_96881 | JGI IMG/M metagenome (GOLD analysis project Ga0134126, IMG submission 96881) | Terrestrial soil microbial communities with excess Nitrogen fertilizer from Kellogg Biological Station, Michigan, USA - KB3-175-2 | ecosystem: Environmental > Terrestrial > Soil > Unclassified ...
GGGCGGCCACGCGGAGGCGGATGATCTCCTCCTCCACCCCGCCATCCGGGGTCTCCAGGACCGCCGGAATGGCGGCGAGCGCCGGATGGGAGAGAAGTGCCGCCAGTCCCTCATAGCCGATCTGGCCCTGGCCCAGATTGGCATGCTGATCGCGATGGCTGCCCAGGGGCACGGGCGAGTCGTTGGCGTGCAGGACCCGCACGTTCGCGATCCCTATTTCCCGGTCTATCTCCTCCAGGGCGCGCTCGACCCCGCCGGCGGTAGTTAGATCGTAGCCGGCCCCCCAGAGGTGGGCGCTGTCGATGCAGACCCCCAGGCGCGGATGCGCGGCGTCCCGCAGCAGACCGCCCAACAACTCCAGGGTGCCGCCCATGCTGTTTCCCGCCCCTACATTGTTCTCCAATAGGAGATAGAGATCGGAGGGGAGACCTTCCAGGGCGGCGGCGCAGGCCGCGATCAGCCGGGCCGCTCCCGCCTGGTGGCCGGTCCCCTTGTGGCTGCCCAGATGGACCACCACGGCCTTGGCACCCAGATCGCGGGCATGGGTGAGCGCGTTGCGGACGCCCTGTTGGGAGAGCGCGTGAAGGCGATCCTCGGGCGAGGCAAGATTGATGATATAGGGCGCATGGATCGTCAAGGGCCGCACCCCAGCCTCGGCCCAGGCGGTGAGGGCGTGGGCGGCCCGTTCGGGCGGAAGGGGCGTATAGTGCCAGCCCTTGGGGTTGCCGGGGAAGATCTGGACGGCGGTGCAGCCAATGCGCTGGGCATCGGCGATGGCCAATTCGAGGCCCGGCCCGGTCCCGAGATGCCGCCCCAGGGGGCGCTGGAGAACGGGCATGGGCGGCAAGGGCACCTCAAGATTTTTCACGCGCTCCTCGGCTGGAGCCTGATCCGCTTCCACCTTTACCTGCCCCTTCATCCACGTCTTCCCGCGCACGCGGGATCACCAAGCCTTCCGAGGGTAGCAGGTTGCCGGTGGTTGGTGGGTCGGGGCCGGGGAGAAGCCGGGGAGGGGCCGGGGACTGCGGTCCCCTGGCAGGAACGAGGGCACTGTGGTGCCAATCCCGCGCTCATGGGGGGCGATCAGTCGGATCGGACGGATCGGACGGATCGGACGGATCGGTCCGATCGCCCGCGATCTCAATCGGCGGTGGCCAGGCCACGAGCGATCATGGCGGCGATCCCTACTCCGAGCAGGCACACGCCCCCCATCAGCACGATAGCTGTCTGAACTCCCAGCCGGGCGGCCAGGAGCCCAATCGCTCCGGCTCCGATCGGGGTGGTGCCGGCGAATAGGAGGAAGTAGAGGCTCATCACCCGCCCACGCAGGTGCGCGGGCGTGGAAAGCTGGACCCGCGTGTTGGCGCTGGCCGAAAAGATAATGCTCGCCACTCCCATGATCAACAACAAGGCCACGGTGACGGGCAGCCAACTGGACAGCCCGACCAGGATGAGCAGGAGGGAAAATACCGTGGCGGCGCTCAGCAACACGGTGAGGGACGCCTGGCGGGCGCCGGCCACCCCCAGGGCGGCGCCCAACGAGCCGACCCCCATGGCCGAGGTGATCAGTCCCAGATCCCCCGCCCCTCCGTGAAGCACGTACTTGGCGATCAGGGGCAAAATGGTGGTGAAGTTGTAGCCGAAGGTGCCCAATACCCCCACCGCGATCAGGGTCAAGAGGACATCGGGGGTGCCGCGCACGTAGCGCAGTCCTTCCGCCAGTTGCTTGAACACCTTGCCCCGTGCCAGATGGGGAGTGGGGAAGAGTTCCCCTGGCCGCATCAAGGCCAATCCGCCCAGCACGGGAATAAAGCTCAGTCCATTGATCAGGAATGCCTGGCCGATCCCCACCGTGCTGATCACCAGGCCGCCCACGGCCGGCCCTATGATGCGGGCGGCGTTGAACAGTGAGCTATTGAGGGCGATGGCATTCTGCAACTGCTCCTTCCCCACCATCTCCACCACGAAGGCCTGGCGGGTGGGATTATCGAAAGCGTTGACGATTCCCAGCACCAGGGCCAAGGTATAGATTTCCCACACTTGCACCAGGCCGGCGAGCACCAGGAAGGCGAGAAGGAGCGCCTGCGCGGCGGCGGTGGACTGGGTGCCGATCAGCACCGTTCGCTTGGGCAGCCGGTCGGCCAGGACGCCCCCGAACAGAGTGAGCAGGGTGACGGGGAGGAATTGGAGCATGGTGACCGTGCCCAGGGCCACAGGCGAGTTGGTCAGCTTCAGGACGAGCCATGCCTGGGCGGTGGTCTGCATCCAGGTGCCGCTGAGCGAGATCAGTTGCCCGAACCAGAAGAGGCGGTAGTTGTAGATGGCGAGCGAGCCAAAGGTCCGATTCAGCCGGTTAGGCACGCCGGCCCCAGCCCAATCCCACCGTAGTATTTGTCCACCGCAGAGGTTCCATTTACAGTTTATGATAGGGCAGCACCGCCAGAAGGAGCAACCACTCTTGCGCCCTTTGCCGGCTCTATGCTACCTTTGTCCGGTGCGTTCCGCGGGGGCACCGCGGCTTCGGCCGCCTCGCGCCAGGACGGCAACCGGCGGCTTGGCCGGCGCCCAGATGGAATCGCTCGGGAGATAGGGAGAATACCTCGTGGCCTTTCAATGTGAAATCTGCGGCAAGAAGACGACCTTCGGACGCAGCATCCGCCATAAGGCGGGTGGCGGATGGTTCCGGCGCGCCCCCGTGACCAGCCGCACCTTCAAGCCCAACTTGCAAAACGTTACCCTGGAGATCAATGGGCAGGCGCGCCGGATGCGGGTATGCACCCGCTGCCTGCGCACGCAGCATAAGCAGCCCAAGAGCTAGATGAAAGAGGAAAGACCCCTCCGAGCTTGCACGGAGGGGTCTTTTCGATCAGCTGGATGACACCGTCGCGAACGACACTGGCCACGCATCCTGCCTCAGCCGCCGTCCTTGCCATCCGGCCTCAGCCGGAGGCCCTATGCTCAAGATCCGCGTTCCAGAGGTAGAGGGTGGCCCAGGAGCGGTATGGGGTCCACGGCTCGGCTCGGGCCATGATTTCCGCCTCGGTCGGCGCGGGGTCGAGGTGATAGTAGCGGGCGATTTGCCGGCGCAATCCCGCGTCGCCCGCCGGGAGGGCATCGGGATAGCCATAGCCGCGGAGCAGCACGTACTCCGCCGTCCAGCGCCCGATTCCGCGGAGTGCCAGCAGCCGGTCGAGAATCTCCAGGTGCGGGCGACCGCGGAATGCTTCCAGATCGAGTTCTCCGTTGGCTACCTGAGTGGCGAGATCGCGCGCGTACTCCGCCTTCCGCCGGGAGAACGCCACGGCGAGATACTGGTCGTTTGTGGCGCCGGCGAGCGCCTCGGGGGTGGGGAACGCCCGATAGAGACGCTCATCAAACTGGGCGGCGGCGCCCAGCGCGCCTACCAGGCGGGCCTTGATCGCTCCGGCGGCGATCATGCTGATTTGCTGGCCCAGGATGGCAATCACCAGCATCTCGAACACATTGGGGCTGCCCAGGGGCCGCATCCCGGCCAGCTTCCCGGCCAGAGACCCGAGCACCGGATCCTCCCGGACGTGGGCGTAAAACGGCCCTGGCGAATGATCTAGACAGAACAGCCGCCGTACGGATTGCTCGGCGAACTCCATGGCCGCCTCGTCCGGCGGCTGATCGATGCCGCGGAGGATCAGCCGGACTCGGTCCGACGCCTCACCCCCGCCGACTCGGAGCAGGAAGGGCCGTCCGGCGTGGACCAGGAGGCGGCGATATTCTTCTCCTATCACCAGGTCCACGGCATCGTTGGCCCGCCGGAGCACCGAGGCCAGCATCAGCGGCAGGCTGAAGGGTCCGTCCACCGTAAGGAGGCATTCCCGTTCGGTCGTGGCTCTATCCGGGGTTGTCATACCGCCGAAGGATACCAGATGCCTATACTCCAGGGGCCGTACCAATCTGGTACCCTCTGGGCTGGCGCGCGGGCAGGCAAGGCCCAGAAGGGGTGTGAGATCCGAAGCATGCGATGGACCGCGCGTCGGGCCCTGGTGGGGCTGGCACTCGCGAACCTTCTTTGGGCCGGCTCTTATACCGCCGCCAAGGAGACGCTTCGCGTCGTTTCCCCGGTCGAATTGAACTTCCTCCGTTTCGCGATCGCCGGGTTGTTCCTCCTCCCGTTCCTCTGGCGGGGTTGGCACCGCACCCGCTTGACCCGCGCCGACGTTCCCCGGTTGGCCTTGCTCTGTCTCTGCGGCTTTGTCCTCAACAAGGCGGCTGAGTTTACCGGCCTCAACCTGACCACGGCCTCGGATACGGCGCTGCTGATCGCCAGCGAGAGTATGTGGACCGCGCTTCTCGCCTGGTTGGTCCTCCATGAAACGATGCATCGCGGCTCGGTGGGTGGACTGGTGGTCGGGGCTTTGGGAGTGTATATCGTGCTGGAGCGCGGCCTGAACTGGCCGAGCCTGGGTAGCGGCCGCCATCTTCTGGGCGATGGGTTGGTGGTGGTGGCCCTGCTGTTCGAGGCGCTGTATACCGTGTTCGGCAAGTCCTCGCTGGATCGCTATCCTGGCCTCCTGATCACCGCCACCAGCATTATCGGTAGCCTGGCGGTGTGGCTTCCCGCGGCGGCGATCAATGTCGCGGTGGCGGGGATGCCGGCCATGAACACCGCCGCCTGGTTGGGTGTCCTCTACATGGCGATCCCCTGTACTGTCGTCGGCTATGTGATCTGGATGGTGGCCCTGCGCTATGTGGGGGCGGCGAGCGCCGGCGCCACCCTCTATCTTCAGCCTCTGGCCGGGACGGCGCTGGCGATGCTGCTACTGAGCGAGCGGCCCACCCTGGGCACCCTGGCGGGCGGTCTGTGCATCGTCGGTGGGGTGTGGCTGGCCAGCCGCCGTCCGAGCGCGGCGGTCGTTGCCGCCGTGGAAGCGGAGGCGCTCTCGGGCTGAGGTAGCGGCAACCACCGCGGTTGTGGTATGCTGCTCTCGGTTAGCTGGTTGGAGCCCAATCTCCGTTCACGGCGGCGGGGTTCCACCATTCGCGAGAGGTCGGAGTTTAGACCAATGTCGCACCCGGTATTCCCCGCGTACACCGTTAGCCGGCCGGCACCGATCACCCTGGTGATTGGTGTAGGAGGCATTATTATCGCGCGCCGCCGCTTGGTAGCGGGGCGCGGGCGGGATCACGCGGGGGGACGTGGGACGGGCGGCTAGCTAGTCGAACCCAAGACAACCGGCACCGGGGGCGTGGTCCAAGAAATAGGGACCACGCCCCTTTTGTATATTCCGCCCTGGATGCCTGCCGGCCAGGGCCTTCATGTGAGAGGAGCGATCACGACCACGAGCCAGAGGGAACAGTCTACACTTACTGGGCTGCTGGAACAGGAAGACAGGCGGCGTTGAGCGCGCCGCGGCCGTTATGGCCTTACGGGTTCAAACCCCGTGCCCGGTACCGCTGTATAAAATAGGGCAATCGCGTCCACCAAATCGCCGATTGCTCTACACTTTTCCGTGGAGTGAAGGGAGATTGCCCATGCAGGGGAACGATCAGGCCACCGCGCGGAGAAACCCTACCCCGAGCCGCCCCGGTATGTCCGCCGACTACGGGATCGCCCAGGATCTGGATCCCGCCGCGTGTTCGTGGAGTTGGGCGACCGAGCGGCTGGCGCCCGCCCGCAATTATTGGGTATCGACCACCTGCCCGGATGGCCGTCCCCACACGATGCCGGTGTGGGGAATCTGGCAAGACGATACTCTGTGTTTCGCCACCAGCCGGAACTCACGGAAGGGTCACAACCTCGCCGCCGATCCCCGAGTGGCCCTACACCTGGAGAGCGGCGATCAGGTGGTGATCCTGGAAGGCGTGGTCGAGGAGATCAACGATCCCGGGATTCTGGCCCGCTTCGCCGATGCGTATGAAGCCAAATACGCAATTCGCCCTAGCACCATCGACCCCAAGCAAGTCATTTATGGGCTACGCCCAACCATCGCTTTCACCTGGGCCGAGGAGAGCTTTCCCCAGAGTGCGCTCCGCTGGCGCTTCGAGTGAGTCAATAGCAAAAAGGAGCCTGGCGACCATGGTCGCCAGGCTCCTTTTTGCTGAGTTATCGGCTAGTGGCAGCCACATCCACGGGCAGCGCCGCTCTCTTCCGCCGTGCGGAAGGAATGACCGCAGCCACAGGAGGAAACCGCGTTGGGGTTATTCACCGTGAACCCCGCCCCCATCAGGCTGTCGACATAATCGATCTCGGCCCCCTCGATAAAGCGGAGGCTCTCCGAATCGACCACCACGCGGATGCCCTCGTAATCGAGGGTCAGATCGCCTTCCATCGGGTCGTCAAGGGCCATGCCGTATTGGAGGCCGGAGCAGCCGCCGCCCGCCACGTACACGCGCAGGGCCAGACTCTTGCTCTCTTCCTTGGCCAGAATGTCGCGCACCATCTCCGACGCCTTGGCGGATAGAGTCACGACCGGTGGGGTCTGGACAATGTTGAGTTCTTTCACGCCGATCATGAGTGGTATACCTTTCATACCCACCGGGGATCACCGGGCGGGCAGATCTCAAAGCCGATTCGCCTGATACCAACATACCCCAGGGTCGGTGTGCGGTCAAGAGAGTTTTCTGGTTCTGGAGGTACCCCCATCGGGATTGTGCGGAATGCTTTACTGGCCGCTTGGTGGCTCGCTCACCACCGTGAACCGGAGTTGGTAGCGCCGCTCTTCTTGGGGGGCGAGGAAGGGGAGGGTTCCGTTCGCCCTGGCTTCCGCTCTGCCGGTGATCACCGGGCAATTGGATGGCTCCAGACCCAGCACGTAGGCTCCCTGGCCCAATTGCCGCCAGGCGAACATCCAGGGCAAGGTCGCCGCGTCCCAGTCGAGGCGCAGTCCGAGTCCGCCGGCCAGGGCGGGATTCCACAGCATCACCTCATGACGGCCCTCCTGGTTGGCCAGGGGCGCGGTGATGAACACCTGCTCCTTGAAGCTAGCCTGAGGTCCATCGACCAGGGCGAACCGCTCCAGGCCGCGGGCGGCTTCCTCGTCGCGCGGGACCACCGAGGCGAAGCGTCCGAATAGGCGTGCCCTTTCGTCCAGCAAGGGAAAACCCGCATTACAGTGATACATGATCATGTGCGGACTGGTCTCCCAGCCCTCGTTTCGCACCACGTCTTCCAGGGTGAGGCTCGCGCCGTCAAGATCCAGCGTAATCTCGCGGGCCAGGGTCAGGTTTTCCCCGAACAGCCGCGCCTGGCGGATTGTGCCGCGGGCGAAGAGGATGCAGCGGTCGCCTTCCCAGCGGTGGCCCCAGGCCAGGTCGCCGGCCGGGGCGTAGGTGGCCAATCCGTGCATGTAGATCCGCTCACCGTCGTCGTGTCCACCGGGGCCGGAGTTGGTCAGGCCGCAGGTAGTGACCATCCCACCGAAGAAGGTCCGCCCAAATCCTTGCTCGTCGTGAATAGCCAGCCCAGGCGCCGCCACTCCGGCGTTGTTGATCCAGGATAGGGGATAACCTTGCCACGACATCTGGGCGATGTCCATGCCGCGATCGGGCAACACGGTACAGGCAAGGCCCGCCGCGTTGCTGACGCACAAGGCCCGCATCCCCCGCCCCGGCCCATCGTCCAGAACGGTCGCCTCCACGCCGCCGATCTGCTCCAACCGCCCCACCCGCCGCAACAAAGTCTCGCGCGTATACTGCCGCCCCCATAGGTGCATGGCGAGGTGCCCCTTTCCCTTTTAGGCGCCCGCTACGTGGTCGAGGAAGTAGCTCCGCCAGGGGCCGCAACCGCGGATAAAGGGCTGCATCAGGGCTCGTTCAGCCTGTACCGTATGCAGCAGATCGTGGGCTGCCCATTCATGTAACAACTGGCTCAGCGTGACCGGGCCAAGCTCGGCATGGCGCGCGGTCCGCCCGAGATCCGCCTCGCTCACGGCGGGAAGGGCGGTCAGGCTTTCGGCGCGGGCGGCGGCGAAAGCCGTGGCCACTTCCGCTGGGTCGCCGCCGTCCTGGGTGGCGCCGGCGGCATCGGGGTCGTAGGCGGGGAAGTCCTCCTCCGCCAGCAGATGAAAGGCGCGACCGCGGAAGAGCGTCTCGGTCGCTAGCAGGTGGTGCAGACACTGCAGGGGCGACCATTCGCCGGGGATCGGTTGGCGGGTCAGGAGATCCGCCGGCAGGGCCGCCGTGAGCGTGATCCAGCGGGCGGGGGTAGCGGCCAGGACGGCGCGAATGGCTCCAATGGGATCGTTCATAGCGGGTACATCCTTTCGGTTGGCGGCGTCTCTCCCTGGGAAGCGTAACACCGGCTCCGTAGGGGGACAAGCACGGCTCGGCGGTATACTGGACCAAAAGGGCGAGTGTTCCCGCGCTTCCAGGTGCGGGGAAGCATGTGGGGAGGATCGATGATGGCGGATCTCCTAGAGTTTCGCGAGCTATTTCCCATTCACCAGGAGTTTGCCTACTTTAATCACGCCGCCATCTCGCCGCTGAATAGCCGGGTGGTCGCGGCGGTTCAGGAGTATCTGGAGGTCACCCAGCGTGCCCCCTTCGAGCGGTGGCCCGCGCATCTGAGTGGGGTAGTCCCAAGCATGAAGGAGCGAGCGGCCCAGCTAATCGGGGCCGCCGCTCCCAGCGAAATTGTCCCCATGGCCAACACGGCCTCCGGGATCAACACCGCCGCTCAGAGCCTCCCGCTGCGCGCGGGCGATAACGTGCTGGTGCTGGAGGGCGACTACCCGGCGGTCATCTACCCCTGGCTGAACCTGGCCCCGCGTGGGGTGCTGGTGAAGTGGGTGCCACAGGTGAAGGGAGGATTGGATCTGGCTACGCTTAAGGCGCGGATCGACTCACGGACCCGCGTGATCGCGATCAGCACCGCCATGTTCGCCACCGGCTTCCGCAACGACATTGCCGCCGTGGGCGCGCTCTGCCGGGAGCGCGGGATGTACCTGGTGGTGGACGCCATTCAGACTCTCGGCGCCTTCCCTATTGACGTGCAAGCCTGCCACATCGACTTTCTCTCCTGTGGGGCCCAGAAGTGGCTGCTGAGTACCCCTGGCAGTGGCTTTCTCTATTGCCGCCAGGATCTGATCGAGTCCCTCCAACTGGGCGCCTACGTGGGCACGACCAGTACGGTGGATGGCGCGAACTACCTCGACTACAACTTCACCCTTCTTCCCACCGCCGAGCGGTTCAATCTCGGCACTCCCAACCTGCCGGGGATCGTCGCCCTTGACGCGGCCCTGGGCCTGATCCTGGAGGCGGGTCCGGCCCGGATTGGCGCGCGCGTGCTGGCCCTGACCGATCTCTTGATCGCCGACCTCCAGGACCGCGGCTACCAGGTGCGCTCCAACCTCGACCCAGCCCACCGGAGCGGAATCGTGATCGTCGAGGTGCCCGACCCGGAAGCCGCGCGGCTCAAGCTGCTGGCGGCGGGGATCATTACCTCCGTGCGCGGTGGCGGGCTCCGCGTTTCCCCGCATTTCTACAACCGGGAAGAAGAATTGCGGCGAGTGGGCGCGGTGTTGGATAGCTAACGATAGTCCCTGTTCAGGAGGTGGGTCGGATGCGCGCGATCGTGACGGAGCGCCCAGGCGGGCCCGAAGTCTTACGGATGGGTGAGATCCCCGATCCGGTGCCGGGACCGGATGAATTGCTGGTGCGGGTGCGGGCCACCGCGCTCAACCGGCTTGACCTGATGCAACGGGAGGGCACGTATCCCATGCCGCCCGGCGCCCCCGAAACCCTGGGGGTCGAGATGGCGGGCGAGGTGGTGGGCTGGGGGGCCGAGGTATCGGGATGGGCCCACGGCGCCCGGGTCTGCGCCCTCCTCCTGGGCGGCGGGTACGCCGAATACGTGGCGGTGCCGAATGGGATGGCGATCCCGCTCCCCGCCAATCTGAGTTTCGAGCAGGGCGCGGCCATCCCCGAGGTGTTCCTCACCGCCTATCTCAATCTCTTCCAGCTAGGCGATCTGCGGGAAGGCGGGTATGCCTTGATCCACGCCGGGGCCAGCGGGGTGGGTACGGCGGCCATCCA
>Ga0134126_10014379_pt1 | contig 10005 bp, 8 predicted proteins | sample KB31752_FD_96881 | JGI IMG/M metagenome (GOLD analysis project Ga0134126, IMG submission 96881) | Terrestrial soil microbial communities with excess Nitrogen fertilizer from Kellogg Biological Station, Michigan, USA - KB3-175-2 | ecosystem: Environmental > Terrestrial > Soil > Unclassified ...
GCCGCTGGTGGTCAAGGGCAAGGTGCTGGTGGGAAACAGCGGCTCGGAGCTGGGCGTGCGCGGCTGGGTCACGGCCGTGGATGAGAACAGCGGCAAGATCGCCTGGCGTGCCTACGGCACCGGCCCGGACAAGGACGTGTTGATCGGGCCGAACTTCAAACCCTACTACAAGGATCTGATCGGCAAGGACCTCGGCGTCAGCACCTGGCCGCCGGGCATGTGGAAGATCGGCGGGGCGACGATGTGGGGTTGGATTCAGTATGAGCCGAGCCTCAACCTCATCTATTACGGCACCGCCAACCCATCGCCCTGGAACAACAACCAGCGTCCCGGCGACAACTTGTGGACCACCACGGAATTCGCGCGTGATCCGGACACCGGCCAGGCGACGTGGGCGTATCAATACACACCGCATGACGTGTTCGATTACGACGAGATCAATGAGAGCCTGTTGATCGATGTGCCGGTCAACGGGCGGCCTGAGGAAAGACTCGTGCACGTAGGCCGCAACGGCTATATCTATCAGCTCGATCCACGCACCGGCGAGGTCTTCTCCGCGACAGGCTACGACACCATCAACGCAACGTTCGGCATCGATCTGAAAACCGGGCGACCGATCAGGAACCCCGCCAAGACGCCGCTGCCCGGCAAGACGGTGACCGACATCTGTCCAAACGCGGACGGAGCCAAGGACTGGCAGCCCTCGGCGTATTCGCCCCGTACGCATCTGCTCTATGTCCCGCACCAGCATCTGTGCATGAACTGGAAGACCTCCGAGGTGGCGTACATCGCGGGGACGCCCTACGTTGGCGCGACGGTCGACATGTATGCCGCCCCCGGTGGGTATCGCGGCGAATTCATGGCCTGGGATGTCGAGCACCACAAGAAGGTGTGGGCAATTCACGAGAACTTTCCCGTGTGGAGCGGGGCGCTCGTCACGGGCGGCGACGTGGCCTTCTACGGCACGATGGACCGCTGGTTCAAGGCCGTGGATGCGCGCACCGGGCACATTCTCTGGCAGATACAGACGCCGTCGGGAATCATCGGTCAACCGGTGAGCTATCAGGGAAGTGACGGCCGGCAGTACGTCGCCATTCTATGCGGCGTGGGCGGCTGGCCGGGCGCCGTGGCGAATGCAGAAATCGATCCGCGCGTGCGCAACGGCGCACTCGGCTTCACGGGAGCGATGCAGGACCTTCCTGCCTATACGGCCGGTGGCAGCACATTGATGGTATTCGCGCTGCCGCGGGCGACGACGGGCTCAGCGGCGAGTGCGCTGCCACATGCTCGTGAAAAAGCGCTGGCCCTGCAGAGCGCTGCGCAGGCGCACGGAGCGGGGGTGCGCAATGCGGCACGAGGGGTACGTAGGTAGATAGATAGATAGATGAAAGACGCGGCGGCGCGTGTGGTGCGTGGTGCCGGCGTCATGGGGAGAGGGCCATGCAGCGAAAGTCCGAGTTCGCAACAGCCGATGCACCATCAGGACGGGTCCGGAGTTTGCTATTGGCCGGGCTGGCGCTTGCGCTGGGGGTCCCTACACTGGGGTGGTCTGCGGCAGCGCCGCCGCTGCGGATGTGCGCGGAGAGCAACAACATGCCGTTCTCCGATCGCCGTGGCGAGGGGTTCGAGAACCAGATCGCGGCGCTGGTGGCGCGCCGCTTGGGACGACAGCTGCAATACGTCTGGCTGCGACCCGATGTCGATCTGGCCGCGCTGCAGCCCGCGCTGAGCGCCTGCGATGCGGTGATCGCCGAGCCGAAGCCCACACCAGGCATGGACACGACCGTGCCCTACTATTGGTCGAGCTATGTGCTGCTGACGCGCGCGGATCGCCATCTGCAGATGGATTCGCTGAAGGATCCGCATCTGAAAAAGCTGCGCATCGGCGTCGAGGCCATCGGCAGACGCGGCCTTTTTACGCCACCGGCACACGTGCTGATGGAAGCGGGTCTCGCCGATCATCTCATTCCCTTTGATATCGGCGCGCCGGGCACGGCGCCCAACGGCACAGGTTCGCAACAGAACCCCAGAGCGGCGATCGTTCAGGCGTTGGCGCGCGGCCAGATCGACGTGGCGGCGGTGTGGGGACCGGCCGTGGGGCGTCTGGCGCAGCAGTCACCGGTGCCGCTGCGCGTCGCGCTCATCACGGACGGTGATGCCTTCAGCACACGAAAGGATCACTTCGGCCTGCAGAGCATGCAGTTCCAGATCTCGATGGGCGTGCGACACGGGGACGATGCGCTGCGACGCGCACTCAGCGCCGTCATCGAGCAGAACCGCCCCGAGATCGAGCGCGTGCTGGAGCGCTTCGGGGTGCCCCTGATCAATCCGGTGAGCTTCAACGGCGAGAACCTGGCGCACTCGGGGGTCGGCATCGTCGGCGGTGGAAGGCGCCGCCCCGGCGCCTAACCGCCGCAGGAGGAGTGATGGCGCGAATGATTGATCGTCCAACACGACGGGCAGGCCTCGCGGCCGCCCTCGTGACGCTGTTGGTTGCCGGGAGCTCTGCCGCGCAGGAGCCCGGACCTCAGCCGACGACCCCTGCGCCGCAAACTCCGGCCGGGGAAAACACGGTCCCCAGAAAGCCGCAACTTGCCAACCCCTACGCCCCGGGCGCCACTTCGAATCCCGCGGCGCTTGCGCAGGAGGAAATTCCGGGCCCTCCGGTACACAGCCTCCCCGATGAAGTGGGCCGCCTGCCGATCGAGCAGTACGGAGGCACGGAGGCGCTGCTGCGAACCCCGGTGCCGAACCTCTTCCCGGGAGGCATTCCGACTCGCCCGCCGATCGCGAACCCCGTTGGCAACGATCCGGCCGCGCCCGAGCGCGGCATGCGCTATTTCAATGCCTTCAATTGCGTCGGCTGCCACGCCTCCAATGGCGGCGGTGGCATGGGGCCGTCCCTGAGTGACCGCTTCTTCAAGTATGGCGATGATCCGGCGAACATCTATCTGACGATCGTGCAGGGCCGCCCGGAGGGCATGCCGGCGTGGGGCGGTCTGCTGCCGGATTCGGTCGTGTGGGACCTCGTGGCCTACGTGCGCCAGATCAGCCGCGCTCCACAGAGCGAATGGGGTCAGACCATCTCTCTGAAAACCATGACGCGCGAGCAGGTGCCGGCGGAATTCGAGACGACGTCGAACCCGTGGGCCTACACGGAGCCCTTCAGTTTCGGTCAAAAGCCGGAGGCCGCCGTAAAGCAGGCCAAATAGCGCATGGGACCGCTGAACTACACCGTCGCGTTTGGCACCAAGGGCTATCCCGTCGTCCATCTGCTCTGGGCACTGATCATCCTCTCGCTCATCGTCGTCGCCGCGATCACGGTGTTGACGCTGGCCGGCATACTGCGACGGTTACGTGAACGCCGAGACGCCACCGACGCGCATCTGCGCTCCGACGCCATCAACCTTGTGCCGCTCGAGCGCGGCGGCCGGGGCCTCAGCCTGGTCTACATCGGCACCGGTATCTCCGCGGCGCTGCTGCTAGCAACCGCGATCTGGACATTTTTTACGCTCGATGCGGTGAGCATCCGTCCGCAGCAGCCTGCACCCCCGATGACGATCGACATCATTGCTCATCAATGGTGGTGGGAGGTGCGCTACGAGAGCAGCTCCCCGGCGCAGCAGTTCGTCACGGCCAATGAGATTCACATACCCACCGGTGTGCGGGTGTATTTCAAGCTGCACAGCGACGACGTCATCCATTCCTTCTGGGTGCCACAGCTCACCGGCAAGACCGACGTGATTCCGGGTTACGAGAACGTCACCTGGCTGGAGGCCGACCGGCCCGGAACCTATCGCGGACAGTGCGGTGAGTACTGCGGCCTGCAACACGCGCACATGGCCTTTGCCGTAGTGGCGCAGGAACCCGCGCAGTTTGCCGCCTGGAAGGCACAGCAGCTGCAGCCAGCGGCGCCGCCAGACTCGGCGCTGGCCGCTCAGGGCCAGCAGGATTTCCAGGTGCATTGTGGCATCTGCCACCGGGTTCGCGGCACTACGGCCGACGGGATACTGGGTCCTGATCTCACCCATCTGATGAGCCGCGCATCGATCGGCGCCGACACGCTGCCGAATACGCCCGGGGACCTGTCCGGATGGATCGCCGACCCGCAGCACATCAAACCGGGCAATCTGATGCCGGCGGTCGCTCTTTCCGGGAGCCAGCTCACCGATATCCGGAGCTATCTGGAAACCCTGGAGTAGCCACCCGCCATGAGTGCCACCCCATTCGAACGCATTCCGGAGATCCAGTCACCGAACCCGCAGCTCGAGCACAAGCTCGAGCAGATGTGGAAATCCAAGCCCGGCATCCGGCGCTGGCTCACCACGGTGGATCACAAAGAGATCGGGGTCATGTACCTGGTGACCGCCTTCGGTTTCCTGGTGCTCGGCGGGATCGAGGCGCTGTTCATGCGGCTGCAGCTCGCCGGTCCCAATGGGCATCTGCTGACGGCGCAGCAGTACAACGAGATCTTCAGCATGCACGGCAATACCATGATCTTCTGGTATGCCTTTCCGATCCTGTCCGGCTTCGGCAACTATCTCTGGCCGCTGCTGCTCGGCTCGCGCGACATGGCGTTCCCGCGCCTCAACGCCTTTTCCTACTGGCTGTTCCTCGCCTCGGGACTGTTCCTGTACAGCAGTTGGCTGGTGGGGGCGCCCCCGAACGACGGCTGGTTCAACTACACGCCGCTGGCCTCGCGGCAGTTCAATCCGGGACCCAACATCGACTTCTATACGCTCTCGCTGGTGTTCTTCGGGCTGTCGCTGACCGCGGGCGGCGTCAACTTTCTGGTCACGACGCTGCGCACGCGCTGTCCCGGCATGTCGGTCAATCGCTTTCCGGTGCTCATCTGGGGCACGCTCAGCGCGAATGCCGCGGGGCTGTTTGCCGTGCCGGTGGTCAGCGTCGCCTGCATCATGCTCTGGCTCGACCGCAACTTTGGCGCGCATTTCTTCAACGCGAGCAATGGCGGGCAGCCGTTGCTGTGGCAACACCTGTTCTGGATGTTTGCACATCCCTGGGTCTACATGATCGTGCTGCCGGCGATGGGCATCGTCTCGGACCTGCTGCCGACCTTCTGCCGGCGGCCGCTGGTGGGCTACACCGCGGTCGTGCTGTCGACCATTCTCACCATGATGATCGGCTTCGGTGTGTGGCTGCACCACATGTTTGCCACCGGACTGCCCTCGCTCGGCATGGCCTTCTTCGCCGCGACTTCCATCCTGATCACGTTGCCCAGCGGGGTGCAGCTGTTCTGCTGGCTCGCCACGATCTACACGGGCCGGCCGGTTTTCACCACCGCCTTTCATTTCCTCGCGGGCTACATGTTCGTATTCGTCATCGGGGGTGTGTCCGGCTTCATGAGCGGCGCTGCGCCGGTGGATTGGCAGCTCACCGACACCTACTGGGTCGTGGCGCACATTCACTACGTGCTCATCGGCTGGAACCTGTTCGCGGTCATGGCCGGTATGTACTACTGGTTCCCCAAGATGACGGGTCGAATGCTCAACGAGAAGCTCGGCAAGTGGAACTTCTGGACGATGTTCATCGGCTTCAATGTGGCCTTCTTCACCATGCACATCACGGGTCTCGCCGGGATGCCGAGGCGGGTCTATACCTACCCGGCGGGCATCGGCTGGCACATCCCCAACCTGATCAGTACGGTCGGCGCCTTCGTGCTGACGGTCGGCATCCTGCTGTTCTTCATCAACGTCTTCTACAGCAAGCGCTACGGCGTGCGTGCCGGGCGCAATCCCTGGGATGCACACTCACTCGAGTGGGCCACGACCTCACCGCCTCCGCCCTACAACTTTCCGGTCATTCCTTCCGTGGCAAGCCGTCATCCGCTGTGGGAGAAACGGCTGAAGGAAGGCGATGGCGAGAGCGTGCTCGAGAGAGGTGCGGTGCTGGATCACCATCATGAGACCTTCGGCGTCACGGCGATGGATGGCGAGCCCGAAGTCATTCTGAAGATGCCGAGCGAATCGTACATGCCGCTGCTCACCACCTGCGCGCTGTCGGTGCTGTTTGCGGGATTGGTGAGCCGATCGTGGTGGTGCGCCGGTGCCGGGGCGCTGCTCACCGTCATCCTCTCGGTCGTCTGGCTCTGGCCACTCGCCGAGGCTGGCCAACGCGAGGTGCCGGCCGATGTCCTCTGAAGCCTTTCCGGTTCAGCCGCCGCTGCCCATGGGCAGCATTGGACGCATGGCGTCAGGCACTTGGGGCGTGGTGTTTTTGGTCATCTCGGAATCGATGATCTTCGCCTACCTGGCCTTTGGGTATTTCTACTTCTCTAGCCAGCCGCACTACGGGCCCTGGCCGCCGGACGGCCCTCCGAGCTGGTTCTATCCGGGCTGGGAGACGGCGGTCGCCTTCGCCGGTAGCCTGAGCGTGTGGTGGGCCAACCGCGCGGTCGCGCGCGGCGATCGCGCCGGGCTGCTGTCGGGCTTGGCGGTAAGCCTGCTGCTCTCGCTTGGATTCGTCGCCCTGCAGGGCCTGGACTGGTACCACCAGCCGACCGGCTTTGCGACCGACCCCTACAGCTCCTTCTATTACCTCATCACCGGCTTTCACCTCGCGCACGTCGTGGTGGGCGTCATCATGTTTGCCGTGGTGCTGCTGTGGTCGGGGCTCGGTTACTTCGGCCCGGTGCGGCACACGCCGGTGAAGGTGGCGAAGATCTATTGGTATTTCGTCACGATCGTCTGGCTGATCGTGCTCTTCACGCTCGATGTCACCCCCTATTTCGGCTGGAAACCCTACCAGGTGCACTGATGGCGGAGGAATTCGTTGCCTATAGCCTGGCACATCATACGGCGCCGTACCGCCATCGGATCAGCACCGCGCTTTGGTTGACGAGTGTGTTCGGCGCGCCGATCGCCGCCGGGCTGGACCTGATGACCGATTATTCCCTGGTGGGGCATGCCTGCTATCCCGGCATGGAGCCGCTGGCTTCGCCGATGGCGGGCTTCGGCTGGGTCTGGGCCGGGGTGCTCGCGATCCATCTGGCGGGAATCGTTCTGAGCATCAGCGCGTCGTTGCTCTCATATCGGATGTGGCGCTTGACCGGCCCCGAGGAAGGGCATGCCCATCAGCTCATGGAGAAGGGCGAAGGCCGCACTCGCTTCCTGGGCATCATCGGCATGGCCTTCGGTGCGATGTTCTTTCTGATCTGCTCTACCGAGACTATCGCCATGGGGCTGGTGCGCCTGTGCGTGTACTGATGGCTTTGCACTGGAGCGCCGAGCCCGCGGTGTTGGTGCCGATTGCGGTCAGCACGCTGTGGTACCTCATCGGGTTTGCCCGACTGCGGCAGTTGCCCGCTCTTGCACCGCTGTATGGGCCGCGCCAGCTGCTGTGCTATCTCGGTGGCGAGCTGACGCTGGTGCTGGCGCTGTTGTCCCCGCTGGATGAGCTGGCAGACCAGCTGTTCTCGGCGCACATGTTCGAGCACATGCTGCTGCTGATGGTCGCGGCCCCGCTGCTGGTATGGGGCCGGCCCGCGGTCGCGTTCCTGTGGGCCTTTGGCCCCGTGGGCCGCAAGCGTCTCGGCTGCGCGTGGCGCGCGCTGGGAATCACCGCTGGCGTCAACGGGCTCATGCATCCGATCGTGGTGTGGGGACTGTTCTGCGGTGTCTTCATCGGCTGGCACCTGCCCGGTCCCTACCAGTGGGCGTTGCACGACGAGACCGTCCACACATTCGAGCATGTGACTTTCCTGGCCAGCGCGCTAATGTTTTGGACCATCGTCATCGAGCCGTCCGGCCGGCGTCGGCTCAGTTACGGTGCGACGCTGCTGTTCGTGCTCGCAACGGCGGTGGTGAGCTCGCTGCCGGGCGCAGTGATCACACTGGCGGCAACCCCGCTGTATCCGGACTACGCGAGCAGCACGGCGCGCTGGGGCTGGTCACTGCTGGAGGATCAGCAGCTGGCGGGGCTGCTGATGTGGCTGCCGGGCGGAATCGTGTATCTGATTGCCGCGGGTGGTGCCATTGTGCGCTGGCTGCAATTCGACGAAAGCCGTCACCCCGCACGGCACGCGCGTGCCACACGGCGGGCGACCATGGCCGCAACCATCGCCACCACAGCGCACGGCCGTACATCGCCTGCGAAGCCGATCGCCGGGCGGGCCGCTTCCATGGCGTTGCTGATCTGTGGCTGTGGCCTGTTGCTGTTGAGCTTGTCCGGCTGCGGCTCGAGCCAGGCTGCAGCAAACGCGGCGAATGATCCGGTGGCCGCCTCGGATATCGGCAACCCACAACGCGGAGCGGATCTCATCCGCGCCGCGGGCTGCGGGGCCTGTCACGTGGTGCCCGGTATCAATGATGCGAGCGGGCTCGTCGGACCGCCCTTGACGCAGATGGCGAGACGGATCTACATCGCGGGCCTGCTGCGCAACACCCCTGAGAACATGATTGAGTGGCTGCGCAGTCCGCAGAGTGTTCTGCCCGGTAATGCCATGCCCGACAGCGGGCTGTCCGACGATCAGGCGCGGGATATCACCGCCTATCTGTACACCCTTCGCTAGCGATCAACTGCTGCGCTGAGATCCCAGGCTGTCGCTTTGACGGCCCTGCTCAACGTGCGCGGCGCTGAGCGGGGTCATGACCTCCTCGCGCTCCTCCGGCGGGGGCAGGATGGCCTGGATGCCGAGGGCTTGCAGGTGCAGCTCGCGCTGCCAGCCGTGCGCGCGGTAGTAGTGCTTATGCACTTCATCCTCGACTGCACCCACCGCCGCAGCGAGCACGTCCTTTTCATCCTCGGCGCTGTGGCGCGCACATTGCGCGAGCAGCTGCCAATTGGAGTGGGTGGTGGTCTCGGCGAGTGTGACGCACTCGGCGGCGATGAGTTGTGCGGTCTTCAGCTGGCCCGATTCATGCGCCAGCTCCATTGCGGAGCTCAGCGCCGCACCAAGATGTTTGCTGACCTCACGGCCACAGGTCATATGCTCCGGGTTGATGCCTAGCTTGCGGCACACTTCGGTCAGCAGCAGCTCACGCTCGCGCGTATCGAAAATGCGCCGCTCCCATTCATCCTTCAAATCATCGCGCCGCGCGCATTTGATCGCGATCTGATAGACATCGACGCTGCCGCGTTCGTGCTCGAGCGACTGCAGCAGCAGTTCTCTGACTTGCTCCGCTTCCATCATCCGGTCCTCGGGCGTCGGAAGATATGCGTGAATGTGCACGCTGCCAGCGATGATGGGAACATTCAAAACTGCCTGTTTGTTTGTAAGGAATGCCTGCAATCGGCGCCGAATCCCGACGCGGGAGCGTCGAGCGGCAGCCGAGGCTCTCTCGGGCGGCGGTACGGAGTTTGCAGCGCGGAGCGCGGGACGCGCCGGGTCACCTTCGGGAGTCAGCCTCGTGTCTTCGGATCTCAAGCAGGCGCTGGCGGCGCTGCTGGTGACGGTTGTTGCCCTCGGCGCCATGGACTATTACTTCTGGGACCGGGGTTACGCCGTCCCCGCCGGCAACGAGTCGGTGCCATCAGCCAAAGATATGGCTGGCCTCAAATACCGGCCCGTCGACACACACGCGCTTCATCGAGGTGCTGCCGTCCGGGGTGCGGACCGGGACGGCGCAGCCAGCACAGCCGCCCACGGCGCAGGCCATGAACTCCTCGAGCGACACCTGGCAGGGCAGGTCGAATTCGGCGGCGAGGCGCGCACAGGCGGCTAGCATCGGCGTTGGACCGCAGGCGAACATCTCCACTTCGGCGCGGGCGGCGGCATTCAGCGAGCCAAGCCAGCGGCGCGCGAGCTCGGTGACATAGCCCTCGAAACAACCGGCGAAGCCGGCCAGGCTCGCGAGGCGTGAAGGCACGCCCCATTCATCCAGCAGCGGCATGCAGCCGATGGCCTCATCGGGCATGCCGGGGGTCAGGATGGTGGAGGGGCGGCTGCGAAACGGGAAGGGCAGCTCCGAGCCCATGAGGACCAGCGGCTTCCACGGCGCGCCGGCTTCCACCAGCCGCTCGGCGAGGAACACCATCGGCGGGATA
>Ga0134126_10014380_pt1 | contig 10005 bp, 12 predicted proteins | sample KB31752_FD_96881 | JGI IMG/M metagenome (GOLD analysis project Ga0134126, IMG submission 96881) | Terrestrial soil microbial communities with excess Nitrogen fertilizer from Kellogg Biological Station, Michigan, USA - KB3-175-2 | ecosystem: Environmental > Terrestrial > Soil > Unclassified ...
ATTTCCGAATTATCTGCGCCGCCGGCTGGAACAATTCCGCCCTGACGGCTTGCCCGACGAAGAGATGGTTCGGAGCCGCATGCTTCGCGTGTCGCAATGGCTCGGCGGCCAGGACGAAATCTTGATGCACGATGCCGAATTGCGTGCGCTTCTGGAGCGAACGATGATCGAGACCCAGCGCCAAGGAGCGAGCGCAAATCGGCGCGAAATTGAGCGGCTGGTGCGGCCCTGGGGTTTCGACGTGCGGCAGATAAAGCCGGCACGCATGTTTCTCTGGCACGGAGAAAAAGACCGGATCATGCCCATCGGTCCGGCGCGGCTGCTGGCAAAACGGCTCGTCGATTGCCGGGCCGTCTTCTACCCCGACGAGGGACATTTCTCGGTCTTGGTCAATCGTTCCGGCGAGCTTCTCAACGTGCTCAACCTCTCTTGATGCGGTGCGATTGACTTTCGCCCGCCGGACCCGATCCTGAACACACCTTCATCGGACCCGCGCACGAGTCGACATGGAACCGAGTTCACCCGCGCACCATGCGGTCGTCCGCGACGCCGTCGGACCCGATCTGCCACTTGTCAATGGCTTGGCCTGCATAGCGCTCGGCGTGGTCTCGCTGTTGTTGGCCGGGGTCCTGCCGGAAATTCTCGGCGCGCTGGCCGACGAACATCGCATCTCTGTTGCAGGCATCGGCCTGACGGCAACGTTCGAAGCGCTTTCCATGGGCCTGACGACGGCGGTTGCCAGCACGTGGTTGCCCCCTTCCCGGCTGAAACTCATCGGAGCCATCGCGGTTGTGGCCTTGGCTCTCGCCGACTTTGCAACCATCGGATCGCACGGTACCGGCGCGATGGTGGCTCGAACAGTCGCCGGTGTGCCCGAAGGCTGCCTGCTCTGGATCATGACGAGCATGATCGCTCGCACCCAGACGCCGGAACGCTGGGCCGGAATATTCTTCGTGGTCTCGACCGCCGCCCAGTTCGCACTCGCTCTCATTTTCGCGCGCTGGGTGCTGCCGCAGCACGGCGCTGACGGCGGCTTTGCCGGTTTGGCCTTGGTCAGTTTGATCGGCTTGGCATTCTTGGTCTGGGTTCCGAACCGTTTCGCACCCTTGCCCAAGCCCGAGGGAGAAAGCGGCGCGCCACCGCCGCGCGGCTGGTTCGCGCTCCTGGCGACGCTGATCTATGTGGGCGCAACGGGCACGGTCGGCATCTATATCCAGCCGCTTGCGCATGAATCCGGGCTTGATGTGGAAATCGCCCGGACATCGGTGTGGGTCTCACTCGCCGCGCAGATTGCCGGCGGGTTTGCCGCGACTTTGTTGGCCGGACATGTTCGCTATTTCGCGGCTTTCGTCATTTCAACCATCACGTTTCTGGCGATCTGGGCGGTATTTCTTTTGCATCCACCAGGATGGGCCTTCATTGCCGCGAACGCGGTCGGAGGCTTCATCGGAATCTTCATGTCTCCCTTCCTGGTTCCAATGACGATCGAAGCCGACCCTTCCAGACGCGCCGCTGTGCAGAGTGGCGGAACGCAAGTGCTCGCCGGAGCGCTTGGACCATTTGCGACATCGTTCGTCGTCGGCGACAACGATGTACATGGCGCGATCTTTCTCGGCGCCATCGGACTGATCTGCGGCATGGTGATGATCGCGATGCTTCGCTTCAGCGCGCAGCCCATTGCGCGAAACATTGCCGAGGTCTAACCGTATCTCTTCAGGCGCGAAGATTTCGCGCACAACTTGAGCGAAGGAAATGCGAGATGGCCCGCAAAGCAAAAAAATCTACGAAGAAGAGCAAGCGCGCGACGAAGAAGAGGGCTCCGGCACGCCGGAAAGTCGCCGCCAAGTCCGCGGCCAAAAAGACGAAGCGCGTTGACACGAAGGCCAAGCGCGCGACAAAGGCGAAAATGGTGAGGCGTCCCAAAATCGTGGAAGCTGCTCCGCCGGCCCCAGCCGCTCCGGCGATGCCGGACGTCGTGCTCTCCGGAACATAAAGCATTTTGGTCAGACGGAATCGCTCGCCGCCACCCAGAGTGCGGCGAGCGTTTCAATTCCTTTGGCATCCTCTTCGTCGAACCTGGCACGAGAAGGGCTGTCCAGATCCAGGACGCCTGTAAGCCGGCTGCCTTGAAGCAGCGGCACGACAAGTTCGGAGCGCGACGCGATATCGCAAGCGATGTGGCCAGGAAATGCCTCGACATCCGGCACGATCAGAGTCTTTTTTTTCGCGGCGGCGCTGCCGCATACGCCTTTGCCGGGCTCAATCCGCACGCAAGCCGGTTTGCCCTGAAACGGGCCGAGCACCAAGATTGAGCCGCGCAAGAAGTAGAAGCCGGTCCAGTTCAGGTCCGCGAGCCCCATGAAGAGCAACGCAGCGAGATTGGCGGCATTTGCGATTGGGTCCCGCTCGCCACGAAACAGGCCGTCCGCCATCAAGGCGAGTTCGCGATAGATTTGCGGCTTGCTGCCGGTCGGTCGCTCGCCCTCGAACATCTATTTCTCTGGCGCAAATTTTAGAGCGGCCCCGTTCATGCAGTAGCGCAAACCGGTGGGCTGCGGCCCGTCGGGAAAAACATGGCCAAGATGTCCGCCGCACTTGGCGCAGTGAACCTCGTCGCGGCGCATGCCGTGACTGGTGTCGAGCGTGGTAGCGACCGAGCCCTCCATCGGCGCATAGAAGCTCGGCCAGCCGCTGCCGCTCTCATACTTGGTCTTGGATTCGAACAGTTCCGCGCCACAACCGGCGCAAAAGTATCGCCCATCCCGTTTCTCGTAGTTCAGAGGGCTGGTCCCGGCGCGTTCTGTGCCGTGCTGGCGCAGCACACGATATTGCTCAGGCGTGAGCGCGTCCTTCCAGTCTTTCTCGGCCTTGGTGTCGGTCATGCAGAAACTCCATTTCGATTCCAGCATTATACGTCTGACGACGGTCGTCTGTTACGGCAGTCCGGCAGTTTGTCTCAAAAGTTCCGTCAGCCGGCCCTTGTTCCCGAAGGCCCAACTGCCACCATACGCAATATCATCGACGCGCCAGCCGGTTGACGTATTCACCAAGAAAACAGTGTCGTTCCATGTCGTCGGCTTTGCCATCTTGTCGTCATACTCCAGCTTGACCGAACAGCGCCCCTTTTTGCTGTCGCCGCTGCAAGTGCCGACCTGAACCGATGTCGCTCCCTCGAACATCGATGTGAAGAGATCGCCCTCAATGAGAGGTGGCGAGTCCTTGTTGGCCTTCGAAAAACGCGTTTCCGCGGCGGCCGCTTCGCTGAGCAGCGTCTCAAGCGCGGGTGACAGGAACGGAGAGTATTTCGCGCGGTCCGCCGCAGATGGAATGCCGTCCGACGGATGAAAAGTCCGATACACGCCATAGAAGCCGTTGGCCGCGGCTGCCATGTCGTCCGCCTCGCTGCCCGCTGCGAGCGCCGCGCTCGCCACGAACAAAACCGGTAATGCCGCAATCCAACCAAGCCGCATCAACGCGCTTTCAGCGTGTCACGGATTTCGCGCAGAAGCTGGACTTCCTCCGGCGGCGGTGGCGGCGTCGCTGGCTTGGGCGGCCGCTGCAGCTTGTTGATCTGGCGAATGAGCAGGAAAAGCACGAACGCCACGATGACGAAGTTCAGCAGGGCGTTGATGAAAAGACCGTAGTTCAGCGTGACCGCGCCGGCTTCCTGCGCCGCCTTCAACGTCGCCAGGCTATGATCCCCTTTGAGCGTGACGAAGAAGTTGGAAAAGTCGATACCGCCGAGGAGCAGCCCGATCGGCGGCATCAGGACATCCTTGACCAGTGAACTGACGATCCCAGTGAACGAGGCACCCACGATCACGCCAACCGCGAGATCGATGACATTGCCGCGCATAAGAAAGGTTCTGAATTCCGAGAACATGGAACCACCACCGTTTAGACCCGCCGGAAGGCTAGTCCTCGCCGCCAGCCCCAACAAGATTGCGCGTTTTGAGGAAAGAGATGCCGAGCCACCCAACTCCAAGGCCCGCGAGGACACCCATCGTGTTTGCAAGTTCGTCGAAAATGTCGGCGTCGCGCCCCGTGAAGCCTTGAATGATTTCGAGCGAGCCGCCGAGAAGCACCAAGCCGAGCGCCCACCACAAGGCGTTGCGGTTTGCCCTGACAGCGATTGTCGTCATCAGGCTCAAGCCGAAATAAGCGGTGAAGTGCAGCGTCTTGTCCCAAAAATAGGACTCAATCGCACCGACGGCAGACAGATGCGTCAGCTCGCCAAAAATGACGATCAGTAGCGCGGGCGCGATCAGCCATGAATCGATTCGTCGAAATTGGTGCAGCAAATTCCTCAAAGTCATGGGGTCGTCGATCCGATGGGAGCGAAGAACAATATCCATAAAAATATAGCATATTCAATGTGTTAAATGGTCATTGTCATTCACTCTAGTCGCTTCAATCGAAGTCGCTCCGTCATCCACGCCGACACGTTGCAGGCGAGGTTGCAAATTGTCCGGCTTTCCGTATAACGCGCCCTCTTTCGTGAGCCGCCCGGCGGGGCATGCCGTGGCGGTTCGTAAAGCGAGTGGCCGACTTCGGCCAGAGGAGACGCAAAATGCCCAAGATGAAGACCAAGTCGGGCGCGAAAAAGCGCTTCCGCTTCACAGCGACCGGCAAGATCAAGACCGGACAGGCCTATAAGCGTCACCGCCTGCTCACCAAATCCAAGCGCACCCGCAAAGAACTGAAGGGTGTTCTATCCGAGTCCGAAACCCAGCGCGTCAAGCGCTGGATGCCATACGGGTGAGATAAGCCATGTCACGCGCCCCTCGTTCCGTCGCCAGCCACGCCCGCCGCAAGAAAGTCTTCAAGCAGGCTAAGGGCTTCTATGGCCGCCGCAAAAACACGATCACCTCGGCCAACGCGGCCGTCGATCGCTCGTTGCAACACAACTACATCGGCCGCAAGGAGAAGAAGCGCAATTTCCGCGCGCTTTGGATCCAGCGGATCAATGCGGGCTGCCGCCTATATGGCATCACCTACAGCCGATTTATCAGCGGGCTCGCCAAGGCGGGCATCGAGATCGACCGCAAGGTCCTCTCCGATCTCGCTACGCACGAGCCCGAAGCCTTCAAGGCTCTGGTGGATCAGGCCGGCGCGAACGCCTAAGTCGCAAAACCCATCGGAGCCCCCGGGCCTTGGCAATCGCCAAGGCGCGTGATTCAAGCCTTTCCGATAAGGGTTTCAGATGAGCGACATTCAAATCCTGCAAAAAGAAATTCTTGGGGCCGTAGCGGCCGCGCCAGATGAGGCTGCGCTGGAAACAATCCGCGTTGCGGCACTCGGTAAGAAGGGGACGATCAGCGAACTCCTGAAGACGCTCGGCGCCATGAAGCCGGACGACCGCAAGATCAATGGCCCTTTGTTCAACGGTTTGCGCGACCAGGTCGCCAACGCCATCGCCGAGCGCAAGGCCGCGCTCGCCGACGCACTTCTGAACGCGCGCCTCGGCAACGAGACGATCGACGTCACCTTGCCACCGCGGCCCGAGCCGCAAGGCAGCGTCCACCCGGTCTCGCAAGTGTTCGATGAGATCACAACCATTCTTGCCGATCTCGGCTTCGCCGTCGCCGAAGGTCCGGACGTCGAATATGACGACTACAATTTCACCAAGCTGAACATTCCGCCCGATCATCCGGCCCGCCAGATGCAGGCGACGTTTTATCTCGGCAAGCAACCGAACGGCGAACAACACATTCTGCGCACGCACACCTCGCCGGTGCAGGTGCGCACGATGTTGAAACAGAAGCCTCCCATCCGCATCGTCGCGCCGGGGCGGACTTATCGCGTCGATAGCGATGCGACACATTCGCCGATGTTCCACCAGTTCGAGCTTCTGGTGATCGAGGAAGGAATCCATCTCGGCCATCTCAAATGGACGATCGAAGAATTCTGCAAGGCGTTCTTCGAAGTCGACAAGGTCGAACTGCGGGCACGTCCGAGTTACTTCCCCTTTACTGAGCCGTCGGTGGAGTGGGATCTCAGATGCGATCGCTCGGTACCAAACCAGATCAAGTTCGGCCAAGGCAACGATTGGCTCGAGCTCGGCGGCTCGGGCATGGTCAATCCGCGCGTGCTGGAGATGTGCGGCATCGATCCGGACGTCTATCAGGGCTTCGCCTTCGGTGGCGGCATCGACCGACTCGGCATGCTGAAATATGGCATTCCCGACATCCGCTCATTCTTTGAATCGGATTTGCGCTGGCTGCGCCATTACGGCTTCGCGGCACTGGACATGCCGTCCCTCGACGGGGGGCTGTCGCGATGAAATTCACCCTTTCCTGGCTCAAGGAGCATCTCGAGACCGACGCCGACGCCGACGCCATTGCCCAGAAGCTGACGTCGATCGGCCTCGAAGTCGAAACCGTGGAGGATGCGGGCGCGCGACTGAAGGCTTTCGTCGTCGCCCATGTCGTATCGGCTGAGAAGCATCCCAACGCTGACAAGTTGAAGCTGTGTATGGTGGATGACGGTTCGGGCAAGCCGATTCAAGTGGTCTGCGGCGCGCCCAACGCCCACACCGGCATGAAAGGCGTCTTCGCGCGTCCGGGTACGATCATCCCCGCGACGGGTGAGGCCCTGAAAGTCGGAATGATTCGCGGCATCGAATCGCGCGGCATGCTGTGCTCGGCACGTGAACTTCAACTCGGCGACGAGCACGACGGCATCATTGAACTGCCGGCAGACGCCAAAATCGGCGAACCGGCCGCCAAGGCATTGGGCCTCACCGATCCGGTGATCGACGTATCACTCACACCCAATCGTGGCGATGCGGCCAGCGTGTTCGGAATCGCGCGCGATTTGGCCGCGTCCGGATTTGGCGTCTTGAAAGATGGCTCGGTCAGACCCGTCCAGGGTAAATTCGCCTCGCCCAAATCCATCGCACTGAACTTTCCTCCGGAATCCGCCGACGCCTGCCCGCTCTTCGCCGGCCGCATGGTGCGCGGCGTGAAGAACGGACCTTCGCCGAAGTGGGTGCAGGATCGGCTGAAGGCCGTCGGTTTGCGCCCGATTTCCGCGTTGGTCGACGTGACAAACTTGATCTCGCTCGATCGCGGACGGCCCCTGCATGTCTTCGATGCCGACAAGCTCAAGGGCAATCTCCAGGCGAGGCTCGCCAAGGACGAGGAACAAATCCTCGCGCTCGACGACAAGACTTATGTGCTCGATGCGGGAATGACGGTGATCGCAGACGACGCGGCGGCGCGCGGCATTGCCGGCGTCATGGGCGGAGAAGAGACCGGGTGTTCGGAGACCACGACGAACGTTTTCATCGAGTCCGCCTATTTCGATCCGGTGCGCACGGCGCGCACGGGCCAGAAGCTCGCAATTCTCTCCGATGCGCGTTACCGCTTCGAGCGCGGCGTCGATCCGGAGTTCGTGGTCTCCGGTCTCGAACTCGCAACCAAGCTGATCTTGGAATGGTGCGGCGGCGAAGCCTCTGAGACGGTCATCGCGGGAGCCGTTCCAAATTGGCGCCGCGTGATCGACTTCGACCCCGCCTATGTCGCTCGGCTGGGCGGACTGGAAGTCGCCAAGAGCGAAACGATATCGATTTTGAAGCGCCTGGGATTCGCGGTCGCGGAGGGCACTCCGCTAAAAGTCACGCCGCCGTCGTGGCGGAGCGACGTTTCCGGCAAGGCCGATCTTGTAGAGGAAGTGGTGCGCATCCATGGCATCAACCATGTGCCTTCGGTGGCACTGACGCGTGCCAATGCCGTGGCCAAGGCGACGCTGACGCCCGCCCAGCGCCGCACGCGCGCGGTTCGCCGCGCTTTGGCCGCGCGCGGCTTCAACGAAACGATCAACTACTCCTTCATTCCGCGCGCCGATGCCAAACTGTTCGGCGGCGGCGACGAGGCGCGACAAGTGGAGAACCCGATCGCATCCGATCACGACGCGCTGCGTCCAAGCGTATTGCCGTCTCTTCTTGCGGCGGCAAAGCGCAATGAAGCGCGCGGCTTCAATGACTTGATGCTGTTCGAGATCGGCGTGCAATTCGAGAGCGGCATGCCGGGGGCACAGGAAATCGTCGCGGCCGGCATTCGTGTGGGAGAAGGCGCCCGAAGCTGGACCAAGGCTGCACATCCATCCGACGCCTTCGATACGAAATCCGACATGCTGGCGACGATCGAGACCGCGATGGGCGCGCCGATGACGGCGCCGGTCAAGCCTGGTGCGCCAGCCTGGTATCATCCCGGGCGCTCGGGCACGCTCGCGCTGGGACCCAAGGTTCTCGCCCGGTTCGGCGACATTCATCCCAAGATCCTGGCTGCGTTTGACCTCAAGGGGCCGGTCTCTGGCTTCGAAGTTCTGCTCGACGCGCTTCCGGAGTCGAAATCAAAGGGCAAAGCACGACCCGTGTTCCTGCCTTCGCCGTTCCAGACGGTCGAGCGGGACTTCGCGTTCGTCGTCGACGTGAAGATTTCGGCCGACGAGGTCTTGCGGGCCGCCAGGGGTGCCGATCGCAATCTGATCGAATCCGTCGCGATCTTCGATGTCTACGAAGGAAAGGGTGTGCCCGAGGGCAAGAAGTCGCTCGCGATCTCAGTTCGGATTCAGCCGAAGGACAGGACCCTGACCGAACCTGAGATCGAGACGGTTGCGCAAAAGATCGTAAACGGCGTCGCCAAGGCAACCGGCGCGGTCCTTCGCACCTAGACAGGCGCGTCACAATCCCGCCAAATCGGTGGCCGATTGTTCCCACTTCTCAGGAGGGACTCATGATCCAGCGCTACGATCTTGTCATCGTCGGCGGAAGTTTCGCTGGCCTTGCCTGCGCGCGCACGGCGGCGCTGCGCGGCCTCAAAGTGGCGGTGATCGATGGCAAGCCCGAGCCGGGGGCGCGCGTACGCACGACCGGAATCGTCGTGAAAGAGGCGAGCGACGATTTCGACCTGCCGTCCAGGCTGATGCGAAAAATCCGCGGCGTTCGTCTTTATGCGCCGAACGATCGCTCGCTCGACCTTTCCGCGCCCGGATATTTCTTTCAAGCGACCGATACGCCAGGCGTGTTGCGCTGGATGGCGTGCGAAGCAGAGCGGGCTGGCGCCAAGCTGTTATATGGCCGCAAATTCGACGGCGGCATCGAGCACGCGCGCGGCATAGCAATTCCCACGCTTGGGCTGCACACCAATTTTCTCGTCGGTGCGGATGGCGCGCGTTCGCATGTCGCTGAACAATTTGGGCTTGATCGCAACCGACATTTTCTCGCCGGCATGGAAATCGAATGCGAGCCCCTCGAGCATTTGGATCCTCGCTTCCTGCACTGTTTCGCGGATAGTCGAATTGCGCCCGGTTACATTGCCTGGATCGTGCCCGGCGTCGATCACACCCAGATCGGTGTGGCAGCGAGACGGCCGACAAAGCCGGATCTGGGCGAACTCTTGCTGCGCCTGAAATCGGTATTCGACATTCGCGAGATCAAGGTCGTAGCGCGACGTAGCGGCCTCATCCCAAGCGGTGGAACGCTTCGGCACCTGGGCACCAATCGCGTCATGCTTATCGGCGACGCAGCAGGCATGGTCTCACCGGTCACGGGCGGCGGCATCCATACGGCGCTCCATTTCGGTCGGCGCGCGGCTCAGCTTATCTCGGACTATCTCGAAGATCGCGGGCCGCATCCCGTCGGCGCGTTGTTGCGCGAAGTGCCGCGCTATCGTGTCAAGCGGATGTTGCGGCGTTTGCTCGACACAGCGCCGTCGAATAGCCTGATCAACGCGTTCCTCATGACGGGGCCGATGAAGGCCATCGCCCAGCGGGCGTATTTCCATTCGAGGTCCGGCTCTCAGGAATCGTTCGACGCCTGGTCGAAGGAATTCGAGCGCGGCGATCTAGAGACCACTCCGCCGCAGATACCCGGCCCGACCTTGCGCTTGATCTGAACGGCGACATCCGCGCATCTTAGTCGGCGATGACACTCACCACCTTCGATCGCCGCAGCGCGCTCGCCTTCATCATCGCCTTCGGCATCGTCTCGCTGTTCGCGGA
>Ga0134126_10014381_pt1 | contig 10004 bp, 7 predicted proteins | sample KB31752_FD_96881 | JGI IMG/M metagenome (GOLD analysis project Ga0134126, IMG submission 96881) | Terrestrial soil microbial communities with excess Nitrogen fertilizer from Kellogg Biological Station, Michigan, USA - KB3-175-2 | ecosystem: Environmental > Terrestrial > Soil > Unclassified ...
ATGGCATCCTCGCCGGTATAGATGGGCTGGGCGTCGAAGCCGTTCTGGTTGAGAATGATGGCCAGGGTATCGGCGATGACATGCTCGTCATCCACTACCAGGACTTTCGGTTTGGCGTTGCTCATTCTGGCAGCTTCCTCGGCTCTCCCAAAATGTAGATTATATCGAGATGACGCTCGGTTTGGCTCGGGCCGCCCTGTACCTCCATACCGTGTCGCAAGACCTTTCTAAGATGCAGCTGGCATGAGCTTTGTTGGATTACCCGCCGGCCCTTAAGCAAAGGGGCGAAGGCTGGTTGCCATTAGTTCGTGTGCCAAAGCTGCCCAAAGGTCAACATTTTGCCATTACCTCCGTAATGGTGCTATCCCGAGGCGGCAGCCTTAGGCTTAAAAAGCACACAAAGATCTAGGGAGCACTCTATCCGCGCGCCAGAGACAGAATCGCGAAGCCGTCTGCCCGCCGCCCAGGCCTTCGTCCACAGCCTGAATATCCTGGTGAAGTACGTGCGTCTATACGGTTACAAACACCGGCGCACGGAGGAACAATTTCGCATTACCTGGGACGAATTGCAGGCGGCGTTGCCAACCGGGGGGCGAGATGGCCTGCTGCTGGGTGTTTCCGGGCAGCACCTGCTGGTGGACGGGATGCCGCTGGAATCGGGGCAAGCCGAACGCAGTTTTGCCAAGCTGCTCTCGGCCGCCGGGTTAGCCAGCCTGCAGTTCTCCGCCAAAGTGACGCAGTCGGATTTTTCGCGCCTGGTGCGCGGTTTCGCGCTGGGCGGATCAAAGGCGCAACTGGTATCCGATCAGATCAGGGCGGCAGTAGGAGAGGGCGAAAACGCAACTATTAAGATCAACGAGATTCGTTATGTAGCCCACGATCCGGCCACCGGCGAAGTGCCGCTGGCGGCGCAACTGGCAGCGCAGAATCTGGGTCCGGAATTCCGGGAGTGGCTGAGCGATCCGCAAAAGCTGCTGCAACTGATCGCCGCCGCCGAAGGCTCCAAGCGCGGCTCCATTTCTGGAGCTGGGCCTTCCGGGTCGTTGAGCGGGGCGGGGGTGCAAAGCGGCGGGCAGGCCGCGGCAGCCGCTCCAGGCTGGATTTCACTGCAGGAAAAGGAAGTGATCGAGACCATACGCCTGCTGACCCGGCTGGGGGAAACCTGCGAAAGCGGGGATGGAGCGGAGATTCGGATCCGGCTGAGCGAAGAAGTGGGGCGTGCCGCGCCGGAAGCGGCCGCGGTTTTGCGTCAAGCCCTGCAAAAGCTGGCGGGGCGCTTGCCGCAAGGCGGCGCCGGGGAGAACCCGCTGCTGATGAAGGCGGCGGAGCACCTGGCCATCCGCTTCGCCCTGGAACGCTACGAGCGCGGGGAAGTGCGGGTGAACGCCATCCACGAAATGCTGGAGCGCATGAGCCGGGAGATGGAGATGCTGCGGCGGGTGTTGCGTGTGCACGAGGACAAGATGAGCCGCGCCGGCATGCTGGTGGAATCGCACGCCGACATCCTGGACCGGCAATTCTGGGCGGAGGTGCCTGACTCGGGCAAGCGCAGCGTGCTGCTCTCCCCGGACGCGCCCTGCGTGCCGCCGCGCAACGTGCGCTCGTTTGTAGAAGATCTGATGCAGCGGGAAGACCGCGAAGGTGCGGCCACCATCCTGCGCAATTATTGCGACTGCGTGGCCAGCGACGACCCGGAATCGCGGCGTAAGACGGCCACCGGAGTTTCACAACTGGCCGACCTTTACATCACCTGCGACGAAAGCCTGTTGCCCTACGCCATCCGGCGAATCTCCGAACAATTGACGGTGGAGTCGGTACTGGATACGCAAAGCCTTTTGAGCGCGGCGTTTGTGCGCATCAGCCAGGAGGCCGGCGACCGCCGCCGCTATGGCGCGGTGGAGGAAGTGCTGGCCGCCATGAAGCGCATCGAGCAAAAGCGGCCGGTGCTGGCACAGGATCTGCGGCCGCGGGTGGGAGTGGACAATCGCCTGCCGGAATTCATTGAGGAAGCGCTGCAGCTTCCGCACGTGCCCGGCGAACTGGTGGACATGCTGAAAGGCATACCGCAAGCCGCTACGGAGCAGATCGCGGAACGCTTTGCCCGCTGCCATCGCCGCGAGGAATGCGACCGGCTGGTGGAATTGATGGAGCAGCTGAAAGAGAATGGCATACGCCACCTGCGGGAATTGCTGCGCCTGGCGCCGGTGCGGCAGGCGGCCAGCAGCGTGGGCCTGCTCAGCCGGGTAAATCCCATGGCGGTGCTGGAACTGCTGCCGGGTCGGCTGCGGGAGTGGGACCGGTTCTATCACGACGGAGTAGTGCGGCAGATAGCGGCCAGCAACGCGCCCGAGCGCGGCCAGTTGCTGTTCGAAATGCTGGACGTGCTGGACCACGCGGTACTGCCGCAGGCGATTGACGAAATCGGTTTCAGCGGCGACCACGCCCTGACTTCCGGCCTGCTGGTGCTGGCCGATGAAGGCTCAGCCGATGCGCGTTCGCCATTCCTGCGGCTCAAGGTAGTGGAAGCGCTGGGCCGGCTGAAAGATGCGGCTGCCATTCCGTTGTTGCGCGCCATTGTGGAAGCCAGAAAGATGTGGAAGTGGGTTTATCCGCGCGAGCTGCGCATTTCCGCGGCGCAGGCGCTGGTGAAAATCGAACCGCAGTATGGCCCGCAGCTGGTAACCGAGGGCGGCTTCACGGTGAACGAGCTGGAGTTGCTGCCGCTGGACGCGGAGTACACCCATCCCTGGGTGCGGCAGCGGCGCTACCAGCGCATTGTTCCCTCCCGCGCCGTGCCCGCGCTGGCCAGCAGTTCCTGGGGACGCTCAGAGTTGACGGTGCGCGAGTTGAGCCTGGGGGGCGGCGTGGCCAAAAAAACCACCGACCTGCGATTGGGCTCAGATGCCGCACTGGACCTGCAGCTGGGACTGCGCCACATCAAAACACAGGTGATGTTGCGGCGCGCACGCCAGGGCGAAATCAGTTTTGAAATTGTGGACATGGACCTGGAAGAGCGCTCCAAGCTGCGCCGCATTCTGGCCGACCAACTGCACCGCATCTCCACGCCGGTGGCGTAAAAAAAAACAAAAACAGCAGTCAGCACTCAGCAACAGCCGGAAAACCAGCCTTTAGCACTTAGCAATTAGCACCTGGCAACGTTTCATGCCGGGGTCGGGCAAAATCGTTCGTGGGCTAAATGCTAAGCGCTAAATGCTGACAGTTGTTGTTGGGGGCTGGGTGCTGAATGCTGAAGAAAGAAAACCTCTGCCCGCAAGAACAGAGGTTGTTCAACTTAATTGCGGCCAGACAGTTTCATCCAGAACAGCAGGTCCTTCGTTGCGCTCACCGTGCAAGCACGGCTCGCGCGGCCACAGGATGACAATTAAGAACGTTTGTGAAATCTGGAAACGTTGTTGGCTGAGTGCTAAAAGGAAAACCTCTGCCTGTAAGAGGACAGAGGTTCCGTTCAACTTAATGCGGCCGAACAGTTTCACCAGACAGCAGGTCCTTCGTTGCGCTCACCGTGCAAGCACGGCTCGCGCGGCCTCAGGATGACAATTCCCATCTCGAATAAACTTAACCCCGATAACTTGTTCTCCAAGCCAGCGAGCCTACGTCACCTTGGCGAAAATGATGACCAGGGTGTAAAGGGCCAGCGATTCAATAAGGGCCAGGCCCAGAATCAGCGCCAGGGTGATGCCGGGACGGGCGGAAGGATTGCGCGCCAGGGCTTCAGCGGAAGCGGCGGTGGCTTTGGCCTGGCCGATGCCGCAAACCGCGGAAGCGATGGCCATGGCAAAGCCGGAGGTGATGGCGACCCAGTCGGCGTGAGACATGCCGCCGCCGGCGGCAGCGGCGCCGCCCTGGGCGAAGAGTGGCGTGGTCAGGCACATGGCCGACAACGCCAGGAACAAGTAGCTCAATTTACGCATGTTGGTTCTCTCCTTTATGAATTGCCGCCAGTGGGTGGTTGACGTCATCCTCGTGCAGACGCCCTCACGCTGAACGGCGAAACCCAAGTAGTCAGGGGTCAGGGCTCAGGAGTCAGCAAAATCTCGCTCGTTGCCATTTTCAATTAGCCACCAACCTGCTGCGGATGACAAATCCCGCTGACTCCTGACTACCGACTCCTGCTTCTAATGCTCTTCCCCCACCGCGCCCTGCAGATACACCGTGGTCAGGAGCACGAAAATGTAGGTCTGCAGCAAAGAGACGCCGATGTGCAGGCCGAGAAAGGCGATGGGAACGCCGATGGGTATGAGCGAGAAGAAGACCAGCGTCACCATATCGCCGGCAAACATGTTGGCAAAAAGCCGGACAGTGAGCGAAAGCACGCGGGCGAGGTGGCTGATGATTTCAATGGGAACCATCAGCACAGCCAGCCACCAGAAGGGCCCGGCGAAGTGCTTGAGATAAGCTATGCCGTTCTTTTTGAATCCCTGAATGTGGTAGTAGAAGAAAGCCACGATGGCGCAGCCCAGGGGCACGCTGGGCACGGCGGTGGGCGAGTCGAACCCCGGAATCATGCCGATCAGGTTACAGATGAGGATGAAGAATCCCAGCGCTACCAGAAAAGCGGTATAGCCCTCGCTGTGCGGGCCGATGATGGAATGGCTCTGATCCGTCATGAATGATTCCGCGCCTTCCACGATGTGCTGCAGGCCGCCGGGATGGTCGGCGGAAAGGCGGCTGCGCACCAGAACGAAGAAGGCGAGGAGAAAAATGGCCACCAGAATCTGCATGGCCACAAAGTTGGTGATGGGGGCCTGGGGATACGCCGGTTGCACGCGCAGGGCGTGCAGGATGGAATCCACCGGGCCGGCGAACAGGCGGTTTAAGAGTGCGGTAAACCAAAGTTGTTCAGGCATGGGGATGAAAACTACAGGGCCCAGCTTCTATTACAAACCCCAGCGCAGGGCGGCGTAAAGCTCGTAGCCGGCTTCACACATGATTGCGCCGACGGGCAAAAACAGGCCCGCCAACAGACCAAAAAGGCTAGCGGGAGAAAAAGTGAATATAACATAGGCGGCCAAGGCCATCAAAAGGTAACGCGCCAGAAAACGCAACACCACACCCGCGCTGGACGGGCGTTCGCCGGTGGCGGTGATGCGGTCAGCCAGGCTGCTGACGGTGCGCTTGAGCCAGTAGAAATTCACGTAGGCGATGGCGCAGCCGACCACAAAACCCAGGGCGATCTTCCAGCCAAAGCGCAGCAGGACGAACGCCGCCACGGGAATGGCCAGGCCGATCATGAAACGGCGAATGCGCGGCAGGGCGCGGGAGTAGAAAGCTTCGGAAGCTCCCCCATCGTTCAGCTCGGGCTCGAGCGAATTCAGCACCAGGTTCATGATAGACGAGGTGGCACAAGGTGCTTCGACTTCGCTCAGCATGACAGGAAAAATTTGTGAGCTGAGGGAAGTGGTGGCACACGCGAGATCCCCCGGCCTGAAGGCTCTCGTGATGACGCCTTCCTGCGGAAGGCGGGTCGCGGGCGAGGGCGCCCGCGCCACAAGCTACAAAGAGTCACAAACTTGAATTGGTCATTCCTTGGATTCGGAGGAAGTGACAGTGCGGATGAGTTCCACAAAACCAGCGGCGATGCCCACGATGAGGCCTGCCAAATAAAGCCATTTTGTGTGCAGCCAGCGGTCGAGGCCCAGGCCGATAAGCCAGCCGACAAAGGTGGCGGCGGGAAGGACCAGGGCGAGCTGGCTATAGCGGGCGATCTGCAGCCAGAGGCTGCGCTGCTCGGAATCGCCGGGCCGGTCGGAGTCGGGTTCGCGATCAGTATGGGGCATCTTGCGCTTCCGCCTCTCGCCTTCAGAAGGCAAAGACAATACCACCTTCAGGAGGCGGCTACCGACGGGGCCTAAATAAACGGGGCCTAAATAAACAGGTCCTTCGGTCGCGCTTCCTCTCCCGCGAAGCGGGCTGGGGCGCGCTTCCCTCAGGATGACAAAATCCGTAAATCCAGGCGCCGCGATTTGAAGTTGCGAGCGGCGCGATAGCTGCCTCAGTGGAACAGGCTGGTCAGCTGCAGGGGCTGGGCGATGCTCAGCGACCAGCCGGCGGCGCGAATAAACAGGTCGGGGAAGATGCCGATGCCCACGGTAGCGATACCGGTGACAGCAAGAGCGACCGACATTGCGGGAGAGAGCTGCACGGGGCGCGTATCCGCGGCCTGGCGCATGAACATGGCGTTGGCGATGCGCATGTAGTAGTAGAGGCCGAATACAGCGTAGAGCACGGCCGCGGCCGCGAGCTGATAGTGCCCGGTCTCGATGAGGCTGAGGAAGATGAAGTACTTGCCGTAAAAGCCCGCCAGGGGCGGAATGCCGGCCAGGGAGAGCAGGAATATCAGCATGAGGAAAGCTTCCGCGGGGGCGCGGGTAACGAGGCCGGCGATGTCGTCAATTTCGTCTCCAATCACATCGCGGCGGCGCAGCGAGGTGATCACCGCAAACGCTCCCAGATTCATGAAGGTGTAGACCAGCAGGTACACCATGATGCCCTGAATGCCGGTGGCGCTGGGCGTGGTCGAGGAGCCGGCAATCAAGCCCAGCAGCATGTAGCCAACGTGGGCGATGGAGGAGTAGGCCAGCAGGCGCTTGAGGTTGTTCTGGGTGAGGGCAGCCAGGTTGGCGCCGGTCATAGTGGCGATGGCCACGAAGACCAGCAGGGGCACGTAAATGGGCCGCATGGGGTAAAGGCCGCTGAGGAAGATGCGCAGCAGCATGGCCCAGCCGGCGGACTTCACCGCCACCGACATGAAGCCGGTGATGCTGGTGGGCGCGCCTTCATAGGCGTCCGGCGCCCACTGGTGGAAAGGGATGGCGGCAATTTTGAAGAACAAGCCGGTGGAGGTGGTCACGAGCGCGAGAATGGCGATGGGGTCGTGCGGATTCTCGCGCATGTGGGTGGCCAGGTGCTCGCCGATGAGCTGCAGGTTGGTGCTGCCGGTCAGGCCGTAAAGCAGCGACAGGCCGTAGGCAAAGATGCCGGAAGAGAAGGCACCCAGGAGCAGGTATTTAAGCGCGGCTTCGTTGGAGCGGCGGTCGCTGCGCAGGAAACCGACCAGCACATAGGTGGAAATGGCCATCAGCTCCAAGCCGATGAAGATGAGCACGATGTCGAAACCGGCGGCCATGCACATCATGCCCACGACGGAGAACAGGATGAGGGCGTAAAACTCGCCGTGATGCTCGCGCTCGATTTCCAGATAGTGCGCCGACATGAGGATGGCAATGGCGGCGCCCACCAGGAACAGATAGAAGAAATAGATGGCGAAGCGGTCCACCATCAGGGAGCCCATGAAGCCGGTATAGCTGAGGACGCCCTGGCCGGCGCGCGCGTAGGCGAGATGAATGCGGATAACGGCGGCGGTGGAAAAGGCCAGACCGATGCCGGCGGTCCAGGCATTCAGGGATTTCCATTCTGGCGGCAGCATCAGGTCAATGAGCAGAATGCCGAGGGCAAAAATGGAAAGCAGGATCATGGGCAGGGCGAGAAGGTAGTCGCCCGCCGAGAACCATTGTGAGATGGCGCCGGGCACTAGCGGCCTCCCTCACGGACAGCGAGCGTTGTGGTGCGGTCTGGCGCCAAAGAAGTGTTTGTGGCGCGGGCGCCCGCGCCCGCTGCAGCCGGAGACGGCGTGCCTTCCCTTCCCTTCCGCACTTCCATGGTGGCGCCGGGATAACCTGGGCGCACCGTCTGCACCAACTGGTTCACGGGCTGTTGCAGGATCTCAAAGAACGGCTTGGGATAGAGGCCGATCCAGAAAGCGATAGCGACGAGGGGAGCGAAATAAACAATTTCGCGCAGCTTGAGGTCGCGCAATTTTTCGTTTTTAGGGTTGGTGACCTTGCCGAAGAAAACGCGCTGATAGAGCCAGAGCAGGTAGGCGGCGGCCAGAATGACGCCGATGACGGCCAGGCCGGCCCACAGCTTGTTCTCCATGAAGGTGCCCTGCAGGATGGTGAACTCGCCGATGAATCCGTTGAGCAGGGGCAGGCCCATGGAGGAGAGGAACATGATCATGGTTATGGCGGCGTAAACCGGCATCACGTTGGAGATGCCGCCGTACTCGGCGATTTCGCGGGTGTGGCGCCGCTCATAGAGCACGCCGACGATCAAGAAGAGCGCGCCGGTGGAGATGCCATGGTTGATCTGCTGCAGCACAGAGCCGCTCAGGCCCAGGGGGTTCAGCGCGAAAATCCCCAGGGTGCAGAAGCCGAGGTGGCTGACGGAGGAGTAGGCCACCAGCTTCTTCATGTCCTTCTGCATGAGCGAGACCAGGGCGCCGTAGATGATAGCCACGATGGAGAGGCCAATCATCCAGCCGCGCACGGTGGGGTGCGTGACCACACCGGGAAAGAACGGCAGGGAGAAGCGGATAAAACCGTAGGTGCCCATTTTCAGCAGAACGCCGGCCAGGATGACGGAGCCGGCAGTGGGCGCTTCCACGTGCGCGTCCGGCAGCCAGGTGTGAAAGGGGAACATCGGCACCTTGATGGCGAAGCCGATAAAGAAGGCCAGGAAGAGCCAGATGGCAAAGTGAAATGGTATGGCAGGCGCGGTCTTATACAGCTCGGGGATGCTGAAGGTATAGGCGCCGGTGACGCTGTGGTTGTTGAAATAAAGGAACAGGATGCCGAGCAGCATCAGCACCGAGCCCAGCAGGGTGTAGAGGAAGAACTTGATGGCGGCGTAGAGCTTGCGCGGGCCGCCCCAGATACCGATCAGCAGGTACATGGGGACAAGCATGGCTTCCCAGAAAACAAAGAAGAGGAAGAAATCCAGGGCCATGAAGACGCCGAGCATGCCGGTCTGCAGCACCAGGAACCAGGCGTAGTACTCCTTGGTGCGCTCCTCGATGGCCGACCAGGAGGAGAGGATGGAGATCCAGCCCAGCAGCGTGGTGAGCATGATGAGCAGGAAGGAAATGCCGTCAATGCCCAGGTAGAAGCCGGCGCCGATGGAGGGTATCCAGTTGCTGGGCGCGCCTTCGATGAACTTGAAGCCGGGCTGGAATCGCTGCGCCCAGAACCAGGGCACCAGCGGGAGGGAGACCAGCAAGCCGGCCAGGGCGAAGAGGTTGGCGATCCAGCGCACCGCGTTCTTGTTTTCGCGGGGCACAAAGAGAAGGAGGATCGCCCCCGCCAGCGGGGTGAACAAGATGATAGAAAGAATGTGATTGTGCATAAAAGCAGTTCTCAGTTGCCAGTTGTCAGAAAACCAGCGTGCGTTCCCAACGAACTGACCATTACCGCCAGGCGTAATACGCCACAAAGCCTAACAAACCTGCGACCATGACGAATGCGTACCACTGCACCAGGCCCCACTGCAGCAGGCGCACTGGGTACGACAAAATTTTCGAAACGAAGGCGGGGCCGTTCACGAGCAGACCGTCAATGATGTAGGTGTCCCAGAGGCGCGAGAGCGTGCCCAAGGTGCGCGTGCTCCAGCCGGCGCCGTTCACTGCGCCGTCAATTACGTATTTGTCGAAATCAGAGGTGGCTTCGCCCAAGCCCATGGCGCCCAGGCGCACGGGGCCGAGCTTCCTGCGGCCGGTGAAGAGGTAATCGTAGCCCTCATCCACGTAGTACTTGCTCAGCAGAAGCTGGTAGGCGGGGGGCGCCACGGCGGCGATGGGCTCGACGTAGCCGCGGTCAGCGTGGCGATAAAACTTCCACGCCAGTCCCCACCCGCCGACCGCCACTCCCAGGGAGAGAAACATCAGCAGGTACTCGGTGCCGCTGGTGTGCTCCTTCTGGAGTTCACCAGCGGCCAATTGCGCCGGCGCTTGCGCCTGCATGACCTGTGCTTCCGGCGCGAACACCGGCGCCAGGAAAGCGCCAAAGCGGTCGGAGCCGCCCAGGCTGTGCGGCAATCCCAGGTAGCCGGCGAAAATGGAGAAGAACGCCAGGATGATGAGCGGCCACGTCATCGAGCGGGGCGATTCGTGAATGTGTTGCTCCACCTCGTGATCCATGCGCGGGCGGCCA
>Ga0134126_10014383_pt1 | contig 10003 bp, 8 predicted proteins | sample KB31752_FD_96881 | JGI IMG/M metagenome (GOLD analysis project Ga0134126, IMG submission 96881) | Terrestrial soil microbial communities with excess Nitrogen fertilizer from Kellogg Biological Station, Michigan, USA - KB3-175-2 | ecosystem: Environmental > Terrestrial > Soil > Unclassified ...
ACGCATGCAGGCAGCGAAACGGCCTGGACTGACATACCAATGTCGCGCGGTGGGATGCCAGGAGTTTGCCCGAAGCTGGGCGAGCACCTGCGAAGACCAGTGCGGAACATGCCGGAGGGGTGGGTCATGGACGGATTGGAAGGGGCACCGAGCGAAGCCTGTCGCATTCCCCAAAACGAAAGCGGCCCGCAATGCGGGCCGCTCTCCTTCCTTTCGCGTTGATCCTACAGGCTGTTCCCGACTAACCGCCAGCGAAGCCGATCTTTACCAGATCGTAGGTCTTGGCCGCCGCCAAGACATGGGCCACATACTTGTACGCCGCAGCGTCGTCCGGCCCGATCTGGATCTCGGGTTGCTCCTTCTGCTGGGCAATAACGGCCAACTGTGCCTGCAAGCCCTGGTCATCCACCGGTACATCGTTCCAGTAGAAGGAACCAGCACGATCAATCCGCAAATGGATGGGATCCAGGGGCTTGGTGGTAGGTGGGTTCGGATTGGGCTGTGGCAGGTCGACCTTGATCTTCAAGGCCGGAATCGGCGCCGTGATCATGAAGATGATCAGCAACACCAACAGAACGTCGACCAACGGGGTCACGTTGATCTCATTCATCGGACCTGAATGTTCGATCTTTTTTGATTTGGCCATGACGTTTACTCCTGGTGCGGCTTGCCGATCGTCATGAAGCCGACATGGACCATGCCTTGGCTCTTGGCGTCATTCAACGCCGCCCTGACCAGCTTGAACTCGGTGTTCTGGTCAGCCCGAATCTGCAATTCGGGCTGGGGGATCTTCTGTGCCGCCACGGCCAGCGTGGCCCGCAGTTCCGAACTGGTTATCGGCTGGTCATTGAAATACAAGCTGCCATCCTGCTTGATCGCCAAATCCAGGGGTGGAGTCTTTGGCGCGTCTTCCTTGGCATGCGGGTTGGCAATCGGCAGGTCGATCTTGATGGAATGGGTCATCAAGGGAGCAGTGATCATGAAGATGATCAGCAGCACCAACATCACATCCACCAGCGGCGTGACGTTGATTTCCGCCATCATCCCACTGGCATTGCCTCCGGCACTCATCGACATGGGTTAAGCCCTCAATTCTGACTTTCGATGCGCGAACCCGTGGCAAAGAAGTCGTGCAGGTCGTTCGCAAACTCGTCGAAGCGTGCAAACGTCACCCGATTGGCCCGGTTGAAGGCGTTGAACGCAAAGGTCGCGGGAATGGCGGCGAACAAGCCGAATGCGGTCATCAGCAATGCCTCACCGACAGGACCAGCCACGACGGCCATGGACGCGTCGCCAGATGCGGCAATACGGATCAAGGCGTGATAAATACCCCAGACCGTACCGAGCAGACCGACGAACGGTGCGGCTGAGCCGACCGTTGCCAGCAAGGTCAAGCCGGCTTCGAGACGCAGACTCTCGCGGGCGATTGCCTGACGCAGCGCGCGGTCGATGAATTCGGAGCGGCTGAGCGCACTGGCCACCCGTCCATCGGCAGTTGCCGTGGCCTGGGAATGCTGGTGATGGGCAACTGCCGCGGCCGCATCAAGGGCAATCTTCGAGAACGGTTCGCTCTTCGGCTGCGCCTCCAATTCGCGGATGGCTTCCTGCGTATTGGATGTAGCCCAAAACCCATCGACCACCTTGTCGGCGCGGCGGGCCACAACAATGTTGCGGATCGTGTTCACCACGATGTAATACCACGTCAGGAACGACATGATGATCAAGGTGACAAAGACGACCCAGCCTAGCCAGTCAAAGTGTTGCATCAAGTCACCGAAGCCCATTTGCTTCATGGCTTCAGCGTTGCTATTGCCACCCAACGCTGGCGCGGCACCGGTCGTATCAGGAGTCTGTAGGAACATAACGCTACCCTAAGGAAGTCAAGCGTGAACTGTAACTGTAATCGATCACCGCCGGTTACAGCCGATTGGGTTACATCTGGTTGAGGTTGAAAGTCACTGGTACACGAGCATAGCCTTCAACCTTCTTTCCATCACGGATTGTCGCGTTGAAGCGCCATTGTTTCGCCGCATCCATGGCAGAGCGGTCGAGCTCACGATAGCCGCTGGACTTCTCGACCTTGATGTCCTTGGGTGAGCCGTCCGTGCCCACCAGGATCAACAAGATGACCGTCCCTTCATGCCGGGCCCGGACCGCTTGCGGCGGATACTTGGGCTGGATTTGACTGTTGTAGCTCAAATCCTGGCTGGCCTGGGTGTCTGCCACAGGCGGCGGTGCGGGCTTCGGTGGCGCTGGCGGCACGGCCTGCACCTGATTTTGCGAGACCTCCGCCACGGGCGGGGGTGTCGGAGTCGGCGGCGGCTGCGGGGGTGGCTCCTTCGGCGGCGGCTGCTTGGGTGGTTCCGGCGGCGGCGGCGGGGGCGGCGGCGGCGGCGGCGGCGGCTCGATGAAGTTCACCTGGACAATCTGTTCCTTCTTCACCTTCGCGGGTTGCTCGGGCGCGACGGGCGCGACCATCAGCAAAAACGCAAAGGCATGCAACCCGACCGCCACGGCCAATGCCCAGGTGCGCTTCCAACTAAACCGCCTGTTTTCATCGTTACGAGAGGCCATCTGTCACTGTCTGAAGCTGATCGAGCGGGATAGGACGTCACCACGAGCTGTGCCGCGCAGCCACCCTTGACTTGCGGGCAGTACACGCCACCGAGGAAACGCGAGGATAAGACAACCGATACTACAACAACCTGTCAGCCATGTATAGCATTTTTCCCCTGTCTGGACATCACGAATAGACGTCCATCTGGTATGGTACTCATCAGCCGGTATGGCCGTCCATTCAACGACCGCCACCTTGCTGCTTCAGCCATTCCTTGGCCCTGGCGGCAGTCTCTGGCTGTTCTGCCGCCTTCTTCATGGCGGCAATCGCCTCGGCCTTGTGCTTCAAGCCCCGCTCACTCGCGGCAAGCACCATGTAGGCGTTGCCCTTGTGATCGGTGAGGCCTTTGTCGAGTGCCTGTTGCGCGAACTTCTTGGCGTCAGCGTATTTGTTTTCGGTGATCAGTACCTGGGCGGCACGCAAGGCAGCGTCTCCGTTGCTGGCCGTGGCCGCGGCCTTGGTGTAATTGTCCACCGCCTGCGCGTTGTTGTCTGCAAGTTGCGCGGCCTCGCCCAGCAACGTGTAATTCTCGGTGTTCTTGTCAACGATACCTTTGGCCATGCCGTCGTCGAGTACTTGCGCGGCCTTTATCGCACTTGGTTTCGGGTCATCACTGGATTGCCCGGTGATCAAGTACAACTTTGCCAGGTTGACGTAGTGCGTCTGGGTCTTGAGCGTGCCGTTGGCGCGCGCTTTTTCCATCAGCTCGATGGCCTGCGGGTACTGCTTCGCATCTGTCAGGATGGCTACGGCATTGTTCAAGGCAGTCGGATCATTCGGCGCATCGGCGACCTGCTGCATGGCCAGCTTTGCCGCCTGCTCGGTCTGCCCGCTTTCGGCGTAGCTCGCCATCAGAATCTGGTCCCAACTGGGCTCGGACTTCGTACCCAACGATTTGGCCTTCTGGATGGCTGCAATTGCCTCGGGGTATTTCTTCAAGCGATAGTCTGCGTTGCCTTCAAGCGCGTACGAATCCGCGGTTTCCCGTTTCCCTTCTTCGCGCCACTTGGTCAACGTGTCCAGGGACGCCTGGTACTGCTGATCAGCCATCTGGAATTGCGCCAACATGTATAGCAGCTGGAAGTACGTGTCGTTCGGCATGACCCCGAGGTCCAATGCCTGCTGCAACATGGCGATCGCGCCCTTCACATCACCATTCTGGTATTTGAGTCCAGCCAAGCCCTGCAGCGCCATTGCTTGCGCGTACTTGCTCTTGCTCTTTTCAATGATCGGCTGGAGATCCTTTTCCGCCTTTGCGGTATCGCCCGCGTTCGCCGCTTCCAGACCCTCGTTGATTGCCTTCTGGTCGCGTGCGCTCGTAAGGTCGAGCTTGGGCTCCTTGCGGGTGGCGTTCGGGTACAGAGGCTCAGCCTTGTCGCCGCTCTTCGAAGATTGCGCTGCTGTCACGGGAGTGACGTACAGAGCGGCCAGCCCAGTGCCCATGCACAACACTGCCGCAAACGCGCTGGCCAACAACTTCTTCTTCATGCGATCACCCGTACGTGGAAGTAGACGGCTCTAATCTGGCGAACCGAGCGCATAGTTAAACGGAAACCGCGCCAAAGCTCAAGCTGCATCGCGACATCGGATTTAGACGTCGAGATTGGAGACCTTCAACGCGTTCGTCTCGATGAATTCCCGTCGCGGTTCCACCGCTTCGCCCATCAGCATGGAGAACATCTCGTCGGCAATCTGCGCGTCCTCGATGCCGACCTGCAGCATGCGACGGGTATCCGGATTGACCGTGGTTTCCCAGAGTTGTTCGGGATTCATTTCGCCCAGACCCTTGAAGCGCTGGATGCTGCGGCCCTTCTTCGCCTCTTCCATCAACCAATCACGGGCAGCGGCAAAATCCAGCACTCCGCGCGATGCGTTGCCGCGACGCACGACGGCCCCGTCCTGGATCAAGCCATGGAGCGCGCGGCTGATTTCCAGGATGGGCCGATAATCGGCACTGCTGAAGAACGTTTGCGGCATCAACCAGGCGTGGACCAGGCCGTGCTGCTCACGCTGCACTTCGAGACCACCCGCTTGGTCGGTTGTCGCGGGACGCAATTTCAGCTGGTAGTGCGCGCGGCCGAGACCATTGGCGGCCAATCGCAACATCGCTCCCTCCAACCACTCCTGCATGGCCGGGGCATCGCTCCACAGCGCAGCTTCCAGGGGCGCGTGTTCCAGCAACGCGCCAAGCATCACCGGATCGAAGCGATGCGCCAGCTTGGCCACCTGGTCGAGCGCCCGTTGGTGGTCGCGCAACAGCTTTTCCAATGCGGCGCCGGTGATTGGCGGCGCATCTGGCTGGACGCTGAGCCCGGCGTTGTCCACTGCACTGGAAATGAGATAGTCGTGCAACGCAGCGTCGTCCTTGATGTAGGTCTCCTGCTTGCCCTGCTTGATCTTGTACAGCGGCGGCAGCCCGATGTAGATGTGGCCGCGCTCGATCAACTCGGGCATCTGCCGGTAGAAAAAGGTCAGCAGCAAGGTGCGGATGTGCGAGCCGTCCACGTCGGCATCGGTCATCAGGATGATGCGGTGGTAGCGCAACTTGTCAGGGTTGTAGTCGTCCTTGCCGATGCCTGTCCCCAGCGCGGTGATCAGGTTGCCGACCTCGGCCGAAGCCAACATGCGGTCGAAACGCGACTTCTCGACGTTGAGGATCTTGCCTTTCAGCGGCAGCACAGCCTGGGTTTTGCGATTGCGGCCCTGCTTGGCCGAACCGCCAGCCGAGTCACCCTCGACCAGGAACAATTCGCACAGGGCGGGATCCTTTTCCTGGCAATCGGCAAGCTTGCCAGGCAAGCCAGCGATATCCAGCGCGCCCTTGCGCCGCGTCATTTCCCTCGCCTTGCGCGCCGCCTCGCGCGCGCGCGCCGCATCAATCACCTTCGACGCGATGGCCTTGGCCTCGATCGGATGCTCGAGCAGGAACTCGCCCAGCTTGTCGTTGACCACCTGCTCGACCACCGTCTTCACTTCCGAGGAGACCAGCTTGTCCTTGGTCTGGGAAGAAAACTTGGGGTCGGGCACCTTGACTGACAGGACCGCAATCATGCCCTCGCGCATGTCGTCGCCGGACAGGGCTACCTTGGCGGACTTGGCCAAGCCCTCCCTCTCCACATAGTTTTGCAACGAACGGGTCAGGGCCGCGCGAAAACCGGTCAAGTGCGAACCGCCGTCCCGTTGAGGGATGTTGTTGGTGAAGCAATACATGGATTCCTGATAAGAATCAGTCCATTGCATCGCAACCTCAACCGTGATCGCGTCTTGCTCAGCCACCAGGCTGATGACGTTGGGGTGCAATGGCGTCTTCAACTTGGCCAGGTATTGGACAAAGGAGCGGATGCCGCCTTCGTAGGCGAAGACTTCGCGCTGCCCTTCACCTCGCTCGTCGATGAGTTCGATGGTGACGCCAGAATTCAGGAACGCCAGCTCACGCAAGCGCTTGACCAACACCTCGTACCGAAACTCGAGGTTGTCGCCGAACGTTTCCCGGCTTGGCCGAAAGCGTACAAGCGTACCCCGGCGGCTCGATGCGCCCTTGACCTGCAGCGCGTAAAGAGGCGTGCCGTGGCCGTATTCCTGCAGGTGCTCGAAGCCGTTGCGCCAGATGGTCAACCATAAATGCTCGCTCAACGCGTTGACCACCGACACACCCACGCCATGCAACCCGCCCGAGACCTTGTAGGAATTGGCGTCGAACTTGCCGCCGGCGTGCAAGATCGTCATGACCACTTCTGCAGTCGAGCGTCCTTCTTCCGGGTGGATGCCCACCGGAATACCACGTCCATTGTCCTCGACGCTGCAGGATCCGTCGTCGTGCAGGGTTACGGTGATACGGTCGCAATAACCAGCCAAGGCCTCGTCAATGGAATTGTCCACCACCTCGAACACCATGTGATGCAGGCCGGTGCCATCGTCGGTGTCACCGATGTACATGCCCGGACGCTTGCGTACGGCGTCCAGGCCATGCAATACCTTGATGTTGCGGGAATCGTAGGTAGGTTCGGTCATTTATGGCTCGGCTCTTCGGGGCGAGCGCCACTGGCTGCGCACGGCGATCAACTGCCCGGTTCAGCACGGTGCGGCGCAATCGGCCATTATAGCAGGCGCGCCACCTCACCTCGTTCCACGTGAAACAGCGACGACGCCGCTGTCGAAAGGCTGTTGGCCACGTGAGTCCCACTCAGGAGCACCTGGGCTCCCGCACCCAGGAGTTCAGCCGCCACGGCTTCCTGGTGAACTTCGTCCAGTTCGGAAGCAAAGTCGTCCAGGCACACCACCGGCCACTCCTGACGCTCGCGGGCATAGAGCCGGGCCTGGGCGAGGACACAGGCGAGTGCGGCCAATTTTTCCTGTCCCCGGGAAAGATGCTCGCGCAATGGCGCCCCCTCGAACACCAGACTCCAGTCGGCGCGATGAACGCCCAGGGTTGTGTGCCCTCTCGCGGCATCCCTGCCGCGCTGCTCACCCAGCGCCGCCTGCAGATCCACGGTATCCGGCCAGCCACGTCGGTAGCGCAACTCAAGGGAGCCCAGCTCGGGCAACAGTTTGGTTGTGCTCTCCCGCAACAGCGGCTGCAGACGCTGCAGGTAGGCCGTCCTTTGCTGGTCGAGGGCTGCGCCCGTTTCGCCCAGTTCCCGCTCCCACGGGATGAATAGGGGCGAATCGGCAGCCTGGCCTGAGCGCAACAACTTGTTGCGCTGTTTCAGCGCCCGCTCGTACCGGCGCCAAGTTTCCAGGAACCGCTGTTCCACGTGAAACAAGCCCCAGTTGAGATAACGGCGGCGGTGCTCGCCCCCACCGCCCACCAGGGCATGTGTACCCGGCTCGAAACACACCACGGCGCAGGCGTGCACGAGCTGTCCCAGCGATACGGTTTCGCCGTCGATCCGCGCCGACCAGCGCCCATCGCTGCAACCCAAGCCCAACTGGTTCGTATAACCATTCGCGCGCCGCAGTTCTGCGTAGACGGAAAGCTGGTCCGTACCGCGGCGTACCAGTGTTTCCTTGCTGCCGCTGCGGAAGGACTGGGCGTGGGAGAGCAGGTATGCCGCTTCCAGCACACTCGTCTTCCCGGCGCCGTTGTCGCCCAGGAAAACATTGATGCCGGGACTCAACTCCAACTCAACCTGGTCAAGGCAACGCAGGTTTTGGATGCGCAGGACGAGCAAGTTCATGAGCGTACGGCAACACGCCAACTCGGGCTTTGCAGCGTGACGCCCTGGACCAATAGGCGCCCTCCAGTGCAACTGCCGCCAGGCATCAAAGCCGCAAGGGCATGATGACGTGTTGTGCCCGCTCGTCATCCACTTCCTGTACCAGGCAGCTGGATTGCGCATCGCGCAGACTGAGGCGGGCCTTCTCTCCTTGCAGGGCGCCGAGCGCATCAAGCAGGTAGCCCACGTTGAAGCCGACCGCCAGCTCGCTGACCTGGGTCTCTGCTTCGACTTCCTCCACGGCTTCCTCCTGCTCGGGATTGTGCGCCACGATGCGCAGCTTGCCCGGCGACAGCTCCAGCCGTACACCCCGGTATTTCTCGTTGGAGAGGATTCCCGCGCGTTGCAACGCACCCCGCAGCACGTCTCGCGCCAATACCGCCGTCTTGTCCGCACTGAGCGGAATCACGGCCTCGTAGTCCGGAAACTTGCCATCGATGAGCTTGGTGGTGAAGGTCACGTCGCCGCGACGCACCCGCAGGTGATTGCGTCCAAACTCCAGTTCGACTTCGCCACCATCGCTCTCCAGCAGGCCAACCAACTCGTTGACCCCTTTGCGCGGAATGATGATTTGCCGCCGCGTGCTCACGGTCGTCTGCAGCTGGGTTTCCTTCATGGCGAGGCGATGGCCATCTGTAGCCACGCAACGCAGCGTGTGCTCCTGCAAATCCAGCAGCATGCCGTTGAGGTAATAACGGACATCCTGGTTCGCCATGGCGAACGCCGTGTGTTCCATCAAGTCGTGCAGCACTTCTTCGGGCAAGCTCACCTTCTCGACCAGGTCAATGCTATCGACAGTCGGAAATTCCGATGCCGGCAGCGTGGTCAGGGTGAAGCGGCTCCGACCGGCCTGCAGTCCCACCCGCTCGCCCTTGAGCTTGATTTCCAGTTGCGCACCATCAGGCAAGGCCCGGACGATGTCGAACAGTTTCCGGGCCGGGATGGTGACCTCGCCGTCCTCGGGCTTGTCTACATCAGCCGAGGCAATCATTTCCACTTCAAGATCTGTTGCGCTGACCGCCAACTTGTTCCCGGCAACCTTGACCAGAACGTTGGCCAGGACTGGCAGCGTCTGCCGCCGCTCAACGACTCCGACCACCTGCTGGAGTGGTTTGAGCAGTGCTTCGCGTTGAATGCTGAATTGCATGGCCTGGCCTTCCTCTATGAGCTGTTGTTTTCTTTAAGTAAGAGGTTTTAGTTGTTGTTGTGCCTGTGGAAAAGCGATTACTTTAAAATTGTTATTTCTTATCAAGAACTTATGTTCTTATCCCCTGTGGGGTACCGTAGCGCTGCCCTGTGCGCGATTTGTGGATAACTATCCGCCCCGACTTATTGTACGTTTATCCCCAGCTTTTCCCGGCTTCGCGCACCTCGCGCGGTGTGGGCCGGCAAGTTCATCCAGTCAACGTGCGGATCAGTTGCTCGAAGTCCAGGCGCATCCGGGGATCGGTGTCCATGAGCTTGTGTATGGTCTTGCATGCATGCATGACCGTGGTGTGGTCGCGGCCACCAAAGGCCTCGCCGATTTCAGGCAGGCTGTGTTCGGTCAACTCCTTGGCCAGGGTCATGGCCATCTGTCGCGGTCGTGCCAGGGAACGCACCCGGCGCTTCGACAACAGGTCCTGCAGGCGCACATTGAAGTATTCGGCGGTGATCTTTTGGATGTTCACGATGGTCACCGCCTGGGCGTGGGTGGCCAGCAGGTCACGCAAGGTCTCCTGGGCAAACGTTGGCGTGATAGGTCGGGCATAGAAGTTGGCGCGCGCAGCCAAGGTGTTCAACGCTCCCTCGAGGTCACGAACGTTGGAGCGGATCCGCTTTGCCAGCAGCATCGCTACTTCCTCACCGACGTCCACGCCCTTTTCATGTGCCTTGGCCAACAGGATCGCGGCCCGGGTCTCAAAATCCGGCGGTTCGATGGCTACCGAAAGCCCCCAACCCAGGCGTGACTTGAGCCGGGGTTCGAGCTTGTCGACTTCCTTGGGGTAGCGGTCGCAGGTCAGGATGATTTGCTGCTTGGCCTTGAACAGGGCATTGAAGGTATGGAAGAACTCTTCCTGGGTGGTGTCCTTGCCCGCGAAGAACTGGATATCGTCAATGAGCAGTGCGTCGACTGAGCGGAAGCGGCGCTTGAATGCGTCCATGCTCTTGGCGCGCAAGGCCTCGATCA
>Ga0134126_10014384_pt1 | contig 10003 bp, 14 predicted proteins | sample KB31752_FD_96881 | JGI IMG/M metagenome (GOLD analysis project Ga0134126, IMG submission 96881) | Terrestrial soil microbial communities with excess Nitrogen fertilizer from Kellogg Biological Station, Michigan, USA - KB3-175-2 | ecosystem: Environmental > Terrestrial > Soil > Unclassified ...
ACTGCCACTGCTGCTCGTTCCGGAACGTGACGTTAACCTCCCGGCCCAGCCGCTCCTCGGGCCCTGCGCGCCGCTTCATACGAATCATCGCGGTCCGGCGCGCTGATCAAGAGAACGTCCACATCGTGGGGCGCCGGACCCCTCTCACCGGCATATCGCGCCGCCCATGACCCGTAAATGATGACCTGGCTCACTCCCTCCAAGCTCCAGAACTCCTCGCCCACCACCAGCGGCGGACCGAACGACATCACCGCCAGCTGAGCTAGCGGCCGGAAATCATTGGCCCGCACGAGCTTGGTCCGGCCTAACCAATCCCAGCGGGCAGCCTAACCGCTTCGACCTCAGTCCCGCCGCTGGCCAGGAATCCTCGCTGGCGTGGCTCGCCACGATCACCAGGCTATGACTCGCGCATCGATGACCGCACCAACACAGGCACTTGCCCACCACCACGAAGACGGCGCGCATCTGACCTCCCGGCCCGGACTCCGGCGGCCACGGCCAATCCGTCACACCCGGAGATCAAATAACCGAGTCACGGAGCGCAAAGACGTCGATATGGATCGCTGATCGGTCAGTAGGCGGCTGTCGTAGGGCGGCTCAGAACAGGCAATATGCGCTGCCAGAACCAGGAATCCCTAGATAGGAGGAGGAATACATGCTCTGCAGGCGCTGCTCCGGCTGGCGTGATGCTCCGCGAGTTGCCAGCGCCTAGCGGAGGGCGGAGCCGACCGCGCGCGATGGAGACGGCGGCACCAGAGTCAAGATCAGAGGCGACCGCTGGAAGGTTGGCGATCAGCAAGGTTGCCTGCTGGTCCGGTGTCAGGTGGTCCGCCGACCGCAGCAACGGCAACGTGCACCGCATCGTGCCCTGCCCCGCGCAACCGGGCCGCGATCCGCGGCGACAGGTTCGCGTCAATGAGCAGCCGCACCGGTTACGCAGGCCGGGCCAACGGCAGTTCGTGGTCCTGAACCGCGTCCGCAGCGAACTCCAGCGCCGCCAGGATGTCCGCCCGCTCCGAACCATTTGCCGTTCGACGTTAGCCCAGGCACCGACCCGGTCATCTGGGCGCAGGTACACAATCAGTGACCACCGTCGCCATGTCGCGGCGCACCCAGTGGACTCGATATGGGCGGTATTCGTGCCTGAAGGCGGTGCCGTAAGCCGGTTCATATCGGTCATTCTGGAGCGGCAATATTGGGATGCGGCTGGAGGGGATTCCTTGGAGGAAGGTCAGTAGTCGCCGGAGTCCCAAGCCTCAAATCCCGACGGTGGTCCCATGAACGGGGCAGGCGACGATTTGGGCGCATATTCGGCAAGTCGGGGAACCTCAAGCAAACGGCCTTAATCGGCCCTCATGCGTAGATCCGTCCGACGTTGCGCAATCACGCGCTGTCAGGGTGTCCTGCCGACGCGCACTCTGCGCGGAAATTCGCCGTTATTGGCCGTCATAGTGTTTGCCGGTTCAAAGGCGCCGGCGCACCATCAAATAAACTTCCGGCCGCCTCTAGCCAATAGCCTTACGGAGGGTTACCGTTAGGTGACCCGGCGCCGCTGCCGCGGACTCGCCGGGGGGAAATCTCGGGGTCAAGCGCGGATCCCTTTGGCCATGTTGTGTGGGCGTGCGCTGGAGATTGACGTCATCGACTAGCGAGGAGACGTTATGGGGTCAACAGCTATTAGGCGGGTTTCAGGCCGCTTAGCGGCCGTGCTGGTAGCAGCTCTACCGCTTCTCCTGGTGACTGCCGGTCCCGCGTCGGCGTCGGCGCCGTCAAACGACGACATCAGCAACGCGACGGTGATCACGGGTCTGCCATTCAGCGACACCGCCGACATGTCGCAGGCCACGTTCGCCGCAACGGACGTCTCGTCATGCTTTGGCAACACTGCCAGCGTCTGGTACGAGTTCACGCCCGCAACCAGCGAGAAGGTGGCTTTCGATCCCGGCCCGAGCACCGCCGAGATCGCCATCGACGTGTTCACCGGATCCCCAGGGGCGCTGAGCCCGGTAGGCTGCGGTTCCGGCTGCAACTGCGACGATTCCGGTGGCGGCGGGTTCATCCTCAATGCGATCGGCGGCACGACGTACTGGATCATGGCCTCAACAATCTTCACCTTCGGCACGCCCATCCTGGGCCTGGAGGTCTACCTGGCTGTGCCTCCGCAGGCCACGCTCACGGTGACCGGCGGCGCCGTAGACAAGGCGGGCAACGCTATGATCACCGGCACGTTCGACTGTGTCGGCACCATCACCAGCGGTGCGCCGCTGGCGGGGACCGTCACCCAGCCAGTGGGCCGGCTCAAGAGCGTGACCGCGAACTTTGCAGCGACCACCACGTGCGCCCGGGCACAGTCGTGGACAGCCCTCGCCCAGCCCGGCACCGGAAAGTTCGCCGGCGGTGCGGCCACGGTCAACGTCGCTCCGCCGACGTCCTTCTCGATGTGCAACTTGGTCGGATGCACCGACCCGAGCGCGACGGCAGTGATCAAACTTAAAGGGTAAGCATCACCGCGACGCTAGCGGCCCAGGGCATCGCGTCAGGAAATGGTGCTAAGCGCAACACCAAAGCGCTCGCGCTGTATAGGTGGCTCCGCGCAGGTTCACATACAACTGCCCGTCCGGGGAAAGAGTCATGGAAACACCACCCTGAGATGTCCGCGCTACTCCGCATTACGGGCATGGCGCAGCTCGTGTGGGAGTTCATGGAGGAGTACCGCTGGGAGACGGCTGAGGTCCAGCCTTCGCTCCTGCGCGACGAGCCGCAGCCCGTAGGTGATGAACGGTGGGATGCGCTTCTGGCGGCGTTGGCCGAGCATCTGGCCGCGCTGCATGATCTAGCCCCGCCGCCGTGGGCCGACTCCCAGGTACTGCGCCGGCCGTGGTTTCCCGCAGAACTGCAGGTGCAGCGAGCCGACGCGCTGGTCTGGGCGCCGGCGGCGTTCCGCAAGCACGGCGTCTACCTATCCGCCAAGGACCTGGAGGCGGCGTGAACTATGCCGACGACGTCCTGTTCGGCCGGGCTGAGCTTGAGCGCGCGTTCACGGCACTGGGAGAGCAGGCACGGATCTGGCACGGTCTGGCCTGGATCCGGTCTCTTCTCAGACCTGCCTATACCACGGTGGTATCGGACAGTGGCATGGTCCAGGGCTTGGAAGGCTTAGACTGCCGCGGGCCTGACCAGCGCTGGGTACATCCGAACGGTGGGTAGGCACTGCCATTATCCAGGTGATCACGGCGCCGAGCACCAGCCACGCGGCACAGATTAGCAGCTCTCCCCAGCTCACCACGTTCTCTGGGGAATTTCCCCAAGCACGGGCCAGCAACAACAAAGCGGCGCCTGCAATCCACGCACCTGCCCACGCGGCCGCGCGGAGCCAGTTGGCCGGCCGCCAGCGGCGAAGCCTGATGAATCCGGCAATCAGCACCGGGAGAGGGAGAGCCAGCCATGCCACACCCGCCAGGACCGCGGCGATCTGCACGGCCGCAGGACCTGCGCTGAACCCGATGATCCCGACGCCATCAATGTCGGTCGAGATGTAGGGGTCGGTGGTGGCGTAGAAGATGTAGCCAGTGATGACAGCTCCTGCCGCAACCCACACCATCGACAGCGACCAGGTCCAGCCGCGGACCCGCAGGCCCCCGGTAACAAGGGCCCGCGTCGCGGACGGAAGGCCATTTCCGGCCGGGCGGGCTGGCCTCCAGCAGGGTGTCGAGCATCTCCTCGCCCCGCTTGCGCCGGTACCAGCCGGGATAGGCGCGCAGCAGCCAGCGGCAGCGCCGCTCCAGCGCGCTCAAGCCGGGCTCGCCTCCCCAGTCGGACTGCCTGCCTTGATGCGGTGGCTGCGGTTCGTCACCAGGCGGGCCGCCTCCGCCATGCGCGTAGCCTCGGCCCGCAGCGCGCCGGACCCGGAAGGCGTCAGACCGTAGGAACGGCGGGCCCGGCCATGTACGATCTCCTCGCGCACCAGCTCCACCATGCCCTCCGCGGTGAGCCGGTCCAGCGCCGTGTACAACGTCCCGGTGGCCAGCCTGACCCGGAAGTGGCACGCCGACGCGGGCAAGCGTCGTACCGGCTAACTGGGAATCTCCCGAAACCTGGCCCGACCTGGGCCGGAACCTGAGCGCCCCGACCGCGACTCGAACGCGGGACCTACTGCTTAGTCAATGGCCATAACAACTGGTGGAACTCGGGCTTTGTGCAGTTGCCCGACGGCCGCGTGCTGGCGATCAGCGGAAGTTCGGGTTCAGGCGGGCTCACCTCGGCTGACGTCCGCCGGCTCACTGAACGACGCTCGTTACGCGTTCGGGCAGCCCTCAGTGCTGCCCAGCGGCGATGTCCTGGTCGCGGGCGGCCACGACGCTAACGTGGTGGATTACGCCAGCGCCGAGCTATACGATCCGGCCACCAACAGGTGGACTTTGACCGGCAGCCTCAACACCTCCCGCCGCTACCCGGTGCAAGTCGGGCTGGCCAACGGCGAGGTACCGTCACCCGGGTATCGCGGAGAGCGCTCACGGCCGTGCTGCCTGTACATCTGCGCTAACTTCATCTTGTACACTACGGGTATGGATGTCGCCGTCTCGGACCTGCGTGCCCACCTCAGCGATTGGCTTGAACGCGCTCGCCAGGGCGCGGAGGTCATCATCACCGACCGCGGCCTGCCGGTGGCCAGGCTGCTCGGCCTGGACACCACCCCCGCGATCGAGCGGCTGACCGCAGAGGGAGTCATCGCCCGGCCCCGGCAGCCCGTCCGGCCCGTCGCCTCAGGCCGCGCCCGGCCGCGTCCCCGCCGCCCGGTCGCCGACATCGTCAGCGAGCAACGGCGCTGAGCCCGGTGCCGGTCATCTACTTCGACTCCAGCGCGCTGGTCAAGCTCCTGGTCGAGGAAGAAGGCAGCGACCTGGCCGCCGAATTGTGGGACGGCTGCGACGCCGCGGTCTCCAGCCGCCTTGCCTACCCCGAAGTCAGAGCCGCGCTAGCCGCCGCCGGGCGGAACCACGACCTGGACCCCGCCGGGCAGGCCGCCGCCCAGGACGCCTGGGAAGAATACTGGTCAGCCACCCGCCCCGTCGAGCTCACCCGCGCCGTCGAGCACAGCGCCGGCCAGCTCGCCGCCCGCCACGCCCTGCGCGGGGCCGACGCAGTACACCTGGCCAGCGCCCTGGCCGTCAGCCAGCCAGGCCTCATCCTCGCCGCCTGGGACCGCCGCCTCCGCGACGGAGCCCAAGCCGCCGGACTCACCATCACCCCCGCCACCCCACGCCCCTGACACCAGCGAGCACGGCAACCAGCCGCAGGCCGACCTCCCGGGGCAACCCCAGCTCTCACTCCCCGCAACATCCCCAGACGTATCAAAAAGCACAACGACGGCTCTGATATGCACTGGCGGCATGGCCTGTTATGAGTTCGGACCTCAACACATGTGTCATCTCGGCGTCATGCCATTGGGTACGGCGTGCCCAGCATGTGGATAGCGGAGACGTCCGCTGTCGCCCGCCCTTTTTCCTGGTGGCTCGCCGGAGATCGGTGCGGCCGTACTTCGATGTGGTTTGTCAGGAGTTGGGGAATGTATTGGCGGTCGGCGCTCGCGAGTGGCGCGGCGATGGCGCTCGTGCTTGCCGCCGGGGGGTGCTCGGGCGCGCCTCAAGTCCGGGCTGCATCGTCGGTGACAGTTGCGGTCGGGCGTCCGCGGCCCTGCACTTGGCCCTGCCGGGCGTGGCAGATCTGACCGGGCCGCCCAGGTCCTTCCGCGGGCACGGCAAGCTCACGGTGGCAGCCGAGCGGGTGCGGCTGCCCGCCGGGCTCGGCCTCACCGCGGCTGGCCGCGGCATCGAGGTGACCATCTCCGGGGTCAAGCTGACGGGGCCGCTGACAATCGGGTTCGATATCACCGGCAAGGCCGCACCCGGTGATATCGCCGTAGTCGCGCATGAGCTGCCGGGAGGGTCCTGGAGTCTGGACCAGGCCCGGGTGACCGGCGGGCAGATGAGCGTGCGGGCCGCGTCCTTCTCCGTGCACGTCCCGGCGTGGCTGAACCCGAAGGCATGGCTGCACTGGCTTGGCGGTCGCCTCGCGTCCGTGGTGGGCGGCCGGACGCCGCCCATTCCGTGCGCCGGCGGCGGGCCGGCCTGGGCCAGCTTGTCCAGCAGCACCGACGAGGCACATACCTGCCTGGTCTCGAACATGGCGCCGGTCAGCCAGGTCACGCGAGCCGAGGCTCAGATCAAGTCGAACCGCGGGTACGTGCCTGCCTCCGGAGGCTGTAGCACGGTTGTGACGATCGGCGGACGCCCCGGTGACATTGGTGCTGCATCGTCTGGGCGTGCACTGCGACAGGTGCCGGGTCCGGGCGGGCCGATGCCAGGAATGTCGTTCTGAGCTGCGAGGACGTATTGTCGGTCGATGGCTACCGTGCTGCTCGTCGAGGACGATCCTGGTGCCCGCCAGGGCCTCGAGCTGGCTTTGCGCAGTCTCGGCTATTGTTTGCATTCCGCTGCGTCCGGTGAGGCGGCGCTACATGGCATCCGCGAGTGGATGGCGGATGTCGTCGTGCTTGACGTGATGCTCCCGGGAATCGACGGATTCGAGGTGTGCCGGCGGCTGCGCCGCGGCAGCGATGTCCCGGTCATCATGCTGACCGCGCGTGGCGATGACCTTGACATCGTGGGGGGTCTGGAGGCCGGGGCGGACGATTACGTGGTGAAGCCGGTGGAGCCGCGGGTGCTGGATGCGCGGATCCGTGCGGTGCTGCGCCGGATGGTCCGCGCTGATTCGGCGCCGGAGATGCACGGTGAGCTGGTTCTCGATCGTCATGCGCTGATCGTGCGCAGGGCTGGCAGCGAGGTCTTGCTGACCCCGACCGAGCTGAGGCTGCTGCTGGTGCTGTCCGGTTCGCCGCGGCAGGTGTTCTCCCGTGAGCAGTTGCTCGACTTGGTGTGGGAACACGACTACCTCGGTGATTCCCGGCTGGTCGACGCGTGTGTGCAGCGGCTGCGAGCCAAGATCGAGGCCGACACATCCGAGCCCCGCTACATCCAGACGGTCCGCGGCTTCGGCTACCGGTTCGGGCCGGTCTGAGCGTAGAGGAGGTTCCGTGCGGGTACGTCTGATCGTCGCCTTCATCGCGGTGGCGCTGTTGGCGGCGGTGGTGGCCGCCTGGATCACGAGCCTGATAGACCCCTTCTTCCCTTCGCTGCATGGTTTGATCCCGTACCCAAGGCGCTGCTCTTCGGCATCACCGAAGCACTCCGCCACCCGGGCGGCATGCTCCGCCGCAGGCAACTTGGCGCTCTGGCCTTTTTCCTGGCTCCCGTTGTGCTGCTCCTGGCGGTCATCACCGGGCTGGCGTTGGCCGCATCCCGGCGGGTGCTCCTGCCGGTGCGGCGGCTGGCCCGCGCCGCCGAGCAGATGTCGGGCGGTGATCTGTCAGTGCGGATCGAACGGAAGGGCCGGGACGAACTCGCCCGCCTGGTCACCTCGTTCAACTCTATGGCTGGCGCGCTGGAGGGGAAGGTGACCGAGTTGCAGCAGATGGAGGCGCGGGCCCGGCAGTTCGCCGGTGATGTGTCCCACGAGCTGCGCACTCCGCTGACCGCGATGACTGCAGTCACGGGCGTGCTCGGCGAGGACGCGGGCCTCACCGGAGATACCGCGGCTGCTGCACGGCTGATCCGTGCGGAGATATTCCACCTGAACCGGCTGGTAGATGACCTGATCGAGATCTCTCGCTTCGACGCGGGCACCGCTCGGCTCGTGACCGATGAGGCAGACATCGCCGCCACGATCGGCAAGTGCCTGCGGGCTCGAGGATGGGAGAACGTGCGCGCCTCGGCGCCGGCAGGCCTGATGGTGCGCCTGGACCGCCGCCGGTTCGACGTCATCATCGCCAACCTCGTCGGCAACGCGCTCTGCCACGGCGGCCCGCCAGTGACAGTGACGGCAGGCCTCGAGCCAGACGGTCAGGGCGGCCAGCACCTGGCGGTAGCGGTGCGAGACCACGGCCCAGGGCTGCCCCCGGCGGCGATCCCGCATGTGTTCGACCGGTTCTACAAGGCCGACACTGCTCGGGCCCGTTCTGAGGGCAGCGGCCTAGGGCTGGCGATCGCCTGGGAGAACGCGCGACTGCACGGCGGGCGTATCGATACTGGCGATCACCCAGGTGGTGGCGCGGTGTTCACCGTCGTCTTGCCCGTGAGAGGGCAGCTCCCGGCAGGGTCGACGCCCGAAGCAGAGCTCGCCGGCCTGTAGCGGGGTACGCACCGCTGATCCTGCTATTCCGCGTGGAGGGCTGTGGTTGCCTGGGATGCGGCTGCCCAGCTGGCGGGCGGCAGCGCCGACGGGCATTGCGATGGCGGCGGCGATGACCCAGCAGAAGACCATGGTGACGCTCTGGTGCGGGGTCATCCCAGCGCCTTGAAGATGCCGAGGTCGTGTACGCGTTCCCGGGTGAGCATCAGCACCGAGGTGAGCACGCCCCGCTCGGCGAGCACGGCGATCAGCTCGGTTTGCCGGCGGATTAGCGAGGTGGAGCTGCCTGCCCGCCGGGTCCGCCGCCGACGTCGGGGATGCCGGCCCCGAAGCGCGGTCCCAGCGCCTTGCGCAGGGCCGCCAGGTAGCCTGCGGACTGGTCCGGCCGCAGGCTGATGACATAGCTCGTGGCGCGCACGCCCGTGGCGGTGCCGCCGAGCGTCTGGAAGCCGGTGAACAGGGGGTGCCACATACCCGGGCTTCCGGCCAGCTACCCGCGTGTTAGCTCGTCGAGCCGCCTTCATCGTTCCGCCCTGATTGTCAGCGGCTCTACGCAGTTATCCGCGCTGTGGACTGGCTGGCCCGGGCGTGACTAGCAGCGGGGAGCGGGAGTCGGCAGTTGCGGTGCGGTGGTCAGGACGGTGACCCGCAAGGTGGCGTGCAGCCACTTCCGCGCCGGCCGTCTGCTGGGTTGTTGCACGTAGTAGGACGTGAGCCGGTGTGACTTGACGTCGATCGTGTAGGTGATGAACCGGTTGCGGTACCCCTTGCTTGATTCCGCCGGGGGCCGCCGCTGCACGGCGATGAACCAGAACTCGGCGCGGTTATCGGTGAGCACTTTCCACCCCGAGGGCGTCCTGCGCGGCTGCAGTGCCTTGATGCGCTCGCGGGTGTAGGGGAAGGGAATGCCGACGTCGGCGAGCGTCTGCGGGTCCGACAAAGGCAGGCGGTGCCAGCACTTCGCTCCCGCTGGCCGGGCATAGGTGGGGTGACCGCGCCGTGCGACCAGCGTTGTCCCATGGGGGCCGGACCGGCTGAATTCCTCGGCTACGACGACGCCGGACCGCAGGATGAGCACGAACTTGCGGGGAGTCCTGATTGATGACCGGCCCGGGATCACCGACAGTTCGACTGCCGGCAGGTGCAGGTAGGCGCGGTGAACCTTGGCGAGCAGGGCCTTGGTGCTGATCGCCGCCGGCTGGTACGCCGACGCGGCGGCCGCGGAAGTCGAGCCCGCGGCCAGGACCGCGAGCGTTACCGCGGCGGCCTGTGCGGTGCGAAGGCGCCGGGGGGATGAACTCGGAGTTGTCATCGTCATGCCACGAGAGTGCCGCACCCGTGTCCCGGGATCGTCCTCGAAATGTCACCACAGCGTCACAAACCGCGCCTCGGACGGCGCTGGCCGCCCGGGGCGCTGGCCGTCGCAGCTGAGGCTGGTTTGGCATCGACGATCACGTAAGCCAGCGACATTACATCTCCGTATTACTCATCTGGCTGTGGCAGGCGGAGTCCATATCGGCCGCGCTGACGGCTTGCGGCGGAGGGCATTGCGCCTGCAAGAGCGGGTCGGGTATCCGGTCGCCGAGCCGCAGCAAGCCGGCTCCGGTCAGTGCTGCCGTCAGGGCGCCGCCCCACCAGACGGCGTCGGGTGACGTTGCGAGCAGCGCGCCGCCGACCGCGGGGCCGAGGGCGACTCCTGCCGTGAAGGCGAGGCCATAGAGCGACATGTAGCGGCCGAGCAGATGCGGCGGTGCGA
>Ga0134126_10014385_pt1 | contig 10003 bp, 8 predicted proteins | sample KB31752_FD_96881 | JGI IMG/M metagenome (GOLD analysis project Ga0134126, IMG submission 96881) | Terrestrial soil microbial communities with excess Nitrogen fertilizer from Kellogg Biological Station, Michigan, USA - KB3-175-2 | ecosystem: Environmental > Terrestrial > Soil > Unclassified ...
CGATGTCGAGCACCAGGTAGGAGGGCCGATCCGGGTGCTCGGCGGTGCCGAGCGTGACGTGGTACTCCACCGCGCGCTGATTGGCGAGCCAGATCAGCGTCGGCTTGTCCTCGCACAGCGCGTACCGCACCTGCCGGTGCGACGATTCCGCCCACATCGAGACGGTCTTGATCCATGGCGGCGCGTAGTCCGGCACGTTCTTCTGCATGAACGGACGCTGGCCCGCGCGCACCCGGATCACCGACAGCGGCCGCCCGCTCAGCACGGGGACAATACGGTCCGCGACCGCCTCCAGGTAGTCCACCAGATCGCGCTTGGTCGCGTCTGCCCCGTCGAACAGCGGCTCGTCCAGGTGCGTCAACGTGATCTCGGGCGATGCCATGCGTAACGTCTACCCGTTCCGCGCTCAGGCACCACCGGCGTCATGAGAATCAGCGGTTTGCGGTGTCACCCGGACAGCCGCCCCCCGCACTCGCCAGCCGGCTTTCCGGCTCTGGTCAGGTGCCGGTGGCCCGACGACAGTCGTCGCCGTGTGCGGAGCCGACCCTCGTCCAGCCACCCGTGGTCTCGCCCCCGGGACCGAGAACTGCCCTCCACCGGTACGTCGTCGGCCACCGCCGGAACACGGGGACGACGGTGGTGACCACCCGCATGAGGAGCGGAAGGCGGCGTGGCCGCCAGTGCTCCGTGACGTCGAGCCCGGCGTGCACCTGGTCACCGTCGCGTTCGGCGAACCACCGCCCGCCCGTCAGGCGCCCCGCGTCGACCGACACCGACCAGGAGCCCTCCCGGCGCGCGCCGTCTGGCGGCGCGGTCAGGTCTGGAAGGGGTGGGTGGAACGCCAGCCGGACGGTGCCGCCGTGCACAGCGGCCTCGGCGATGCCATCGCGAGCAGGGCCCGGCGGCTGGACGTCCACGGGACCGTCTGACCGTGGGTCGGCCAGCACCTCGATCGACACGACCGGTGCGGCGTACTTGATCAGGCGTCGTCGATGCAGCCCGTCGCCGGGCAGCTTGCCCACCTTCAGGTCGGCGTCATCGATGCGCCGCACTGGTGGGTGCCCGCCCGTGCGGACCAGGTCGAACGCGGGCAGCCACACGAGGAACAGAGACTTGGGGCTCTCGATCGCGGCGCTCACCGGTGCCAGCAATCCACCGCGCCGACGACGGCGGCCGTCACGGTCGTCGATTCGCACCTCGACCCGGCGGCCGTCAACGTCAGTGAAGAGGGCGGCGGCACGGACGCCGTCGTCGGAGATCTCAAGGAGCGCGTCCGTGATGTCCGTCTCGACCCAGACTCCGGTGCCCGCTCCGATCTGGTAGCTGGCGGGGTCGAGTCGCAGGCCTCGCTGGGCGTAGTAGTCGAACACGTGGCTGTCGCGGTGGCCCAGAAACGCGAGCATGCCCGTCCCGTGAGCGGCGTCGTCGAACCACTGCAGCTCGAGGCCGTGGTAGACCGGGTGGTCAGCGATATCGAAGTTCAGCATCGCGGCGCACGCGTCGGCGCGGAGGAGCGGCGGCCAGGACGCCATGAGTCTCAGCCTAGGAGCCCGGCCCCGAGCCGGGAGTTCGGATGTCGCGAAGCCACGCGGCGTACGACGACGACGGATCCATACTGCGGTACTACCCGCCGCCGAGGCTGCCCCCATACCCTGCCAGCCCATTGCCGCCGGATCAGGCTGACGTCAGCAGCGCGGCAGACTCGTGAAGAGGTTTATTGCTAGCCTCCCGGGCACGGATTAGCGCGGCGATATCCGCGATGTGCGCAGTACTCTGTCATCCTTGCCTTGGTTTCGAGCAATCACAGAACTGAGCTAGCCCTCGGAGGTGCTGTGTGACCGGCGACGGGGATAACAGCGGCGATGGCCGACCGGATGAGGTGCCGGTCGCGGAGACGCTCGACGAATTGCTGGCCAGTGACGACTCTGGGCTGTGCGCCGGGCTGCTCGACGTGCTGGCGCTGTTGTCTGACGTCGGCGCTGCCCGGTGGGTGCTGCACCGGGCAGGGGACCTGGCGCTGGCCGCGGCACCGGGCGGATACGGCGTCCACGAGGTCTTCGCCCCCGAGGTCATCGACGCCGCCCTCGGAGAGCTGGCCGAAGCGGGCCTGCTGACGATTGACGCAGCCGTGTTCGACGATGCCGACGATGGCTACGACGGTGACGGGGCGGGCGATGAAGACGCTGGTGGCCCGGACGACCTGGAGGAGAACGACCAGGATGACGGGGAAGGCGAAGACGATGGCCGGGAAGTGGATTACCTGGATGACTCTGCCTTCGACACGGTGACCGCGGTCCCGGACGCCGCGCGGATCATCATGGCGCGCCACGTGGCGGCCGGCACCCTCGCCGAACTGGGCGGCCGGGCCTGCGTGCTGCTCGAGGAGGCCGCGCGGTCCGCTGCCGGCATCGACTCCGCACTGCTCACCGACGGCATGGCCGCTTGCTGGGATGGCCTGCGCCCGTGCCTGGGGCCGGCCGGCGGCGAGCTGGTCAAGGACCTGCTGGCGATGCGCAGCTGGGGCCTGTACTCGCTGCTCTTCTATCCCGACGCCACCGAGGCGGCGATGACGGGGTTCGGCGAGGAACTCCTCGCGGACTACGAGCAGGCGCTCGGGCCGGGGCACCCGGACGCGTGGGAGGCGCGGTCGAACATGGCATTCGCCTACGGACGGTGCGGGCGCCACGACGAGGCCATCGGCGCCCTCGCGCGGCTGTGCGCGGACATGGAGCGCGTCTTTCCCACCGATGACCCCGGCATCCTCAATGCCCGCGGGAGCCTGGCGCAGGGGTACGTGAATGCGGGGAGGTACCAAGAAGCGGTGCGTGAGTTCACCCAACTGCTTTCCGATTGCGAGCGGGTAATGGGACCCAGGCACCCCCTGACTCAGTCCGTGCGGGGCAGCCTGGGTAAGGCCTACCTGGAAGTCGGCCAGATAGCCAAGGGGACCGAGCTGATGGAAGCCGCTGCTGGCAGTGTAGGTTTCATGAGCCCCACCACCCTGGAAATCACCCCCATCCGCGAGGCCATCGACGAGGCACGCAGCCAGTAAGCCGCTGGCCGCGCGGCTTGCGGACGGAAGGCCGGTTAGCCGCGAGCTGTCTCGCGGAGCTGCCTCGTTCAGCCCTGCGGAACGCACGGCGGTCTGGCGCTGTCCGATTGCCCGAACGGTCAGAAGAAGCCGGCTTTAGCGTGCTGCGTGAGGTTCTCGAGGATCCTTCTCAGCCACGGGCTGCGAACGGCTGGCAGCCGCACCAAAGCGTGCCGGAACGTTCCCTGGTCGACCCTGAACGGACGATAGGGGAACGGCAGTGGCGGGTAGTCACGGACGATGTCGCGGGAGATGTCGCGGGGGACGCGGCCCGAGAGCAGGTGCGGCCGGAGAGATGTCATCCGCAGCCACACCCCCAGCGGCAGCGGCACCGGGTATGCCGATGCGGCCAGGCCGGCGGGGGCCCAGGTCTGACCCGTCTGGGGGTGGACGGGCACCAGCAGTATGTCCGCGTCCGCGCCGGGGGGGCTGTCCCGGCCCGGCCAGGACAGCGCGCCGTTCCGGCGGTCCCGGGGGGATCAGGGCGTCGAGGGCACGCTGGAACACGTCCGCGATCAGGCCGTCGGGGACGCCCAGCGGCTGCCCTCCGGATGCCGCCAGCAGATGTGCGAGCGCCCGGCCTGCCGCCGCCTCCCATTGCGGGCTCCACGACCAGCGGCGACCCGGCCCGCGCGGTTCTCCCCATAGGGCGGCCGGTTCGAACGGGGGCGTCATCTTCTCCTCCCCCAGTAGTCCCTCCCAGGGCAGGGGCGCCGCGTCGGCACCGCCGACGAGGACGCGTCGCACGGATTTCGGCGCGAGCCATACTGCCTGCCACTGCGAGCAGTCGTCGATCCTGGTCGCCACGGCCAGCCCGCATGCCAGGCAGGCCATGTTGGGGCCGTCCCTCCCGTCGATGCCGCAGCAGGCACCGCCCCTCTTCTCGGGGACCAGCCGGGTGCCGCGGGCATCTCCGGGCGCGATCACGACGGCCCCAGGCGCCCCCTCGGACAGCGCGTGGACCGGCGCGTAGATGCCGCGGGCCTCCGCCTCGCCCGGGCTGAGCTCTTCCCACCGCCGCCAGGGCGGTCCCCCGGGCTCCAGGTCGACGGCGAAGGTTCCCGGCTCCATGAGCACCGGCAGCTGAAGCCCGTTCCCGTAACTCTGATGGGCGTGGACTGGAAGGCAGACCTGGGACAACGGGCCAGTCAGCTCGGCACCGCACCCCGCGCAAGCAAAAACGAACAAGGACCCCCTCCGGGTGGAGACAGCCGCATCGTCTCAGGGCTACACCGCATCAGCAAACGGATATCGGGCCCCCGCGGCGCGGTCCTGCCCGTCCATGGCCTGTGCCCGCAGCGCCCCATCGGGAAGGTGCCCCGTAGGGCACCGAAGATGGTTAGCGCCCCTACGGCCGGGAGGCCTGCTCGGCGGCCATCGCCAGCAGCTCGGCGGCGTGCGCCTGGCCGAACTCGGAGTCCTCCAGGCCGGCCAGCATGCGGGACAGTTCGCGGACGCGGGCTTCGTGGTCGAGGCGGATCACGCTCGTGCTCGTGATCGTGCCGTCGCTCGACTTGGCGACCACCAGGTGGTTGTCGGCGAACGCGGCGACCTGGGGCAGGTGGGTCACCACGATGACCTGGGCGAGCCTGGCGAGCTTGGCGAGGCGGCGGCCGATCTCGACCGCGGCCTTGCCGCCCACGCCTGCGTCCACCTCGTCGAAGACGAACGTCGGGACCGGGTCCGCGCCGGCGAAGACCACCTCGATCGCAAGCATCACCCGGGACAGCTCGCCGCCGGACGCCCCCTTGTGCAGGGGAAGGGACGGCGCGCCCGGGTTGCTCGCGAGGCGGAGCTCGACGTCGTCGATCCCGTGCGGGCCCGGCTCCGGGAGGGCGGTCAGGGCGACCGAGATTCGGGCGTGCGGCATGGCCAGGGCGGTCAGCTCGGCGGTGACGTCCGCGGCGAACTGCTCCCCCGCCTCGGCGCGCAGCCGGGAGAGCCGGCCGGCCAGGTCGGTGACCTGCTCCGCCAGTTCCGCTTCCTCGGTGGTGAGCGCCGCGATCGTGTCGTCGTCGCTCGCCAGCTCCGTGACGCGGACGGCGGCCAGCCGGGCCCACTCTAGGACGTAGGCGATGTCGTCGGGTTCCTCGGCCGCGAAGAGCGTATCCAGTGTGGCTGGGCTCTCCGCGCTGCCGGCGGCTTCGCCGTCGGCGGCGGGCTGGGCGGCGCCCTCCTGCTGCTCCGCGGCGTCCAGCGTCACCGGGGTCCCGTCGATCTGCGCGTTGACGCCGCCGGGGCCGTAGAGGCGGATGACGCGGGCCAGGGAGGCGCGGCGCTCCTGGACGGCGGCGAGCCGGGCCGGGTCCGCGTCGATGCCCTGAATATAGGAGGCGAGCTCGCCGGCGACCTCGGAGACCAGGTAGGCGGCTTCCGTCAGCCGGGTCGCCACGCCGTCGATCTCCGTGTCGTGACGGCGGACGGCGTCCAGTGCGCGGCGCGCGTGGCCAAGCAGGGTCACCGCGTCGACGCCGTCCGTGCCCGCGGTCGGGTCGCCGAGCAGCGCCTCGTGGGCGGTGGTGGCGCCGGCGTGCAGTGCGTCGGCGTTGGCCAGCCGGTCCTCCTCCGCGCGCAGGGCCGCTGCCTCGCCCGCGACCGGGTTGAGCTTCTCGATGTCCACGAGGCCTGCCCGCAGTTCCTCGGCCTCGGCGGCGCGGGCCCGCGCCTGCGCCGTCAGGGTGGTGAGCTGGTCGAGCACCTTGCGGTGCCGCCCGTAGGCGTGCTGGTAGTCGGTGAGCACCTCGGTGAGGACGCCGCCGGCGTACTTGTCCAGCGACTCGCGCTGCCGGCCGGGCTTGAGCAGTTGCTGCTGGTCTGACTGGCCGTGCACGGCGACCAGGTCGTCGGCGAGGTAGTTGAGCAGCGACACCGGAACCCCGCGGCCGCCGGCGAACGCCCGCGACCGGCCTTCGCTTGACACCGTCCTGGTCAGCACCAGGGTGCCGTCCTCGTCGAGGTCACCGCCCGCTTCCTCGACCTGCTGGGCGACCTTGCCGCGCGGGTCGGTGCGCAGGCGGCCTTCGACTGAGGCACGCTGCGTGCCCGGGCGGACCCTGGCGGGGTCGGCGCGACCGCCGAACAGGAGGCCGAGCCCGGTCACGACCATGGTCTTGCCCGCGCCCGTCTCGCCGGTCAGCGCGGTGAAGCCGGGCGAGAGCTCGAGCAGGGCGTCGTTGATGACACCAAGCCCGGTGATGCGCACTTCCTCAAGCATGACCGCCAGCCGTCTCCTTCTCGACCCAACCACACGAGGCCCCGCTCTGTGGCAAGGCCGACTTTACCGTCGTGGCCGCCCGCGCGATGGACGGTCCCGCCGCGCGGATGCCGCTCTGCTACGGCTCACCGTACAAGCCGCCGCCGACACCCCGCCGAAGCCGGCCCGTCCGGCAGCCGCGGCGCACTGCCGCGGTGCCCGCGTTATCCGCCTCCCCGCCAATGACTTTCGCTTAAATGTTTGCATTAAGTCTCGCGTGGATCACTCGATCAAGCAAATATTTCCGAACAGAAGTTGCTTTAGCGGCCGGACCTGGACCTGCCGCGCCAGCCGGCGACGGGCAGCTCGAACTTCGCGACGAGGCGGTCGGTGAACTCGCCGCCGGCGGACAGGCCGCGGTCATGCACGCGCGCGAGCAGCACCGGCAGTTCCCCCCGGCGCACCTCGATCCGGGCACCGGGCGAGAGGTCGTACCGGCGGCGGCCGTCGCACCACAGGACTGCTCGTTCTGACTCGAGGGCACCGGGCTCGCCGCTCCCGCCGGTGTCGGGCAGGTCCGGCCCCATGGGGTGGCTGACGCCCTCATGAACCAGTTCCACGGCCAGGACCGAGCGCGGTGAGACGACCATCGGCCGGGCGAACAGGGCGTGCGCCGCGAGCGGCACCATCAGCAGCGCCTCCACCTCAGGCCACACCACGGGGCCGCCCGCCGAGAACGCGTAGGCGGTCGACCCGGTCGGCGTCGCGCAGACCACGCCGTCGCAGCCCCAGCGCGACAGGGGACGGCCGTCCCCCTCGATGATGACCTCGACCATGCGCTCGCGGGCGGCCTTCTCGACGCTGACCTCGTTCAGCGCCCAGGTGCGGGCGATCTGGTTGCCGTTGTCGCGGGCGACCACGTCGAGCGTCATCCGCTCCTCGACCCGGTACTCCCCGGCGAGCAGGTGGTCCACGGTCTGGGTGAGCCCCTCCGGCTCGGCCTCCGCGAGGAAGCCGATGTGCCCGAGGTTCACCCCGATCAGCGGCGTGCCCGCCGGGCGTGCGATCTCCGCGGCGCGCAGCAAGGTGCCGTCACCGCCAAGGACGATGACGAGTTCCACGTCCTCGGCAGCCGCGGGGCCCGCCGGTGCCACGGTCGCGCCAGCACATCGGAGGGCGGGCATTTCGGCGTCGGTCACCCGCACCGCGATGCCTGCTGCGGTCAGCCGCTCGATAACCTGCGTCGCGCTGCGCCGGGCGCTCTCCCTGCCGGTGTGCGCGAGCACCAGCATGGTCCGCTTCGATTCAGCCATCGCGTGCAACTTACCGTGCCGTCAGGACCCCTGCGCACGCGGATAGCAGTCCGTCACATTCACCCGCGATCGGGAGCCCGGTGTTGGCGACGTCGCCGCCAGTTCGCGCAGGTCGCTACTCACTCTGAGCGAAGCTATGCGAATATTCGTCGGCGCGGCCGGGCCTGATAAGATCGCGCCTTTGCGATCAGGCCCGGCCGCGCCGACATCGGGGGGGTATGGGGGGTCGTCCCCCCGAGAGATAACTGCGGGCCTGCCGCGATCGCCTCGCCGAGCGTGTCGTCGGTCAGGGGCGGGACGCCGCGGTGGAGCCAGACGAAGTACTCCACGTTGCCCGACGGGCCGGGCAGCGGGCTGGCCGTAACGCCGCTGACGCCCAGGCCCAGGGACCAGGCGGTGTCGCACACGGAGCGGACGGCGGCGGCGCGGTCTTCCGGGTTGCGCACCACGCCGCCCGCGCCGACGCGGCCTTTGCCGACCTCGAACTGCGGCTTGACCATCAGGGCGAAGTCCGCGTCCGGCGCGGCGCACGCGACCAGCGCGGGCAGCACCAGGGACAGGGAGATGAACGACAGGTCCGCCACGACGACCGCAGGCGGCGGCGCTACCAGGGCCGGGTCGAGGGACCGGACGTTGACGCGGTCGAGCACGGTCACCCGCTCGTCGGTCTGCAGGGACCAGGCGAGCTGGCCGTACCCGACGTCCGCCGCGACGACGTGCGCCGCGCCGGCGCGCAGCAGCACGTCCGTGAAGCCGCCCGTGGACGCGCCCGCGTCGAGGCACCGTTTCCCCGCCACATCGAGACCGGTGAACGCCGCCAGCGCGCCGGCGAGCTTGTGCCCGCCGCGCGATACGTACTGGGGGCCGGCATCGGCGTCGTCCGCTACCGTCACGGCCGCGTCCTTGGCTACCTGGGTGGCGGGCTTGGACGCCACCTGCCCGCTGATGGCGACCCGCCCCGCCGCGATCAGCTCCGCGGCCTGTTCCCGCGACCTCGCCAGGCCCCGCCTGACCAGCTCCGCGTCCAGCCGTGCCCGCACCGTCACGATCGCGTGCCTCCGCCGTTCCCGCTGTGCCCGTGTCCCGTTGGGCCGGCCGTGGCCGGCCCAACGGGACACGGGCACGCACGGTGCCGCTGACCGACCGTCTCAGGCATTAGGGCGCCGGGGCCAGGAACTGGGGCCGGGAACGCCCGGTCGCGGTGGCCCTGGGCGGGGCTGATGGCCCCCCGGCTGGACGGCGCCGCCCAGTTCGTCCTGCTCGCCGCGCCGGCCTGGCTCGCCGGGGCGCACGGGACCGGCCTGTCCTGGCCTGCCCGCGTCGCCGAGTTCGCCGAGGATTTCGCGCAGCCGGTCGTGCACTTCCTCCAGGATGGCAGGCCGGTCGGCGAGGTCGGTATCCGCTAGGGCGGAGAGCCCGGCGATGGCGGCATCAACTCGGGGATCACCGGTGGGGACCGAAGTAAGCAGCAGCCGTTCTGAATCCATTGCTTTTTCTCTCCTCCTCCGGTGCCCTGGGCAGGCGCGCAGGTCCTCCGGTGCGCTACCCTCCGCCTGAACGGTACCGCCCAACGAGGAGCGAGACACACATGACTTCGGCCGAAGACTGCCGCACGGCATTGCAGAAGCTGGCGGGCCGGCTCGGAGAGCTCAGCCCCGCCGAGCGGGAGGAGTACTTCGGCAACCGGACGATCAGTGTCACGATTCCGGACCTCAACGTCACCTTCGTGAGCCGCCTAGGGTCAGGCGACGACCCGGTGCGGGAAGCGCTCCCCGGCGAGCCCCCCGCCGACATCCGGATGACCGCCAACAGCGATGAGGTAATCGCCTTGTCCGAGCAGCCGATGAACATCGCGCGCGCCTGGATGGCCCGGCGGGTGAAGATCGAGGCGTCAGTGAAGGACCTCTTCCGGCTGCGCCGGCTGCTGTAGGGGACCTGCGCTCGGCGTGGACGAGCGTCCGTGTAGCCTGGCGCTCCGCGCCTCTTGCTGTTATCAACGATGGCGCACCCGGCCGCTTGCACAGAGGCGACCTGAAATGATGGGGCCATGGGAGAGCTGATCTTGGTGCGGCACGGTCAGACGGAGTGGTCCGTCGCCGGGCGGCACACCGGACGAACCGACATCCCGCTGACCCCGAAAGGGGAAAGCGGCGCCGCCGCGCTCGCGCCGATGCTGGCCAGGCGGCTCGACGGGACGCGGCTCGCCGCCGTGTTCACCAGCCCGGCGCAGCGGGCGGTGCGGACCGCGGAACTGGCGGGCCTTGGCGCGCCCGGTAAGCCGGGCAGCGCCGGCGGGCCCGCGCCGAGGCAGGACCCTGACCTGTGGGAGTGGGACTACGGCGGGTACGAGGGCATCACGACCGCTGAGATCCAGCAGGAACGGCCCGACTGGTCCCTGTGGCGGGA
>Ga0134126_10014387_pt1 | contig 10002 bp, 7 predicted proteins | sample KB31752_FD_96881 | JGI IMG/M metagenome (GOLD analysis project Ga0134126, IMG submission 96881) | Terrestrial soil microbial communities with excess Nitrogen fertilizer from Kellogg Biological Station, Michigan, USA - KB3-175-2 | ecosystem: Environmental > Terrestrial > Soil > Unclassified ...
CGACCGGGCGGCCCTGGCACGCCTTGCGGACGCCTGCGACGACCTTGGCTCGTGAGAAGGGCTCGGTCACGCCGGACCGCTTGACGACGGCGATCGAGGCGGTCTCCAGGGTGGTGAACCGGCGGCCACACTCTGGGCAGGACCGCCGACGACGGATAGCGGTTCCGTCGTCGGTGACCCGGCTATCGACGACCCGGCTGTCGGTGTGGTGGCAGAAGGGACAAAACACAGTCGCCCTCCCCTTCCCACACCGAGCCAGCCGAGCCGATTCCCCTGAATGTGTTCTGTGACGCCTTCCCCGGCGCCGCTCACAGACCCGGCCCAGTGCCGTCCGCGCGAGACTTTTGGAGGAGTCCCGGGGACAAACTGTGGACGAACCTGTGCGCAAACACCCCCCTGCTGTGCTCAAGTCCCCTCCGCCTGGGCACAACCTGTGGAGAACTACATCCATGTAAGTACTAGATGTAGGGGTCAGACGTTAGGCGGAACCGGAGCGGTGCGCAAGAGCTTTCGCGAACTACGCAGGCCGGACGGCGTGTCGCGCTCATGACGGAACGGCCAGCGTCTCTCCGGCCTGCACGCCGGTGCTGGAGAGGTGGTTCAAGACGATGATCTGCTGCACTGTGGCCCGCGGGTCGGCGTGCGGCGCGACCTGCGTGGCGATGCCCCAAAGCGTCTGGCCAGGCTGGACGACGATGCTGTGCGAGGCCGCGGGCGGGCTGATCGAGCCGGCCGTGAACGACAGCGTGGTGCCCAGTGAGAAGCCGACCAGCATGCAAACAACCGCAGCCACCAGCAGCGCGAGCCGACCGCGCCGGGTCAGCCGAATGTGGCCAGCTGTGAGGCTTTTCGTCGCCGAACGCGAACCAGACCGCGGCGCGTCGGTCTCAACCAACCGCAGCGGGGTCGCCCGTTCGAACGGTGGGGCGAGGCTGATGACCAGCGGAGGCAGCGGCTCGGCCTTAGGGAAATCGAACCGCGGCAGGTCGCTCTTCGGGAGCGCCCGCAGTCGACGAGCTGGCGGGCAAGGGAACTCGGCGAGGTCGAGCACGCGGGTGGGGACGCGGCGAACGGGGCTGACAAGCGTGGGCTGCGGGCTCATGAAGACCTCCGGGGAAGGAAGTGCGGCGCTCGGGTTGCATCGAACGGATGTTCGATCGAACGCCTGTACGAAGTTGTACCCCATCCCGCCGACAAAATCACGACACGTTCGAACAGATGTTTGAATGCGTGTCGGGAAAGGACTACCGTCGGGCAACCGACCACCGATCCAGAACAGCCACCGATCCACAACAGCCACCGATCCAGAACAGCCGAGATCAAGACGATCAAGAAGGGGCGAGGTCATGTCGCGGGACTTACCAGGGGGCGCAGATGGTTCAGGCCCGCTCGCCAGCGTCAGCGACTTCCCGGACGGTCCGCCCGACGAGACCGGCCTGACCCCGCGCCAGCACCGGGTGCTCGACGTGATCCGCGAGTCCGTCGAGAAGCGCGGCTACCCGCCGAGCATGCGCGAGATCGGCGAGCAGGTCGGGCTGACGTCCACGTCCAGCGTCGCTCACCAGCTGACCACCCTGCAGAAGAAGGGCTACCTGCGCCGAGACCCGAACCGACCCCGCGCCGTCGAGGTCCGGATCCCCGGCGAGGTCGCGGGCACCTCGACGTCCGAGCCCCGCGGATCCCGCGATCACAGCGGCATCCGAGACAGCAGCGGCACCCGCGAGCAGGCACCCTTCGATGAGACCGAGAGCGGCGACGCACGCCAGGCCACGGCCTTCATTCCGGTCGTCGGCCGCATCGCTGCCGGTGGCCCGATCCTTGCCGAGCAGGCCGTCGAGGACGTCTTCCCACTCCCCCGCAACGTCGTTGGTGAAGGCACCCTGTTCATGCTGAAAGTCGTCGGCGATTCGATGGTCGATGCGGCGATCTGCGACGGCGACTGGGTCGTCATTCGCCAACAGCTAGCCGCCGAGAACGGTGACATCGTGGCGGCGATGATCGACGGCGAAGCCACGGTGAAGACCTTCAAGCGGCGCGACGGCCATGTCTGGCTGATGCCGCACAACCCGAACTACGCACCGATCCCAGGTGACGATGCCACGATCCTCGGCCGCGTGAGCGCTGTGCTGCGCAAGGTGTGACGAGCAAGGTCTAGCTGGCCGGTCCGTTTGAGCGGTCGTCGCCGAGTCCGACTGCCCGAGCACGCACGATTGCTTGCCCGCGATCGGCAACCTGCAGCTTCGAAAAGATGCTCGACACGTTGTTGCGGACGGTTTTCGGACTGATAAACAGCTTTTGCGCGATGTCCTTGTTCGCGAGTCCGCCCGCGATCAGGTTCAGGATCTCGCGTTCGCGTGCGCTGAGTTCCGGGAACAGTTGCGCGTCATACGCCGACAGCGGACGCGTCAAGAATGTCAGGACCCGGCTCGCGACCGAAGGGCCAAAGATCGCTTCGCCGTTACTCACCGCCGTAATCGCGCGCAACACCTCCGGTGTGTCCGCGCCCTTCACCAGGTAGCCGCGGGCACCCGCGCGCATCGCGGCAAACACTGAGTCGTCATCCTCGAACATCGACAGCACCAGCACCGCGACGGTTGGGGCATCGGCGACGATGCGTCTGGTGGCTTCGACGCCGTTCAGGTCAGGCATGTGGAGATCCATCACGACGACATCGGGCAACAGTGCACAGGCTGCGCTCACAGCTTCCGCGCCGGTAGCAGCTTCAGCGACCACCTCCATCCCACCGACACCGGTGAGCAAGGCCCGCAGCCCAGTCCGAAAAACGGGATGATCGTCAGCCAGCACCACCCGCATTGAACTGGTCATATCCCTGCCGCCAAAGGGAAAAGTGCGACCATTCGCGCGCCACCCTCGCAGCCATTGGCGATGTCGATGCGGCCACCGAGCTCCGCGACCCGTTCGTTCATCGCCGTTAGACCGACACCCATCGTCATCTGGGGACCAATGCCATGGCCGTTGTCCTCGACAACCAGGCGCAGGGCGGTAGGTCGCTTGGACTCGACATCGAACGAGACAATGCACCGACTGCCACCTGAGTGTCGTGACGCGTTGGTGATGGCCTCGACAGCTATCCGGTAGGCGGCGACCTCCACCGCAGCGGGCAACGCGGGCAGCGCGGGAATTGATCCAACGACCACAGTCAAGGGTGGATGTCCACTGCTCACCCGCATCGCGTACTCCTCGACCGCCTTGACGAGGCCCAGTTCGTCGAGTGCCGGTGGCCGCAGATCGTGCGCGATGCGCCGGATCTCGCCCACGCTGCGCAGTGTCTCGACCTTTAACTGCCGCAGCATCTCGTCGGACGCCGATGGGTCAGTGCGCAACAAGTTGCGTGACGCGTCCAGCCCGAATGCGATGCCCGCGAGCGCCGGCCCGAGCCCATCGTGCAAGTCGCGCCGGATACGACGGCGCTCCTCTTCGCGCGCGGTCACGAGCCGCTCGCGCGACCGCAAGAGGTCGTGGAACAACAATGCCGAGCGGGCAGTTAGAGCCACCTGCCGCCCGAGGTCATCGAGCAACGCCAGCTCGGCACGACCGAATCCACGTGTACCCGACCGTTGCCCAACGACGAGCAGCCCGACGTCGGTGCCTTCGCACACGAGTCTGACTTCATGGAGAGCCTCGACCGCGGTGCCAAAGATCGCCGTCGGGCGCCCGGGCTCGTCCGCAGGCAACGTGATCGACACGTAGGGCAGCCGAAGTGCGCTGCCGATGGTCTCCGTCGCCGCAGCGAGCACCGTCATTGGATCCGTAGCTGCCTCGCCCTGTCGGGCCAACCGCGTCAGAACTGCGTACGGATCGCCCCGCTCGCCATACAGCATCCGGTCGACGCCGCCTTGCAGCCAGGCTCGAAGTGGCGAGAACAGGACGGCAACGACGGCTGCGGCGGCCGGGTCCGCCGTCCGCCCATGCACGACACCACTGAGCAACCCGACGGTTGTCACGTAGACGGCCAGCAGCACCGATGTGAGCAGACCATAGACGAGCGAGCGCCGGACGACGAGGTTCACACCGAACAGGTGGTGGCGCAAAATCGCGAACGCTATCGACAACGGTACGACAAGAACGACAACGAGGATCATCGCGTCGTCAACGACGCTAGTCGACTTGTGTGGCGAAACGACCAAGACCAGCAGCACCGCAGCGGCAGCAAGGAGCCACTGCACCTGGGCACGCTCGACCCCTCGTGCCCTCCGCCACCGAAATGCTAACGACGCCAGCGATGCGCCCAGGCAGCCGACGAATACAACGAATCCAACGTTGCCCAGAGCGGTCATGAAACCCCGTGGTAGCGGCAATCCGAGCGGGTTGTCGCGCACCGGCTGATTCGTGAGCGCCCCCGGCGCGAAAGCGTTCGCGAAAACCTGCAGCGCGATGGGCAGCGCGCATACCCAGCCCACCAGCCGCCACCGTGGCGAGGGCACGTGCCCGTCCGGAAAGAGCAGCAGGCCATACGTCATGAGCGGCATGAAGCTGCACGCCCAGATCCACGACGAGATCCAGCCCGCCGCAACAGCACCAGGCAGCGAACCGGGCCGCTCGACGAGACCGACCTGGGCGTACGCATAGGCACCAAGAGTCAATGTGCCCGCGAGGCCGCCGGCGAGGAGGTACAGCCAGCCGAGGGCGTTGTTGCCGAGACGACTCAGGATGATCGCGCCGACAATCGGGAACGACAGCGAGAAGACGATGACCGGGTAGACATTCGTCGGGTCGGACTTCGCCGCCGCGTGCCGCAACGTCGGAGTCGCAAGCAGCACGACAATCGTGGCAACAGAGCACGCCGCCAGGACCCATCCGATACGTCCGGGCCGCGCCGGCGCGCTCCGACGCGGGCGATCCGCCAGTTTCATGGTCGAATCGTGCCGCGTCGGAAGCCCGTTGTGCAGTCCCGTTTGGGTCATACCCCGACGGGCACTGCTTGGCGGTCAGTCGCCGGGTCGACGATGCGAGACCGACGCAGGCCAAGCACGGCTCCAAGGATCGCCACCCAGAGCACTCCGAGCAGGAACGGCAGCGGGTTCGCGTTGACGAGTCCGTGCCCGCCCGTCGTGATCGCAGCGACGCACATGACGCCGAGGACAGCGCCCACCCAGCCGAGCCAGGGCCGGGTCAGCCGGGTGACCACACCGCCAACGCCAGTCGCAATAAGGAACACCCCGAACGGCAACCAGCTGATCACGAACGCGGCGTTGTTCATGTCCGTGAGAAGCCGTGCGGTGTCGGGACTAAGGGTCGGCGCGGTCAGCAAGCCAGCGGCGAGCGGAGCTCCGGACGCGAGCTTGATCGCCAGCATGACCGCGCCGGCGCTGAGCGCTACCGGCGCCAACCAGCCCTGACCGCCTTCCGCAGCACGCAACCGGGAGAAGAGGTAACCGACGAAAAAAGCGAATAAGAGGAAGCCGATAATTTCGACATACATACCGACGAGCGCGCTGCTGCTCTTCGCGACGCGCTGCAGGTCTGAGAGCGCTTGCGCGCCGGTCGGATTGTTGCTCTGCGATCCACCTGCGGTGGATATTGAGTTTCCGACGAAGGTTGCGACGACGAAGCCAACTCCGGAGAATGCGCCCAACCGGTCGACCCAACTGTTCGATGCCATAGCTCATCACCGATCTGTTTCGCGCGGTCGCCGGGTTGGAGACCGCCTCGCACCTACCGTCACGCTCGCGGCGTCCCGCCTACATGGGGCACGAGTCCCGGCTTGTCCCGAACGCCGCCCGCTAGGGTCGTCGTGATGGACGACGAGCAGGTGCTGGCCAGCGACGGTGTCACCTACGTCGTGCGGGTCGGCGATACGGTGCGGCGTCCAGCGCGGCCGTTCACGGCGACGATCCAGACCTACCTAGAACACCTGCACGAGCGCGGTTTTCACGAGGCTCCGACGCCGATGGGCTACGACGAGCAGGGCCGCGAGGTGCTCTCCTTCGTGCCTGGCGACGTCCCGCAAGAACCATTGCCCGATTACGCCTGCACCGACGATGTGCTCCCACCTCTGGGCCGCTTGATCCGGCGCCTGCACGACGCGGCCGCCGACTTCACACCCCCCGTCGATGCTGTGTGGGGTGGCATCCCCGGAACGCCAGCAGGCGTCGTCCCGCTGTTCGAAAGACCCGAGCTCATCTCCCACCAGGACTACTGCCCGGGCAACGTCGTCTTCCGCGACGGCCTGCCCGCAGCGTTCATCGACTTCGACCTTTCGCGCCCGACTACGCGCGTCGCCGACCTCGTCAACGCCATGTACTGGTGGACCCCGCTCATGCATCCAAGCGACAGAACACCAGCCATGCGGGACGCCGATGTGCCGGCGCGAGTGCGGATCCTGGCCGACACGTACGGCATGACGCCAGAGCAGCGGGAACTCGTCGTCCCGACCGCCCTTCAACGTGCCGCGAACTCGTTGCCGGCAATGCGAGCTGCGGCGCAAGCAGATCCGGTCTTTGCGAGTTGGTGGGATGGAGGGCTCGAAGGGAAGCTCTTGCGGGCACAGGATTGGTTGGGCGCCGAGGCCCACCGCATCACCGCCGCGGTCCTCGACTAGCGTGGACGCATCTGGTCACGTATTCAACTATTGAGTGGAGCACCATGGAAGAGCCGAACACCACACCGCCGGCCGACGTCTTGCTCGCGGCGCTGCGCAATTCACGCGCGCGGCTGGTCGAGAACGCGACGCCGCTGACTGCCGAGCAAGTGCGCCTGCAGTCGTACGACACGGAATGGTCGATCGCTCAGGTGCTATCGCACATCGCCACCGGCTCCATCTTCTTCAAGTTCATCCTCGAGGCGGGCCTGGCCGGCGAGCCGGCACCCAGCGGCGACGTCATGCAGCCGATCTGGGCCGAGTGGGACGCGAAGACTCCCGGCGACCAAGCGCGCGACGCCATCGTCGCCGACGGCGAGTTAGTTGCCGCGTTCGAGGCGCTCGATGAACAGCAGCGCGACGACTGGCATCTCGACTTCTTCGGCACCGATCGCGACTTCGCCGGCCTGGTCCAGATGCGCCTGGGCGAACACTCGATGCACACCTGGGACTTCGTGGTCGCGCTCGACCCGAAGGCGCAGTTGCTGCCCGACGCGGTCGATGTTCTGATCGACTCCCTCGAGCCGCTGGTTGCGCGGGCCGGAAAGCCGCTCGACACTCAGCTCGTCGTGGGGATCGAGACCGAGGAACCAGCCCGCAACTTCGTGCTGACGGTTGATGCGGACGGCGCGACCCTGGGGCCGCTCGATGCGCGATTTGAAGCGGACAGCCTGCTTGCGCTGCCGGCCGAGGCCTTCATCCGCCTGGTCTACGGCCGGCTCGATGCCGAGCACACCCCGCCCGGTGTGGAGGACCCGATCCTCGAGACGTTGCGAACCGTCTTCGTCGGTTTCTAGCTGTTCAGCAACTCGGTCGATCTCGGTCGCCACGCACCACGACAGGAAACGCTGCCGACAAAACTGCGTCAGAGGGTCGCGTCGTCGAGGGTCGGCTGTTCATGGACGACCGGCTTCCGTCGTCCGCCCGCCGCTTCATCGAGGGCCCGCAACGACGAGCGTACGACGGCCGGATCCGTCGTGAACCAGAACGGCGGCAGCGACGCACGCAGGAAACCCGCGTAGCGGGCGGTCGCCAACCGCGAGTCGAGGACCGCGATGACACCGCGATCAGTGCGCGAACGCAACAAGCGCCCGGTGCCCTGCGCGAGTAGCAACGCTGCCTGCGCCGCGGCGACTGCCATGAAGCCGTTGCCACCGGCGTCGGCCACGGCCTTCGACCGCGCGGACATCAACGGGTCGTCGGGCCGCGGGAAAGGGATGCGGTCGACGACGACCAGCTGACACGACGCGCCCGGCACGTCGACGCCCTGCCACAACGACAGCGTGCCGAAAAGACACGACGTCGGATCTGCCGCAAACTGACGCACCAACTCAGCGGTGGAGTCTTCACCCTGACAAAGAATCGGGACGTCGACCAGGGATCGCATGGCCTCGGTTGCGTCGACGGCGGCGCGCATCGACGAGAAAAGCCCGAGCGTGCGACCACCTGCAGCCTCGATGAGATCGGCTAACTCGGTGAGTGTTTCGGTCGGCGTGCCATCGCGGCCGGGAGGCGGCAGATGCTTTGCCACGTAGAGTATTCCCTGCCGCCCGTGGTCGAACGGCGATCCCGCATCGAGGCCGACCCAGCCGGGATGGCCATCACTCGCAGCGCTCGCAACGTTCAGGAGACCGAGCCCCGCAGCGACCGGCTCGAAGCGGCCGCCCAATGTCAAGGTCGCCGACGTCAACACGACGGTGCGTTGATCGAACAACGCTTTGCGCAACAATTCAGCGACGTGCAGCGGCGCGACGCGCAAGACAATTCCCCGCCGCTCCTCAGACGCCGTCCAGATCACGTCGTCGTCGGAGTCCTGGAGCAATCGCTCGGCGGTGTCAAACACTGCCTCGACCGCGACACGGGCCTGCCGTCGCACGACCTCGACGTCAGCATCCGTCTCTGCGTTTGCCGCCTTCGTCGCGGTGTCCGGAGTCGCCATCACCCCGAGCGTGGCCCGCGCCGCGTCACGTACCAACGAGATCACTTCGACAAGCGAGGTTGGTAGCGGCGTCAGCCGGCCGATCGGCGCTGATGTCAGCACGTCGGACAGCGCTGCTGCAGCTTCTGTGAGTCGAGCCGACTCGTCCGCGGCGAGTCGATGACAGCGCGCTGCAGCACGTTCGACGATGCCGCCGGTCAGCTCCTCGGTAGCGACACCGGTCACCCGATCGACCAGCTCATGTGCCTCATCGATCACGACAACGTCGTGCTCAGGCAACACGTCGACCTCGCTCAACGCATCAATCGCCAGCAGCGCATGGTTCGTGACCACGACGTCGGCGCGCATCGCGCGCATGCGCGCAGACTCAGCAAAACAGTCGGCTCCGTAAGGACAATTTGTTGCGCCGAGGCACTCACGCGACGAGACAGCGACCTGACTCCACGCCCGCTCGCTGACACCGGGCAACAACTCGTCGCGGTCGCCGCTATCGGTGGTATTCGCCCATTCGGTGATGCGCACGACGTCGCGACCAAGCGCCGATGTCGGCCCCGTGGCGCCAGAACGCGTCGCGCCGGCGGGCTCTACGTCGTCGAAGAGTCCGTCCTGCTCGGCGTCCGGACCGGCATGCAGGCGTTGCAGGCACAGGTAGTTGCGGCGGCCCTTGAGGATCGCAAACGTTGGCGCCACCGGAAGTGCAGGTGCGAGCGACTCCGCGAGGCGAGGCAGGTCGCGCTCGATCAGCTGCCGCTGCAACGCGATCGTGGCGGTCGCCACCACCACCGGTCCGCGAGGCGGCGGCAAGTCATCGGACGACGCACGGCTTGCGGTGGCGCGCCCGTCCGACGAACCGCGCCCCCCGTCGTCCGCCTCGTTGTCTTTGTCGTCGGTCTTCGCCTTGCGAAGCGGTGCATCCATAGCGAGCGCGTGGCGAATCGCGGGAACGAGGTAGGCGAGGCTCTTGCCCGTGCCGGTGCCGGCCTGAACGAGGAGATGATCACCCGACAGCATCGCGTGTTCGACGGCGCGTGCCATCGTCAGCTGGCCGTCGCGGGCCTCGCCTCCGATCCCGGCGACCGCGAGGGCGAGCAGGTCCTCGACGGCGGGAATCTTCGGTGCAGCCACGGATCGAAGGGTAGCTGGCGGACCGCTGCGGATCGGGCGCGCACCCACAGCCCGCCGCCTGCGTGGTGCACAGTGATACGCATGCGCGCGCTCGGGTTCGCCTTTGCGATCGGCTGGGCCGCCTTTTGGATCTACTGGATCATCGCTGCGATCTCCACGAGGCCCGCGAAGCGTGGGCGCATTTCCTGGGCACGCGAGCTGCGGATCAGGGCGGTCATCTTCGTGCTCGCGCTCGTCTTGATCCGGTTGGGAGCTTTCCGAGGTCACGGCCTGCACTCCGATCCATGGCGGGCGGGAGTTGGGCTCGTGCTGTTCGCCGTCGGGTTGGCGTTCTCGA
>Ga0134126_10014388_pt1 | contig 10002 bp, 8 predicted proteins | sample KB31752_FD_96881 | JGI IMG/M metagenome (GOLD analysis project Ga0134126, IMG submission 96881) | Terrestrial soil microbial communities with excess Nitrogen fertilizer from Kellogg Biological Station, Michigan, USA - KB3-175-2 | ecosystem: Environmental > Terrestrial > Soil > Unclassified ...
GTCTTCGGCGTGGGGTCGGCGATCCTGGCCGGTGACGCGCTGCTCGCGCTGGCGCAGGACCTGCTGCTCGAGTCGCCGCCGCCGGAAGGGGTATGGGCGTCGCGCTGCCTGTCGGCCGCCGTCCAGCGGCTGATCGCGGGGCAGGGCGCCGACCTGGCGTTCGAGCGGCGCAGCGACGTGACCGTCGCCGAATGCCTCGACATGGCCGGGGACAAGACAGCGGCCCTGATGGCCTGCGCCTGCAGCATCGGCGCCGTCTACGTGGGCGGTCCGGCGATTACCGCCAAGAACCTGGCGGCGTTCGGTGCGTACGCGGGCCTGGCGTTCCAGCTCACCGACGATCTGCTCGGGATCTGGGGCACGCCTGAGACAACCGGCAAGCCGGTCAGGTCCGACCTGCGGGCGAGGAAGAAGTCGCTGCCCGTCGTGGCCGCGCTGACGAGCGGCACCGAGGCGGGGCGCGACCTCGCGACGCTGCTCGCCGCGCCAGATCCGCTCACCGAAGAAGAGTTGCTGCGCGCCGCTGGCCTCGTCGAGGCGGCCGGCGGCAAGGAGTGGGCGCAGGCCAAGGCCGACGCCGCGCTGGCGTCGGCAGTCAGCTATCTCACGGAGACCGACATGCCACACGACGTTCGCGCCGAGTTCGAGGGGATCGCCGAGTTCGTCACCGCGAGGCAGTGGTGAATCCGCTCGCGACGACACAGTCCCAGGCTGACGCGGTAACCCCAGCGTCGAGCCCGCGCTCGACCCTGGACCGTGCGGTCGACCACCTGCTCGGATTGCAGCATGCCGACGGCTGGTGGCAGGGCGAGCTTGAGACCAACGTGACGATGGATGCTGAGGACCTGCTGCTGCGAGAGTTCCTCGGGATAAGGACCGACGAGCAGACCGAGGCTGCCGCCCGCTGGATCAGGTCGTGCCAGCGCGACGACGGCACCTGGGCGAACTTCCGCCACGGCGACGGCAACCTGTCAACCACGGTCGAGGCGTACGTCGCGCTTCGCCTGGCCGGGGACTCGCCGGAGGCTGAGCACATGGTCAGGGCCCGGGCGTGGATCACCGATCGCGGCGGCATCAAGGCGACCCGGGTGTTCACCAGGATCTGGCTCGCGCTGTTCGGTGAATGGTCGTGGGACGACCTGCCGGTGATGCCGCCCGAGCTGATCTACCTGCCTGCCTGGTTCCCGCTTAACGTCTACGACTGGGCGTGCTGGGCTCGCCAGACCATCGTGCCGCTGACAGTCGTCTGCTCGCTCCGACCGGCGAGGAAGCTTTCTTTCTCCCTTGATGAACTGCACGTGACCGGCGATGCCGGACAGTTCGCGCCGTCGGCGGACCGCTGGACGAAGTTCTTCGAAGGGCTCGATCGCCAGCTGCACAGGTACGAGAAGCACATCGGGCCGAGCAAGCCGGCCATGGCAGTGCGCACAGCGGCTTTGCGCCGGTGCGCCGACTGGATCATCGCCAGGCAGGAAAAGGACGGCTGCTGGGGTGGCATACAGCCGCCGTGGGTGTACTCGCTCATCGCGCTGCACCTGCTCGGCTATGAACTCGACCACCCGGTGATCAAACGCGGCCTTGACGGTCTCGACCGTTTCACGATCTGGGAGGAAACCCCGGACGGGCGGGTCAGGCGGCTTGAGGCGTGTCAGTCACCGGTATGGGACACGGTGCTTGCCATGATCGCGCTGGCCGATGCCGGGCTGCCGGCCGACCACGAGGCGCTCGGCAAGGCGGCCAGGTGGGTGCTTGATGAGGAAATACGCGGACCAGGCGACTGGCAGGTGCGCCGGCCTTCGCTGCGGCCGGGCGGCTGGGCGTTCGAGTTCGACAACGACGGTTATCCCGACGTGGACGACACCGCCGAGGTCGTGCTCGCGCTGCGCCGGGCCGTCCTCCCAGGTCGGCACGGGGGGGCCGGCGATGCGGCCATGGTTCGAGCGCTCGACTGGCTGATCGGCATGCAGTCGCGCGACGGGGGCTGGGCCGCGTTCGACGCCGACAACACCTCGGCGATCGTCGGCAAGCTGCCATTCTGCGACTTCGGCGAGGTAACCGACCCGCCGTCGGCCGATGTCACCGCGCACACCGTTGAGGCGCTCGCGGCCTGCGGCTTCGGCGAGAGCAAGGCGGTGCGCAGGGGAGTGGCATGGCTGCTCCGCGCGCAGGAGAGCGACGGGTCCTGGTTCGGCCGATGGGGCGCCAACTACGTATACGGGACGGGGGCTGTGGTTCCTGCCCTGATCGCGGCCGGGGTGCTGCCAGGCAAGCCTGCGATCAGGCGGGCGGTGCGGTGGCTGATCAACCATCAGAACTCCGACGGCGGCTGGGGCGAGGACCTGCGCTCGTACGACGACCAGAGCTGGGCGGGACGGGGTGAGTCGACCGCGTCGCAGACCGCGTGGGCGCTGCTCGCCCTGCTGGCGGCTAGGGGTGATGAGGCGATGGCCAGCGCGCGGCGCGGTGTGGAGTGGCTGGCGCGGACGCAGCGTTGCGATGGGAGCTGGGACGAGCCACAGTTCACCGGCACCGGGTTCCCCGGCGATTTCTACATCAACTACCACCTGTACCGGCTCGTGTTCCCGATCAGCGCGCTAGGCCGCTACGTGGAGGTGGCGTGATGACGGGAGGGTCGGGCGGGTCGGGCGGGTCGGGCGGGCTCCTAATCTGCGCTCCGCTGCGAGTTGAGGCGCAGGCGCTGCGGCGCGGCCTGCGCGGCTTGCCTGATGGGGGCGAGTCGGTTCGGCTGGTTCGCACCGGTTACGGGCCTGCTCGATCGGCTGCGGCCGCGACCAGCATCGCGGCCTCCGACTGCGCCATGGTGGCGGTGGGCGGCGTGGCCGGCGGTCTCACCGACGACGTCGAGGTCGGCGACATCGTCGTAGCTGACGAGGTCACCGACACCGGTTCGGCCAGCGCGAAGACAACCCGCTTGCCATCGGCGCCGCTGCTGGCCGGTGAGCTGCGCCGGGCCGGCCTGCGGGTGCACGTCGGGCCGCTCGCGACCGTGCACAAGCTGGCCAGGGCCAGTGCGCACGCTGAACTCGCTCAGGCCGGCGTGATCGCGGTCGACATGGAGTCGGCGACGCTGCTGGCGGGCGTCGGCGACCGTCCCGCCGCGGTGGTCAGGGCTATCTCGGACACACCAGCGCATCCGCTGGTCAGTCCCCACACGGTCAGCGGCGGCATCGCGGCGCTCAAGTCGCTGAGGCTCGCCGCGCCGGTGCTGGCCAGGTGGGCGGCGGCGGCCGGCGGGCGACAGGTGCTGCTGGCCAGCCCGCGATCGTTCTGCGCCGGGGTCGAGCGCGCGATCGAGATCGTCGAGCTTGCGCTTGAGCGTTACGGCTCGCCTGTCTATGTGCGCAAGCAGATCGTGCACAACACGAGCGTGGTCGCCAGCCTCGAACAGCGAGGCGCGGTCTTCGTCGACGAGCTCAGCGAAGTGCCTGACGGCGCGACTGTAGTGTTCTCCGCGCACGGCGTCTCGCCCGAGGTCAGGCAGGAGGCGGCGCGGCGCGGTCTGGATACCGTAGACGCGACCTGTCCGCTGGTCGCGAAGGTGCACGCCGAGGCGCGCAGGTTCGCTGGCGACGGTTATCTCGTGGCGTTGATCGGTCACGGCGGGCACGAGGAGGTCGAGGGCACCCTTGGCGAGGCTCCTGGTTCGACCGCGCTGATCGAGACCGCCGCCGACGTGGCGAAGCTGCAGCCCGCTGACCCGGGCAAGGTCGCGTACCTGATGCAGACGACGCTCGCCGCCGACGAGGCGGCTGGCATGGTCGACGCGATACTCGACCGGTTCCCTGCGGCCAAGGGCCCTGGCAGCGACGACATCTGCTACGCGACGACGAACCGGCAGCGCGCCGTGCGGGCCATCGCCGCGCAGTCCGATGTCGTGCTCGTGGCTGGTTCGGCTAATTCATCCAACAGCCTGCGACTGGTCGAGACGGCACAGCGGGCGGGTACGTCCGCTTACCTGGTCGACAGTGCGCAGGACATAGAACTCGGCTGGCTGGCCGGGACAAGGACCGTCGGAGTGGCGGCAGGGGCTTCGGCGCCGCCGGCGATGGTCGGGCAGATCGTCGACGCCCTGTCCGGCCTCGGCCAGGTCGAATCCCGAGAGGTGGTGGTTGCAACCGAGTCAGTCCAGTTCGGCCTGCCCAGGGAGCTAAGGCAGTGATCTGCGGGGGGGAACGCGATCACGTCAAAGCAGTCACTAGAAAGAGGTGAAGCCCGGTGAGCGTGCCGTTGCGTCAGAGCGTGCGGGTGGGGATGTACCTGATGCGTCAGAAGCTGACGCGTCGTGAGAAGTTTCCGCTGATTGTCGAGCTAGAGCCGCTCTTCGCTTGCAACCTCGCGTGTGCGGGATGCGGCAAGATCCAGCATCCGGCGTCGGTGCTCAAGCAGCGCATGCCGGTCGAGCAGGCAGTCGCTGCGATCGAGGAATGCGGGGCGCCGATGGTGTCGATCGCGGGCGGGGAACCGCTCATGCACCCGCAGATCGACGTGCTGGTGAAGGAGCTTATCAAGCGCAAGAAGTATGTATTTTTGTGCACCAATGCTCTACTTATCCCTAAAAAACTAGATAAGTTCAAGCCATCGCCTTACTTCGCGTGGGCCGTGCACATCGACGGCCTGGCCGAGCGTCACGACGAGTCGGTCTGCAAGGAAGGCGTATTTGACGAGGCCGTGGCCGCGATCAAGGAATGCAAGCGGCGCGGGTTCCGTGTCACCACGAACACCACGGTGTTCAGCAGTGACTCGCCGCAGAGCGTGATCGACGTGCTCAACTACCTCAACGACGACCTTCGGGTCGATCAGATGATGATCTCGCCCGCGTACGCCTACGAGAAGGCGCCGGATCAGGAGCACTTCCTCGGGGTCAACGAGACCCGAGAGCTTTTCCGCAAGGCGTTCGCCGACGGCAACAGGAAGCGCTGGCGGCTGAACCATTCACCGCTGTTCCTCGACTTCCTCGAGGGCAAGGTGGACTTCGGCTGCACCGCGTGGGGCATCCCGTCGTACTCGCTCAAGGGCTGGCAGAAGCCCTGCTACCTGATGAACGACGGTTACGTCAGCACCTACAGGGAGCTGATCGAGACCACCGACTGGGAAAATTACGGTCGCGGCAGGGATCCGCGCTGCGCCAACTGCATGGCGCACTGCGGTTACGAGCCGTCGGCAGTGCTCGCTACGACCTCGTCGCTGCGTCAATCCATACGCGCGCTTGGCCGTTCCTGACCTCGTTCGGCTGGTGGTCGGTCAGCGACGCGGCTGAGCGACCACTAAGCTGGCGTGCCGCGTCCGTCATGGTGATCATCGGGTGAGAGTCCGCGCCGTGATCGGCGCAGGACTATTGTCAGGAATCGGCGATCTGTTAGAGCCCGATTACCGGAGACTGACGAACATGGGATTTGACCTGCCCGGCCTGCTTGCCGCTAACGACGGCAGGGGCTATGAGCTGCACGCGCGCTACATGAACAGCCAGCTTCCGAGGATGCTGCACACCATCGGCTTCGACAAGGTGTACGAGCGGGCCGACGGCAGCTACCTCTTCGATCGGGACGGCGACCGTTATCTGGATTTCCTGTCCGGATTCGGGGTATTCGCGCTCGGCCACAACCACCCGGTGGTGCGCAAGGCCCTGCACGACATGCTCGACCGCGAGCTTGCCGACCTGGTCCAGTTCGACTGCGCGCTGCTGTCAGGACTGCTGGCCGAGCAACTCGTCGCGAAGACTCCGGGCATGGACCGGGTGTATTTCTCGAACAGCGGCACCGAGGCCGTCGAGGCCGCGCTTAAGTTCGCCAGGTACGCGACCGGCCGATCCCGGGTGATCTACTGCGATCACGCATTCCACGGCCTGACCGTCGGCTCGCTGTCGGTCAACGGGTCAGCGGAATTCAAGACCGGCTTCGGGCCGCTGGTGACCGGTACCCGCGTGGCATTCGGCGATCTGGAAGCGCTTGAAGCCGAGCTGCGTAAGGGTGATGTGGCCGCCTTGATCGTCGAGCCAGTGCAAGGCAAGGGCGTGCACGTCGCACCGGCCGGCTATCTGGCGGCGGCGTCGAAGCTGCTGCACGACCACGGCGCGCTGCTGATCTGCGACGAGGTTCAGACCGGCCTCGGGCGGACCGGACGGTTGTTCGCTTATGAATACGACGAGGTCGATCCGGACATCGTGACCGTCGCCAAGGCGCTGTCCGGGGGGTTCATCCCGGTGGGCGCCACGTTGGCCAAGGAGTGGATCTTCGCCAAGGTGTATTCGTCGATGGACCGGGTGCTCGTGCACGACTCGACGTTCGGCTCCAACGCCTCGGCGATGGCGGCCGGGCTGGCCTCGCTCGCGGTGATCGAGGACGAGCAGCTCGTCACCAACTCCGAGCGGGTGGGCGAGGAGATACGGCGGGCGCTTGAAGGACTTGTCGGCAAGTACGAGATGTTCGCCGGCGTCAGGGGCCGCGGCCTGATGATCGGGCTGGAGTTCGGCAAGCCGAGCGGGCTGAAGCTGCGCACGAGCTGGAACATGCTGCAGGCCGCGCGGGTCGGGTTGTTCGCGCAGATGGTGGTGGTATCGCTGTTCGAGCGGCACCACATTCTGACCCAGGTGGCCGGGGATCACATGGAAGTGATCAAGTTGCTGCCGCCGCTCACGATCGGCGACGCGGAGGCGAAGATGTTCGTGGACGCGTTCACCGACGTGATGGATGAGGCGCACCGCGGCACTGGCCTGATGTGGGATTTCGGCCGCCGCCTCATCAAGCAGGCCGTCACCAGGTAGGGATTAGTGGGTTTGCAGGGAATGCTGTCTGGGGCCGAGGATGGGAGCTTGGATGTCAGTCACCGATGAGTACCTGGCCAATAACGCGCGCTACGCGGAGGCATTTTCCGGGCCGCTGCCGATGCCGCCGTCCCGCGGGGTCGCCGTCGTCGCTTGCATGGACGCCCGGCTGAACGTGTACGCGATACTTGGGCTGGCTGACGGCGAGGCGCACGTGATCAGGAACGCGGGCGGCGTGGTGACCGATGACGAGATCCGGTCGCTGGCGATTAGCCAGCGGCTGCTCGGCACCAGGGAGATCATCCTGATTCATCACACCGACTGCGGGATGCTCACGTTCACCGACGACGACTTCAAGCGCTCGATCCAGGACGACACGGGGATCAAGCCCGCGTGGGCAGCCGAATCGTTTCGCAACCTGGATGAGGACGTGCGCCAGTCGATCGCGAGGATCAAGGCGAGCCCGTTCGTGCCGCACAAGGATGCGGTACGCGGCTTCATTTTCGACGTCGCGACCGGCAGGCTGGACGAAGTCAGCTGACCCCCGACTGGCAGACCGGCTGCCGATCGGGCCGACGGCACTGCTCGACTAGGCTGAGCTGGTGCCGCCGAAGCAGACGACGTTGCGGTTGCGTGGCCACAGCTTCGCGCCGGAGCGGCTGCTGGTCATGGCGATCGTGAACCGGACCCCAGATTCCTTCTTTGACGCCGGCTTGACCTGGGAAGAGTCGGCGGCGATGGAACGGGTGCACCAGGTCATCGCCGACGGTGCGGACATCATCGACGTCGGCGGTGTGCCTGCGGCGCCTGGCCAGCAGGTAGACGTCACCGAGGAGATCAGGCGCACCGCCCCGTTCATCGCGGCGGTGCGCGGTGCCTATCCCGACGTCGCGATCAGCGTCGACACCTGGCGGCACGAGGTCGCGGCCGAGGTTTGCGCGGCCGGTGCTGACCTCGTCAACGACAGCTGGGGCGGCCGGGATGCCAAGCTGCCCGCGGTGGTCGCTGAGTATGGCGCCGGCTTGGTCTGCGCGCATGTCGGGAAGCAGCAGCCAAGGACCCGGCCGTTCCGCGTCAGATACCCCGACGTCATGGCCGACGTGATCGAGGCGACCGAGCGGCTAGCCGCCCGCGCGCTCGAGGCAGGCGTCGACCGGGCCGGCATCGTCGTCGACGCGGCTCACGACTTCGGCAAAAATACCTGGCACTCACTCGAAGTGACCAGGCGGCTGGCCGAGATGACAGCGACTGGATGGCCAGTGCTCGTGTCGGTCTCGCGCAAGGACTTCATCGGGGAGACGCTCGATCTTCCTCTTCAAGATCGACTAGCTGGAACGCTCGCCACCACATCGGTCTGTGCCTGGCTGGGCGGGAGGATCTTCCGTGCTCATGACGTCGCGCAGACCCGTCAGGTGCTCGACATGGTGGCGGCGATCAAGGGTGATCAGCCTCCGGCGAGAGCCGTGCGGGGACTGACCTAGGTCATGATCATCGCTGCCGCGCTTTGCCCTTCGCCGCCCTTGCTGATCGGCGACCTGACCGGCGCCGCCTGCGTGCTGCCCGAGCTACGCCTGGCCTGTGAGCAGGCTGTCGCCGGACTCCTCGCTGCCAGGCCCGATGTCGTCGCGGTGGTCGGGGCCGGTGAGCGGACGATGGTCGCCGACGCGGCCGCGCGGCTTGACGTGGCGGCGTTCGCTCCCGGCATCGGCGGGGCGGTGTCAGCCAGGAAGGACACCCTGCCGACGTCGCTCGGGGTCGGTGGCTGGCTGCTCGACCAAGCGGGCTACGCGGGCGAACGCCTGCTGCGGTCGGTTGCCCACTCCGAATCCGCGCAGCGCTGCGGGCGTATCGGTGCCGACCTCGCGGCCGGCTCGGCGAAAACCGCGCTGCTCGTGCTCGCAGACGGGAGCGCGTGCCGCGACCTTAAGGCGCCTGGGTACTTTGACGAGCGAAGCCATGGGTTCGACGCTGAGGTCGAGCGGGCCGTGCGCGCCGGTGACGTCGGCGCGTTGCTCGCGATCGACGCCGGGCTGGCCAGTGAGCTTATGGCGACCGGCCGGCCCGCTTGGCAGGTACTGGCCGGCGCGTTGCGAGGCAAGCGGCTGACGACCCAGATCGGCTACTGCGATGATCCATTCGGCGTGGCCTACCTGGTTGCCTCGCTGCGCGTCGGGTAAGCCCGGGTTTGGAGGTCGCAATGCCGAACGAGAAATTCGCTGGGCGGTCGGTGTTCGTGTTCGGGGCAGGCGGGGCGCTCGGGCACGGCCTGGCCGAGGCGTTCGCCGGCGCCGGGGCGTCGGTAACCGGCGTGGACAAGCACGAGCCGCACGCGGACCGGAAGCTTCCAGGGGTCAGCTACCGTACCGCCGACGTCACCGATGACGCCGAGGTCGCTGCGCTATTCACCGGTGTCGCGACGCCGTGGGCGGTGATCAACACGGTCGGCGGCTTCGCGCCGCACCGGCCGCTCGCCGACCTCGACCAGGCGGAGCTCGCCGGCCAGCTCAACCTGAACCTGGTGACTGCCGCGTTGATCACCAAGCATGCCTTGGCCGCGCTCGCCAGCGCCGGAGCGGGTCGGCTCGTGCACACAGCGAGCCGGGCCGGCGTCGTCACCAAGGGCAACGGGTTCGCCTACTCGGTGAGCAAGCTCGGGGTGCTGCACCTGGTGTCGATGGCAGCCGATGAAGTGCGCGGCACCGGGGTGACGGTGAACTGCGTGGTTCCCAGCATCATCGACACCCCGGCCAACCGTGCGGCGCTGCCCAACTCCGACCACGACTCATGGCCGAAGATTCCCGACATCGCGCGCAGCTACCTGTACCTGGCCGCGCCGGACTCGGGCTTGATCAACGGCGCGGCCATGCCCGTCTAGCTGTGCACCTAGGGTCTTTGCTTTGCCCATCGGCATGGGGCAGTCCCATGTCGACCGGTTTAAGTGGTTTAGGCAGATTACTTCGGCGCTGGCCTGGCCCCGTGTGCGCCGCCCGACGACAGCAAAGTAGTGAGTGCTGTCGTCCGGACGACAGTAACGGTTCAACGCTGTCGTCGCGACCTGGGCTGGAACGACAGTAATGGTCCAACGTTGTCGTCCGGGCTCGATGCCAGGAGCTTAAGGAAGTGCCGTCGCGGGCAGGCCGGGCAAGGACCGGGAGAGTCAGCCTCATCCGGAGCCCGGAGTTTCATGATCTGGGAGAGTTTCCCCCGCTATGCGCGGAAAA
>Ga0134126_10014389_pt1 | contig 10002 bp, 12 predicted proteins | sample KB31752_FD_96881 | JGI IMG/M metagenome (GOLD analysis project Ga0134126, IMG submission 96881) | Terrestrial soil microbial communities with excess Nitrogen fertilizer from Kellogg Biological Station, Michigan, USA - KB3-175-2 | ecosystem: Environmental > Terrestrial > Soil > Unclassified ...
TATTTTGGTCATTTTCTAGTGCTTTGTTGCATGAATCTGACATCAGTCGTTTGGATTCAAAAGTATTCTTTAAAGAGCCTGATTTAGCGTCTCCTCCACGTATACCTCATGGTAAAATCGCTTGACCACAACGATTTTACTGAATCATGCAACAAAGAAGATCAATACCGATTATAATCAGGCTATAGTGGCATATGATAAGGCAATTGAATTGAAGCCTGATTTTCTTGACTCACTAATAAACAAAACAAATACCATATTGGAGTCATACAGAGATCAAGAAGCCCTAAATGCTTGCGATACTGCGATAAGCATTTATCCCGACAATATTTCCGTACTAAAGAATAAGGACTATCTCTTTATAATCTTCAGAGATATCCCGAATCAATGGACGTCTTTGATAAGGCAACCCAAATTCATCCAGACAACAGCGATCTATGGTACAAGAAGATTGACCTTTATGACAAGATGCTAGAATTGGAACCGGATAACACAGAACTTTGGTCTAACAAGGCTACTGTCTTTGAAAGATTAAAAATGTACAGTGAATCTATAAAAACTTATGACAAACTTTTGGAAATAGATCCACTTAATAAAAAAGTAATGCATCATAGACAATTAGTTCTTGAACTAATCAACAAGAATGCATTATGAATTAGTAATGACTATTTTATTGCTCATGATAAAGATTAAGCTTGCATAAATTAAAAGCAGAATTTACGACCTAAATTATTCTCATCAGACACTAATTATTGGAATTTGAATTGGGTCGTTTGTGAACTGTTATCGACACAAAAAATGGTGTTCAAACAGATATCGGTGCTAAAATTAGGTTCCTATTACAATATAACAGGGTGACTAAGCTTTAAAGTTTTCGCTCCGTCCCTGATTAGTGTTTCAGTATTTAGGTACCGTTGGTCCGAATCCGGTGGGATTCTGTCCCTGCATGTAGAGGGGGTCGGCTGTTTTTCTTATTTATCTTTTTATTTAATGATTGTATTCTACTGCTGCTTAATAGCATTCATGTCCTTTAGGTAAGGTATTGTCTAGCTTCATCATAATCATCAACTCTGGACGTTGTAGTCGATAGAAATGTTTGTAATACTTTATTGACGTTATTTGGATATTGTGGCATTACTGCATGACTTTAACGCAGTCTTTGATACTGTAGGTGGTGATATATACAAAAGATCTTTCAAAGTTCTAAAGAAAGGGGGCATAATTGTTTCTATGCTAGAGCGGCCGAACTCAGATCTTATAAACCAATATAACATCACGGCAATATTTCAGTTTACACAGGCAGATAGAGAACGGTTGACGAATTTAGCAAATTGGGTGGATCAAAATAATACAAGAGTAAGTGTAGAGAAGATGTTTTTACTGGATGAAGTGGGTCATGCACTCGATTACCTAAAGGATATCCATCCAAGAGGCAAAGTGGTCCTAGCCATGTAACAAGAGAAAGTGACAGCTGGCTATTAAATTTTTTTAGATCCAATATTCCTACTGTTATAGTAGAAAAGCAAGAATACATGTTCATGGAATTTAGTCCATTACACAAGTGTACAGTGCTAGAGATTATTGTCTTTAATTACCTCTTTGTTGATAAACTCCCTAAATGCAGGATCAAACCATTTCTCTGGTTGAATGCTGTTTTTCCAGTAATCAAGTATTTCACCTTGCTCAAAAGCAGCCCTGATCCATTGCAGCCATCCTGCCCATTCATTATCACTAAGCACATTGCGCTGGCGCATATGGAATGCATGGGCGCACATATACAAGATATAGTACGCAAATACGAGTTCTGGTGACTGATTGCCTTGATTCTTGTTTAATATCTTGGTTAATTCAGGTCTATGTACCATCATCTCAGCCATTGCGTGTATCTTTTCGTCCAAGTCGTTTAGAACCTTTGTTTCAATATCGATCGATACACTCTTCATTTCTCTTCTTGAAAAATAAAAAATAACAAACAGTGTAGCAATTATGCCTACTGCCTCTGCGAGACTAATTAACTCAGCGACTGGAACTTCAGTAGCAGCCATGTTAGTATGAGAGGATAAGTTGATAAGAACATTTCTTAATGTTTCAAGAGCGTATTTGACGAATATTATGGAAGATAGACATGAACATTTCTGAATCTGTTATCTCACTAAAAGGCTTTTTCTTTAACTCGAAGAGATCTTCGTCGAAACATGCATTATTTGTATTTGCAAATGTATGCAATACTTTCTTTCTCATAATCGTAAGGACATTCAAAACAATCTTCATCATGGAGTAGAGGTTGCAATCATTTTAGTCTTTTTCTCTTTCTCCTATATTGTCCTTACACTCTGCTACTATCCTCCTATGATGGTAAAACTTTGGTTAGCCTGAACGCATCAAATATCGTTATATGGTGTTGTTTCTTTATCTAATGCACTATCGTTATCTACAGGTGTTCTTAATGGAGTAAAAACTATTTCTAATATAGTTTTCCTTGTATACTTAAAAATATACCCTCTGATATTGAAACGTGCTATCCAATACGTAACTTTCCAATTTATATATAATTACTTCACTATAGTTACTTATGATGCGATATCAAAATGACAGCCAAGGAGAAGAAATACATGAGTAAGCTCGAAGGAAAAATTGCAGTCATCACTGGAGGAAATAGCGGCATAGGCCTCGCCACAGCACAGCGATTTGTCTCAGACGGTGCGTATGTTTTCATCACCGGTCGCCGCCAAAGCGAACTTGATTCAGCAGTCAAGCAGATCGGTGAAAAAAATGTGAGTGGTGTGCAGAGTGACGTCTCAAATCTGGCAGATCTTGATCGGTTGTATGCCACTGTGAAGGAGCAGAAGGGCAGCATCGACATTCTGTTCGCAAACGCCGGCGTTGGCGAATTAATTACATTGGTGGCAATTACCGAAAAGCACTTTGACAAAATCTTTAGCGTTAATGTGAAAGGGCTTTTATTCACTGTGCAAAAAGCGCTTCCCATGTTTCATGATGGCGGTTCGATCATTTTGAATGCTTCCATTGCTGCATCCAAAGGAATTGAGGCGTCAAGTGTTTACAACGCAACCAAAGCCGCCATACGGTCATTCGCCCGCACCTGGACAGTTGAGCTGAGACACCGCAAGATCCGGGTCAACGCCATCAGTCCTGGTATGATCGACACACCGGGCCTCAATGGCTTGGCGCAGAGCCGGGAACAGCTTGAGCAGTTCAAGACGAGCTTTGTATCCACCGTGCCGCTGGGGAGGATGGGAAGTCCTGACGAAGTCGCGAAAGTCGTCTCGTTCCTCGCTTCGGATGACAGCAGTTATGTCACCGGTATCGAACTGTTCGTCGATGGGGGTGTGGCACAAATTTGAAAATCTTTATCTTAACTCATGCCTAATTAGAGGCGACACTTGGATACCAATTTCTATTGGATTTCGACTAAAATGTCAGACTAAGCCATGGCCACAACATTAGGTCCAGAGAGCGAAACCAGTCAATTAATGAGTAGTAAAAAGATCGATCTCAGGAACTTATGCTTTGGAATATATGGATATGCTTTAGAACATATGTAGTTTCACAAAATCAGCACTTGGATGTCTTGAACTTCAAGATAACGACGTGCCAATCATAGTTACTTTGAATGTCAAACCCAAATCTATCAAATGTATGGAAATAGCTCATGAACTCATACACGAGAAAGGTTATTAGATCTTGGCAACTCCAAAAACATAGAAGAACATATTCTACATCTATTTTACAGTAGTATCTTAAAGTGCTCTTTGTAGCAGTTCATAGAAGAGTACTTGTTTTCAGGGTATCAATACAGCAACCATTCAACGGCCAACTTTCACTAACGATCCTCGATTATCTGCTGCATGACTTGCTGACGTTTTTGTGCTTCCTGTTTTAAGATTTTTATATATTTCTCCTTATCATATTTGAGCCAACCTGGCCTCTCCGGATCTGGAACATAGCCTCCACGAGTGCATTGATATACCGATCTCAGTGGGTTATTACTAGTCCCGGCGGATATATTACCCGTTTTAACTCTGTTATTGCTGGTCGTGGATTTAGGTTAAAGAATTTTTCGGTTAGCTCACCAGACCAACAATTTGCTATAGAACGGTCACCCCAGAGGTCGCCTGCGTATTTATACAGTTCTTTGAAACCTCTTATGCGTCTTCGCAAGCCATTCTCTTTTGGTCTAATTTCATCTCTATCCCAATTCGACCTCTTACATTTGGCGCATCTTTTTGGGACTGGTCCGTCCTTACCGTTGACACGATTGATCCATTTATACCTGCATTTAATGCAGCAATATTCATTGACCTCGATTTTTGAGATCGGCAATTAATTATATACCGCTAATACTGAGCGTAATTAATTCCTATCACTAATGGTGTGTGGCATTGATGCCGCACTAACGGTGCATCATTCAAAATCAATATACATATTGTCCAAGTGTATCACAAGATGTGGTATATTTTGCTATCCTCCTTCTTTATCCATATTATTACTTTCAACATCTATTAAGTGGCCATCAGGAAAAAATTTTCTAACAATAGATCTTGATACTTTTGATTTGGATATTACTGGTGTTCTCCTCTAACTATGGTTGCCATCTTTTTTCCATGCATTTGGTGTAAACCCGATATTAGATCTAAAACACCTCCTCTAAAAAGTAACTTCAAGGTACTAGGATTTCATTTTTGGAGAATGTAGATGCGGTCCGCTCTGGTTTCCCGGGAGACATTTTATACATATATAGATAAGGCTGTGCTCATTTTAAGTCAGTCACCTATATTGAATCTAAAGCGAGAAAAGAAGAATGACAAGATATCAATTAAAAAACCAAAATGGGAAATACATGCCCTTTTTCTAGATGCTTGTAATTGTGATTGGGGATGTCCTTGTCAGTTCAACGCTAAACCTACTCATGGTAATTGTGAAGGAGTTGCTGGTTACCATATACTAAATGGTAGTTATGACCATAATATTGTTAAATTAGATGGATTTAATATGGCATTGATTGCTTCTTGGCCAGGTCCTATCCATGAAGGCCATGGAAAAGCATCTTACTATATAGACAATAGAACAGATGAAGAACAGTTTGAGGCCTTGTCAAATATTATTACAGGTAAAGCTGGAGGAGGACCTTTTGCACTATATGCCAGCACAATAGAAGAGTTTCAAGAACCAAAGAGAGCAAGTGTAAAGTTCCAAGCAAGGAGTATTAGAAGTTATGTAAAAGTAGGAAAAGATATCGCAGAAGCATGTCTTGAACCTATAAGAAATCCGGTAACAGGTAAAGTACATAGATCTATTATTGAAATACCTGAAGGTTTTGAATCAAACAGAATGGACCAGGCATCTATGAAGAAACTTGTTGCAGATGATGGTTATCTGAGCTTTCGATATGAAGGAACCTATGGTAGTTTTTCACAAAATACTTGGAAGGGACCATGAATAAATAGAAGTTATCAGATAGAAACGGACGATAATAAAAAAGATATAACTTTATCTTGTAAAGCAATTAATGACATTCAAAGACTATCTTCTATTAACAGCAATGAAGATGATAAAGAAGAATCCACCTATGAACAAAAAGCAGATCCTAAAGCTAAGAAATAGGTTATGACAGATCCTTTATAATCTTGAATCCTTCCTCAGCGCTAAATGCTTTCAATGTTTTGGTTCTCACATTTCCAGCTGAGCCAACTTTTAGCATTAGAGACATTACTGTTTCATCATTTGGAGCTTCTATAATTATTACGACATCGTATTCTCCAAAAGTATAGTATAGTCCAATCAATTTTCCATCTACTTTTTCAAGTGATACTTTAAAGGAATTGTAGCGGTCTGAAGATTCTTTGATTTTGCTAATGCCTTGCTCTCTCCAATTTATGAGTAATATATAGTGTGGCAAATTCTAACAGCTAGCTAGACAGATTTGCTGCTATTTATGTGTCGCGCATACAATGGCTTGGATTACACTATCTGTGGCCTAAATCTATTTTGATGCAAACAAGAATTGAAGACATGTTATTATTATAAATCAGGCGACTGTACTTATCGGAATCATTTTTCATTGATTCAATTAACGACAAAAGAGCCAACTTTAACACCATTCTCCGATCTGACAAAATACTGTGCACTTTTTACTCAGCAGTTCTACCTTGTATAACGATATTTGACGCTTTTAGACTTTCTTTGAAGTTTTATCATTTTGAAGATAGTAGAGGTGAAAAAAATTTATTTGATTGTTAATCTTACAATCCATCATACCATTACATATCTGAAACCTGCATTTTTGGTTTTAGTACAATATTGTTATCCCTTTTATTTCTCCCTATTATAATTGCAAATCCTATAGACGAAACTGATAATATTGTAGCCGTAAGAAATATTAGATTGTATGCTCCGCTAGCAGGAAATGCTGCCGTCATCGCTGTTGTTGTTCCACCTATCTTCAGTATTTGTTGTTGGGATTGCATAAACATTCCAGCGATTGCCGGACCAATGGCACTGCCTATGATCCTAATCAAACTAGTCATTCCAGTAGAGATTCCCATCGATTGTGCTGGAGTTGCTAGTATTATTATATTCATGACTCCTACAGCAGCAAATGATAGTCCTATGCTTACAACTGCTAAATCTATAGATACTAATAACTGAGTTGAATGTAAAGCATAGATGGCAAAGAACCCAACAGTGGTAATAATAGTTCCTGCTACCATGGGAGTTTTTGATCCCATTTTAGAGACTATGAATCCTGATGTAGGACCAAATATAAGTAAGATGATTGAAAATGGAATCTGAATTTTTGTAGCTTCAATTACACTATCACCAAATCCTAGAGGATGAGGAGACCTAGCAAGTACGGGTATAGTTTGCATCACTAAAAACATAGTCATTCCAATTATTAGCATAATCATGTTCCCATAAAAAATTGTTTTATTTGCCATGAGTCTAAGATCAAGCAGTGGTGATGATGCTCTTCTTTCTATTAGTATAAAGCCAATGAAGGAAGATATTCCCAGTATTGCAAAAGAGATTGTTATTATGAGAGAATAAGTGTTATTCTCAGTAAGAAAAGATGGTGACGATGACGAAGTAATTGAATTTTGTCCTTGTGATGGTTGTAAGAATGTAAATACAAGCAAAATGGATACTATCGCAACTGCAAGTGTTAGTGCTCCCTTTGTATCTAAAGATCTTTTGATTTTTTTATCCTTAATACTATTATTATTCTTCTTTTTGTGTATGTCTAAGTAGTCTTCATCTCTTCCAATACTATTTTTTTCTCCTTCTTGCTTTTTGTTATGATCTTTAATTAAATAGCCGTTGTTGTTATCTTTAGCCTCGTCGTATCTATGATCTTTTACATTAACAAATTTCCAAATTATAATCAAAAGTGCTATTGAGACAGGAATTACAGTAATGAATGTTGCATGCCAACCATAATACTGGATTATGCTACCACCAACCACTAATCCTATTACAGAACCGCTAGCATACATTGATGTGATAATTCCTTGACCTATTGAAATTTTATTTCGAGGAAACTGAGATCTTATCATAGTATAAGCAATAGGAAACATACCCATTCCTACTCCTTGAAAAGCTCTAGCAATTAACATAATGTAAAATGTGCTCGAAGATGCTGCAATACAAACTCCTATTGCATAAATAATCATTATTATCAACAAAATTTTCTTCCTACCATGTATATCTGATAGTTTGCCTGCAATAGGAGTCATAACTGCTCCAGCTAAAAGATACATAGTCATTAACCAGGATGATGTATTATAAGAAACATGAAAGTCTCTAATGAGATCAGGAATAGCTGGTATTAGCATAGTCTCAGCATAAGTCACCATTGTTGCAATTAAACTGAGGATTGCTAATACTTTCCAAGCATTAATAGAAATTTTTTCTAAATTATTTGGTAATGCAATTGATTTTTGTGATTTCGAGTATTCACTTCTAACATCGTGTATATCATCATGACGATGATTATTATTGTTATTCTTCTTCTTCTTCCACATGTTTATTTCAGTTCCTTAAAAGGTCTAACTTCTCTTTTTGAATATGAATTATCTATCTGTCTAGGTTCAACAACAATTTTGTTGTCCTTCGTGTATAGTCCATAATGACCTACAAGGTTCTCATTGATTCTCTCCAAAACTTGTTCTGTTATCTTCAACTGATCTTCATGAATACCTTTAGTCAATATTTTCCTAATTGAAAGAATACATGAATGCATCGGATCCAGCAGTGCTTCGGCTTTTTTGGTAAGGTATAATCTATTGATTCTTCTATCAGAAGGATTTGGCTTTCTTTCGACCAGTGCCTTTATCTCTAATCTGTCAATTAAGGGTATGAGAGAAGACGAGTCCAAACCCAATTTGTCAGCAATTTCTCTTTGAGTAATTCCATCTTGTGTTGTAAGGGTATTGATGACTCTCCATTGCGCCATGGTTATACCAACTTTATCGCGTAACTCCAAATCAAATGCGTGCTGAATCGTTTTAGAGGTTAGAATAATTTTACGGCCAATGTGATTTTCATAGTAAGTATCACCATGTTTATTATACATAGAGATCATTTGATATCAAATTAGTTGATATACACTTACATTATATAAACCTAATTTGTGATAGATAAACACACAGCAATTGGTAGAAGTGAAAAGACGGCTCTTGATAGGGTGGATTACACGAAGAAGGTACGCATATCGTTGATGCTGTGACAGGAAAGATACTTGATACAATAGAGCAGAAAGAGTCAAAGGTTCAATCCTATCCATTTTTTCAAAAAGTAATATACGTCCAAAAGATTCGGAGGAAATTTTTCAGCTAACACTTTTATTTTCTCCACTTTTTACTCACTGGACCCACTAAAAAGCACTGATATCGTTGCGGGTTCGGTGGGATTCGGACCCACGACATTATAACCCGTAAATCCCCGACTGGTTAAGAGCCAGACGCTCTACCTGGCTGAGCTACGAACCCTTAGAAAAGCAGCGTATATTATCGATATTTAAATGAAACGAGGAGAACAAGTGGATTAGGAATCAATGGCTCTTCTAATTGTCACTAGGATTGATGTTGCACAAATATCTTAAATTCGATTGTAAAATGTTATTATTAATTGTCACTGAATCTACTACATATTTACGAATGACATATCTATCGACATTTTGCTTCTGCTAATAATGAATATAAATGGAGTATATACTCGGTTTAGTAGAAGATTCTCCCAATAGGTATATTCTATATACTCTTACAAAGCTTTGATGGGTTTATCAGAAAATAGTTTCTAGAGTCATGTACTCTAATTATTAAATACATTCTAGACTCCTTTAGCAATAAAGATAAAATACCCTCAATCCTGATGTTTTTGTTGAATGGATCGTGTAAAGCGGATTTCCAACGAACTTCTGGAAAGATATCAGGATAAGTTTGGTATCGATTTTGATGAAAACAAGAAGACTATGAAAGAGATAGCAATTGTTAGATCTAAACTACTAAGAAACAAAGTAGCGGGATACATAACATCAGACCTTCGTAGACAAGCCGCAGAGAAAGAGAGAGCTGTACCTTCGGAGGGAGAAGGAGAGGAAAATGAATCGCAGATAACAGAAGAAGAAGAGTAATAATGGTTTGATAACAATAAAACTTCTCGGCGGCGCCAAGAAAGCAGTTGGTCAATCGCATGTTATTTTAGATAGGCCTTTTGCTTCAATAGCGGAAATATTAAAATTTTTAAAAGAGAATGCTGTGCAGTCAAAAATTTTGGATCCTAACAATATCTTAATAGCTATAAATGGTGCTGACTCGACTATGCTATATGGAGATGACGCTATTGTAAAAGCAGGAGATACGGTTACAATTGTAACTGTCGTTCATGGTGGATAACCTAGTTAGTATATACTTCGTCCATTTTCATCGCTCCAACTTGCTTTGTAGCCATATCAAATGAAAATGCTCAGGCTATGGCAGAACA
>Ga0134126_10014391_pt1 | contig 10001 bp, 10 predicted proteins | sample KB31752_FD_96881 | JGI IMG/M metagenome (GOLD analysis project Ga0134126, IMG submission 96881) | Terrestrial soil microbial communities with excess Nitrogen fertilizer from Kellogg Biological Station, Michigan, USA - KB3-175-2 | ecosystem: Environmental > Terrestrial > Soil > Unclassified ...
CTCGGCGACGTTACCGGGATAGAGAATCGGCACGCCCCAGCTGGCGAGTGTCCCTTCGCTTTGATGCGCCGTGGTCGAGGATTTGCCGGCGTGATCGTCACCGAACACCAAAACTACGCCGCCCAAGGGCGCGACCCCAGTCAAGTTCGCATGCTTGATGGCATCGCCGGCCCGATCCACGCCGGGGCCCTTCCCATACCAAAGCGCGAAGACACCATCGACCTTCGGACCCGGCAGCAGCCCGATCTGCTGCGTGCCCGCCACGGCCGTGAGCGCCAGGTCCTCGTTGAGACCGGGTACGAAACGAATGTTCTCGCGCTCGAGCTCGGCCTTGAGTTTCCACAATTCGGCATCGACGCCGCCGAGCGGTGACCCGCGATAGCCGCTGACGAAGCCCGCCGTGTTGTGCCCCGCGGCGCGATCCCCAGCGCGCTGCAGGAGCAACAACCGCACCAGCGCCTGGCGTCCCGTGATGAGCGCTCGATCCGCATCCAAGCGGTACTTGTCCCCCAGGCTGATGGTGGCGGCCATGAGGTAAGATAGCAAAATTTATCTATGGAGAAACATTTTTCGCGGCAAGGTACGAAAGTGGTCCAAGTCGTCTCCCTTTCCCCCTCGAAGTCCGGCCGGGACTAGCGGTCGAGCAAGGGGTCCTCGGCGGCCAGCACGCGCGCCTCTTCGGGAAGCATCACGGGAATGCCCTCGCGCACCGCATAGGCCAGCCGATCCGGCACGCAGATGAACTCGGCCGCATTCCCGGTGCCGGAGCTGCGCAAGGGGCCCTTGCAGATCGGACATACCAACAAGTCGAGTAAGCGCTTATCCATAACACCTCACGCGATGACACCTCGCGCGCACGCGGCGCGCTTATGAATCGCCTCCGTCACGATATCGAGCAACCGGATCGATTCGCCGCCGTTGAAGCTGGCGGTCACCGGCACGTACCAGTGCCGCGGCCCGGCAATCCGCTCGCATTTTACGGCATCCTTCTCGGTCATGAGCACCGGACGCTGGTCGGCGAATGAAATATCCAAAGCCGTCAGATGCGCGTGATCCGGCAGCGGATGACCCACCACTTCGATGCCGTGCGCGCGCAGCATGTTGAAAAAGCGCTCCGGATTGCCGATGCCGGCGACGGCATGCACCGAACGGCCGGCAAAATCGTCCAGCGCCATGACGGCGCCGCCGATCAGGCTCGAGGCGCTCCTGGCCTCGAGCCGCATGCTCAAGGCGCCCTCGAGCAGCGCGCGGCCGCCGTTCACCACGATGGCGTCCGCCGCGCTCAAGCGTCCCGGCGCTTCGCGCAAGGGACCGGCCGGCAGCAGCCAGCCATTGCCGAAGCGCCGATCGCCGTCGATGACGATGATTTCGCAGTCGCGCGCCAGGGCGTAGTGCTGCAGCCCATCGTCGCTCACGATCACATCGCACCCGGCATTGACCAGCAGCTGCGCCGCCGCCGGACGATCGCGCCCGATGGCCACGCGGGCGGCGGTGCGGCGCGCCAGCAAGATCGGCTCGTCGCCGACGACTTTCGGATCATCGGTCGGTTGCACCATGCGCACGTTGCCGGACGAACCGCCGTAGCCGCGGGTCACTATGCCCGGCTTGAAGCCGCGCTCGGTGAGCCGCGCGGCGAGCCAGACGACCAACGGAGTCTTGCCCGTTCCGCCCACGCTCAAATTGCCCACCACGATCACCGGCGAGGGCACGAGCGTGGGCCGGCGCAGGCGCTTTGCGTAAAGAAAGCGGCGCAATCCCGCCGCCGCACCGTAGGCAAGGGCCGGCGGCAACAGCCACCACGGCGGCGCCGTGCGGTCGTACCAAACTCGATTGAGCCAAGCATGTACCGACATGGTGAATGGGTTCGCCTAACCGTCGGCGAGCATCCCGTGCAGCGCAGAATACAGGCCGCCGCGCGCCAGCAGTTCGCGGTGAGTGCCGCTCTCCGCGATGCTGCCGTGGTCGAGAACGATGATGCGATCGGCGCCCTCCACGGTGGAGAGCCGGTGCGCAATCACCAGCGTGGTGCGGCCCCGCATGAGCACGCCCAGTTCATGCTGCACGCGGCGCTCCGATTCATTGTCGAGAGCGGCGGTGGCCTCGTCCAGGATCAGAATGGGAGCATCCTTGAGCAGCGCCCGCGCGATGGATATGCGCTGGCGCTGTCCTCCGGAAAGATTCTGGCCGCGATCCGCCAATGGCGTATCGAACCCCTGCGGCTGCTGCGTCACGAACTCCATGACGTTGGCGGCGCGCGCCGCCTCCTCGACCTGCGCGTCGGTCTTGCCCACGGCATTGAATGCGATGTTGTTGCGTATGGTGTCGTTGAACAGGACCACGTCCTGGGTGACCAGGCTCACCTGGGAGCGCAGGTCGTGCAGCACGTACTCGCGCACGTCGACGCCGTCGAGCAGAACCACACCTGCTTGCGCATCGTAGAACCGCGGCACCAGCCCGACCAGCGTCGTCTTGCCGCTGCCCGAGGGCCCGACGATGGCGACGGTCTCGCCCTTGCGCACGTGAAAACTCACGTTGCGCAGCACCTCGCCCTTGTCGTCCGCGTAGGCGAACGACACGTTGCGGAACTCGATGTCGCCGCGCGCGCGCTCGAGCTTGCGCGGACCGCCGGTGCCTTCGGTCGGATGATCCAGGATCTCGAACACGCTCTGGCCCGCGGCGATGCCCTGCTGCAGCGGTCCGCTCATGTTGACCAGGCTTCGCAGCGGCGAGGGAATGAGCATCAACGCGGTCAAGAAGCCGAAAAATTCATCGACCTGCATGTGATGGGTGAACACCTGGCGGATCGCGACGTACAGCACGCTGCCGAGCGCGATCGCCGCGATGCACTGCACGACGGGATTGCTGATGGCTCTGGCGCGGACCAGCTTCATGTTCGACGCGCGGTTGTGCTCGTTGACCAGCTCGAAACGCTCGGTTTGATGATCCTCGGCATTGAAAATCTTGATCAAGCGCTGCGCGTCGATCGCTTCCTTGGCGACCCGCGTGATGTCGCCCAGGGAGTTTTGAATCCGTTCGCTGTAGCGCCGGAAGCTGGTATTGGCGATTTTCATCAGCCACGCGATGATGGGCGCCGCGACGATGCAGAACACGGCAAGCCGCCAATTCATGTAGAACAGCGTGATCAGCAGCCCGAGTATGGTCAGACTGTCGCTGATGAGCGAGATCGCGGCGCTGGTCGCCGCCGCCGCCACCAGCTCGATGTTATTGGTCAACTTGGACAGTACGTGCCCGGACTGCTGCCGGTCGAGATACGCCGCCGGCAGCCGCAGATAGTGGGAAAACACGTCGTGCCTCAGGCCCTTGATGACCTGCCTGCCGACCCAGCTGGGATAATAGGTCTGCACATAGTCGCCGACGCCGCGCAGCGTGAACAGCACCACCACGCCGACCGGCACCTGCCACAACACCGCGGCATTCTTGACCACGAACGCGCCGTTCAGGAATTTCTTGACCAGGTAGGCAAGCGCGGCATTCGAAGAGGCGAACAGGGTCGCGCCCAGCACGCCGATCAGGAACACGCCCAGGTAAGGCATCGCGTACTTGAGCAGCCGCCGATAAATGGACCATGCGTCGCCGGCAGGTATGACGCCCGCAGCGGCCGGTGTGCTCAAGGCGAGGCATCCTCATGGATGGTCGCAATATTGAGCTGGGCAAATCCCAGCCGTCCTGCCACGTCCATGACGGTGACCACCGCCTGATGCGTGGTGCGCGCGTCGGCGCGAATGGTGATGGGCCCGCGGTCGGAACCCGCCTCCTTGAGCAGGGCCGCCCGCAGGGTGGCGGGACTGGCGTTGATCAGCGTGCGCTCATTGATGCGGTAGCCGCCCTCGGCCGTCACCGTGACCACCAGCGGCTGGTGCGCGCCGCGCGGCAGCGGCTTCTCGCTCGCCTGGGGCAGCTGCACCTTGACACGCCCTTCCAGATTGAAGGTCGTCGACACCATGAAGAAAATCAACAGCACCAGCAGGACATCGATCATCGAAATCAGATTGATGTCGGGATCCTCGCGATAGCGTGGGCGCAGGTTCATTGGTCGGCCGCGAGCAGCATGCCGCGCTCATCCAAGGCATCGACCAGCTTCATGGCTTCCTTTTCCATGCGTATCACCAGGCGCTCGACTTTGCCGCGCAAATAGCGATACGCAATGAGCGACGGAATGGCGACCGTCAGCCCCGCCGCCGTCGTGATGAGCGCCTCGCCGATCCCGCCGGACAGTACCTGCGGATCGCCGATGCCGTTGGCCGTGATGGCGCTGAACGCATGAATGATGCCGGCCACCGTGCCCAGCAGCCCGAGCAGCGGCGCGACCGCGGCGATCGTGCCCAGCGTGTTCAGAAATCGCTCCAGCTCGTGCACCACGTGCCGTCCGCCGTCCTGCAGCCGCTCCACCATCATGGCGCGCGGCCGGTCTCGGTTGGCGAGCCCGATGGCCAGCAGCTTGCCCAGGGGAGAATTCTGCTCGAGCGCCGCCACCAGCTTGTCGCTCAGTTGATCGGCTTCAATCCAATTCCACACCTTCTGCGACAGGTCGCGCGGCAGGACGCGGTTGCTCTGCAAAGTCCAAAGTCGCTCCAATATGATGGCCACGGCCGCGATGGAACAAACGATGATCGGCCACATGAAGCCGCCGCCTGCGCGGATGATCTCCCACATTGGATCCTCTTGGGGTCTGGTACGAATCTGCAAACATGATACTTGACCGCCGTCGGTTGAGATACGGCCATTGGCGCACGCTTAAGCCGTTGATTTGCGTGGCCGCCGCGAGATCGCTGTCGCCGAATCGCGAAACCGGCATAATGCCGCCTCGTGGGAGGCGATTGCGCATGCAAGACTGGCTGAAACGCATCACACCGGACCGTCACACACTGGAGAAACTCTGGTGTTTGAAGCCGTTTAGCGCCACCGTGTTCAACCGCGGCTGCTGGACGTTCAACCGGCACAGCGTCACTCGCGGCTTCGCCCTCGGCCTGTTCATCGCCTTCATCCCGCCCACGCCGCTGCCCATCCATACTGTGACGTGCGTCATATTCGGCATGTTGTGCCGGCTCAATCTTCCGGTGCTGTTGGGCACCGTATTCGTCAGCAACCCCTTCACCTGGCTGCCGCAGGTGGCGGGTTCGCTCTGGGTGGGCGCGAAACTCATGGGCCTGGATTTGATGCCCCTGTTGCTGCGATCGAGCCACCCCTGGAACGAGCTGGGCCAGCTCTGGGCGCCGCTGCTGCTCGGAGCGCTGGTGCTGGGATTGACCGCGGCCGCCGTCGGCTATGTGCTGGCGCAATGCCTGTGGCGTGCCCGCGTGATCCACCACCTGCGCCGCCGGCGCGCCCGCTCAAGCAACCGCCGCGCCGCGCTCCACTAACACGCCGTCCGAGAGCACCAGCACACGATCGAGACGCGCCGCCAGGCGCTCATCGTGGGTGACGATGACCAGGCTGGTGCCGAATTCGCGATTGAGCTCCAGCATGAGCTCGAAAACCTGCGCTGCGTTCATGCCGTCGAGATTGCCGGTGGGCTCATCCGCCAGCACCAATTGGGGCTGGGTCACGAGCGCGCGCGCGACTGCGGCGCGCTGGCGTTCGCCGCCGGAGAGCTGCGACGGGCGATGCGTGAGGCGCGCGCCGAGCCCCACCCGCGACAGCAGGGCGCTCGCCCGCTCCTTGGCCGCGCGCGGAGTCATGCGCCTCACCAACAACGGCATGGCCACATTCTCGACCGCGGTGAATTCCGGCAGCAGATGGTGAAATTGATAGACGAAACCCACGGCGCGATTGCGCAAGCGGCCCCGCTCGGTGTCGTTCAACCGGTTCATGGCGGAACCGGCGATCTCCACGCTGCCGCCCGAGGGCAGATCCAGGCCGCCCAGCAGTTGCAGCAGGGTGGTTTTCCCCGATCCCGAGGCGCCGACGATGGCGATGCGTTCGCCGGCGCGCACGCTGATGCACGCGCCGCGCAGCACCTGGATTTTCGCGCCGCCCTGCACGAAGTCCTTCGCGAGATCCTTGCCCTCGAGCACCACGGCGGTTGAATTCGGCATCGTGCGGTATCCTCAATCGTTGCGTAGGGATTCTGCGGGCAGCAGCCGCGCGGCCCGTGCCGCCGGATACAGGGTGGAGAGACAGGCCAGCACGAAGGCGAATCCGCAGATGCGCACCACGTCCCCCACCCTGACCCGCGCGGGCAAATCGCTCATGAAGTACACGCGGGCATCCAGAAACTTGAAGCCGACGATGCCTTCGAGGCCGTGCACCAGGTCCTGCAGATTGACTGCGATGGCGACACCGAGCACCAGGCCCGCGCCGATACCCAGCAGGCCGATGAGGCTGCCCTGCACGACGAACACCGCCAGGATGCTGCGCGGCGCGGCGCCGAAGGTGCGCAGGATGGCGATGTCGCGCCGCTTGTCCTTCACCACCATGACCAGGGTCGATACGATGTTGAAGGCGGCGACGGCCACCATCAGCGACAGGATGAAGAACAGCATCCGCTTGGTGATGGTGATCGAACGGAAGAAATTGGCGTGCTCATTGGTCCAGTCCTGCACCTGCACGTCGCCGCCGATCGCTTCGGCGGCGGCGCGCGACACGCGCGGCGCGGCATACAAGTCCGCGAGGCGCAGGCGTATACCCGTGACGGCATCGCCCATGCGCAACAGCTTCGCGGCATCCCGGGTGTTGACCAGGGCGATGCGGCGGTCGTATTCGTACATGCCGATGGACAGTATGCCGCTCACCTGGAAGGCCCGCATGCGCGGGATGACGCCGACCGGAGTGACGTCGCCCAGCGCGACCAGCAGCACCACGCGATCCCCCACTTTGGCGTGCAGTTCCTCGGCCAAGGCCTGACCGAGCACCACGCGGTACCGGCCCGCCACGAGATCCGTCATCCGGCCGCTCAATAAATGCGGCCCCAGATCGACGACGCGCCGCTCCGCCTCCGGCGAAACGCCGCGCAACAGCACCCCGGATGACCGGTCGCCGTGAACCATCATCCCCTGCTCTTCGATGTAGGGTGCCGCACCCAGAACGCCGGGAAAATGCTCGAGCTTGCCGAGGTCGCTGCGCCAATCGGCTATGCGGCCCTGCAATCCGGAAATGGTCGCATGCGCCGTCAGGCTCAGGATTCGGGTCCGCAGCACTTCCTCGAAACCGTTCATCACCGACAGCACGACGATCAGTACGGCGACTCCGAGCGCCAGACCCGCGATCGCGATGCCCGCGATCAACGACACGGAACCGCGCTTGGGCGATGCGCGCAAATACCTCAACCCCAGGAATCCTTCGTACCAGTAGCGCATCATTCGTAGCGCAGCGCTTCGGCGGGTTGCGTCCGGGCCGCCTGCAGCGCCGGATAGATGGTCGCGAGCAGCGTCAGGAGCAGCGCGGCCGCGCCGATCCGCAGCACGTCGCCCCCGTGCACTTCACTGGGAAGTCCCGAGATGTAGTACACGTCCGGGTCCATGAAATGAAAGCCGAAGGTTTGTTCGAGAAACGGCACGATGACGTCCACGTTGAGCGCCAGGGCGAGGCCCAGCGCCACGCCGGCCGCGGCGCCTATCCACCCGATGAGCACGCCCTGGGTCATGAATACCCCGACCACGCCCTTCGGGCTCAAGCCCAGCGTGCGCAGGATCGCGATGTCGGTGCGTTTGTCGTTCACGACCATGACCAATGTCGCCACGATGTTGAACACGGCAACCGCGACGATGAGCATGAGGATCAAGCCCATCATGGTTTTCTCGATGCGGATGGCGCGAAAATACGCCTCGTTGTCCTGGGTCCAGTCGCGCACCCGCAGGCCCGGGGCGAGCCGCGCCGCGGCACGGCGCGCGAGTTGCGGCGCCTTCATGACATCGTCGAACTTGAGCCGTATGCCGGTGGGACCGTCGATCCCACGCAGGGCTTCGGCGTCCTTGAGATTGACCAGCGCCAGAACGCTGTCGTGCTCCTGCAATCCGACCTCGAAAATACCCGACACCTCGAAGTCCCGCAGGCGCGGCACGATGGCATCGCTCGCACCCGCGCCGCCGGCGGATGCCGCATTGCCCGGGATCATGACGGTCACGAGGTCGCCCACCCCCACCTGCAATTGATAGGCGAGCATTCGGCCGAGAATGATCCGATTGGACCCGGGCGCAAGGTCGCTCAATTTGCCTTCACGCATGGCGTCCGCAATGGAGGATACGGAAGCGTCGAGCGTCGGATCGACGCCGCGCACGATGGCGCCGCTCATCGAGGGCGGCCGGCTCAGCATGGCGTCGATGTCGAGAAACGGCGCGGCGCCGATGAGTTCAGGCGACCCCTGCAATTGTTTGATCCGGGCGCGCCAGTCGGGGATCGGGGCGCCCGCCGCATTCAAAGTCGCGTGCGCCGTCAGGCTCAACAGCCGCGTCCTCAATTCGGACTCCAGGCCGTTCATCACCGACAACACCGTGATCAAGGCGGCCACACCCAGGGCAACCCCCAGCAGGGACACCCAGGTGATGAAGGACACGAAAAAGCTGTGTTCGCGGCCCAGCGAATAGCGCAGGCCCACGAAAACTGGAACAGGCTGGATCATGCGCCGCGATTAAAGCACAAATAACAATGTAATCAGAGTGTTAATTCGGTCAAAGTTTAGACCCCGGGAGGGGTGGTATAGTTCGTGGCGAGCCGGGATTTGCGGAAGCTTTGGGGGGTGGAAAAATGAGGTGCGCCATGAGGTATCCAATCCTAGTGCTTGCGGCAGCGCTGTTCGGCGGCTTCGCCGCGGCCGAGACCATTGCGGTCGACAATGGCATTGCGGTCAAGCAGTCCGATGTCGCGACGCCCACCCGCGGAATGACCATGAACCAGGTGGCGACCAAGTTCGGCGCACCCGTCACCAAGGTGCCGGCCGTCGGCAAACCGCCCATCTCGCGCTGGGAATATCCGGGCTTCGTCGTGTATTTCGAAGCCGACCACGTGATTCACAGCGTGGTGGCGAACTCCCCGAGCGCGGCCGCGAACTCTTAGACGCGAAAACCGCGTAACATCCGACCTACGCCCAAGCAGGCCCTCCGCGACTCGTTCGCGGCGGGCATTTATTCGTTCATGAGTCGTCAAAGTACATGCCCTTGCTCGATCCGGCCCTGCCCCACCCCGAAGCGCCCCGCGTCAAATGGGGCAAACTCTATGGCGCCGCGGCTGCGCTCGCCATCGCAGAGGCCGCGGCACAGGCCAAGGGCCCGCTCATCGTCATCGCACAAAGCACCCGCGACGCGGAGGCCCTGAGCGACGAGATTCGCTTCTTTGCCGGCGCGGCAGTGGGAGTACGGGTGTTCCCGGACCTCGAAACCCTGCCCTACGACAGCTTCTCCGCGCACCCCGACATCACCTCCGCGCGCCTGGCCACCCTGGCGGAGCTGCCGCGCGCACGCAGCGGCGTTTGGCTCGTTGCCGTCGATACGCTCATGCAGCGCTTGGCGCCGCGCAGCTATGTCGAGGCCTATTCTCTCAAGGTCCACGTGGGCGAGACCCTGGATCTGGAGGCGCTGCGCGCTCAATTGACCCTGGCCGGCTACGCATCGGTCACGCAGGTCGTCGCGCATGGCGAATTCGCGGTGCGCGGATCGCTGCTCGACGTGTTCCCCATGGGCTCGGAGACTCCCTATCGAATCGACCTGCTGGATCGCGACGTCGACAGCATCCGCCGCTTCGATCCGGATTCCCAGCGTTCCTTGGACAAGTTGGAACGCATTGCGCTTCTGCCTGCGCGCGAGACGCCGCTCAATCCCGAGGCGGTGCGCGAATTCCGCCGGCGCTACCGGCTGCGCTTCACGGGCGATCTGTCGGAACAGGCGATTTATCGGGACGTGAGCGCCGGAATCGCTTCGGGCGGGATCGAGTTCTTCCTGCCGCTGTTCTTCGAACGGGTGTCGCATCTGTTCGAGTACCTGCCGCCGGGCAGCATCATCGTGGAAATGAACGATGCGGCATCCGCGGTGGATGATCTGTGGAAAGGC
>Ga0134126_10014392_pt1 | contig 10001 bp, 6 predicted proteins | sample KB31752_FD_96881 | JGI IMG/M metagenome (GOLD analysis project Ga0134126, IMG submission 96881) | Terrestrial soil microbial communities with excess Nitrogen fertilizer from Kellogg Biological Station, Michigan, USA - KB3-175-2 | ecosystem: Environmental > Terrestrial > Soil > Unclassified ...
CAATTTCTAACCCAGGACGGCGTCGACGCTGGCGGCGAGGATGGCGGCCATCTCGTCGATCTCGGCCTCGGTGACCGTGAGCGGCGGGTAGAGGTACATGGTGTCGCCGAGCGGCCGCAGCAGGGCCCCGCGGCGAACGGCCTCCCGATAGATGGCGTAGCCGGTGCGGCGCCGCGGATCGCGCGCGCGCCCGTCGCTCTCACGAACATCCACCGCGGCCACCATCCCGCAGGCGCGCACGTTGCGCAGCACGGGGCGTGAGGTCGCCACGCCCTCCAGGGCCGCCCGCAGCCGCGGCGCCAGCGCCGCCACGCGCCCCAGAATGTCGTCGGCGGCGAACACGTCGAGCACGGCGTTGGCCACCGCGACGCCGAGCGCGTTCCCCGTGTAGGTGTTCGAGTGGAGAAAGGCGCGCCCCTCGAGGTAGTCGGCGTCGAAGAGATCGTAGATCGCGTCGGTGGTCAGCACGGCGGAGAGCGGCAGCACGCCGCCGGTCAGCCCCTTGGAGAGCGCCGCGAAGTCGGGGAGCGCGCCCGGCCCCGCGAGGTGCGAGGCCAGCATCGCGCCCGTGCGACCCATCCCCGCGGCGATCTCGTCGGCGATGAGGTAGACGCCGTGCGCGTCGGCCCAAGTCCGCAGCCGGCGGAGGAGGTCGGGGCTGTAGAAGAGCATCCCACCCGCCGCCTGCAGCACCGGCTCGTAGACGATCGCCGCCAGTGTGTCGGCGTGCGGGGCCAGCGCCCGCTCGATCGCCGGCCAGGCCTCGCCAGCGTCGAACCAGGATGGATCGTGCGGGCCGCTGCGGTAGGGGAGCCCCCGGAGCCGCTCGACGGGAAAACAGAGCGCCCGGTAAGGAGCGGCATAGAGGTCGAGGTCGCCGACGGAGAGCGTCGCCGCCGTCTCGCCGTGGTACGCGTTCTCGAAGGCGGCGAAGCGCGTGCGGCGGGGCGCCCCGCGCTGCGCCTGCGCCTGCAGCGCCATCTTGAGCGCGATCTCGACGGCGGTCGATCCGTTGTCGGCCAGGAAGACCTTGCCGAAGTGGCCCGCAAGGCGCCCCGGCGGCGCGGCGGCGCCCCAGGCCGCCGCCGGCAGGCCGTTCGCCGCCGCCAGGATTCGCTCGCAAAGGCGCACCAGCGGCGCGCTGGTGGTGTTGGCGGTGATGACGTGCTCGAACGTTTCCAGTTGCTGGCGCAGCGCCGCCGCCAGATGCGGGTGGCCGTGGCCGAGCGCCTTGCACCACCAGCTGGAGATGGCGTCCAGGATCTCGCGGCCGTCGGCGAGGCGGAGCCGCGTCCCCCGCGCGCCGACGATCTCCAGCGGCGGGAAGTCGCGGTAGTCGCGCATCTGCGCGCAGGGGTGCCAGAAGGCGGCCAGGTCACGGGCCGCCAGCTCACCGGGCGGCTCCTGGGGGCGGGTCATCCCTTCTGACTAGCACGACCCGGGCGCGCCGCGTGGCGATCGCGCCGCGCTGCGCTTGCCGCGCCGGCGGAGGCGCGTCGCCAGACCTCCGCCGAGGAGGCTGAAGAGGAACGCCCCGGGGCCGGGCGCGTCGTCGCCGAGCGCGCAGCTGCACCCGCCTCCGCCCGGAGGCGGCGTGAGGCCGGCGTCGGCGTGATTGCCCGCCGCCCCGCCGGCGGCGCCGTGGCTGCCGCCCGCGCCGCCGGTCGAAGCCGAAGCGTCACTCCCTTCACCTTCGCCGCCGCCCGCGCCGGTCTCTTCCCCGGCGCCGCCCTCGCCGGTCGCGCCGCCCGCGCCCGACGATCCACCTTGGCCCGTCGCGCCGCCGAAGCCGGGGGTCCCTCCCGCTCCGCTGGCGCCGCCGGAGCCGGGGGCGCCTCCGGCCCCGGCGACGCCCGTGACAACACCTGTTCCCCCCATTCCGCCCGTCCCCACGCCCGCTCCCCCGCTTCCGCCCGTGCCCGCCGCGCCGCCGGTGCCACCGGTTCCGCCCATTTTGGGGTTGCAGCTGGTCAGCGAGAAGGTCATCGGCTGTCCCGGGCCGAGCGCCAGGTACGAGATCGTCTGCCCCCCGTAGCTCTCCGCGCCCGGCGTGCAGAGCCCGGTGACCGGCACCGTCGCAGCGCTGGTCACGCTGACGGTCAACGAGGTGCCGGACTGGATCGTCGCCACCACCCCCGAGGCGTCGAGCGCCATCCGGTCGCGAAACCGCCCGGCCAGGTCGTCCATCGTCGGGCTGACGATGGGGAGGGTCATCACCGCCGCGTACTTGGAGAAGGTGGCGTCCAGGAGATCGGTGAGGAGGCTGTGACCGGCGCCGTCGTAGTTGCGGGTGTTCGCCTGATGGAACATCCAGGGGTCGGCGTTCCCGTCGAGCATGTACTGGAGAATCGCGTCGCTCTGCGTGCCGATGATCGTCGCGTAGTCGACGGCGGCGTTCGGCGAGCGCAGCGCTTCGTATTCCGGGATCCATTCGCTCGGCTGCGACACGTTGAAGTAGAGCTCGCTCGGGATGCGCGGGACCTCCAGGACCGACGGCTGCAGCGCGTTCGGGACGCCGACGTTCGGGGAGGGGTTGTTCTCGCCCGCCACCGAGGTGTCACTGACGATCTGGGTGATGCCCGCGTCGTGGATGGCGCGCATCGCGTCCGCGCTGCTCAACCCCGAGATGTCGGGCGTGACCGCGTTGACGGTCGCGTAGGGCATGAGGCCGAGGCTCTTCAGGTATTGATCGTTGCGGGTGAGCTCACCGAGCACGTCGGCGTAGCCGAGGCCGTCGAGGTCGGCGTGGTCCCAGGTGTGGTTGAGCCAGGAGAAAGTCGAGTTGAGCGCGACCGCCTGGGCGGTGAGCGGATCGCCCGGCATCGACTGCGACCCCTGCCCGTTGGCCGCCCAGGCGAACCGAAAGCCTGCGGTCAGCGGCTGCGCGCGCTTGTCGTTCTCCCAGTTGGCGAGCGCCCGCATGTCCCCGCTGGTGATCCGGTACGTTCCGCCGGTGTAGATGTCGCTGAAGAGAAAAAGATCGTCGATCTGCGGGACCGCGTAGGTGTGCCGCTCGCCGACGAACAGCCCGCGCGTCGCCCAGTCGACGAGCCCGTAGGCGAGCTCGAGCGAGGAGACCAGGTACGAGGCCTGCGCGAAAGTGAGCGCCAGCGCCTCGCGCCCGTCGGCGTAGGTCCGCGTGGCCGCGTAGACGTTGCCCGCGGCGTCGACCAGCAAGGGGATGGTGGCGGCATCGGTCGGAGAGGCCGGATAAGCAAAGCCGGCGTCGATGGTCACCGGGCTGCCGCAGTTGGTCCCCACGAGCGCCGCGCGGCCCGCGGCCGTGCAGGTCGCCCGGATGGGCGCGGTCGACGGATCGACCCCGCTGCCGTTGAGCACGAGGCCGTAGTCCGCGGTCGGCGAGGTGAAGAGCGCCACCCGGCGGATGCCGAACGACGCCTCGTAGCTGGTCAGGATCGTCCACTCGGCGTCGCTGAAGGCGCTCGTGCCGTTGACCGAGAGATCGCCTTCATCCAGGAAGATGGCCTGGTACTTTCCGTGCGTGCCCGAGGAGAGCATGCCGGCCGTCAGCGCCGCGCCCGTCGTCGCGTTGAGCACGTCGAACGGCGTCCCCAGATATTGGAGCGTGTTCTCGATGGCGGCGAAGGCAGCGCTCGTCCCGTCGGCGGTGATGACCAGGACGCGCGCGTCGACGGTGGCGCCGGCGAGCGGGGCGGCGTAGGTCGGAGGCGCAACGTGCGCGCCGGGCGCCGCCACCAGCGGGGTCACGGGGATCCGCTGCTGCACCGGCGCGTGAGCGATCCGTTCGTGCGCGACCAGCGGCGCGTTGTCTCGGCTCGCGTTGCAGCCGACTTGACCCGTTGCCGCCAGCGCTGCCAGCACCGCCGCCATCGTCCCCGTTCGACCCAGTTGCTTCCTCATGACCGACTCCCTGCTCGACGAACCGCGCCCACTTTGGCGACGAGGGAGCGAGCAGAATGCGTGCCACGCGAAGCCCTCTTCGCGTCGCCGGCGTCGCTACCGTTCGGTGCCGGCGCGCCCTGCGGCGGTTCCCGCGCGGTGCGTGCTCGTACGTGTCGTTCACTACGCACGTCGGCGGCGAGGACGAGCGACGAGCGCACCACCGGCGAGCCACACGATCGTCACGTTCGCGTGGGCGAGACTGCCTTCGTCGACGTGCCGCCGGAGGTTCCCGGCCGGCGCGGGGGCCTACGAATCGCCCGTACTGTCCGGGCGCGGGCCGCCGAGGCCGTGCTCTTCCATCTTCGCGTAAAGCTGAGGGCGACCGATGCCGAGGAGGCGCGCCGCCGCCGAACGGTTTCCCTTGGCGCGCTCGAGCGCCCGCAAGATGAGGTCCTTCTCCACCCGCGCGACCGCGCCGTGCAGCGACAGGTCGTCGTCCTCGACAGACGCGGCCGGTACGGCCGCCCGGACGCTGTCGGGAAGATCGCCGACGTCGATCACCTCGCTGCCGCACATCACGGCCGCCCGCTCGATGACGTGGAAGAGCTCGCGCACGTTACCCGGCCAGGGATTCGCCGAGAGGCGCTGCATGGCCGCCTCGGAGACCGCGCGCGCCGGCTTGCCGCGCAGCGCGTGCGCCACCAGCAGCGGAATATCGCTCCGCCGCGCGCGCAGCGGCGGCAGCTCGATCTCGATGACCGCCAACCGGTAGTAGAGCTCCTCGCGCAGGGCGACGCCGGCCGCGCCCGGGCGAACCGGGCGGTTGGTCGCCGCGATGAGGCGGGCGTCGCTGGCGATCGGATCGTTTCCCCCGACCCGCTCGTAGGTCCGCTCTTGCACCACCCGCAGCAGCTTGGCCTGCAGCGCCTGCTCGAGATCGCCGATCTCGTCGAGGAACAACGTCCCGCCGGCGGCCGCCTCGAAGCGCCCCGCACGCCGCGCCGTCGCGCCGGTGAAGGCGCCGCGCTCGTGACCGAACAGCTCGCTCTCGATGAGCGTCGCCGGGAGCGCCGCCTGATTGACGGCCACGAACGGACCGCGGGCGCGCGGCGAGTAGGCGTGGATGGCCCGCGCCACCAGCTCCTTCCCCGTGCCGGTCTCGCCGGTGATGAGGACCGGCGCCGTCGACGCAGACGCGCGCCCGATCAGCTTCCAGATCGCCAGCATGGCCGCGCTGGTCCCCACCAGGTCCTGGCGCGCCTCGGGCGGATCGGGCACCGGCCCCGCCTCGCGCGCCAGAGCGCGCTGATTGAGCGCCCGCTCGATGGTGGCCCGCAAGAGGGCCAGGTCGAACGGTTTGGTCAGGTAGTCGAACGCGCCGTCGCGCATGGCGCGGATGGTCCGCTCGCTGTCGCCGTAGGCGGTGGCGACGATGACCGGCACGCCGCGCGCCGTGGCCCGCAGCTCACCGAGGTAGTCGAGCCCGTCGCCGTCGCGCAGCCGGATGTCGAGCAGCACACAGTCGACCGCGCGCGCCCCGACGGCGGCCCGCGCCTCGCCCAGGCCGGCGGCGGCGACCGCCTCGCACCGCATCGCCTTCACCACGTCGACGAGGCCCTGCCGCAGCCCCGGTTCGTCCTCGACGATCAGCACCGTGCCGGTCATGCGCGTGCGCCCTGCTCGGCCGCGGCCGGCGCAGACGCGCGCTCCCCCGGCAAGGTCAGCTCCAGCGAGGTGATCTCCTCCAGGCGGGCGTACGTCAGATCGCCGCCGTGCGCCCGCGCGATGGCGCGCGAGATGGCCAGCCCCAGCCCCGTGCCGTCGGGTTTGGTGGTGAAGAACGGCTCGAAGATCTCGCCGGCGCGCCCGGCCGGGACGCCCGCGCCGCGATCGGCGACCCGCACGCGGACGACGTCGCCGTCCGCGTCGACGACCGCCTCGACCGCGCCCCCGTCGGGCGAGGCCTCGACGGCGTTGCGCAGGACGTTGTCCAGCGCCCGCGCCAGCGCGTCGGCGTCACCGAGCGCCCGCCCCGCGCCGCGCGCTCCGATGGTCACCCGCCGCAGCGCCGACCAGGGGGCGAGCGCCTCGGCGCGCGACCGCACGAGCGCGCCGACGTCCAGCGACGCCCGCGTCCCCAGCGCCCGCCCGGCCACGATGAGCAGATCGGCGACCAGCCGATCGAGTCGGGTGATCTCGGAGGAGGCGTGATCGATGGCCGCGCGGGCCTCGGGCGGCAGGGCCACGCCGCTCCCCGCCGCCAGATCGAGCCGCAGCTTGATCGACGCCAGCGGATTGCGGACCTCGTGCGCGACGCCCGCCACCACACGCCCCAACGCCGCCAGCCGCTCCTGTCGCGCCAGATCGCCAGCCATCCGCTCCTGGATCCGGCGCGCCTCTTCGAGCCGCCGCGCCAGCGCTCCGATCCCCAGCGCGATGTCGTCCAGCTCGCGAATCTCGGAGCGCGGAACCGGCGCGGTCAGGTCGTCGCCCAACGCCGCCAGCGCGGCTTGCAGCCCGGCGGCCGCCCGCCTGACCGTCACCAGCGAATAGGAGGCGCTGGCTACCAGCAGCAACGCGGAGAACGCCAGCGCTACCACCAACAGGCGCCAGCTCTGCAGCGTCGGCGAGGGACGCACGGGCACCGCCGCCCAGAGCAGCGTGCCCCCGGGTCCGGGCGCCGCCTCCGCGACCAACTGCCCGCCGTCGACGTCGGCTTCGATCTCGGCGGCCGAGGCGCTGGCCGCGGCGCGCGCGGCGGCAGACCGCATCGACTCTCGCCAGGAGAGGGGAACCAGGGCCGCGATCTGCGCCGGCGCCGTCGCGCCCCCCGCCACGCCGCCCCGCAGCCCGACGACGGTCGACACAGTCGAAGCGACGGCGCCGGGCCCCAGGGCCGCCAGCCGGACGATCTCGTCCCGGACCGCTTCACGACCGCGCTCGAGCCGCTGGGCGCGGGTGACGGAGATGGCCCGGTAGAGGGCGTCGCTGGAGAGCGCCGCGGTGACCAGTCCCAAGACCGCCACGGCCATCAGGCGATGGCGAATTCCCCGGCCTATGCGCACGCGGTCGTCGTCAAGCAAGCGGGATACCGCCTGACTTTGTGACACCCGCCGCGTTGGTTCCGCCCGCGAGCTGCCTCCAGGACCGACAGGTGTACAGAATCGATACAGGTTAGCGCCGCTCGATCGCTCAGGCCAGGACGGTCGATTGGCCTTCCGCGAACGCGGCGCCGCTGGCCCGGAAGTTGCGAGGTTGGCGCCGCCGGAGCGGCCACCGCTCCTTCGCTCTTGAGCTACTCTCGCCGCCCATGTCGCCCCCTGCTCTCTCCCTGCTGACCATCCCTCTCGTGATGGTCGGGATCTCTCTCGGCGCCTCGGCGGCCGACGGAGATACCGGCGCTGAGGGGACCACGTCGCTGACGCTGCACCAGGCCGAGCAGACGGCCCTGAAGAATCAACCCACGGTCCGTGAGGCGCACGGCCTCTACGAGGCAGCCGAAGGACGCGTCGAGGAGGCGCGCGCGGGCTACCTGCCCCAGGTCACGGCGACCGGATCGTACGAACGAACGACGGCCAACTTCGCTCCCCGTCCAAGCTTTTCGCCAACCAACACGAGCACCCTCGGGCCGTTACCCCCCGTGAGCTGGAACCCGAAGTTCAACTACTACCAGCTCAGCGTCGGCGCCAGCCAGCTCATCTACGACTTCGGCCAGACGAGCAACAAGTGGTCGTCGGCCGCCGCCAGCCGCGACGCCGCCGTCGACAACACCCACACCGCCGCGCTGCAGACGCTGCTGACCGTCCGGCGGGCCTACTTCACCGCGCGCGCCCACCGCGATCTGGTGGCGGTGGCCGAGGAGACGGTCCGCAACCAGGAGAAACACGTGGAACAGACTCAGGCGTTCGTCCGCACCGGCATTCAACCGGACATCAACCTCGCCACGGTGCGGACGGCGCTCGCCAACGCCACGGTGCAGCTGGTCACCGCGCGCAACAACGTGTCGGTGGCCGATGCGCAGCTGGCTCAGGCGATGGGCGTCTCGGTCGGCGAGCGGTACACCCTCGCCGACCAGGAGCTCCCGCCCATTGCCGGCGAAGATGGCCCGCCGGGGCCGCTCGTCGAGCATGCCGAGAAGAACCGCCCGGAGCTCGCCAACATCTTCAACCAGCGGCGGGCCCAGGAGCTGACGGTCGACTCGCTCAAGGGGTCCTATGGTCCGAGCGTGAGCGCGCTCGGGAACTTCTCGGAGGCCGGGATCGCGATCGACGGCGTGGTGCCGAACTGGTACGTCGGGCTCGGCATCAGCTGGAATATCCTGCAGGGGGGCCTGACACGGGGCCAGGTCCGGGAAGCGAAGGGGACGCTCGAGAACCTGACCGGCCAGGAGCAGGCGCTGCGGCTCCAGGTTCAGGTCGACGTCGAGCAGGGGCGTCTCGGCGTGCAGGCCGCCAAGGCGACCATCGGCGCCGCCGACGAGGCGTTGCTGAATGCACGCAACCAGCTGACGCTGGCCGAGAAACGCTACGAGCACGGTCTCGGAAGCGCCGTCGAGCTCGACGACGCTCAGGTGGCCTACACGAGCGCGGAGGCGCAGGTCGTGCAAGCGAAGTTCAATCTGGCGGCGGCGCGTGCCCAGCTGCTGACCGCCCTGGGGGATCAATGATCGCGACGACCGCACGGCCATCCCGGTGGGCCCTCGGCTTCACCCTCGCCGGGGTTTGCATTGCCGCCGCCGGCTGCGGCAAGGGGCAGGGCGCCGCCGCACCCGGCGGCAAGGGGCCGGGCGGCGGCGCCGACCGCGCGATCCCGGTGCTGGTCTCGGAGGCGGTGACGCGCGACGTGCCGATCTTTCTGGAAGGGCTGGGGACGGTGACCGCCTACAAGACGGTCAACGTGCGCTCCCAGGTCGACGGCCGCCTCGACAAGGTGGTCTTCCGTGAGGGGCAGGCGGTCAAGCAAAACGAGGTCCTGGCGCAGATCGATCCGCGCCCGTTCAAGATCATGCTGGAGCAAGGGCAGGCGGCGCTGACCCGCGACCAGGCGCAGCTGGACGGCGCCAAGCGCGACCTCGACCGCTACGAGGCGGTGGGGGGGCAGCACCTCTTACCCCAGCAGCAGATCGACGACCAGCGCGCGCTCGTCGCGCAGCTGACCGGGACGGTGCAGAACGATCACGCGACGATCGACAACGCCAAGCTGCAGCTCGACTACGCGCGCATCAAGTCGCCGATCAACGGCGTCACCGGCGTGCGTCTGGTCGATCCGGGCAACCTGGTTCACGCCGCCGACGCCGGCGGCATCGTGGTGGTGACGCAGATGGATCCGATCGCGGTGCTGTTCACGCTGCCGCAGGACGATCTGCCCGACGTCGCGAAGCAGCAGGCGGCGGGCCCGCTGGTGGTCGAGGCGCGCAGCCGCGACGGGGCGCAGCTCCTGGCCAACGGACAGCTCGAGCTCATCGACAACCAGATCAACCAGGGGACGGCGACGATGCGGCTCAAGGCCATCTTCCCCAACCCCGAGCGCGCGCTGTGGCCCAATCAATTCGTCAAGGCGCGGCTCCGCCTGACGGTGCGCAAGGGGGCATTGGTGATCCCGGCGGTGGCGGTGCAGCGCGGCCCGCAGGGCGCTTTCGTCTACGTGGCGAACGGCGACCAGGCCGAGCTGCGCAACGTGGGCGTCGAGCGGATCGAAGGCGAGGACGCCCTCATCTCGCAGGGCCTCAGCCCCGGCGACAAGGTGGTGCGCGAGGGGCAGAGTCAGCTCCGTCCGGGCGCGAAGCTGGCGTTGCGCGAGGCCGGCGGTGGCGCCGCCGCGAAGCCGTCCGGCGCGCCGTCCAGCGCCGGCGCACCGACCGGCGCCGGCGCGCCCGCCGACGGCAACGCGCCCGCCGGCGGCGGCGCCAGCAAGCGACACGGGAGCAAGAAGGCGCCGCAGTGAACGTCTCCGAGCCGTTCATCCGGCGTCCGGTCGGAACTTCGCTGCTGATGATCGGCGTGGCGGTCGCCGGCGTGGCCGCCTACAACCAGCTGCCCGTCTCGGCGCTGCCGCAGGTCGACTACCCGACCATCGTCGTCTCGACGATCCTCCCGGGCGCCAGCGCCGACACGATGGTGTCGGCCGTGACCACGCCG